>Ga0210399_10000656_pt1 | contig 27429 bp, 20 predicted proteins | sample IncBWC14MmetaG_FD_150865 | JGI IMG/M metagenome (GOLD analysis project Ga0210399, IMG submission 150865) | Forest soil microbial communities from Barre Woods Harvard Forest LTER site, Petersham, Massachusetts, United States - Inc-BW-C-14-M | ecosystem: Environmental > Terrestrial > Soil >... | reverse complement strand
TCAAGGGTAACGGAATATTGTGAATTCCAAGTGTGTCGAGAGCGCTAGCGAAGGAACCCGCGAAGAAGTCAAAGTATTTGAAAATCCCCAAGATCGTGAAGTTTAAGACGAGGGAAAAGATAAACCACTTATTGCGGTTAGGGTCCGAGCGAATGGGCGCGATCTTCTGCGCGATCAGGAAATCCGCGGTAGTGCTGCCGATCATGAGAGCAAGGAAACGCCAATCCCACCATCCGTAGAAGAAGTAGCTGGCCAGGAGAAGGAAGATATTGTGGGCGCGGTGATTTAGACGCCAGTAAACAAGCACGACAGGTAGCAAGAAAAGGAAATAAGCGGGGGAGTCAAAGAGCATGGCGTCAGGTCAAATTTTAATGTTCCACGTTTTCCGGACAGAACCAGGCGTCACTAGGATATTCAGGCGCGCGTGACGGGAACAATCCGTTGAACCAAGCAATTGGAGTCGGGGAAATACCTGAGTCCAGGATGAATGGAACGGCGCTGACGAACTGTTATTGTGCAATATCGCAGAAATCCGGCGAAATACGAATCCTTCCACCCGGTGGGGAATTGTCCGCTGTGATATTTAAGGTTAAGACCGGATTGTGAGCGAGTTCGGCATCGGTTACGGTTCCACACGGGTCAACTTTTTCCCTAGTCAGCGAAGCTGGTTTGCGCTGATAGATGCGTTCGGGGACCCAGGCCTTCGCCGAATCGGGTTCTGAGAATTATGGGACTCCCACGGCGGTAGCTTCTCTAGAGGAGTTCGCATGGGGATTCGCAATCAACCGTGGCCGTGGTACGCGATCCAAGCCAAATCAAGCAGAGAAAAGACAGCCAGCCTGCTGCTGGAAAACGCGGGTTACGAGTGCTTAGTGCCTACCAGTAAATACGTGCGACGCTGGTCCGATCGCACTAAGGAAGTCGAAGTGCCGTTGTTCCCCGGATATTTCTTTTGCCGGATGAACCCTCACAATCGGCTGCCGGTGCTGATGACACCGGCAGTGATACAAATCGTAGGGGTGGGCAAGACACCAATCCCAGTTGAGGAAGAGGAGATTGCGGCAATCCAGCGCGCTGGAAAGAGCGGGCTTGCGACAATGCCATGGCCCTACCTGGAAGTTGGCCACGTGGTTCGGATTGAAGAGGGCCCTCTTCACGGCTTGACCGGGATCGTTCTCAAGATCAAGTCGGGAATGAAACTGGTTCTATCCGTCAGCCTGCTGCAGCGGTCGCTGGCGGTGGAAATCGAGCGAAATTGGATCGGTGAAGTACAAACCGGAAGGCCAAATACAACTGTTGCACAGGCTGGCCGATCAACATCAATTCCAGTTCATCCGATCCACGTTGACGCGGCGCAGAGTCTGACGGGCCAGCCAGTTTGATTGAGTCAAGAAAGAAGGTTGTGCCCAGCGAGGAGGCATCGTTGATTCGAAAATCTTTAAGCTGTATCAGTATCTCGCTTTTTCTAACGGCCATAACGCATGCAGGCGCACAGTCGCAACAGGCCCCAGTTCCGGCCCCCCTTCCACCGCAACAAGCGACCGGCCAAAACGCAGGCGCTGGCGGAGCGCACGAGCAAGCACCCGTGCTCCAGCACCGCAATCGGCGCTATCAATTGCATTCCGCAGATGTGCTGGAACTAAGTTTTCCATTCACGCCGGAATTCAATCAAACCGTGACCGTGCAACCCGATGGCTACATCACCGTCCGCGGTGTGGACAGCGTACGCGTGGAGGGCCAGACGCTGCCCGAAGTTACCAATTCGCTGCGAACTGCGTACGCAAAGATTCTGCACGACCCGGTCATCAACGTCGAATTGAAGGACTTTGAGAAGCCTTATTTCATCGTGGGCGGAGAAGTAGGGCATCCTGGAAAATTTGATCTGCGTGGGGAGACGACGGCAACAGAAGCAGTGGCCATCGCCGGTGGTTTGCGGGAGTCAGCCAAGCATTCGCAGGTGGTGCTTTTCCATCATGTGCCGGACGGCTGGGTTCAAGTTAAAAAGTTAAATATGAAAAAAATGCTGAAGGACGGGAACCTCGACGAGGATGCCCGTCTGCAACCAGGTGATTTTCTGTACGTGCCAAAAAACACGTTGTCCAAGGTCGAGAGATTCATCCCTACTTCGTCGCTCGGTCTTTATGCGAATCCGGGCGTTCTCTAGTTGGCTCTCGGGAGAGTGAGGTCAGGTCATGCTTGAGAAAAAGCTAAATACTTACGCTGACGAAGTTAAGCACACTTCCACGATGCGCGATTTCCTGGCCATCGGTTTTCGACAGCGCCGGTTGATCATCAATACGTTCCTAGTGATCTTCTCGATCGCCATCGTCATCGCATTCCTGCTGCCGAAGAAATACGAAGCCCAGATGAAGATTCTGGTGCGGCATGAGCGTGCCGAGTCGGTGGTGTCTCCGGAACGCGAAGCTCCCGTGCAGTGGAGGACGGAAGTCAGTGAGGAAGAACTGCAATCGGAAGCGGAACTGATCAAGTCCAGGGACTTGCTTACAAGGGTAGTGGTCGCATGCGACCTCCAGAACCTTGGAATGGGCTCCTTCTGGAACAAGCAAGGGGAAAACGGCGACCAGAAAGTGTCGCAGGCAGTCCTCAAGCTGGAGAAGGACCTCACCGTACAACCCATCAAACTTACCAACCTCATCGGCGTGTCGTACAAGGCAAGGGATCCGCAGTTGGCTGCCAAGGTGTTGAACTCCCTGGCCAGCCTGTACTTGGAAAAGCACTTGGCCATGCACCGCGCTCCGGGAGAATTTGAATTCTTCCATCAGCAGGCCGAGGAATATCGCAAGGCCCTGGCGAACACAGAAGAAAAATTGACGAATTTCAGCCGGGACCAAGGAGTTGTGAATCCGGCGCTCGAGAAGGAAATGAGCGTACGCAAGCTCGCCGAGTTCGAAGCCGAGACCAAGGGGGCGCGCGCGACTATGGCAGAAAGCCGCCAACGCATTGCCACGCTTGAGGCACAACTGGCTACACTCCCCAACCGTGAGACCACGCAAGTGCGCACAGCCGACAATCCCGAGCTCATGCAAAGTATGAAGTCCAAGCTGCTGGAATTGGAGTTGAAGCGCACCGAACTCCTGACAAAGTTTGAGCCCACGTACCGGCCGGTCCAGGAGGTCGAGGAACAGATTGCCCAAACGAAAGCGGCCATCACCGCGGCAGAAAAAGCGCCGCTTAGGGATGAAACCACGGATCGGGATCCCACCTATGAGGCGATGCGATCCGAACTTGCCAAATCCAAAACGGAGCTTGCAGCCACTCAAGCGCGAGCTGCAGCCACTTCCTCTCTCATTCGTACGTACCGCACGGAAAGCGAACAGCTGGACCGCAAGGAGCTCCTGCAGCAGGACATGCTCCGTGCGGCCAAGGCCGATGAGGAAAATTACATGCTGTACCTCCGCAAAGCAGAGGAGGCGCGGATTTCGGACGCACTTGACCGCCAGCGATTTTCCAACGTTGTGGTCGCGGAGCCTGCTACGGTGCCGTTTACCTCCCAGGGCCGTTGGCTGCTGGTTGTGGTCCTCGGTGGATTCTTAGCAAGCCTGGCGAGTGCAATGCTTGCTTTCATTGCGGATCGCTGGGATCCATCGTTCCGGACCCCTGAAGAAGTGGAAACTTTCTTGGGCAGCCCGGTGGTTGCGGCGTTCCCGAAGAATGGCAACTAAAAACCATGTTCCTCGATTTCTACAAGCTGCGTGAGCAACCGTTCGGAGTGACACCGGACCCGCGGTACCTTTACTTCAGTCCAGGACACAGGGAAGCGCTGGCATCCCTGTTTTATGGGATTGAGACGGGGCGCGGTTTTGTCTCCCTTATTGCGGAGCCGGGAATGGGCAAGACCACGCTCTTGTTTCAACTGCTCCAACGATGGAAAGGCTATGTTCACAGCGCGTTTCTGTTTCAGACACAGTGCGAGTCTCGTGAGTTGATCCGCTATCTGCTGGACGACTTAGGTCTGAAGAGCGACGGCGAAGACATTGTGCGGATGCATTCCGAACTGAACGATTTCCTATATCGGGAGGCGAAAGCTGGAAGGAGAGTCGTGGTCTTTATTGATGAGGCGCAAAATCTATCTGACTCGGTGTTAGAGACGGTGCGCTTGCTCTCGGATTTTGAAGCGCCAGACAAGAAATTGCTTCAAATTATCCTTGCGGGACAACCAGAATTATCTGAGCGGTTGTCGCGCCCGCGACTGGCGCAGCTCCGGCAACGCATTGCCATCCCGGTGCGATTAGAGGCGCTGCCTCCTGGTGAGGTGCTCCGCTACGTCCAGCATCGTCTCCAGGTTGCAGGGTATGAAGGTCCGGACCTGTTCAGCCCTGCAGCTCTCGAACTGATTGCGAGGAGCAGCCGTGGGATTCCGCGGCTTATCAATAACATTTGCTTCAACGCGTTGTCGCTAGGCTGCGCGATGCAGAAGACGCAAATTGATGCAGGAGTGGTGAAGGAGGCTGTAGAGGAGCTATCGCTGAGCCTTCCTGTCCCAAAGTCCGTGAGCACCCAGCCGCAGGCGGCACGAGCAGTGACTACGAGCCTTCGGTCCTCAGTGGAATCCGGCTTCCGCCGGATGCAGAGGAGTTTTCTCGGGCGCCGTATTTTTTCGATGGCACTTCTCTTGGTCGCGATTGGCAGTTTGGGGATTTTTTTGGACAAGCGGACCCGCTCGGCAACTCTTCAACCTGCCGTTTTATCTGGGTTAAATTCAGCAGATTCCGGCGGGGCGCAGGTTCCGGCGCCCCCGGTCGAACGGCACCTCGCTGACTCTGTGACAGGCCCGACGTCCCCCGAAATACGGCAGGCAGTGGCCGCAGAGAGTTCGATTAAATCCTTCTCGTATGTAATTCAGCCAAAAGACACACTGCGTGACCTTTGTATGTCGGTGCTGGGGCGATATGACAGCGCAGTTTTGTCTGAAATCCGCGAGCTCAATCCGGATTTGAAGAACCCCGACCATCTTGATGTGGGACAAGAGATTCGGCTTCCGATCTCAGCAACGAATTGAACAGACCAACGTACACGAGGGACTGATTTTGCATTCGGAAAGCTCAGGGACCGAGGACTTATGAGCAAAAACTGCGAACGTCGTCAGCGAATCGGAAACGATGAAGAACTGTTCCGCACGGAAGTGCAGACAAAGGATGCTGCCGTTACTGCGGAGTTCGAACCGGGGTTCGCTTTGGATCAGGAGACATTCGAGAGACTTACGGAGAAGGCATCTTCGAGCGGCCTTTTCCAGACTGCGAATGAATCGTCGCAACACACTCCTGCTGAGAGTTCCGAAATCAATTTAGAGGCAGGCGTGGAAAGCGCGTCAAGAAAAACGCCTGGTGACGCCTCAGCGGATTCCTTCCGAACTTCGAGGATCCCTACAAGCCCGATTGGTGACCCGGTGGTGATTGTTGAGAATCAATTCGAACGAGACGCCGCGAAGGCGGTCTCCGTGCCGAAGACTCTTCATACGGACGGGAAACCGAAGGGCTTCCATGACGTCAGGAGCGATAGACCACTGCCTGATGCGAAAACGAAAACTCCTCAGAGGGCCTACCAAAAGCATTCCTTCTCCTTCCCATGGCCGGACTCAATCCAAAGCGCTGCAAAACGGTGGGGAAGGAAAGAGACGGCGCGAAGCACTCGTAGCCGAGCCGATCTCGAGGCTGTCACCCGTGAGGAGGAAATCAAACTAGTTCAGCGTGTTTTTCCTGGGACAGCGGCGAATTCACCCCGGGTCGCGCTTTTTGCGGGTCTGGAGAGCGAAGCTGGGTGTGCCCCTACGTGCGCACGCGTTGCAGAATTATTGGTGGCTCGGGCCGAAGGGCCGGTGTGTATTGTCGATGCAAATTTCCCGAAGCCCTCGCTGCACGAATACTTTGGCGTAGATAACGTGAAAGGACTTGCCGAGGCAATAGTGGAATCCGGGCCCATACAGAATTTTGTGCAGCAGATTCCAGAGCCTGATCTTTGGCTGATTCCAAGTGGAAAGGCGGCTTCGCAATTGCGCTTTCCCGCGATGGCAGATGGCCTGCGGGTAAGAATAGAGGAACTGCGTGAAATTTTTAAGTATGTGGTTATCCATTCGGGGCCTCCGCGGATGGAAACCAGCGCGATGCTGTTGAGCCGTTGGACAGACGGCGTCGTTCTCGTGTTGGAGGCAAATGCCACGCAGAAGGTTGCGGCGCGGCGCGCAAAAGAGATTCTTGATGCCGCTGGCGTCAACGTACTGGGTGTCGTCCTGAACAACCGCACGTTTCCGATCCCTGAGGCGATCTATCGCACGTTTTAGGAAGTAGTTCCAGTCCCCCAGCAAGAAGGCGCAGCTGGTTCCCCCATGCAACTCGAAATCTTGAAAGTATGATTTCTCAGCTCCGGGCCATTTGCTCACAGAATCTCCAAATGAATTAAAACAAATAGTGAGGTCCTGCCGAACCGGGCAGCGGCCTTGACTTCAAGAGGACTAGGTCGACTCTTATGGCTGGACAACAAACATTGCAGTGGCCGAGTCGGATAGCGCTGGTAGATGACCGCACAGAAAACGATCTCTATTTTGCCGTCAAACGATGCATTGATGTGATTCTGGCGGGCCTACTGCTGATTTTGCTTCTCCCACTGATTTCACTCATCGCCATCCTGGTGAAGCTGGATTCAGCAGGTCCCATCTTTTTCACTCAAGAGCGGGTCGGAGCGAGACGTCAATGGCTAGGAAGGCAAGCGATCTGGATCGTTCGGAACTTCGCCATGTACAAGTTCCGCTCCATGGTTCAGAACGCAGATTCTTCGGTGCACGCGATGTACATTCGAGATTTCGTGAAAGGCCGCGCGCGCCCATCGTCCAAGAGTAATGGAAAATTCAAACTGACAAACGATGCCCGCGTGACACGGATTGGCCGTCTACTGCGGAAATCCAGCCTGGACGAGCTGCCGCAACTTTTCAACGTGTTGAAAGGTGATATGAGCCTTGTCGGGCCTCGTCCGGTCCCACCGTATGAAGTCGCCTGTTATGGAAACGGGCATCACAAAAGGCTGGCGGCACTGCCTGGAATCACAGGCTATTGGCAAGTGAAGGGGCGGGGCCAGGTCTCCTTTGAAGAAATGATCCGCATGGATCTGGAATACATTCAAAACGCGTCGATGTGGCGCGACCTCAAGATTCTTTTTCTTACTATCCCGGCAGTCCTATCCAGGAGAGGTGCTGAATGAATCCCGCATGCTTTTCACTGGGAGTGAAAAATAATTCCGCGGCCGCGAAGCCTGTGGGAATCGCCGTCATAGGCTGTGGCTATTGGGGCATGAACTACGTTCGAATCTTCAACGAGCTCGTGGACTCGCGCGTAGTCGCAGTGTGCGACCAGAACCTGGAGCGCCTAAAAGAGGTTTCCCGCCGATTTCCGGGAATGTACCTGACCACGCAGGTCGACGATGCCGCGTCGCATCCGGGCGTAGATGCCGTGGTGGTCTGCACCGAAGCTACGACGCACTTCAATGTAACGCGTCGCCTGTTACTGGCCGGGAAACACATCCTGGTGGAAAAACCGCTGACCACGATTGCAGCCGAAGCTCAGAAGTTGATTGATCTGGCGGAGTCCAATTCGGCGATCCTGATGGTCGGGCACACGTTTGTCTTCAATGCTGGCGTCCACAAAGTCAAACAGTATATCCAGAAGGGTGATGGCCGGGTCTATTACCTCTACGCGCGCAGAACCAACCTGGGCCCCATCCGCCATGATGTGAATGCCATCTGGGACCTAGCCCCGCACGACATCGCCATTTTCAATTACCTCCTAGACAGCTCGCCGGAGTGGGTCAGCGCGGTAAGCGGCAAAGTTTTGAGGAACTGCCGCGACGACGTGGGATTCATTTCACTCGGTTATCCAGGCAATATTCTCGCTCACGTTCACGTCAGCTGGGCCGATCCAGGCAAAGCGCGGGAGGTCGTAGTCGTCAAGAGCGACAGGCGCATCGTCTTCAACGACCTAAACGGAATCGAGCAGGTGAGGGTGTTCGAGAAAGGTGTCAGATCGCTTGAGCAGGAACCCCTGGATTATGGAGAGTTTCGTTTCGAGATCCGGGACGGTGACATTATTAGTCCTCGCATTGACCCAGTAGAACCTTTGAAACATCAATGCCGGCATTTCCTGGAGTGCGTGCAAACCGGGAAGCGGCCGATCAGCAGCGGTGTTGAGGGGCGGGATGTTGTACGCGTGCTTGAAGCAGTAAATCGTTCCATCGAATGCAAAGGACTCCAGGTGGAGGTAGAAAGCAAAGTTGATTATGTCCACACAAATGGTAATGCAGTCCAAGCAGCCGCAAGTGCCGTTCGTTGATCTTTCGGCGCAATATCCCACAATCGCGCCGGAGATTAATGAAGCCGTCGCCAAGGTAATACAGAGCACAGACTTCATCCTCGGGCGCGAAGTTGGCCTCTTCGAGGAAGAGTTCGCGGCTTATTGCGAAGCCAAGTACGCCGTCGGCGTGGACTCCGGTACTTCGGCGCTGGAGTTGGCTCTGCGCGCCTATGAAATCGGACCTGGCGACGAGGTCATCACGGCGGCCAGCACTTTTATCGCTTCCGCGCTGGCAATTTCCCATGCTGGGGCGAAGCCAGTCCTGGTGGACGTGGATCCGTACACCTATACGATCGATGTTGCTGGGATTGCCAATGCCATCACTCCTCGCACAAAGGCCATACTCCCCGTGCACCTCTACGGCCACCCTGCTCACATGGATCCCATCCGGCAACTTGCGGAGAAACACGGGCTGGTGGTCATCGAAGATGCATGCCAGGCCCATGGAGCCCGCTACAAAGGAAAGCGCGCCGGTTCATTGGGTCACGCCGCGGCGTTTAGCTTTTATCCCGGGAAAAATCTGGGAGCTTTCGGCGATGGCGGAATAGTCGTCACCCATGACCGCGACATTGCCAAGCACCTTCAAATGTTGCGCAACTACGGCCAGAAAGAAAAGTACCATCACCAATTCCGCGGTTACAACCGCAGGCTCGACACTCTCCAGGCCGCGATACTGCGGGTCAAATTGAAGTATCTGGAAAAGTGGAATGCGGCCCGCCGCTCGAATGCCAAGCTCTATCAGGAGCACCTGGAAGGGATTGGAGTTGTGACGCCGACGGAAGCCGCCGGAGCCGAATCCGTCTGGCATCTCTATGTGATCCGCACTGAAAACCGCGACCTGCTTCGAGAGACCCTGGCCAGCAAGGGCATCAGCGCAGGCATTCATTATCCAATTCCGATCCATCTACAGCCGGCCTATAAGGATCTGGGCCACCAGCGAGGAGACTTCCCCGTCACCGAGGCGCACGCGCAGCGGATTCTGTCGCTGCCGATGTACCCGGAGCTAGCGCCTGAATTGATCAAGTATGTTGCTCGGAGCATTGTGACGTTCCTGTCCGAAAACCGGGATAGTCAAGCAACATTCGAGCAACTTACCAGTCACGCTAGCCCGTCCCCATGAATTCAGCCGGAATACAATCACCCGGACCAGCCAGCCGATTTTATCCTTCGACTGGAAGCCATCTGTCTGCAAGAGCGGACGGTTCGGCCTCGCTGCGGGCTGAGGCCGAGCCGCTGGGAATCTACTCGCGCCTGCGCACCTGGAGTGCAAACTCTCTCGTCGTTGCAGTCCTCAGCCCCTTCCTTGCGTTGACGTCCGGTTATGTGCCGAGAATTCTTCTGGCGGTCGTCATTCTGGACATACCCCTTCAATTTGGCACTCATCTTTATTATCGGGAGGAGCACGCAGCGTTCGGTGCTCTGGGTGGATTAAGCATCTCCGCCACAACCATAGCCCTGTCCGGGCTGTATGCAGCATGGATCATGCGGGTGTTAGCGAACAGAAACTCCGTAGCGTCCCCCTCGCTTCACATCAATCTGCCTCTCTTGATGTATCTCGCAATCACCACAATCTCCATGGCTGTCGCCCAGGACGTCAGCCTCTCCTTCTTCGAGGTGTTCCTCCTGTTGGAATCGTGCTTGGTGTACTTTTATGTGGCCAACATGGTTCGGACCCGACAAGACGTCGTGTTTGTTGTGTTACTCCTCCTGATTGGCTGCCTTCTGGAAAGCCTGATTATGATTGTCCTCCGGTTTACGGGCATGCCCTCGACGATCTGGGGTATTCCAGCCCATATTTACATCTATACCGATGAAAGAGAGAGGTTGATGCGAATTGGTGGCACCGTGGGGTCATACAATTTTGCGGCAGCCTACCTCAGTATTTTGCTTACCTCCGCGGCCAGCATTTTATTCACGAACCTTGGACGGGTGCACAAGTGGCTGGCGATAGCCGTTCTGGGACTGGGTGGTGTGGGGCTCGTCTTCACACTATCGCGAGGGGCATGGATGGCCCTGGCGCTGTCCATCACTCTGCTTTGTTGGCTGGGCTCGCGCCATGCCGGGCTCTCTCTGAAAACGCCGATTGCCGTGCTGCTGATCCTGTCGTTGCTGTATCTGCCGTTTCACGCCGCGATTTCAGCCCGGCTGTTCGGGGACGACAGCGGATCCGCGGAGTCCCGCGTTCCTCTAATGAGGCTTGCCTTTCGAATCATCGAAGACAATCCCTTGCTCGGTGTGGGCGCCAACAATTTCACGGTCGTCATGGACCGCTACTTGACCTCTGATTTCCGGGAAGGCTGGCTCTTTGCCGTTCATAATAAATATTTGCTCGTCCTGTCTGAGACAGGGATGGTGGGACTCTTAGCCTTCCTTGCATTCTTGCTGGACGCCTTGCGCAAAGGGTGGCGATGTTGGGTTCATCGGGACCCGCTCCTTTCGCCACTTGCGCTCGGGTTCGCAGCCGGCATAGCTGGTCATATGTTGCATATGACTGTTGACGTGTTTCGTGGCCGTCCAACTCAACAACTGCTTTGGCTGGTCGCCGGTCTGCTCACGGCAATGCTTAGGATATGCCGCCCAAACCCGTCTGGGGATCGCTATTCTTACATCACATGAAGGTTAAATTGCTTTTTGCTGTCCGCAATTCCGGCTCGTCCAGCACCTTGCTCATGTTCGCTTCCTCTGAGTCGAACGGAAATTCATTTTCCGCAGAGCCAGCCGGGGCATACCGTTTGTAGATTTTAAGGAGTCCGCGCGTGAGAGTGTTGATCATGACCGCGATGTATCCAACAGCGGAGAATCCCGCGTTTGGATCATTCGTTCGAACGCAAGCGGAATCCCTCAAGCGCGCTGGCCTTAGCGTTGAAGTGCTCGTTCTAAAGGGAAACAACCGAAAGCTGATCTATCCAAAAGGAGTTTTGCAGCTGCGCAATCTTCTCCGTTGGGGATCCTTTGATCTCGTCCACGCGCACTACGGATTTGTTGGCATGGTGGCGCGAACGCAGTGGAAGGTACCCGTCGTGGTTACCTACCACGGAGACGACTTGCTGGGGACGGTCAAGGAAGACGGCAAGAAAGCACGCTGGAGCTCATTTGTAGTCGCGGCAGGGAAGAAGCTGGCCCAGCATGTAGATGCGGCGATCGTTCAGACCCTGGAGATGGCGAGTAAGCTTAGGAAATCGAGCGTCTTTGTTATTCCGCACGAAGTCGACTTCTCCGTTTTCTATCCCACGGAGCGCTTGCAAGCTAGGGCCATGCTGGGGCTGAACGCGGACAAGAAATACCTGCTCTTCGCGGCCAACCCGCAAATCCCAGTGAAACGTTTCCCGCTGGCCAAAGCGGTAGCGGACTGGCTGGCCAGGCGAGACTCCTCGATTGAATTGCTGGTTGTCTCCAGAGAAACGCAGGAGCGCCTCGCGCTTTACATGAGTGCTTGCGACTCGCTGGTGTTCCCGTCCTATCAGGAAGGATCCCCAAACGTCGTCAAGCAAGCCATGGCCTGCAAACTTCCCATTGTGGCCACGGACGTCGGAGACGTCCGTCAGGTCATAGGCAAGACGAGAGGATGCTATGTCTGCAATCCTAGCGTCACCGAATTTGCCGCTCGTCTCAATGAGATTCTGTCACATCCCAAGCGAACCGATGGCCGGGAGAACATTCGTCACCTGGATTCGTCCTCCGTGTCGGAAAGAATTATCGAAGTTTACGAGCGCGTCTTGCGCAAACGAGAGAGGCGATACGCGGGCCCGACCAGGCGGAATGTCCCCTCCACTGAAATATAAACTCAGCTCGAAATCCAGGTAAAAACACCATGTGCGGCATTTGCGGCGTCTACGAATACCAGAATCACGTACCGGTGGACCGGCACGTTCTGGAAGACATGCTTGGTGTCATCCGGCACCGGGGACCCGATGATTCCGGAGTTCATCTTGACAAAGATTTGGCGATTGGAATGCGCCGATTGAGCATCATTGACCTGGACGGCGGTAAGCAACCGATCAGCAATGAAGATGGAACCGTTGTCACCGTATTCAACGGAGAGGTCTACAACTATCGCGAGCTTAGGGAGCAACTGCAGAGTCGCGGTCACGCGCTTGCTACCGCGAGCGATACGGAAGTCATCGTCCATCTTTATGAAGACTTCGGTGAGGAATGCGTCCAGCAATTGCGTGGAATGTTTGGCTTTGCGGTCTGGGACGCGCGCAGCAGAAAACTTTTTGTAGCCCGAGATCGCCTAGGAATCAAACCCCTGTACTACACGCAAGCAGGTGGGCGCCTGATCCTTGGTTCCGAAATCAAAGCTATTCTGGAACACCCCGCTGTACAGGCCCCTCTGAGTATCCCGGCTCTGAGCAACTTTCTTTCGCTGAAATATGTGCCGGCGCCCCAGACCATGTTCGAGGGCATTTACGCGCTTCCACCGGGCTGCAGCCTGACTTGCGATGCGAATGGTGTGAAGGTCCGGCGCTACTGGGACTTGTCATTTGCCAATCAACGCAATCGCCAGCGCAGTGAAGAAGCTTGTGCCGAGCAGCTTGAGGGATTGCTCCGAGAGTGCGTAAGGTTGCACCTCGTGAGCGATGTTCCGTTCGGCGCGTTCTTAAGCGGGGGACTGGACTCCAGCACGATTGTCGCGCTGATGAGCCAGTTCCTGAACGAGCCCGTTAAAACCTACTCGGTAGGATTCGAAGGCGATGCCGAAGCTTTCAGTGAGCTGCCGTACGCGCGAATGGTCGCGAAGAAGTATCAGACCGATCATCAGGAAGTTCTCGTTCACGCCAGCGACTTGATAAATCTTTCCGAAAAAGTCGTGTGGCATCTCGATCAGCCGATCGCCGACAATGCGTGCCTGGCCAACTTCCTGGTGGCTGAGCTGGCTTCGCGCGACGTAAAGATGGTCCTCACGGGGGAAGGCGGGGACGAATTATTTGCCGGTTACGCGCGCTACGCTGGTGAACGGCTGTCGCCCTTGTTTCAGCATCTTCCGCGAGCTGCCAAGTCCATGGCGCTTGGCGCAAGCGGACGCGTCCCGGGGCTGCGCCGTCAGAAACTCGCCCTGCACGCGCTCTGCCAGCCGGACGAGGTCAGCCGTCTCGTCAATTGGTTTCCTCTCTTCAACTCGGAAGCCAAGCAGGCCTTGCTCTCCGAGGACTTCAAACAGACCTTGGACGGCAGCGACGCCAGCGCCGTGTTTGCCGAGCATCTGGCTCGCACCGATGCCGTGGACCCGCTGAACCGCATGCTCTACGTGGATACGAAGCTCTGGCTGCCCGACGATCTGCTCGCTCGCGGAGACAAGACCAGCATGGCCGCCTCGCTGGAAGCTCGCGTCCCACTTCTTGATCACAAGCTGGTGGAATTTGCTGCCTCTCTCCCGCCGCATCTGAAAGTAAGGGGCCTGACGCGCAAGTACTTGTTGAAGAAAGTGGGCCAAGCCTGGCTTCCGCCGGAGATCGTCAACCGGAAGAAAAAGGGATTTCCCATGCCCATGTCGCTCTGGTTTCGGAATGAAGCCCGCTCATTTCTTCGTGACGCTCTTTCTCCCTCTGCATTGCGACGACGAAGGCTTTTCAACCCGTCCTTTGTCGAGAAATTGCTCAGTGAGCACGAGACTGGTTTCGCCGACCACGGCTCGATTCTGTGGGGCCTTCTCAGTATCGAACTGTGGCAGCGTGTTTTCATGGATTCGCATGTGCGCTCCCAGCAGGTCACGTCAGCCTTCGCCGCGCAGGCAGTATGAGCTTGGGGATAGAAAGCCAAGATCGAAAAAGGGAAAAGGCATGAAAACGTGCGCCCATAATCGGATACTCATGCTGCTGGAAAATGCGCCCTTCCCGCAGGACTTTCGGGTTCGCCGAGAAGCCTTAGCGTTGGCGGCTGCGGGGTACCGCGTCACAGTTATCTGTCCGGCGGCTCCCGGACAGCCACTGCGCGAGATGCTGAACGATGTGTCGATTTATCGCTATATGGCGCCGCCCGTTGCCAACGTATTCCTCGGATACCTCTGGGAATATGGATATTCCATGCTTGCGAGCTTCGCTCTGACCCTGCTGGTTTTCTTTCGCCACGGCTTCGACGTTGTTCACGCGCACAATCCACCGGACACTTTTGTATTCATTGCCGCGTTTTATAAGTTATTCGGAAAGCGCTTTGTCTACGACCATCACGATCTGTCCCCGGAAATGTATCAGGCGAAGTTCCCGCGGGGCGCGAACCGGCTTGTTTATGAAGTGCTTGTCTTGCTAGAAAAACTGTCATGCCGTATGGCCGATCACGTTGTAGTCACAAACGAGTCGTACAAGAAGGTTGCGATGGAACGCGTCTGCGTTCCTGAATCGCGTATCACCATCGTTCGCAACGGAGTCGAGTCGAGCCGTCTTGATCGTTCCATGGAGCCCGACCGGGGTTTGCGGCAGAGGGGAAAGACGATTATCGGTTATGTTGGCGTGATGGGGTTTCAGGATGGCGTGGACTACCTTCTGCGGGCGCTTCGTCATTTGGTCCGCGATTTGGGTAGGACCGACTTTTATTGCATCCTTGTGGGCAACGGAGATGCGTTCACTTACCTGAAATCCTTGGTTGAGCAATTGGACCTCTCCGACTATGTGTTGTTTACGGGCTGGGTGGATCATGCGGAGGTGGCGCGCTATCTCGGAACGGCCGACATTTGTGCTGCTCCCGAACCGTCAGGTCTCTACAACGATCGCTCGACGGCGATCAAGATGATGGAGTACATGGCCTCCGGAAAACCCATTGTTGCTTTTGATTTACCTGAGCATCGCTTCACTGCTCGCGGAGCGGCCGTCTACGTGAAACCGAACGACGAATTGGGATTCGCTCGAGCCCTGGCGGGGCTCATAGACGACCCAGCGTACAGAAACGCCATGGGCTTGGTGGGGCGCGCGCGGATTGAAACCGAGTTGGCCTGGCAGTATTCGATTCCCATGCTCCTTAAAGCCTATCGAGCCGTCCTTCCTACGCCGACGGAAGCGAAACGAGCCCTTACCCCAGACTCAAGAATCGGACTTGAGCACGACCCTCAACCTCTTCCCTCACCGCGCACTACGCCGGACGAACCCCGCCGGTCGAGCATGAGTTTCCCATCATGAAGGCTCAATTGCTAGTCTACTGCCCGGGAAAATGGGTGAAGACGCTTTCAAAAGGCTTCTTTGGTTGTCCCAGCAGGATCTAAATTTGAACTTTCCAGGTTTCGATCGCACACCGCACTTCGAGCGGACATTCATGTGCCGAGGCGGAGCACTTCTAAAGACCGAGGGCGAAGCTCACGATCGGTGATGTTCCTACCAGCGATGGCTCTTTTTTCCAGGCACGAGGGCCTTACGGGCCTGCGACTTGCGAAGCCGGGCTTTGCTCCACCCGCCCGATGATTTCCCGGTCCCCATCGGCGATATGGATTATTGAAAAATCGTCAAACTAAGCGAAACATGTCCGAAACTTCAGAGACGGCCAATCAAGGTAGCAGCGTCAGGCAAGTGCTGACTGACCGCTTTCGCTGCCCGGACTACCTTGCCGACTTTGAAGTCAGCAGGGGTTTGTCCCATGACTCGGGATTTTTCCGAATGGGCGTAGACGCAGTTTGTTACGGGCGGTGCTCTTCGGGGATTCCTGCAAAGCTTGTGACCGATCCCCTCCACGATGTTAGCCCACGCATCACCGCAAATGGATCAAGGATTCAGCTGCCCTTCAACCCAGCACACGTGATCGATAACCTTCGTTGCGAGCGATATGTTGCGCACGGCAATGGAACGGGCAAGCTTCTCCCAGCAAAGAGAATTCTTCGAAACACTTATTACCTAGCACGGCCGTTCCTGCCTGTTGTCGTGCGTCGGCATCTTCAAAAGTTGTATTTGCGCGGCTGGGACAGTGTCCGTTTCCCGACCTGGCCAGTAGATCGAACGGTTGAGAATCTTTGCGAACGGCTGCTTATTCTGTCGCTTAAGTCTCAGAAGGCGGAGAGAGTGCCCTTCATTTGGTTCTGGCCGAAAGGTGCCCAGAGTTGTGCAATGGTGACTCACGATGTGGAAACATCTTCTGGTGTGGACTTTTGTTCACAACTGATGGATCTGGACGACTCTTTCAGGATCAAGACGTCTTTCCAGATCGTGCCTGAAAAGCGGTACACGGTTTCAAAATCATTCTTGGAGCGTATTCGGGGGCGCGGCTTTGAGGTGAACATCCACGACTTGAATCATGACGGGCATCTCTTTAGAGACAGGGAAGAGTTTTTGCGCCGCGCCGAACGAATCAATCATTACGCGAAGCAATTTGGGGCTCGGGGCTTCCGGTCCGCCGTGTTGCATCGGAATGTCGATTGGTACCACGCGCTCGATTTCTCCTACGACATGTCCATTCCGAATGTGGCGCATCTGGATCCTCAACGTGGCGGCTGTTGCACCGTTATGCCATTCTTCGTCGGTAAGATCTTGGAACTTCCGCTGACGGCGACCCAGGATTATTCGCTTTTCCACATCCTCAACGACTTCACGATGCGGATCTGGAGGGAGCAAATCTCCCTGATCCGGGGAAAACACGGTCTCATCAGTTTTAACATCCACCCGGACTACATCATTGCCAAAGCGGCGCGACGCGCGTATGTCGACTTACTCCACTATCTGTCTAAGTTGCGCTCGCAGGAGGAGACCTGGATCGCGTTACCGGGGGAAGTGGCTAGTTGGTGGCGAATGAGGAGCGAGATGAATCTCGTCAGCGAAGGAGGCTCGTGGCAGATCGAGGGAAAAGGTAAGGAACAAGCGAGAGTCGCCTATGCCACGTTGGTGAACAACACGGTTGCTTATGAAATCGAGAGAACCGCTCCGAATGAGGGCGCCGAGTCAGAAAGAGGAATTAAAAATGACAGCATCGACGAAGACTTTGAGCAAAGTTCTCGAGCCCTGTGTGGCGTTAGAACTGGGAACGGGTTGTCAGGTTGATCCCAGCGCCCTGCTGGGTCACCCGACCGGGCGGCGAATCGAGTTGCGCCCGGTGCGCATCGGAGTGGGGGCGCACATCCGCAGCGGCACGGTGATCTACGCTTCGGTGGACATCGGCGTGGGATTTGAGACTGGCCATAACGTTGTGATCCGCGAGGAAACGAAAATTGGCGACGATTGCACAGTGTGGAACAACTCCACGATCGATTACGGTTGTGTGGTCGGCAGTCGCGTAAAAGTTCACTGCAATGTCTATGTCGCGCAATATACGGTGCTGGAGGACGATGTGTTCCTTGCACCTGGCGTCATGATTGCCAACGACCCGCATCCGATTTGCACCAAGTGCATGCAGGGCCCCACCATCCGGGCGGGCGCACGCGTGGGCATGAACGCCACAATCCTGCCACACGTGATCGTCGGAGAAAACGCGTTGGTCGCCGCCGGCAGCGTGGTCACTTCCGACGTCCCTCCGAACAAGGTCGTGGTCGGCAACCCGGCGCGGGTGATTCGCGATGTCGATGAGCTCAAGTGCCCCTTTGAAATTGTGAAGCCTTACGTCAACGGCCTGGATGTACGCCGCCGCCCTGAATGGGAAACGGTGCCAGCGCTACCGCGACCCGTGCGTCGGCCGAAAGGAGTTTCATGACCACCCGAGAGCTAAATTTCTCAAAGGCACCTGCGGCTGAGGCCGGACGGGAGGAAAAGGCAATTGGCGCCGTGGTGGTGGGCGGCGATTTCCAAGGGCTCGGAATCGTTCGCAGCCTGGGACGGCGAAAGGTGCCCGTCTGCGTCATTGACGATGAGCGCTCCATCGCCCGTTTCTCACGTTACGCCACCCACGCCGTAGCTGTGGGCAGTCTGCGCGATGAGCGGCGGACCGTTGATACCGTGCTGGATATAGGCCACCGGCTGGATCTCAGGGGCTGGGTACTGTACCCGACACGAGACGAGACGGTGGCCGCTTTTGCGCGTTACCGGTCGCTGCTGACGGAATTTTTCCGCGTGCCAACCCCGAACTGGAATACGATGCAGTGGGTTTGGGACAAACGCAATACCTATCGTCTTGCAAACTCCCTGGGTATTCCGACCCCGCAGACCTGGTATCCTCGCGTCCCCGAGGAGTTGGAGCAGATCCGATCAGATCCGCCCTTCGCAATCAAGCCAGCAATTAAAGAACACTTTTTCTACGCGACCAAGGCCAAAGCTTGGCGTGCAAACAACCGAGCAGAACTGAGGGAGCTTTTCGAGCGTGCAGCCGCGCAAGTAGAACCGGGTGAAGTGATGATTCAAGATCTGATTCCCGGTGATGGCCAGCAACAGTTCGCTTATTGCGCCTTTTTCAAAGAGGGCCGAGGGCTCGGAAGCATGGTCGTCCGGAGGAGGCGCCAGCATCCTCCGGAATTCGGCCGAGCCAGCACGTTTGTTGAGACGATCGAGCTGCCGCTGCTCGAGGCGTTGTCCGAGCGTTTCTTGCGAGCGATCAAGTACTACGGGCTGGTGGAACTAGAATATAAACTCGACCCGCGCGACGGCCAGTATAAGCTACTCGACGTCAACGGACGCACCTGGGGTTATCACACCCTCGGATTGGGCGCTGGGGTAGATTTTCCCTACCTGCTATTTTCCGACCAAGCTGGTGAATCCGTCCAGGAGTGTCGTGGCCGAGCTGGGGTCAACTGGGTCCGGTTAATCACCGACGTGCCGACCGGAGCCTTAGAGATCTTGAGGGGTCGCCTGGACTGGCGGGACTACCTGCGAACCCTTAAGGGATTCCACGTCGAATCCGTATTCAGTCGGGAGGACCCGCTGCCCGGCTTTGCTGAGCTTGCTCTTCTTCCCTATTTGGCCGTCAAAAAAGGTTACTAGCCCACATTTCCGAGATGAGCTCTGTTCAACGAACCCTCGGCTGCTATTTTCACTACGTTTAGAGCCGCATAAATACTGATGAAAATAACGTTCTCGAATGGAAACTGCTCTCTGTATGCCAGACCGACAAGATCAGTAGGCTGTATGCGATATTTATCTCATGCAGAAGCATCACTGTGGCAGTTATTGTGTGAAAAGGATTTTCTGCAAAGGGCCATGCAGTGATCTAAGGTCAAAATCTAGTTCCCATGTGCAATTTACTGCACGTGTGAGGCGGCGGGAAAATACGAATGAACAAGTGTGATATAGCCATAATCGGAGCAGGACCATATGGAATGTCCGCGGCGGCCTATTTGCGGAGCATCCCGGGATTAGACGTTAAAGTTTTTGGGGAACCGATGTCGTTTTGGGCGGAGCAAATGCCCCAGGGAATGCTTCTTCGTTCTCCTTATGTCGCTTCGCATCTGGCCGATCCGCATGAAGAATTCACACTTGATAGCTTTCAACAGGCCAGTGGTGTACGGATTTCCGGTTCCGTGCCACTCGACAGCTTTGTCGAGTACGGAAGATGGTTTCAGAAACGGGCTGCACCAGACCTGGAGCGTCGGGAAGTTTCGTGCATCGGAAAGAAAGGCGACGGGTTTGCCTTGATTACCAAGGATGAGATGGAACTGAAGGCGCAACGCATTGTCATAGCCGGTGGCATCGCTCCGTTTCCCAGGTATCCGGATTTGTTTCGACGCATACCGAAGCCTTACATTGTGCACTCTTCCGAATTGAGAAAGCCGAGCGAGTATGCGGGCCGCAAGGTCCTGGTAATCGGTGGCGGACAAAGCGCGCTCGAATCAGCAGCCCTGTTGCACGAGGCTGGAGCAGAAGCGGAAGTGATTGTCCGGGCGCCAGTTGTGCATTGGCTGGGCCAGAGACCCTGGTTGCGTGTTGGGCCCCTCGAGAAGATTTTGTACGGGAAGGGCGATATCGGACCTGCGGGAGTCAGCCAACTCGTCCAGCGGCCATACCTATTCCGCCTCTTACCACGCAAAATCCAGGACAAGCTCGGACCGCGCGCTATCCGGGCGGCGGGAGCGAAATTTCTAATTTCCCGCATGAAAAACGTATCGATCTCAACGAACCGGTTTGCCAAACGGGCTGCCCTGCGAGGAGACAAGCTCCATATTTCTCTCAGTGATGGCGCGGAAAGAGTTGTGGATCACGTGCTGTTGGGGACGGGCTACAAGGTTGACATCTCACTTTATCCGTTCCTTTCCCGCGAATTGCTCGGAGCGGTCGATCAATTTGACGGATTTCCGAAGTTGAAACACGGGCTGGAATCTTCCGTGCCCGGATTGCATTTCCTGGGCGCGCCGGCGGCGTGGAGCTTCGGCCCGTTGATGCGATTCGTGGCCGGAACGGAGTTTGCTTCAAGCCATCTTGCGCAGTCCGTTCGAAGGAAAACTCGTCGATGAAGACGCTGGGTCCGCTTGCTCACAGACCTGCCTACCGGAGTGGTGGGAATCGGGGGGGGCAAGTTGAATCGGCGGGCTCATCTTCGCCGTTCAGCGGATTGATGAAGAGGCGGTCTTAGCCGGGAAGATCCTCTACCGACGTTGCTAAAAGTGGCCTTGGTCCCCCATCTTTCGCTCAGGCGTGGTTTCTGACACATGATGATCTACTTGTTCCTGGGTGTTCTGCTGGCCCTATTCACGACGCTTCCGCTTGCATGGAAGTGGCAATTGGGAATGCGTCGTGTCGGTGTAACAGTGTTCCTGCTGGGAATTTTGGTTGCAGGCCTGGTCGGCTTGCTCGGCCGGGCGCTTGCGTTGACAAATGCGTTGACGGCCATGCTGGTTTGGTTCCTCGCAACAGGCATGGCCGTCGCGATATTGCTCTACCGGTTCTATCGCGATCCTGAGCGCACCCCGCCCAGTGGGACAAACGTCATGGTGAGTCCGGCGGATGGTGTGGTCATCTACGTTCGACGATCGGCAAATGGTGTGTTGCCCGTTTCTACGAAGAATGGTCGCGATTACAAACTTGTTGAGCTGACCAAGACTCCGCTCTGCACAGGAGACGCGATTGTGGTCGGGATCAGCATGAGTTTTCTCGATGTGCATGTGAACCGCACGCCGTGTTCAGGCCGAGTGATCTTCCGGCGGCATTTTCCGGGGCTCTTTGGGTCCCTTCGCCATTCGGAAATGACCTTCGAGAACGAGCGGGCCACCACTGTGATTGAGAAGGACGGTTTCAAGGTTGCCGTCGTGCAGATTGCGTCCCGACTTGTCAGGCAGATCGTCGTTTTTGTTCGCGAAGGACAAGAAGTGGCTCTGGGGCAACGGATGGGCGTGATCCGCCTCGGCTCTCAGGTAGACGTTGTCTTTACGCCAGCCGAACACCTGAAAGTCATGGTTAAGCCAGGCGACCAAGTTCGGTCCGGTGAATCGATCATTGCGGAACTCGGATGAAAGACGCTTCTCCAACATCTTCAAAAGTCAGGTTCACAGGCCGCAATCGGGAGCGGTCTTGGCAGCAGATTGGCCGTCGTTTCTTGACGAAAAAAAACGGAGCCCTCATTATCGGCGGCAACTACCGAGGTCTCTCCATTGTCCGGAGTTTGGGCCGTAAGGGTGTGCCCGCCTGGATAACTACCCAGTCTCCCGAGCTGTTGGCCTGCTTCTCTCGTTACGCCGGGAAAACGCTCCCATGGACGCAAGGGGGCAGCGAAGAGCAAGTCGCGCACCTGTTGCGCCTCGCCGAACAATACCAACTGAATGGATGGGTGTTATTCCCAACCGACGACTCATCGGCCTCTTTGGTTGCAAAGTTCCGTGACGAGCTCTCCCACCGTTACGCCGTGACGACCCCTGGTTGGGAAGTCTTGCGCTGGGCATTCGACAAACGCCTGACGTACCAACTCGCCGCGGAACAACAGGTGGACTGCCCGCGGACGTTTTATCCTTCCACGGAAAAGGATCTCGCGACCGCTGACTGTCGCTTTCCGGCCATTCTGAAACCTGCTACTCACGCCTCCACGAATAGGTTCACGGTGGATAAAGCCTGGCCTGTAGCGGATCGCGAAGAACTTCTTGCGCGCTACCGCGAGGCCCATGAGTTGGTTTCACCCGATTTAATTCTTCTTCAAGAGATGATACCTGGAGGAGGTTCTGCCCAATTCTCGTATGCGGCCCTTTGCCGCGACGGACGACCGATCGTCTCCCTCACGGCGCGGCGGATGAGGCAATACCCGATCGATTTCGGACATTCGAGTTGCTTTGTCGAGACGGTAGACGTCCCCGAGATCGTGGCCCCTTCCCAGCGTCTTCTGGCCGCGATTCGATACACAGGACTAGTTGAGCTCGAGTATAAGTTCGACGCTCGAGACAGCCGCTATAAGCTATTGGACATCAATCCGAGGATTTGGACGTGGTCCCCGCTCGGCGGGCGCGCCGGCGTGGACTTTCCTTATCTTCTCTGGCGACTCATGATGGGCAAGGCGGTTGCGGAACAGACCGGTCGCGTGGGTGTTCGCTGGATTCGCATGAGCACTGATATTTTGGCCGCCGCTCAAGAAGGGTTTCGTGGTCGCCTCACCCTGGGTTCGTACTTACGCTCTTGGCGCAGCCCGGTCGAATTCGCTTTGGCTGCAGCGGACGATCCGCTGCCAGGATTGTTGGAACTACCGATGTGTGCCTATTCCTATTGGATGAATCATTTCCGAAGGAATCATGCCTAGCGCAATGAACGGGCCATTCGCGTCGGGAGCAGTAGTGCTTTTCCCACGAACACACCAATCTGCAGACTATTGCGGAATTTACCTTTCAATACCAGTCCGCACTGAAAGAATTCGCATGCCCTTATGTTTGGAGAGTTAGCTCTCGAGGTTACCGCTGACGATAGAGCCGCTCAATGACCCTCAGTCTGCGCAAAATCGGTGGTAACGCTCTCTCGATTCTCACCAGTGACGTGATGAATCGACTGACCAGCTTTGTCCTGTACGCTTTGGTCGCGCGGCACTTGGGCGCACAGGAATTTGGCCGGCTTGCGCTGGCAATCACGTTGTTCTACACGTTTCAGGTATTCGCCGTCGGGGGTTTGAAGACGCTCATCGTGCGGCAAGTCGCAAAGGACCGGGCGCAAACGCATTTGTATTTCGTCAACAGCTGCGCGATTGTGGCGCTCTATTCGCTTGCTTCCATCCTTGCATTATATAGCTTTGTCCATTTGATGCATTATCCGAACGCGACGACCCGAATCATTTTGTTGCTCTCGCTCGGCCTACTCCCATATACGATCTCCGCGGTCTGCGAGGGTATCTTCCAGGCCTGGGAGCGAATGCCCTACATCGCCTACGTCAATGTGCCTGTGAATATCGTAAAGGTTGCCGGGGCCTTCATTCTCCTGACCACGAACCATGGTTTATATCCAGTCGTCCTGATTCTGCTGTCCTCCCTTGCCATCATTGCCACGGTAGAAGTTTGGATCCTGTTTCGGAAGTTTCCCTCGCCGCCAGCCTCCATTGACTTTAATTTTTCGCTGGCGACCATGGGTTCCGCTTTTACTTTTCTGGGAATCGACGGCACGCTTGCCCTCATGAGCAGCTTGAACATAGTTCTTCTCTCGAAACTGGCAACCGAGAGTGAAGTGGGCCTCTATAGTGCAGCGACACAATTATTGGTTCCTTTGCTTCTCGTCTACCAAAGCATGGCGCAGAGCATATTTCCGGTGATGTGCAGAAAAGTTGAGCCGGGTTATCGAACCCTGAAGCGGATCGCAGAGCAAGCCCTTGAGTTGCTTCTGGTTCTTGCCTTGCCGGTCGCGGCGGCGCTTTTCTTCATCGGCGACCGCCTGCTTTCGCTTCTCTACAAGAACCCTGCATTTTTCCAGGCTTTTCCCGCTCTGCGTGTCGTCACCTGGGTCCTGATCTTGCAAGTATTCACTAGCGTGCTCGGCCAGGTGCTGTTAGCCAGCAACCGTGAAAAAATCACGCTGAGAATCGTCGCGGTCGATATCTTTGTCAACTTGCTCGTCGGATGGCCGTTGATCAGAATGTTCGGTTTGCGTGGTGCCGCCATCGCGTTGCTCCTAACGCGAATGGCCGATTGCCTTCAACACTACATCCCGGCCGCCTATTTGCTCTCCGGTATCCCCATCGTAAGCATCGTCTGGAAACCGCTCGTAGCCGCAACGTGCATGGTATCTTATCTGGCTGTATCCACGAGCCGAGGGGACATCCTGACATTTGGCTTCGCCTTGCTAATTTACGCCAGTGCACTGGCGGCCCTCGCCATCTGGGCATCCGGCGGCCCCCGCCAATTTAGGGACAAATTTCTGCCGCTGCTGTCGCAGTAGTTTCGTGGGAAAACTTGTGCTAGATCAGAACCTTTCCACGTATCGGGGAATCGCTTTCACGTTGCGCTGATTTCCTTGGGGTTCGGAGAATATTGTATCCGCGGAGCCCCTGTTGGTTCTTCGCGGCGGCACGATTAGCCCTCCGTTGCCTCGCTATTCTGCATTCTGAACCTGTTGTATGAGGCCACCCTCTCGATCACCTATCATGAAGAAAATCGTCAATTTCCTCATGCGTTTTCGTGCGATTGTCCTGCTCACGCTGGTCTGCGCGCCTGCCGTCGGTCTATATCCCTTCTTGCGTTTCCACGTCGAGGCGTTTCCTATTCCTACCGTGGCCTGCACACTTTATGCTTCGGCTTCTGGAAATGATGGCAATTCTGGGATTTCTTCATCATCTCCCAAAACATTTATCGGGGCAGCTTCGGTAGCTCAGCCTGGCTCGGTGGTATGCGTCCTCCCTGGAACGTACCTAATGAGTGCTACTTTCTATCCTCCGAGGAGCGGTAAGCCATCAGCTTGGATAGTCTACAGCGCCTATGGAGATGGCGATGCAAATTTCGTTTGGACGGGTGGCCCGAATGCTTCGGACCTGAGTATGTTTCATTTCCATAGCGCAACTTTTCCTTCAGGGCCGGCTTATCTCGAATTTCGCGGGTTCAAACTCGACGGGCAAAATTATGCCTCCAATGGCTTTTTTTGCGAGGGTTCCCATCACTTGCGCTTCATCGGCAACACTATCAGTAATACCGGCGCTGCTGGAATTGGTTCTGTTCTGTGCGATTATCTCACCAGCGATCACAACCTGATCAACCACAACGGATACCGTTTTGGCTGGACCAGCGGGATTTCTTACAACAGCAACCAGTGGTTCGATTCTTATGGCGGCTTCCACAACCTCATCTCCAACAATGTTATCGCCGGAGAGTACGACAGCACGAGTGAACACACCGACGGTAACGGGATCATCCTCGATCTCAGCAATCGAACGTATGACTATCGTTCGGCGAACACCCCTCCCGCGTTAGTCATCAACAACGTGATTTATGGCAATGGCGGCCGATGCATTGAAGCTTACGTGGTGACAAATTTCTGGATCGTGAATAACACTTGCTACAAAAATAACCTGGACCTCAGCTTGGGGAATGCCGGCTCCTTCACCGTCTTGGGATCGCAAGACGGCTACTTTGTCAACAACATCGCGCTGGCTTGGCACAGCAATAACCCCCCCTACGATCAAGGAGCTGGCAACTCCAACATCTTCTACTATGCGGACATGTACTTCGGTGCTTCCAACAACTTCACATATTCCGATCCGTCACAATTCATTTGCGCAGATCCTCTCTTTTTCAATCCGCCTTCTTTCGATCCCGCCGCTCGCGACCAATACGCGACAGCGTTGCCGCCCTCTCAGCTAGGGAACGGGCTGATGCTTCAACCCGGCAGTCCGGCGCTCCAGATGGGCATTGATCCGAGCACTCTGCCAAAATTACCTGCTCCCATCGCGAAGGATTTGAAAAGGTACATTTACGCGGACATCAACGGTAACCCCCGCCCCCAGGGAGGCCATTTCGATTTGGGGGCGTATCAGCATGGCCTTCCGCGCCCTAGCATTTCTTTAGAAATATTTTAAAACCTCGAATTCGGTCAGCCAGCTTATTGAGTGCAGATAGTCTGCGAGGAGTTTTCAAACCGTCTCTATACACTCCATGATGGCGACAATAGATGAGCAATCGCAGAGGGCGTTTGTCCGCTACGCTTGCGACTATGTCCGCGGGTCCTCCGGCCGTGAGCAAATAGCGCTGATTGCTTGTCGATACGATATTCACCGGATTGCGGAGGCTCTCTCAGTCCGCTAATGATGACCCTGAGAGTCGACTCCCAGATGTTCCGACCGCGACCTTTCGGTGGTGGAGTCGCTCTCCAAGGTAAGGTGAGTACTTCGCGGGCCCCCGATTATCGGGGCCGGTGAGTGGCGCTGCCGCAGATCTTCGATTTCGCGTCTGACAAAACTGCTATGTTCTTTGATTCCACAGCTTATGTCTTTTTCTTGATTCTTGTCACGCTGATCTACTGGCGCCTGCCGTTTCGAAAGCAGAACTATTTCTTGCTTGCGGCAAGCTATTTCTTTTACGGCTGGTGGGATTGGCGATTCCTGCTCTTGATGGCCGGCTCGACTCTGATGGACTTCATCGTGACCCGCAAGATTGGCTCGACCTCAGATGAACGAGCCCGCCGGTTGCTATTGATTTTCTCCATCGTTCTCAACTTCTCATTCCTCGGTGTTTTTAAGTATTTCAACTTCTTTGTCGATTCAATGGTCCATCTCTCCGGTCTGCTGGGACTGAAGGAGATACCCGTCAGCCTGTGGCATGTCCTTTTGCCGCCGGGTATTTCCTTTTACACCTTCCAGGAAGTGGCGTATATCGTGGACGTATATCATCGGAAAGCAGCCCCCGCAAAATCGCTGGTCGATTACGCTCTCTTCATCAGCTTGTTCCCCCACCTGATCGCTGGACCGATCCAGCGACCGTCGCATCTGCTTCCGCAAGTACAGCAACCGCGCATTTGGGACCCTTCGAAGGTCTTCGACGGCTTGATTCTGATTCTGGAAGGACTTTTCCGCAAAGTGGTAATTGCCGACAACTGTGCCCTTATTGCGAATGCCGTCTTTGCCGGCAATTTCGGGGGACCAAACACGATGACAGTGCTGCTTGGAACCTACGCATTTGCCTGGCAGATCTACGGCGACTTCAGCGGCTACAGCAGTATCGCTCGCGGCAGTGCCCAGCTTTTCGGCTTCCACTTTATGGTCAATTTCCGCCAGCCTTATCTCGCGGAAAGTCTTCAGGATTTCTGGCGCCGCTGGCACATCAGTCTGAGCACGTGGCTGCGCGACTATCTCTACATCC
>Ga0210399_10000655_pt1 | contig 27445 bp, 21 predicted proteins | sample IncBWC14MmetaG_FD_150865 | JGI IMG/M metagenome (GOLD analysis project Ga0210399, IMG submission 150865) | Forest soil microbial communities from Barre Woods Harvard Forest LTER site, Petersham, Massachusetts, United States - Inc-BW-C-14-M | ecosystem: Environmental > Terrestrial > Soil >... | reverse complement strand
CGAAGCGACAATCGTGCGCGCACTCGATCCGCGCAAAGATGTTGATGGTTTTCATCCGCTGAACGTCGCGAAACTCGCGTCCGCTGCGGCGGACGGATTCGTCCCATGTACTCCGCTTGGGATTCAGCGGCTGCTCATCGAAAGCGAGATCGACATCTCCGGCGCGCACGTCGTCATTCTTGGGCGGAGCATGATCGTGGGAAAACCACTCGCGCTTTTGCTCATGCAAAAAGGCAGAGGCGGCGACGCGACCGTGACGGTTGTTCATTCGCGCAGCCGGAATCTCGCAGAGATCACGCGCTCGGCTGATGTTTTAATTGCCGCAATCGGCCGGCCGAAGTTCGTGAAAGTGGAACACGTGCGCGATGGCGCGGTGATTGTCGATGTTGGAATTAATCGAGTGGAGGACGCAATGAGTGAGCGCGGTTCCCGGCTTATCGGTGATGTCGATTTTGACGAAGTGGCAACGAAAGTCGCCGCGATCACGCCCGTGCCGGGTGGTGTTGGCCCGATGACGATCGCGATGTTGATGTCGAACACGGTGAAAGCATGCCGGCAGCAGTGTTCCCTGTAGCGACGCTCTGTGAGCGGCGCCTTCTTTTGGGGAAAAGTTTGCGACGGTCACAGACCGCCGCTACAAAGGCGGCCGGACGATTTTCGCTGTGAGCAATTTCAGGATTGATGAGTCGATCCGCGCCGCGTTCACGAAAAGCGATGCTATGCGCGGCGATAACACAGCCGCCCGCGCCAGCCGATTAATCCGGAGTCGCCCCCGATACATGGCCGCGTAAGCGCGAGCGAATTCACGCAAAGATACTTGTCGATCTTGTCCGCGAATGATTTTCACGATGGCATTGGCGGCAAGTTCGCCCGAACGAAGCGCGTAATAAATTCCTTCGCCGGTGAATGGCTCGACCACGCGCGCGGCGTCGCCGATGAAAAAAAGATTCTCGTGAACGGCCGAAACGGGTGCGCGCGTGAGCGGCGTGATCGTCCGCCATGCGTGCCCGGCTGCGATCCCAAAGTTTCGCTCGGCCCATCTTCGCAGCGATGCAATGGTCGGTGGCCTGCCGACGAGGCAGAGATTCAATTCATTCTCATTCACTGGCGCCTGACCCGAATAACCTTCGGGAAGAAATTGGAGAACGACGCGATTTCCGAATTTTTTCGGCAAAGGAATATGCGTTTGCAATGCGACACGTTCGCGTTCGGGTCGCGGAAGCAAATTGCTAAGACGTGCCACGGTGGAGTTGCGTCCATCAGCTCCGACAAGAATGGCCGCCTCAAGAATTGTTTCTCCAGCAGCGAGCCTCCAGTGCTGAGATGAATTTTTTTCGATTGCGCTTACTACCGTGGCGTCGCGAATTTCGGCGCCGAGTTCGCGCGCGCGCGTAAACAAAAGATTGTCGAAGAGGCTGCGCTTGATCGCGATCTCGCTTTCATCGCCCGGCGGAAGATCGACATGTACCGTTTGGCCGCCAATCGCGATGAACTCGACCTCTTCCAGTTTTCCATGCGGCGACGCGCGGCCGAGATCTGCAAGCCCCAACCGGCGCAACACCGGCCAGCACGCCGGATTCAAGCAATCACCACAGACTTTTTCGCGCGGAAATTGTTCCCGCTCGAGAACCAGTGTGCGCAATCCGGCGGCCGCGCAGAATGCGGCACATGTCGATCCAGCTGGTCCGCACCCGACTATTGCGACATCGAAGAGTTCCATTGCCAGAGATTTGAGTTTCGTGAATCGGGAATCGCGAATCATGAAGCCGCCTGATTTAACGATTCACGGTTTGACGAATCACGATTTACGGCAGCTCACTATTCCATCAAACAGATTCCGCGCTGGCGCGCGATCTAAAAGCGGGCAAGGTTGTTTTTCCAATGAGCTGGTCCCTTCCCATCTTTCGCGTCGCCGGCATCCAGTTACGAATTCATGTGACCTTCCTGCTGCTGATCGGCTGGCTCGCATTCCGCTATTATGCGGAAGGCGGCACGGCAGCCGCAGCCGGGAACGTGTTTTTTATCCTGCTGCTTTTCGCCTGCGTGGTCCTGCACGAGTTCGGACACGCGTTTGCTGCGAAAGCCTTCGGCATCAATACGCCGGATATCACGCTTCTGCCAATCGGCGGCGTGGCGCGGCTGGAGCGGATGCCGGAGGAACCGGTGCAGGAATTGATCATCGCGCTGGCCGGACCGGCCGTAAACGTGGTGATCGCGCTTGGGCTGCTGGTCGTGATCGATTGGCACAGTGCGGCGGCGGCTCAGGTATTTGAAAGTCCGAATCTGCTCACGCAGTTGCTCGCGATCAATGTTTTGCTGCTGCTCTTTAATTTGCTGCCGGCATTTCCAATGGACGGTGGCCGGGTCTTGCGCGCTTTGCTGGCGACACGATTCAGCTATGCCCGCGCCACCCAAATCGCCGCGAGTATCGGCCAGGGCTTCGCGTTTGTGTTTGGTTTCGTCGGGCTTCTTTGGAATCCATTTTTGATTTTCATCGCACTCTTCGTTTACATCGGCGCGTCACAGGAGGCAGCGCTGGCGCAAATGAAAGATGTCTCACGCCGATTTCCGGTCTCGAGCGCGATGATCCGCGAATTCCGCACCCTTCCGGAAACTGCGACCTTGGAAGAAGCGGTGGATGCCCTGCTCGCAACGTCGCAGCACGACTTTCCGGTTGTCGGTGAAAGCGGAAATGTCGCAGGCATTCTGACGCGGCACGATCTTATTGCGGCTTTGCGAAAAAATGATCCGCAGATTCGCGTGGGCGATGTGATGCGGCGCGATATTCCCACCGTTACCACCGGCACACGTTTTGAAGAAGCGTTCCGCATCATGCAGGAGTGCCATTGCCCGGCGGTCCCCGTGCTCGACAGTATGAAACGCTTGGTCGGTTTGCTTACGCCGGAGAACGTGAGCGAGTTGATGATGGTCCAGTCCGCGCTCCCTCGACGCCACGTCGTGTAATCCACGCGCCTTTGAGGTGGATCGACCGCTCCGCGGGCGACGGCGCGCCAAGGGGACTGTTCGATCCACCCGCGGATTGTCGATCTTGCAGCTCGGATCGAAAGCAAATTGTAAGGCAGGCGGTCCGCCTGCCAACCTCCAACGCGGCAAGCGAAGCGCTTGCCCTATAATTCTCGCAGCGCGATTGTCGATCTTCTCAGAAGATGTTGGCGACAAAAGAAAAACCGGACCTGCGCAAAAAAGTGCACGAAGTGCCGCACAAGCCCGGCGTGTATCTGATGCGCGATCGGTTTCATCGCGTGATTTACGTCGGTAAAGCGCGCGATCTGCGCAAGCGGGTCAGCTCCTATTTCTTGCCTTCAAAACTTGCGGTGGCGGACATCAAAACGCGGGCCATGCTCGAGGCGGTCTGGGATTTCGAGACCCACACCGTACGCAGCGAAGCGGAATCGATTTTGCTCGAGGGCAAATTGATCAAAGAATACCGGCCGCGTTACAATATCTCCTTTCGGGACGACAAGCGGTTCCTCCTCGTCAAGATCGACGTGTCGGAGGAATGGCCACGGTTTCGCCTGGCGCGATTTAAGAAAGATGACGGCGCGCTCTACTTCGGCCCGTATGCACACTCCGGCGCGCTGCGGCAAACGCTCAATTTCATGCGCAAAAAATTTGGCGTGCTCACCTTCGGACGAGGCTCGCCCACGGAACGCGAATTAAAGTCAGCCACTTACCAAGTGCCGACGCGCTTGAGTGAGATCAGCGCCGGGCAATATCGCGAGCGCGTGGTGCAAGCGTGCGAATTTCTTGAGGGACATTCGCGCGAGATGATCGGGGCGCTCGAAGAAGAAATGCGCAAAGTCGCCGAGAAAATGGATTTCGAGAGAGCGGCCGAACTGCGCAATATGATTGAGGACCTGCGCCACACCACCAAACCAACGCGACGCTTCACGCGCGGAAGTTTGCCGAGCGCGATCGATCCGATGGCGGAGGTGCGGGCGCTGGCCGACGCATTGCAACTTCCGCGCCCGCCCATCGTGATGGAGTGTTTCGACATCTCAAATATTTCCACGACGCACCTCGTGGCCTCGATGGTTTGCTTTCGAAACGGCGTGCCCGACAAGGACAATTATCGCCGCTATCGCGTTCGCACCGTTGAAGGACAGGATGATTTTGCCAGCATGGCCGAAGTCGTTAGGCGAAGATACTCGCGGATTTTGCTCGAAGCGCGCGAAACGAATCCGGATGCGGCGGAGTTTTCGCAAGAGCAAACGGTTGAGGGTTTGCAACGACTAGCGAAGCAAACGTCCAACCCGCCTTCGCCCGGGACGGGCTACGCCGTGGCGAGCGCTCAATGTCCAACCCGCCTTCGCCCGGGACGGGCTACGCCGTGGCGAGCGTTCAACGCCCAACGAATAGACAGCGATGAAAACAAGATGCCGCTCGTTCGTCTGCCTGATCTCATTGTTGTCGATGGTGGGAAAGGTCAGCTCTCCGCCGCCTGCCGCGAGTTGCAACGACTCGGTCTTCACGATCTCCCGATTATCGGCTTGGCCAAGGAACATGAGGAGATTTACCGGCCGGGCCGGGCCCTGCCGCTGCAATTGCCGATCGACTCGGGCGCGTTGCGATTGCTCCAGCGAATTCGCGACGAGGCCCACCGTTTTGCTAACGCCTATCATCAACTGCTCATGAAAAAACGCATCGGCGAAAGTATTCTCGATGATTGCCCGGGCGTGAGCCAGAACCGGAAAAATTTGCTGTTGCGCAAGTTTGGTTCCGTTAGTCGTCTGCGCAAGGCGAGCGTCGAGCAGATTGCCTCTACCGAAGGAATTGGACGAAAGCTGGCGGAAGAGGTCCATCGCTTCTTGGGACGCCGTTGAACTATCCACAGATTTCGCACATTAACGCAGGTTATTTGAAATGATCCGGGCCGAAATCTGTAAAAATCTGCGGAATCTGTGGCTTTTGCTTTTGTTTTCCAGCGGCGCGGTTGCGCAAACTTTGGAACCGTCGTCGAATCCAAGCGTAACGCCCATTCCAGAAGAAGAGACGATCATTCCGACGTTTGAAACGCAAAAACTGGCGCGCACCTACATTCTCGATATTCCCGCGCCGCGCGGCCAGATCACCGATCGTCACGGAGCGCCGCTTGCGCAGAACAAGCTCAGCTACAACGTCGCGATCAATTTCCCCACTCCGCTTGATTTTTCCGACGCGCAGGCGCTCAGCTTTGGGCACGAAAAGATCGACAAGGTGGAGAAGTTAATCGGCCGCTCGCTCAAGATTTCTGACGAAGCGATCCTGCGTCATTATCGCAACCGCGGAATCATGCCCTTTGAGATCGTACAGAACCTCACTCAATCGGAATATGACGAAGTGAAAGACCGTTTACCGGCGGCGACGGTCGTGCGGCCGATTTATGTTCGCATTTATCCGAATGGAAAACTGGCCGGGCAAATCGTCGGTTACAGCGGAAAAACCGGCCGGAATCCGGACGGCGTCATCGACAATCACGAAACTCTTTGGCCCGAAACCGAGGGACGTGAAGGCCTCGAGCAAACATTCAACGAAATGCTCACGGGCAAGCACGGGCAATACAAGCTCACCTTCGACAAGGACGGCCGAAAAACTTCCGAGAAGTTGATCGCGCCGCCTGTGCCCGGTGCCAATGTCATCACTACTTTGGATCTTCGCCTCCAGGAACTGGCTGAAAAAGCGCTCGAAGCAAAAGCCAAACGCGGCGCCATCGTTGTTGTCGACCCAAACACGGGCGACATTCTCGCGCTCGCGTCCTGGCCAACTTACGACCCGAATCTTTTCGTTCCCTCGATCTCGACGGAGAAATTTAAGGCGTTGCAGGATGATCCTAACATTCCGCTGTTGCCGCGCGCATTTCGTTCATCTTATCCGCCAGGATCGACATTTAAGATCGCGGTCGGTATCGCGGCGCTGGAAAGCGGTTCGGTCAGACCGGACGACACCTACGAATGCGTGCCTTCCATCGAGATCGGCAACCTCACGTTTCACAATTGGAAAAAAGGCGATCGCGGCGCCTTGAATTTTATTCAGGCTCTCACGGAATCGTGCGACACGTGGTTTTATCAAGTCGGAATCAAAACCGGCGCGGCACCGATCATCGATTGGGCGCTCAGGCTAGGCTTTGGCGCGAAATGCGGCATCCCGTTGCGAGGCGAGGTGGAAGGACGCGTGCCCAACGACGAATACATGAAGGCGACACACGGCCGCAGATTGCTCAACGGTGACATCGCCAACTTGTCGATCGGACAAGGGGACACGCAGGTTACGCCGCTGCAAATGGCGCAAGCCATGGCCATCGTGGCTAACGGCGGCACTTTTTTTCAGGCGCGACTCGTGCAACAAGTGCAAACCCTCGACAACCAAATCGTGACCGCCTACCAAGTGCGCGCGAAGAAGACACTCGACCTTTCACCCGCGACGCTGGAGGAATTGCGCACGGGAATGATCAACGCCGTCAATGGCGCTGGCGGAACCGGGCATGGAGCGAGTCTCGATAATGTCGAAGTCGCCGGCAAAACCGGGACTGCGCAATGGGGACCGAAAAATAAGGAGCGCACGGCCGCGTGGTTCGCGGGATTCTTACCGTCCGATCAACCGCAATATGCTTTCGCGGCGCTTTACGAAGGCGATGTTGGGAGCAAAGTGCACGGCGGATCCGCGGCCGCGCCGATGATCGGTGACATCTTCAAGGATATTTACAAAGGGCAGCAGGCGAACGGACGTCGTCACCGTCGTGAGCCTGAGCGCGGGCAAAAAATTCCGCGCGCGGAACCGGTTGAGGAAGATGAGTCGGATTAGAGACACGAATTACACGAATTGGCACGAATCTCACAACGCTGATTCCATCCTGCCAATACGTCTTACGTTTTCGTGTGAATTCGTGAAATTCGTGTCTATGCCGCCGCCGTCTCTTTCGGCATCTCCATTGTGCCTTTGAACTTCGGTTCCTCCGGTTCGAGACCAAAGTTGTCGATGTAAAGGTTGTCGATCTCTGCCATGTCATCGGCCGTGAGCGGCGGACATTCCGGGGCTTTCGCGAATTCAACCAGCTGCTCTTCGTTGTAAATGTTCGGCAACGTCGAAGCGACGCGATCATCCTCGAGCAACCATTGCAAGGCGGCTTGCCCAAGCGTGCGCTCGGAGTTTTCGAGAAAGCGCAACCTGTCGATCTTTTTGATTCCGTTGAGCAACCAACTGCGTGGCCGGTGACTGCGATGATCGCTCGGGGAGAAGATTGTCTCTGCGGTGTATTTTCCCTCGAGCATTCCCGACGAATGCGTGACGCGGATGAGGAACATGGTGTCTTTGCCGGCGTCGGTCGCGGCATCATGCAGCGCGCGGCCGGGATGTTGCTCGAGCAGATTATAAATGTGCTGCACGCTGGCGATGTCGCGCTCACGAATACAATTGACGCCTTCGTAAAGCCAGCCGATCGCCGGACCGAGTGCGATGCCGTAGTGCCGAATCTTTCCGTCGGATTTTAGTTTTCCTAACGTCTTCCAAAGCGCGTCGTCGTAAACCTGTTCCATTCGGATGTTGTGCAGTTGCAGCAAATCGATCCGATCGGTCTTCAATCGTTTTAGCGCCGCATCCGTCGCGCGCATGATCGCTTCCGGCGAAAAGTCCTGCGGAATCTCGCGTTGACCGCGTCCGCGCGCTTCGCCGTGGGTCACAAAATCGTAGCCAACTTTGGTTGCAATCACGATTTCATCGCGCTGTTTCGGAAACGCCTTCGCAATCAATTCCTCGCTCAACCCGTTTCCGTAAGTGTCGGCCGCGTCGAAAAGCGTGATCCCGAAATCGAGCGCCTTGTGCATGAGCGCGATCGCTTCGCCTTCCGTGAAATTTCCCCACCAGCCGGTCGAGATCGTCCAAAGCCCAAAGCCGACCTCGCTCACGGAGAGGTCAGTGTTCTTGTAAGGGCGGTAGCGCATTGATTCAAAAGGTAAACTTCCAACGCTCAACGCTCAACATCCAACATCGAATGGATTAACTGGACGTTGAGCGTTGGTCGTTGAACGTTTTCTTTGTGATGTCCAACAACGCCAGGGCGCTCCTCGTCGTCGGCCATGGCTCGACCGTGAATCCGGATTCCAGTGCGCCGACGCTGGCGCACGCGGCCGAAATCAGGCGCCGGAAAGTTTTTGTCGATGTCGAGTGCGCGTTTTGGAAGGAGGAGCCGAGTCTGCGGGACGCGGTTTTTTTCTTCGATCCAGAAGCGATTCGGGAAGTTTACGTCGTGCCAAACTTCATCAGTGAAGGTTATTTCACGCAGACGGTGATTCCACGCGAGCTGGAGCTGAACGGTCGAAGCACAAAGCGCCCGAACGGACAAGTCTGGAAGTATTGCGAGCCAGTCGGGAATCATCCACTGGTCACCGAGCTCCTCCTGCAGCGTGCACGTGAAATCGCACCGGGTGTGCGGGAAACGGAAACGAGCCTGTTGATTGTGGCCCACGGAACCGATCTGAATGAAAACAGCGCTGCGGCGGCGAAACGGGAAGCGGCGAAAATTCGCGGGCTGGGAAAATACGCGGATGTGCTCAACGTTTACATGGAAGAAGCGCCGCTGGTGGCCGGCTGGAGGAAACTTACGAAGTCGCCAAACGTCGTGGTCGTCCCATTTTTCATTTCCGATGGTCTGCACAGTTACCAGGACATCCCGATGTTACTCGGGATCGCGGAGGAAAGATCGACCTCGAATCGCATTTCGGCGGGCGGCGAAATTTTTCAGCGCAATCCGTACAAGATCGACAATCGCTCCTTATTCTACGCGCCCTCGATCGGGACGGACCCGCGTTTTGCCGATATCATTGTCGCGCAAGTCAATTTGTTTGATGAGGCGTCCACCGACATCATCCTGGCATAGCCGAAAAACTTTGATTCAAAAAGTTGAAATCCTGCTCGCGCTTGTTTTGTTTTGAACCAGATTGATCTCCCGCATGATGAAGACGACCACGTGCAAAGACTTGCAAGCGATCGGAGCGTTCGTTTTGGCGGGCGGTTGCACGAAGAGCCGCATCAACCAGGTGGCGGAAATGATTCGCGCGGCCCGCAACTACCGGTGGGTCGGCATTTACAAAATCGCGAAGAAGGAATTTGCCATCGTGTCCGAAACCGGGGACGAACCGCCGACGTATCCGCGATTTCCGATCACGCAAGGACTTTGCGGCGCGGTTTTGGAAACGGGCAAACCGATCATCGTGGGCGATGTGCGCAAAGACCCGCGGTATTTGCCGACGTTTCACACTACGCGCTCAGAGATTATTGTGCCGATGACGAACAGTCATAAGCACATCGTCGGCATGCTCGATGCCGAGAGCGACAAGGTGAACGCCTTCGGAGACGAAGATCGGCAATTCCTCGAACGCGCCGCCGGTTTGATTGCCCATTGCCTGGTTAAGTAATCGAAGCGGCGCAATGCCCGATCTCATCGAGCGAAGTCTCGAAACGGCACTGACTAACTGCTGTCAAATTGGTGAAGTTTTTATTCGAAGAATAAGCGGCGGCGGCTTTATTCTTTCGCATCGCGATGATGAGGGCCGCGATGGCTTGCAATGCTTCCAAAATTCGGAAGACGCAGCCGAAATTGCACGCTACGACGAGGCGGGAAAATATCGGCCACTGAAGACGGCGCCGAATTTGCGGCGCGGCTGGCGACTGGAACTTGTCGATCTTACAGAATTACGCCGCGCTCTTGATTATTTCTATCCGGGCCGGCTGGCCGTGTTCACCGCGTGGAAAGAAAATCGCCTCACCACCACGCCCTTGCGCGAAACGTTGAGTCGGCAGTCGGGGATGTACCGCGTCGCAGCGAAAATTTCGGACGAACAGATCAACGACCTTATTGGAAATTTTTGTCGATCCAACGGCGGATGTTTGCGCACGATTCTCTGGAAGCGCGATGAGCGCGGCGCCGTTCCATCGACGAAATTGCTGCCGGATAAGTTTGATCCGTTGCATGACCAAGCACTGTGGCCCGGTTCACCGACCCCGGCGACGACTACGCAAATGATTCCACTGCTTTGCCAGGAAGCGTGCGGTTTGCTCGTGGCGGAATGTCGCAAGGTTGTGAAGGGCGAAGCCTGAGTTGTAGCGGCGCGCTCCGTGCGCGTCGCACTATTTTGCACGGATATTTGCGACGGTCATAGACCGCCGCTACAGCAGGAAGATGATTTTGCGGGCGCGTGTTGTCGTGACGATGAATGGGCCGCCCATCGAGAACGGCGCGGTCGCGATCGAAGGAAATCGCGTTGTCGATGTTGGATTGTTCGACGAAGTCAAAGCGCGCAACTCCGGCGAAGTTGTCGATCTTGGTGAGCAGGCGCTGCTTCCTGGCCTGATCAACGCGCATTGCCATCTCGATTACACTTGTTTGCGCGGGAAAATTCCGCCGCCAAAATCTTTCGCCGATTGGATCCGGGCGATCAATGCTGAGAAAGCAAAACTTTCTCAGCGGGATTTTCTCGCGTCGATCAATCAAGGATTTGCCGAAGCGAGAAGGTTCGGAACAACGACGATCGGGAATCTTACCGCGTTTCCGGAACTGGTTGCGAAGATTAATGAGCCAATCCGGACTTGGTGGTTTGCAGAATTGATCGATGTGCGCGAGCCAAAGCACGCGAAAGACGTCGTCGATCTATCGGTTGAATCACTAAAATCGAAAGAGCCTTGGGGGTTGGCTCCGCACGCGCCGTTTACAGCGTCAGCCGATTTGTACCGGCACTGCGAGGCGATTGCACGAGCAAAAAATATTCTACTGACGACGCATTTGGCAGAGTCGCGTGAAGAGATGTCGATGTTTCGCGATGGGTCGGGGCCGCTTTACGAATTTATGAAAAGGATTGGGCGTCTGATGGATGATTGTGGTCATGAGACGCCGCTGGCGTTGTTTGTCGGCCGTCGCGCTCTACCGGGTCGCTGGATCGTCGCACATTTGAATGAGCTGGCGGAGAGCGATTTTGATTTGCTCGCAAAATCGGAAGGAAAATTTGATGTCGTGCATTCGCCGCGCAGCCACGGTTATTTCGCGCATTCGCGATTTCCGTTCGAGAGATTGCGGGCGCTTGGATTAAACATTTGCCTGGGCACTGATAGCCTGGCGAGCAATGAAGATCTGAGCTTGTTTGCCGAGATGCGCGCGTTTCAAAAAAACGAACCTCGGACTTCGCCGGAAGCGATTTTGTCGATGGTGACGGTGAATCCGGCGCGCGCGTTGCGGCAGAAGGATGCGCTCGGGGAAATTCGGCTAGGATCTCGTGCTGATTTCATCAGCCTTCCATGCGCAAGCTCGACAAGGGTGTTTGAGGAAATCATCGCCTTCGATCAGCCAGTGGAGTGGACGATGCTGGATGGGAAAATAAGGTAACGGAGGTAGCGCAAGCTTCCCGCTTGCGACTATCTTGAGAAAGCCAAGGGGCAGGCTTGTGTTACTGGGGATTCTCATTTTCGCTTTCTTTTTCTCAATTCTGAAATATTCTCCGCGCTGAGATTTTATGGCCAAGATCATGATCATCGATGACGAGCCGGCCATGGTCGAGGTCATCGTGACGCTTTGCCGCGAGAAGGGGCACCAGGCTTTCCCATTCAATTCCGCAACGAAGGCGGTTGAGCAGATCGACAATATCCAGCCGCAGGTGGTGATTGCAGACATCAAGATGGAGACCATGACCGGTTTCGACGTGCTGCGGCATGTGCGCGAGCATCATCGGCAAACGGCGGTGATTTTGATTACGGCCTACGCCTCGGTCGAGACGGCGGTCGAAGCGATGAAGATAGGCGCGTACGATTACGTGACCAAGCCGTTCAAGATCGACGAGCTGCAAATGACGGTGCAGCGCGCGCTCGATTATCAAGCGGCCCTGCGGGAGAACGTTTATCTGCGGAAGGAGCTGAAAAATCGTTATCGCTTTGAGAACATCATCGGCACGAGCCGGAAGATGGAGCAGGTTTACAATCTCATTAATAAAGTTGCCGATACCGACAGCACCGTTTTGATCCAAGGGGAAAGCGGCACTGGCAAGGAGCTGGTCGCGCGCGGCTTACATTTCAACAGCAACCGGCAGCATCATCCCTTCGTCGCGATCAATTGCAGCGCCCTGCCGGAGAACTTGCTCGAGTCGGAGTTGTTTGGTCACAAAAAGGGCGCATTTACCGGTGCGGTGACGGATAAGCGCGGCTTGTTCGAAGAGGCGAATCTCGGCACGATTTTTCTCGACGAAGTAAACTCGATGGCCCCGCCATTGCAGACAAAGTTGCTACGCGTCCTGCAAGAGCGCGAAGTGCGGCGGGTCGGCGATAACAAGAGCGCGCCAGTGAATGTGCGCGTGGTAGGCGCGACGAACGAGCCATTGCAACCGAAGCTTAAGGACGGGACGTTTCGCGAAGATCTTTATTATCGGCTGGCGGTCATTCCGGTGGAGATTCCGCCTTTGCGCGACCGTCTCGAGGATGTGCCGCTGCTCGTCCAACATTTTTTACAGAAGCAAACGAGTTCGGCTGGTGGTGAACCAAAGAAAATCGATCCGCAAGCGGTCGAGATTTTGTGTCACTACAATTATCCGGGCAATGTGCGCGAGCTGGAGAACGCGATCGAACGCGCTTGCGCTCTGTGCGAAGACAACCTGATTCTGCCGGGCGATTTGCCGCCGCACATCGTAAGCGAGGCGCAAGGCGGGAAAGCGGAGCAGGCAATGGCGGCAATGCCGGTCGGCCAAACTCTCGACGAATTTATTCAGCAGCAGGAGCGCGGTATAATCGAAGCGACTCTGGCGCATTGCGGCGGTTCGCGCGAGAAGGCGGCGAGCATGCTGGGCATCAGCATGGCCACGCTTTACCGCAAGATAGAACCGAAGAACAAAAAGTGAGCGGATTCTAGACGACGCGTCATCGTCTCGCTCTTGCTGGAATCTTAGTCATCTCGATGAAGACAGCCGCCGCAGAATCCCGCAGGCGCGGGGCGCCGAGGACCCGGGAAATGGAACTCATCAACTGGATAGAATTTGGCGAATGGGTTCCGGCAAAAACCGACACCGTCTTGTTGCCGCTGGGAACGATCGAACCGCACGGCGTCACCGCCAATGGCGCCGATATTCTGGCGCCGGTCGCGATGGCGCGCGCGATCGCGTCGAGAGTCAATGCGATGATCGCGCCAGTGGTTCCGTACGGATTCACTGGCATCATGGACGCGTATCCGGGCTGCTTCACCATTCCCGAAGACGCCTATCGCGCTTATGTCCGCGCGGTCGTCGTTGGTCTCGCGAGAAACAAATTCAAGAATATCATCCTGCTAAACGGCCACGGCGGCGGACAGACCGCGATTCTCAGCGCGCTTACGCAGGAGGCCGGACGCGAAACCGGCACAAGAATTCTGCTTGTGAACTGGTGGTCTTATTGCGCGGATGTGACCCTGGAGGTGTTCGGCGAAGATGGCGGTCACGGGGCTGAAAATGAGACCGCCTATATCATGGCAATCGATCCTGCGCTCGTGCGCAAAGAGCGTTACATGCCCGGGATGGCGACTCCGATTCCGCCGCCCAATACCTGGAGCGCGTATCCCTTTCCATCGAGCATCATGCTTTACAAAGAGGGGCAGGGTTATCTGAAATTTAATCGGGCGAAGGCGAAGATTTACTTCACGAAAGTGAACAACAAAATCGCCGGCCTGATTGAGGAAACGATCAAGAAATGGGACATGGCTGGTTTGTGAGGCCAACTCAGCCAAGATGCTGCATGCTTGATCCTGGATACTGGATGGAATCTAGAATCTAGAATCCAGAATTTAGCCGCGTTTGCCGAAGATCTTGACTTGGTCGGCGGCCTTTTGCAGCTCGTCCAGTTGTTGCAACGCCGCTTCCTGTTTCTTCAATGTCTCGTCGTTGGCCGTCTTAATCTCCTGAAGGGACTTGATGGCGGCTTGGAGCGCCTCGGAATCCTGGGCTGCGGGAGCTGAAACGGTCGCCGCCGAAGCCCCTCCCGATGAAACAGTTGCTGCGGAAGCCGCCTGGATAACGATCGGAGCGGGCGACTGCCCCTTTGCGGCAAAGATCGACATCGCCGCAAAGATCGAAATGAAGAGAAGTCGTTGTCTCATACCGTCCATTAGCGGCTCCGGCTCGAAAAGATTCGCGCGGTGTGCAGAGTCTCGGCCAGATCTGCGAGTTTGGCGTCGATCTTGGCTTGGTTTGCGACGATTTGCTCTTGTTGTGCCTGCACTTCTTTAACGAGGGCAAGAATTTGCTGTTGCTCTTCTTTTGGGTCGGGCCCCGCGATGGCGGGGCTGGACAGCAGCGCGAGCGGCGTCACGGCAAGAAGAATGGCGATGGAGATGCGTTGCATAGGAAAAAGTCGGCTCACTGGATTGAAGAGCAAGTCGTGTTCCGCTTCTGTTTGCTTGTCGGGCAAAAGGCGCGGATCGACGTGCCGGGCGCGCAAATTGCTTGCCTCTGCCCGTCTAACTCGGTAAGCTCCGCAAATGGCCGGTCCAGGCATGCACCAGTCGCAGAACCTTTCTCTGCACCAGGTCCTCGCGCCCCAACTCCAGCAGAGCCTCCTCATCCTCCAGGCGCCACTTCTCGAGCTGCGCAATCTTGTGCAACAGGAGATGGAGACAAACCCGGTGCTGGAAGAGCTGCCTAATGAGCCCGATGCCGACGAGCGCAGCACGGCCGACAACGCGGCCGACGATAAGTTTAAAGAGGAATTCGATAAACTGGCCAAGCTCGATGAGGAGTGGCGCGATTACATGGCGCAATCGAGCAGCTACAGCGGGCGTTCGCAGGAAGCAGAAGATAAACGGCAATTCTTTTTCGATTCCATCGCCACGCAAGAAACGCTCCAGCAGCATCTCATGGGGCAGCTTAACCAAAACGTGCTCAACGGCAGCGATCGCAAGACGGCCGAGCTCATCATCGGCAACATCGACGACAACGGATTTCTTCAGACCACGCCCGAGGAAATGGCGCTCAACACCGGCATCCCGCAGGAGGACTTCGAGCATATGCTCACGCTCATCCAGAGCTTTTATCCTCCCGGCGTGGGCGCGCGCGATTTGTGCGAATGCTTGCTCATTCAACTCAAGCGCGAAGGAAGACAAGCCAGCCTCGAATACAAAATCATTTCCGAGCACATGCAGGACCTAGGGAAACGACGTTTCCCCGAGATTGCGCGCCGCATGGGCGTCAACGTCGAGCAAGTCCAGAAATGCGCCAATAACATCGCGCGGCTCGATCCGCGCCCGGGCGCAATTTTTGCGCAGGCTCCGCAAAATTACGTTTTGCCTGATGTCACAGTCGAAAAGGTGAACGGCACCTACCAGGTCATCCTCAACGGCGAACAAATTCCGCACCTGCGCATCAGCAATACCTATAAAGACATCATGGCGCAGGACGGAAGAGGCAGCGAAGTCAAAGATTACATCCGCGACAAAATCCGCAGCGGCAAATTCCTCATCAAATCGATCCACCAGCGTCAGCAAACCATTTCCAACATCGCCCACCAGATCGTCAAACGGCAGCGCGAGTTCTTCGATAAAGGATCGTCTTATCTCAAACCCATGACGATGGTGCAAATCGCCGATGCCGTCGGCGTGCATGAGACCACGGTCAGCCGCGCCATTTCTGGCAAATACATGGCCACGCCGCAGGGCGTGTTCGACATGAAATATTTTTTCACGCCCGGTTACCAAACGTCCAGCGGCGAATCGATGAGCAACACGAGCGTGAAAGGGGCTATCCTCGACCTGGTGAAGAACGAGGGGGGCAGCGCGCCCTTAAGCGACAAAGAGATCGTCGAGATTCTAAGCAAGCGCGGCATCCCGATCGCGCGCCGTACCGTCGCGAAGTATCGCACCGAGCTCAATATTCTGCCGAGCAACATGCGGCGGAAGTATTGAGGCTTCGCCTCGCGTTGAATCGTTAAAGCGTTACATCGTTGAATCGGTGTAGAGGCAGCTGTGCCTGCCGCGCCGAAGCGGGGCGAAGGTGGGTCAGCCACGATTCACGATTCACAAATCCCGATTCACGTTTAGAATCGAATCCCATGAATTCAACCCTCCGCGCCGCCGTTATCTCCGAGTGGCGCGGCCTTCCGGAAAAAAAGGCGCGCCCGGATCGATTTCACGCCACCGGGGAGCTTCTGCCCAAGCTTATGCAGCGCCTCGGCCTACGCGAGCGTTTGCACGAAGCAGAAGTGATCGATGTCTGGGCAAAAATCGTTGGCGACTTTATCGCCGCCCATTCCGCGCCCGTCGCGCTGCGCGACGGCGTTTTGTATGTGCGCGTCCTCCAGCCGGCATTGCACTACGAGCTCGAGCAAGTTTCCAAGATCGACATCCTGCGAAAGTTGAAGCAACGCTTCGGCAGCAAGACGATTCGCGACATTCGTTTTCGCGTTGGCTGATAACGAAGGCTCTATGGCCACGCCTTGCCAGTTATCTGGCCGGTAGTCCTTAGCACACCGCGGTCAACGCCACGCAGGATCTGGCGCATCAACTCGATCGTCCCGTCGGTAACGAAATAGGCGCCGTGAATATCGGTCCCGCTCACGCTCGCCGGAAAGAAGCTTGAGCAGTCCACATCCCAAACGTTATCCGTTTGCGGCGGTTGAGTCACGAGCGGCGGGCTGTGCGCAAGACCGGCGCGACCGAGCCGGCGCGTGCCGAAATGTTTGAGGCCGGCCGAAGCGCCAAGCACGTCATCGCGCCCGCTGTAGAGCGCCGTGATGCGATAAGTCAGATTTACCATTGCGGACCCATCGCTGTTGTCCGGCGCACCGGCATCGAAAAGATCATTATCGACATCCGCGGCCACCATGAGCAACTGATTGATCAGGCTCACCAGCAACGGCTGGTTCTTCCGCGTCCACGCCGCGGCCATTGCCTTCTGCAAAAGATAATTTCCCATGCTGTGCGCGATTAGTGAGACTTTCGCTTTGCAAGCCTTGTTCGGATCTCCGTGGGAATCGATCGCCGCTTGTTGTTGCTTCACGAGCCAATCGAAAAGCTCCGATAGAATATTCGTCAGGTCTTCCGCGCATTGCCGGGCGCGAGCGCGGTCCGGTTCATAGCCGAGAATGTTTCCCCAGGAGGGCCAATCGTAGAGAATACAGAGGCCAAGACTATTCGGCCCGTCAAACAATCTGCTGCACAAATTTTCGTAGAAGCTCGCCGAATGATCAAAGCTCACGTTGTATCCATGAACCAAAATGGTTACGTGGCTTTGATCTTCATTTTCCCCAGGTGGAATGGCGGGAAACGCATCAGCGACCGCCTTGAGCTGCGTCTCAAAAGAAGAGGCTGACACTTTTGTCCAATTTCCGATGACGTTCAGCGGCGTCTTATCGGTCGCCCAATATGTCAGCCCGCCCGTGTTCGGCGACGTACCGACGCCGCCCTTGTCGCGATCGTTGATCATCCAATATTTGGGCATCCCAAAGTCGGTACGAAAAACAATCCAAAAGAGCGAGAGAAATTGGCAAAACCATCCGTGATGTCCGGTTCCGGGTGGGCTGAGCGACTAATTTCTTGCAAGCCTCGCGGCGAGAATCTTCGCGGAGTTAAGCATCTGACGCTTGGATATGACTAAGTTTTTCTGGCCTCGGTGTGCGCTTACGTTTTTGGTAAAGCGCGGGATACAGCATCGGAGAAGCGAATTCGCTTCGTTTGTGCCAGTTTCATCTCGCCCGCATCGTTCGAGCAAATATTGCAGTCGCTGGCCCCGCTCGCGCATATACTCTAGTTGGAGCGAGTCCTTCAGGATTCGGTAATAATTTGCCGAAGCCCGTTTTAATACCCGAAGATGTCTCCGGTGAGAAGCCTGGGCGGCAAATTTTTCGAAGTTTTTTTGTCGGCATGGCGTGCAGAGGAAAGACCACGCCGCCGTGAATCCTTCCAAAATCGAGTCCCGATATTTTTCAGGTCGCTCCAATTTTCCTCCATAGACAGGCCAGCAACTTCTTTGCTCCCGAGCGATGCCATCGCTATCGAACGGAGCGATACCGCGATAGTAACCAGCCTTGTCCTTGCAAGAAAGGGGCAGCAGGCCCGTCTTTAGCAGCGGATGCAAGTGTTCGCTGAAGGAATATTCTGCGTCCAAATTTGATAATGCATGCCCGAGCATCTCACAATCGACCAGCACAGGATGTTCTCCGGAAGCTATCCAGTTTTGGCGGTGAAGATCGGTGCAGCCAAGAAGTTGGGCGACCGCGGCTTGAGCGCCCCAGCGGAAGTAAAACCTGCACACTGCATTAATCGACTTGCAGCCCCGATGTTCGACGAAACTCATCCAGTAGTAGCTGCGGCGCGAGATGAGCGCTGGTATGTAAAAGGCGGGCCCGAAGCCTCTTTCGTTCAGCCATAGCAACGCCGAAAACCAAATCCGTTCCCCTTCGCAAGGCCGCGGTTTATAAACGACGCGCGATCCGTTCGAAAATTGCACGATTGTTACCGTCTGGCCTCGATTGTGCGGATCCGATAAGCCAGGCGTCACATGTTTAACACATTGACTCATCCCGTTCTGGATGATCAGTGGCAGTCGGTCCCGATCGCGCTGTAGTCGCGACAATAGGACCCGTTGCGCACTGCTCCAATCGCCGATCACTCGATCGACTATTTCCTTTGCGCCTGGCAGAAATTTGAAGAACTCTCGGAGGCTCAAATCGCCAGCAGTGATACCGAGGCCGATCGAGAGTGGCTCATTCTCTCTCGCGGCCGATTCTGCGTAGGTAGCAGCAAGTGCTAATTTCGATGTAAGGCCAGCCTCCAGGACGATTGAAAGCCATTGTGCCAACTGCCGCGCCAAATCGGTCCACGCTGACTTTGCCGAGACTTTTCCGGTTCGCGAGGCACCCTGCCGGAGCTTGTTCCCAGTGTACACCGCCAAGGGACTAATGAATGCTGCCTGCTTCCATCGACTGCTCACAAGTCACCACTTTACCAGAAATTCCAGTCCTGGCGTTGCCTGCGATTTTTGCTTGTGAACTCCCTCCGGTTTAGTTAAGCGGATCGGCGACAGGGCGCGAGTGAACGACCGGAAACTCGCGTTACAGCCTCACTTTGGCGTCCGTATGAAACAATTCTCGATCCGATGCTACCATGCGTCGGCAACATTAGTGCTCTCAGCTGCAGTGGCTCTCCAAGCCGAGCCTATCCCGGCTCATTACTCGCGGCTTCTACGCGCGCGATTCAAAGGACATGACGAGAAGGCATTGGCGGATCTCGCCTGCATGATGCGGGACGATGGTCGACACGGCCGAAACCGAGGGGACAGGGAACGCGGAGGAGACTTGCCGGTTTCAGGATACGTCTATTTCGGACAGTTCATCGATCACGACATTACTCGGGACGAACTCAAACCTGATGATCCAGTTGTCCCGCCTGAGGAAAGGGTAAATCATCGAACGCCTTACTTAGATCTGGATAGCTTGTATGGCAACGGCCCGGCCGATCATTCTAAACATCTCTATGAAGGACCAGACGATCGAGCACAGTTCCGGCTCGGCATGACTCAAGCTGCACGGCGCGGCGATACAAATGAAGAGTTGCCCCCCACGTTGGACGACCTACCGCGCACGAATGGCATTACTGATTTGGGTGACGATCGAAACGATGAAAACCTCATTCTCGCGCAGTTGCATGTCGCATTTCTACAATTTCACAATCGAGTCCTTGAGTGCTTTCTGGAAGACCGGATTCCGGATCCTGAAAGGTACGGTGAGACTCCGTTCGAGAGGGCACGGCGATTCGTTACTTGGCATTATCAATACATCGTAGTGCACGACTTTTTGCAGAAATTGATTTTGAAGGCCGTTTGGGAGAAACGAGACGACCGAAGTTGGAGATTGTTTAAACCGAACCTTGGAAGAGACGTAGCCCTGCCGGTTGAGTTTACGCAAGCGGCATTTCGTTTTGGCCACAGTATGGTACAAAACGAGTACTCTTTGCAAGGCAGAGGCCGAATACCACTGACCGATCTTCTTCTTAAAACCGAACCAGGAACACCGAGCCCGGTCCTTACTGCTGACAAGGTTATCGATTGGGAGCTTTTCGTCCGAGATATAAGCCGTGCTAATCGTGCGGATAACATCGACACTCTGATCGCGGATGCAATGTACCACCTGCCGCCCGCTTCGCTGGCAGTGTTCTGGGCAAAACGTCCACTAACCGTCGATATGCCTCTGCCGGCAATCACGCTCCTCCGTGGTTCTCGCATCGGTTTGCCATCAGGGCAAGAGCTCTGTGCGGCCTATAAGATAGAACCACTTAGAGAAGATAAAATTGCCTTCAATCAGAAGGCGTATGACTTGTTTAAAGAACACGACATGCTGGCTCGTACGCCACTATGGTACTATGTCCTCCGTGAGGCCGAGATCCTTGGCGTTCATAAGTCCCACGGTGGTGAATGTCTCGGGCCGGTCGGAAGCTGTATCATCTTGGACGTCCTCTTAGGAATCCTAGAGGCAGATCCTGAGAGCTATCTAGCAAAGAGTCCGAATTGGACACCTCCAGGGTTTAGTGCCAGCGAATCCGGAAAAAAGTGGAGGATCGACAGCCTGTCGCGACTCGTGATGTTCGCGAAAACAAAAACGTGAACATCCTAACTGGCACCGTTTTCAGTCAACTCCGAGAGAGGCTATTTTAGGGTTGCATTGATTTAACCCAACTCAGGCAATCCCAATCTGCGCCTTAGCTCTTTTTCTTTGGTCCATTCGATATATGTGCAGCGCACATAGTCGATGAGGTCCCCGGGGTTGATTGTCCCGTCGGGTGGTACCTCGAGCACTAGCGAACCCTTGTTCGGTCCCTTGCCGGTATCCAAATCCCCTTCCGGAACAAAGCTGAGAATGGCACTGGCGGGCACATCCAATTGGTACATATCGATAAATATCTGCCGCACGTAGTCTGGTGAACTCAAACAGTGCCTACGAAGCTCAGCGTCCCCCTGCACTCTCTTTAGCAGATCCAATATTGCTTTGGTACGGGCTTCTAAGTCTGTCCATGGTATTAGTTGTTTAGCAGGCATTGGGTTATACTCCTTCGGTTAATGGGCAGTTCCGCGCCACGCCGTCTTCATCGTCGCGACGGTTCTGCTCATTTTGTTAACGATCTCTTTAAACTGTGGATCATTTGAAACAGCGTCGAATCGTGGATCCAGCACCAACGAGCGAAAGTCAATCCATCCAGCCAGTGTCGCGGCCCGCAGGTAATCGATGGCAGCGTCGGTCCTCCCTAACGACGATTGGATAGCTGCAATTCGATAGAGAATATCAGGATCCTCAGGTGACGCTCCACTAGCTTCGAGCTCTTGGCTGAGGGCTTTTTCGAGGATCTCAGTCGCAGCCTCTTGATCATGGGCTGCAAGACGTAAGCGCCCTAGCGCCGATGCATAACTGACCGCGCCGTAAAAAGCTCCTCCACCATTGGGATCTTTGGTCGCAATTTCCTGATAGAGCCTGTCTGCTTCGGGAAAGTTGCGCGTGAAGAACGCTACTTGTGCAGCCATCTCTTCGGCAAACACGTATTCACGGTAGCGCATCCAGTTTTCAGATGAGATACTGCGCGCGGTATCAAAATCCTTGCGCAACAGTGCTAATCGGCATAGTCCCATCCAGCCTTCCGGGAGCTCTGGCCGCAATAGAGACACACGACGATACGCCGAGCTGGCTGCGTCGTCATCGGTTAAGTCAACAAGACAATCAGCAAGAGAGAACTCATTCCAGCCCGGGCGACCATTCTTGTCGAGGGCTAGTTTGTACCAGGACAGTGCTTGAGCCGGTTTACCGAGCGATTTCAGATCGTCTGCCACCCAAAGACGCAGTCGAATGTCGTCGGCATCCGCTAACTCGTATGCAATAAATGTTTCATCCAACGATTCTCGGAATCGACCTTGCCGAGATCTTACCAGCGCCAGAGCAGCATGACTTCTCGCACCTCGTGGATGGAGTTTCACTGCATTACCCGCCGCTGTGTCCGCAGCAAGCATCGAGTTCCTATCTCCCGTCAAGAACGCGCGTGCACACTGCGCTTCCGCCAAATGACTAAACGCCAAGGCAGAGTGAGGTTGTGCTTGAGTTGCCTTTTGAAACAATTCTATTGCTCGATCCACATCCACAACATCGCGTCGGTCCTGAAGAGCTTTTCCAGCGCCAAGGAGTTCACGCGTATATTCATCGCGCAAGCCTGGATCGCTTTCCATCGATTCGGCTGACGACAAATCTCGTGCATTCAGAATGGCGTACGCATCTGCGGCGATCAGGTTGGCAGCCGTACGCGCTAACTGATCGGGAGCGTCGGCTTCAAGGATCCGTCGATAGAGAACTTTGCCATCTGCCGTGTTTATTAATCGCAAAGAAACGCGCAATCTTCCGTCTCGGATGCGTTTTGTGCCTTGCAACGCGGTGCGTACTCCGCTCCAACGCGGTTTAGCAGACTCCCCGCTATCACCTGCATTGGCGATCGATAGCGTTTCAGGAGAAAGAGGACTAACTCGTGCCGGGCCGTGCTTGGATAATGCAACTTGCAACGTCGCAGCGAGAACGTTGCTCAGCTTGGAGTCGGGTTGAGCTGTGTCCAAGTCGAGTAGCGGCTCCACTGCGATAGAGTGCATGGCGATGGCTGCGGCCCGTGCTGAGAGGTGATTCTGAACTTGGAACGCTCCCGCAATGGCACCGAGCAGAAGACAAGCGGCGATCGTGCCGGCAAGTTTTGGAGTTCGTCTCGACCAGCGCCACACACGAACTGGCGCGGAAACGGGTCGCGCGATGATCGGGCGGCCTTCGAGCCAGCGCTCGAGGTCTTCGGCCAGGTCGCCGGCTGAGTGATAACGCGCTTGCGGTTCACGCTCGAGGCAGCGCGCGCAGATAGTTTCCAGATCGCGATCCAATGCCGGCGCGAGTGTGCGCAGTTTGGGCGCGGATTTCTCTGCCGCTTGTTGAATAACGGCCAGCGCGTGCTCGCCCAGAAACGGCGGCCGGCCCGTAAAAAGATCAAAAAGAATCGCGCCGAGACTGTAAACGTCAGCTGCAGGTTTTAATTGGGCGGCCGGACCGCGCGCTTGTTCGGGCGCAATGTAACCGGGCGTTCCGAAAATGGTGAGCGTGCGCGTGACGTCGCTCGTCGTGTCCAGCCATTTGGCCAGACCAAAGTCGCAGACGAGCGGTTCGCCACGGCCATCGAGCATGATGTTTCCCGGTTTCAGGTCACGGTGCAGAATGCCCTGGACGTGCGCGTATTGGACGGCACGCGCGACCTTTGCCATAAGCGCTACGCTTCGCCGAGGCTCATTGCGAAGGGCCGGGCCCGCGTCGAGCAGACTGCCGCCCGGCGCGAATTTCATGCTAAAGAACGGCAGTCCGTCTTCGCTTTCGCTTACTTCATAGATCGGCAGAATGTTGGGATGATCGAGGCTCGCTGCCGCCTCCGCTTCGCGACGAAAACGCGCGAGTGTCTCCTGAGAATCGGCGTGGTAACTCAAAACACGTTTCAGTGCCACGATGCGGCGCGAATGACGCTGGCGCGCGCGGTAGATCACGCCCATCCCGCCGCGGCCGATCTCTTCGAGAATCTGATAGTTGCCGAGGCGCCAATCGGCATCGCGCACCTCGATCTCAGCGAGCACGCCGTCCAGCGTTTCGTCATTCCCGGTCTCAGCGCCAAGACCCGTTTGCAACAGGCAGTTCAAACAAAGACCGCGCCCGACACGCGAGGTCGATCCACATTGTGGACACGCAATCGGCTCCTTCAGCAGGCGTATGGAATTGGAAAGGCCGGCCGGGTTCATGGTTGGATCGTCAAATCGTTGAAGGGTTGAAGGGTTACATCGTCACATCGTTAATTCGTTGCCGCTGCCAGCGCCGCGCACAAATACCGAAGTTCTTCATCCACGTCGTCCGGTTTCTCCACCGTCTCCGCGACCTCTGCGCGCAGCAGCGACCGGTAACGCTGCCGCAATTGGTGCACCAGCCGTTTTACCGAAGCTTCCGGAACGCCGAGTGATTTGGAAAGACTGGAATAAGAGACGTCCTGTCGTTCCGCCGCCAGAGAACCGCTCAACACATCAAACACCCGCCGTCGCCCACGGCTCTCGCACTCTTCGCCTAGCTGCCGCAATGCGTGTTCGACGACTGTTGCCGCCCAGCGCACGTCGAAGATTTTCTCGGCCGGCCACTTCTCCGATTCCTCTGCTGAGATCGACAATTGCGACGGCGCCTCGGCCATCCAATCGTCCCAGGAAACAAATTGCACGTCGCCGCCGCGCTTGCGCGCATGCTTCTTCACGGTGTCGTCGATCAAGAAATTTTGGAGCGCCTTCAACAGAAGAGTGCGAAAGCGTCCCCGGCTCGGATCAGCGCGCTTAAGTAGATTGCCTTCAAGTACCATGAGAAAGAAACCCTGGGTCAAGTCCTGCGCGTCCGGCACGGAATAGCCCCGGCGGCAGATGAAAGCGAAAATCGGCCGCCAGTAGGTGCGGCAAAGCTCGGCCAGCGCTTCGCGCGCTTTGTCCTCGCCGGTGCCCGAATCCGTGCACGAAAGGATGACGCTCCAGCGCGTGGTGACGAAGCGGCCCGGGCTGTGCTCGCTCCTGGCAGTGGCCTCTGGCTTCACAGCCGGCGATCATCTTATATACGGGCCTAACAAACAAGCTTAAACCTCCCTAACGACTCGGATTGCCAAAGGTCCGCCGGCGGCGACGGCGGCACGGGCTCGTCCCGTGGCGAGCCGATCCCGGATTGGCCGATAATCCCACTCCAGGCTTGGTCTCCCAGTTGCATGCGATAACGGAGCGGTATTTCCGGTAGCGATGGGACGGTGCTTCTGTAGGGGGACGACGCTGTCGTACCCGGGAAGCCAACACCGAAGGAATTCGCGAGCAATGCGGCTTCCCCTGAAATGTTCGTCGGCTCGATTCAGTCTCACCCTATCTGCATGCTCAATTGCCCACCGTCGCTCATGGTGCTTAAACCACAGAGGCAAAGAGAAGACGACGTTCTTGCGAAAGAACAAGGATCGCATTCGTCTCTGCGCGCTCGGTGCCTCTGTGGTCATTAGATTCATGTCCAATCCCATCGGGCTATTTCGACTGCCGCGAATCTCCGGTGCGACGCAAAAGGCGCTCGAGCCACCGCCGGAACGTCCGTTCGAGCATCCGGAGCAGGTCGGAAAATTTCCAGGTTCTCATAAGTAACCATCGTATTTCATCCTCACCATCCTTCTCCGGAATTTGCGGGGCGAAGTTTCTCGAAAATCTGGAAGAAAGTTTAGGAGAGGCGCTGCAGCTGCGGCTTTGGGAGCCGCGCCTTCTCAATGCGGCCGCGGCTCCCAAGCGCTGAGCGCAGCCAAATGCCAATCAATATAAAGAGGCTCACGGGACGCGCGCATTCATCAATTTGAAGAGGGCCGGGCCTTCCCCGCACCGGGGATGACGTGGTTTTCCTTCCGCGTCTATCCATCGTTCGTCTAGCTGACTCATTTCACCATCCTTCTCCGGAGATTGGAGGTCGAAGTTCTCGAAAATCTTCAAAAAAGTTTCGGAACACCGCGGATTACGCGGATGGCACACATCGGCTCAGCAAGTGAGGGCACTTTGCAGCCGGTACGGCTGCCGCTACAGAAGAAATTGGCGTACCGCCTCCATTATGGGAGACCGTCGCCAACATGTGATTTGGTCAAGACGACGTCGGTAGCGGTGAGGGAACCATCGGCGTTCACGTCCTCGCGGAAGTTGGAGACGGTGACCACTTGACCAACCTGCGATTTTACGTGCGTAACGTCAGTTGCGTTAACCACCTTATTCCCGCTAACATCGCCGATTAGAACATTCATGCTCACCGAAGTCGAAGGCAGCACCTGGGAAAATTCATCGGTCACACCGGTTAGCGTGACAGTGATTCTTTGAACATCGATGACCCCAGCGAGATTGACAGTCATGGTGTGACCCGACAATATTGGGCTCCCGGAGACGCTGCCTGTGCCACCTGTCACCGCAGCTGAACCGCTGACCACGTTATTTGTGAAGGTAAAGACCTCGGTGTAGTTGCCGCCGCCGCTGCGGCACTCCACGCCCGGTTCGCCGCTGAGCGGCAGGTTAACATCGAAGGTCCCTGCGCCACCGTGCGTTTTTCGTGAAACTGCACCCGTAAGTTGCAGCAGCGACTCAAACGTGAGGAATTTCGAATCGCTGGGGATGCCGTTAGTAAAAACGGTTACCAGGGCTGGGCCGAAAGGAAAATTAGTCACCGGGGTCGAAGTAAACGAGGTATCGGACCAACCCGCTGTGGGATCCACCGGCAAGAAGGCGACCTGGCTGTTGTCGAGGTTGCGCAGTTGGACCAACGGGTAATTCGTAGGTGAGTCCTGGTAGTTTCCGCCGGAAGCTTGCGAGATACCCTGAAATCGCGAGCCTGTGAGGGCGAGGCTGCCGTCGGAATGTTGAGTTACGGTGGTGATTTGTGGCTGCCAGTCAGGCCTAACAAATCCGAGACCGATATCGTAGAGCTCCGCGCCGGCCAAACCGCCATTATTAGCACCTCCTGCGATGAGTATCTTGTCGTTAGGGAGTAATGTCGCGGTGTGACCGTCGCGTGCGGTGTTGAGGCTGCCCGTGACAGTCCAGGTCCCGCTCGCCGGATCGTACAGTTCCGCACTTGCAAGAACATTGAAACTGTGAACTCCTCCTGCGACGAGGAGCTGGCTGTTGGGCAGCAACGTCGCCGTGGGAAATTGCCGTGCGGTGTTGAGGCTACCGGTCGCCGTCCATGTTCCGCTGGCCGGATCGTAAAGCTCGGCGTTCGCGAAAGGGCCGTTGTTACCTCCTGCAACGATCACCTTGCCGTCGGGCAGCAACGTCGCCGTGTGACCATAGCGTGCGTCAGCTAGGCTACCGGTGGCCGCCCAAGTTCCGCTGGCCGGATCGTAGAGTTCCGCGCTTGCGAGAAAATTGAAACTGTTGCCAAGTCCCCCTGCGATGAGGACCTTGCCGTTGGGCAGCAAGGTCGCGGTGTGACCAGCGCGTGCGGTGGCGAGGCTGCCGGTCGCCGTCCAAGTCCCGCTCGCCAGGTCGTACAGTTCTGCGCTCGCGGAATAATGGCCGGTAATGTCAACTCCGGCTGCAACAAGGACCTTGCCGTTGGGCAGCGAGGTCGCCGTGTGAGTATCGCGTGCGGTGTGGAGGCTGCCCGTAGCGGTCCAAGTCCCGCTCGCCGGGTCGTAGAGTTCCGCACTTGCGAGAGCGCTGCTGCTGTTACCTCCTCCTGCAACGAGCACCTTGCCGTTGGGCAGCAACGTCGCCGTGGGAAGAGAGCGTGCGGTGTTGAGACTGCCGGTGGTCGTCCAGGTCCCGCTCACCGGGTCGTACAGTTCCGCGCTCGCAAGATAGCCGCCGCTGTTGTTGTTGTAGCCTCCTGCAACCAGCACCTTGCCGTTGGGAAGCAACGACGCGGTGTGATTATA
>Ga0210399_10000653_pt1 | contig 27462 bp, 25 predicted proteins | sample IncBWC14MmetaG_FD_150865 | JGI IMG/M metagenome (GOLD analysis project Ga0210399, IMG submission 150865) | Forest soil microbial communities from Barre Woods Harvard Forest LTER site, Petersham, Massachusetts, United States - Inc-BW-C-14-M | ecosystem: Environmental > Terrestrial > Soil >... | reverse complement strand
GTGGAACCACGGGCCGGCTCCGATGAATACGCCACCGCTGAACCACTCGGGCCCGTAGTACCCGTACGGAGCGCAGTTGTATGGCGCGTAGTCGTAGTAGCCATAAGGGCACCCCGGTTCGGAGCCGATGTTGATCGAGACCTGCGCGGGTGCAGAGCTCGGAAAGCTGGTCAGAGCGGCGAGCAGAATAGCGAAGGCAAGAACTTTTGAATAACGCATGTCTTTCTCCTCATTCCGACAAAAGCAAACCAGTTGCCAAAGTTGTGAATACATGGGAAAGACTTCCATCCAACGCGAGGGAGGGCGACCGCAGAGAAACACCTAGCGTGGACTTTGTCTTGGCGTGACGGCTGGCGGACTCGTGTCGGACGGGGGACGCAGAATTCAGAAGGAGTGCAAGATTCTCGCAACCTGATTGCGGTTGCAGCCTTCCTATCTTTTCCTACATTCAATCACTTGCCAGGAGTTTACTTCCGTTCAAGTTTGGCATTCCTAATGCACATGCCTGGTTGTCGGGGCAGCATTCCTGTCGGAATGGCAAGCCCAGACACACACAAAACTTTAGGAGAAAACAGAATGAACACTTTAAAGAAATTGATTGTGGGCATGGGCCTGCTATCGGTACTGTGCGCCATCCCTAGCATGGCGCAGATCACCAATGCTGTGACATTTGATGCACCCTCCCCATTTTACGCGGGGAACGCGAAGATGCCTGCAGGCAGTTATCGGCTGACTCAGCCGGACCCAGACAATGACCTTTTGTTACTCGAAACCGACAACGGCTCGCATGCCGTATTCGTGGAGTATGAAGTCGTAACCTCCAACACCCCGCATACTCAGGGCGATGTCACTTTCAACAAGTACGGCAATCTAGATTTTCTGAGCGCAATCTGGGTCGAAGGACGAAAGTCTGAGATGCAGATCCTGCCGTCGAAATTTGAACGAAATACGGCCAAAGCTGCGACTGCTGAAAAGCATTCGCTGTCAGCCAAGAGTGCTGGCCAGCCGCAATAAGTGACCGTCCCGTAGGGCGTTCAAACAACTAAAGGAGAAACCATGAAACTACAGAACAAAATGCTTGTTTCGATCGCGACGTTCTTTGTATTCATCGCTGCGTCATTCGCCGAGCAGGTGAAGACCGACTACGATCACAGCGCAAATTTCGGACAATACAAGACCTACTCTTGGGAGAAAGTCCAAACCAAAGATCCTCTGATGGTTGACCGCATTAAGGATGCGGTGAATTCGGCTCTAACAGCCAAAGGCTTGACCCAGGTCGACTCGGGTGGCGATATCTCTATCGTGGCGATGGAGATGACGAAGAATCAGCAGACTCTCAATACCTTCTACGATGGTTTCGGAGGGGGTTGGCGTTGGGGCGGATTCGGAGACGCCACGACGACCACTGAAACCTACAAAGTGGGTACTCTGGTCGTCGATCTGTTCGACGCCAAGGCCAAGAACTTAATCTGGCGAGGCTCGTCCAGCGACACGCTTTCCACAAACCCAGATAAGAATACGAAGAATCTCGACAAGGGCGTGCAAAAGATGTTTGCACATTTCCCTCCGGAGCCGAAAAAGTAACGCACGTCGAGTCCTTAGGACGGTCGATACGAAAAACCAGCCTCAGGTGCGTGTGCGCAACTGAAGGGTAGGCTGTTCGTCAAGGCCGTCACTTTAGTTTCGAAGAACGCGACATGAGTCGCTCGAAGGTCGCTCACAAGGAGAAACGATATGAAGAAACTAATTACGTATCTGATGAGCATTTTGTTCGTGGCTCTGCCAGTTCTTTCCCCGCCAGCCTTAGCGGCTGATCACGAAAAGGATGAGGATCGGCTAAAGAATAGCGGCATCGTGCTGAAGGAGATTCTAGATGTGCCCGACGACATCCCTCAGGACTTGCTCGACAAAGCCGACTGTGTGGTCGTCTTCCCGTCTGTCTTGAAAGCGGCTTTCATTGTTGGCGGAAGTTATGGCCGGGGAGCGATGTCGTGTCGCCAGGGCCAAGATTTCAGGGGCCGCTGGGGTGCACCCACCATGATGGCTCTAGAGGGCGGCAGCTTTGGCTTTCAAATCGGTGGTGAGGCAACGGATTTTGTCCTCCTGATCATGAATGAGCGCGGCGCGAGCGGAATTCTCAACAGCAAGGTGAAACTTGGAGCGGATGCTTCGGTTGCCGCTGGCCCGGTCGGCCGTGACCTCTCGGCGGAGACCGACGCTACGTTGCGGGCGGACATCTTGAGCTACTCCCGTGCCCGAGGTGCATTTGCAGGTATCGCACTCGAAGGATCAACCATTCGTCCTGATGGTGGCGCCAACGAGCAGATTTACGGTCAAAAGATTCCTGCAAAGCAGATCGTGCGGTCCGGGAAAGTCGCGATCCCACCATCTGCCCAGAAACTGATTTCGACACTGGACGCCAGGACCCCAAACCGTAAGTCATAACGCAGGCGAAACTGCCCTCACGAGAAACAACACTTGCATCGCGAACGAATTCTTAAGGGACAAACCGGGTGGAAACCAAATCAGCAGCAAATAATTGCAGGAAGTTGAAGGGAATCTTCGTCGTGAGTCGTAAACAGCCGGGTTGGATTGCAGTGCTTGCGGTTATTTGCGTTTTTCTTTGGTCATCCCCAGTCTGGTGCGAATACAGCCCAACTTCAGGGCCGTATAAGGTACTCACGATCGAGAACATTGAATTGCACGATCCCGCGCGCAATAAAACCATCCCAATCAAAATCTATTATCCATCTGCGGCGGGGCAGTTTCCGGTCATCATCTTCTCCCACGGTGCATTGGCATCGAAGGATGCTTACTCCGGCCTGGGCGAATACTGGGCCAGCTATGGCTATGTAAGCATTCATCTCTCTCACGCCGACTCGGTTGCCGATTTCGGCTTCCGCGGCACCTTGCGCCAGGCGCTCAGCAATCCTCTCGCATGGGAGAACCGTCCGGAAGACGTTTCCTTCATCATCGATTCGCTTGCCCACGTCGAAAACTTTGCCCCACTGATCGTGGGCAAACTCGATCTCCATCATATCGGCGTGGGCGGGCACTCTTTTGGCGCTTACACGGCTGCTCTAATCGGTGGGGCGAGGATTCTGCTGCCGGGAACGGCCGCGCCCCGGAGTTTTGCAGACTCGCGGGTTTCTGTCATCGTGCTGTTATCGCCTCAAGGAGAAGGCATCATGGGGCTGAGCGCGCATTCGTGGGACGACGTTCATGTACCAATGTTGCTTATGTACGGTTCCCGCGATTTCGGTCCATTTGGCGAGCTGCCGGTTTGGCGAAGCGAGGCATTTGCGAAGGGCCCCGCAGGCAACAAGTATGAGGTGGAACTCGAGGGTGGAACGCACATGGGATTCGCAGGCCTTCTTCGGGATAAAGACCATCGTGTTCAAGTATTCCAATGCGCGCAAATCGAAACGCTTGCCTTCTGGGATGCGTACTTGAAGCAAGATCCGAAGGCCAGGCAATATCTGGACTCGAATGGTTTGGAGAAGTTCAGTGGAGACATTGCCCGATTTGCGAAGAAGTGATCCACGGGGAACCGATGCAAGATCGAATTGAAGAACTCGATGCCCTTCGCGGCCTGATGCTGGTGTGGATCACGTGCACGCATCTGCCCACAGTTCTGAGTGCATATATCAATCAGCCGCTCGGTTTTTTTTCTGCAACGGAAGGCTTCATTTTTCTTTCCGCTCTGTTCACAGGCCGCATTTACTTCCGCATTGCCGAGCGCAATGGCTACGGAGCGATGTGGTGGAAGCTATGGATGCGAGCGGGAAAACTGTACTGCTACCAACTGTTGCTGCTGGCGGTCGCCTTTGTGATAGAGGCCCCGATTGCGGCGCACGGCAACACACCCGCAGTGCATAATCTTCTCGACTTCTACTTTGCCGCCGGTCACACACGTGCTTTTGTCGATGCGGCATTGATGATCTACAGGCCGCCATTACTGGACATTTTGCCGATTTACATCATCCTCATCGCGCTGACTCCTTTCGCGCTGATTCTGGGGGAGCGACTTGGATGGAGATACGCACTCGCTGGAGCCTTTACCCTCTGGCTGTTCGCGCAGTTCGGATTCCGGAGTTTCGTATATCACGTGCAGAGTCGTGCCTTCGGCCTGCAGATCCCCTTAAACGAGATGGGCGCGTTCGATCTCTGGGCATGGCAGCTTTGGTGGTTGGTCGGTCTGTGGTCGGGCGTGCGTTGGGCCAAAGGCGACTTCCGTCTCAACTGGGCGAGGCGCATGACGATCCCGGCAGCGATAGTGGCAGTTTTTTTCCTGGTATTGCGCTACGCGCAAGTAGACGGGGTAGTCACATTCGGGAAGTCCGGCTTGTTGGTCGATAAGTGGGATTTTGGAGTCGGACGAATAATCAATTTCACCGCCGTCTCAATCTTGGCGATCAGGTTTCAATCGGTCTTGAGGTTCTTAGCAATCAGGCCGCTGGTGATGCTGGGCCAGTCCTCGCTGCCGGTTTTCTGCGTGCACCTGTTGTGTGTCTTCTTCGCGCTCACCATTATGGGGAACGATCCCATCCTACGAGACTGGAAAGGAATCGTCGTCATCCTGACAAGCTTGTCGGCTCTGCTTCTCACCGCCAAAATTGCCACCAACCGACGGGCAAACGCCGCGAGAAATCGAGCTGTGGCCCAGGAGCGTCCGGCTACACGCCCGAGCGGTTACGAACCGGGGCTCGCAACGGATAAGGTGGTTTGAGCGGCTGTTGAAGATCTGACGACACAACCGGACCACTAGCTCATCGGACAACGTTCAATCGCAGGCAGGGTTTTCCTCAGAAAGGATCCGGTTTGCAAAGTCACGGCAGACGCGGATGTCGAAAGATGGACGCAAGCTGTCGGTCAATCCTGGAATTGCGATCATTGCCTTCCTGTCCTTTCCTGCAATCAATCACTTGGACGATCTTGCTCTGCTCGACTTTGGCATACGCGCTGCATGTTCTTGTCAGGTATGGCACGCACCCACACAAACTCGGTAGTACTGACTTGAGTCGAACAACTCCACTCAATGCCCCGAATCGCCATAGACCCGTCGCCATTACAGGTCTCCGCCAAGTCCTTCGTAATGCTTGGGCCATGAGTTACCCATACTGGCTTTCGGAGGAGCGCTGGTCCGCGCGGGGACTTCTGCTTGCCGTCATCGCTCTCAACCTCGGGATCGTCTATATCAATGTCCTTCTCAATAAGTGGAATAACACGTTCTATGACGCGCTGCAGGCCAGGAATTACACAATCTTTCTCCACCAACTGATTCGTTTCTCCTGGCTCGCCGGCCTTTTCATTGTTTTCGCCGTCTATCAGTTCTACCTCAACCAGATGCTGCAGATTCGCTGGCGACGCTGGCTCACTGAGCGCTATCTGCACGGATGGTTGACCGACGCCGCCTACTATCGCATGCAGTTCGCTGCCGGTGAGGCTGACAATCCCGACCAACGCATTGCCGAGGATGTGCCCCAGTTCATCGCCAGTACTTTGAATCTCGGCATTGGCGGAATGCGCGCCGTAGTGACCTTGATTTCGTTCGTCGCAATTCTCTGGGGACTCTCTGGGACGCTCACAATTCCTGGCTCTTCCATGCGGCTGCCGGGTTATCTTGTATGGGCGGCTCTCTTGTACGCTCTCGCAGGCACCTGGCTTACCGATTGGATCGGGCGTCCTCTCGTGCTGCTGAACTTTAACCAGCAGCGCTATGAAGCCGACTTCCGTTTCAACCTCGTCCGCTTCCGTGAGAACACCGAGGGCGTGGCGCTCTACCACGGTGAGGCCGACGAGCTCCGTACCTTCCGCGAACGTTTCAGCAACATCATCCGCAACTGGTGGGGCGTTATGCGCCAGCAGAAGCGGCTCACATGGCTAACCGCAGGATATGGGCAGGCAGCGATCATTTTTCCAATCGTCGTCGTGGCCCCGCGCTACTTCCGGGGTCAGATTCTCCTCGGCGGACTGATGCAGACCGCTTCGGCCTTCGGCCAAGTGCAGGATTCGCTAAGTTTCATCGTCTCTTCTTACACAGACATTGCCGCATGGCGCGCCGTGGTGGAACGGCTTGCGGGTTTCAAGAGCGCCCTCAAGGTCGCGCACATCCAGGCGGCGACGAAAGGCGGCATTCACCACGTCGATGGGGATGGTGGCGGTCTGATCGTGGACCGCGTGGAGCTCGACCTTCCAGCCGGTCAGCCGCTGATCGCGAAGGTGAGCCTCTCTCTCGCGCGCGGCGAGAGTGCACTCCTGTCCGGACCGTCGGGTGTCGGCAAGAGCACTCTCCTTCGTGCCATTGCCGGAATCTGGCCCTTTGGGCGCGGTGAGATCCGCATGCCGTCGAACTCCCGCGTTCTATTTCTCCCACAGAAGCCCTACCTGCCGATTGGAACGCTGCGGGAGGCGGTGAGCTATCCGATGCAGGCTTCCCGCGTGGACGACGCAAGTCTTCGCGAGGCACTCGATGCGGTGGGGCTCAGGGACCTTGCCGGTAAACTCGACGAGACCTCCCACTGGACACTTCAGCTCTCTCCCGGGGAGCAGCAGCGCATTGCGTTTGCCCGCGCTCTCGTGCAGAAGCCGGATTGGCTTTTCCTCGACGAAGCGACCTCAGCGGTAGACGAGCCAACGGAAGCGCGACTCTACCGCTTGGTGCGTGAGCGACTCCCCCGGACGACTTTGTTCAGCGTGGGCCATCGGGCGACACTTCGCCCTTTTCATGACCGGCAACTATTTGTTCAGCCCGACGGCAATGGACCTGCCTCCATAGTGGAACTTACTGCGTCGGGCGGGAGCAAGCGCGTGGAGTGTAGCGGATCTCTGACGTGACATCCAGCCAAGACCCCCCGGGACCCCGGTTGCGCTAAAGGCCTTTGCGGTACGATGTGTGACTACGAAAGAGTCAGTTAAGGAACGGACGTCTTACGCGATACCGGTGAGGCTAGCAATGGAGCCTCACTGCTCCTCCATTGAGCCCCCCAGTCCGGGAATCTTACAGGCCTATACCTCATTCAAAATTGAAGCTTTAGGGGCTAATTGGATCGAGCGCAGTCCGCCGATTTGATAGAGGGGACTGAGGCCACCGCTCTGGCCGCCGGTTCCCTTGTAGAGGCGATGTCTTCAACATCCTGAATCACCCGAATTTCGGCGACCCGATCAACTACCTCAGTTCGCGCCAGTTCGGTCAGTCAATACAGATGCTGTCAAAGTCTTGCCTGAGAGAAATCCGCTCTGTAAGCCGGCACTGCCAGCGCAGCGTCAGGTCCCACCTTATTGCGGAAGTTCCATGCAGACCGGCTAGGGTCGAGATGACGATCACTATCGACCTTGGAGACTCGCTGGAGCTCGCAAGGTGCCGCTGTCGGTAGAAGTGCATGTTGGTTGGATGTGCCAGGCTCGGCCTTGGTAAGAGCGACGCGGTGCAACTCCGTACGCCGTCTGTGTTGATACGCCGGCCAGGAAATGGAGTATGGTGTGAATACCCGGTCAAACCGGTGTTCTGACTTGCCCGTTGGTACGGAGCGGCTGTGCTCTCACTGGTTCTGAACCCGTAACAACACGGGGGAGTCGTACGTCGCGCTGATCGCCATTGACGCCACTTCAAGCGGCTGCTGAATCGAAGCATCCCGGGATGGATCTCTCGGACTACATTCTCGACACGCTTCAAAGGCACGGGGAGTTCGTGCTTTGCAGGGGCCGCCTCCGGACGGGCCCGAATCCGCATCCGCCCACTGTTCTCATGCTGATGTCGAGATCTGAGCATCCCCGACCTGAGACTGTCGGGATGCTGGAACACGAGCACTCTCTGCGGGCCGAGCTGGATCCGGCATGGGCAGTCCCGCCAGTTGAGCTCACGCAATACGAGGGGCGAACCGTGCTTGTTCTCCAGGATCCCGGGGGCGAGCCGCTCGCTCAACTGGTCGGAACGCCGATGGAGATGGGACAGTTCCTGCGCGTTGCGATCGGTTTTTCTGCCGCAGTCAGGCAGTTGCACGGTCGGGGCTTCATCCACAAGGACCTCAAACCTGCCAATGTCATGATCGAGCCCAGCACCGGCCAGGTCTGGCTGATGGGCTTTGGGATCGCCTCTCGATTGCCGCGTGAGCGCCAGTCGGCGGAACCTCCCGAATTCATCGCGGGAACGCTCGCCTACATGGCCCCCGAGCAAACTGGAAGGATGAATCGTTCGATCGATTCACGTAGTGATCTCTATGCCCTCGGGGTCACGCTGTACGAAATGCTGACCGGCATTCTGCCGTTCACAGCATCCGATCCGATGGAGTGGGTACATTGCCACATAGCCAAACAGCCGCTGCCGCCTGCCGAGCGGCGAAACGATGTTCCGCGCTCCGTATCCGGCATCATTATGAAGTTGCTGACCAAGACTGCTGAGGAACGCTATCAGACCGCGGCCGGCTTGGAGAACGATCTTCGCCGCTGCCTGGCGGAATGGGAGCGCGAGCGCCGCATCGGCGAATTCTTGTTGGGCGAACATGACACGCCCGACCGGCTACTGGTTCCTGAGAAGCTTTACGGACGACAGCGCGAGGTCGAGACCCTGCTCGCCTCGTTCGACCGCGTCGTCAAGAGTGGCACTCCGGAGCTGGTGCTGGTCTCCGGATATTCAGGTATTGGCAAGTCTTCTGTCGTCCATGAGCTGCATAAGGGGCTCGTTCCGCCGCGCGGCCTGTTCGCGTCCGGTAAGTTCGATCAATACAAACGGGACATCCCCTATTCCACGCTCGCGCAAGCCTTTCAGAGCCTCGTCCGGGCACTCCTCACCAAGAGCGAGGCCGAGTTAGAAAGCTGGCGCGAAGCGCTCCGTGAGGCGTTAGAGCCGAACGGACAGCTGATTGTGGAGCTCGTTCCTGAATTGAAGCTCATCATTGGAGAACAGCCATTAGTCCCTGATCTTGAGCCGCAGGACGCGCAAAGGCGTTTCCAAATGGTGTTCAGGCGGTTTATCGGCGTATTCGCTCGGCCGGAGCACCCGCTCGCGCTGTTCCTCGACGACCTGCAATGGCTCGACCCGGCGACGCTCGACTTGCTGGAGGATCTCTTGACCCGGTCGGATCTGCAGCACCTGATGCTGATCGGCGCATATCGGGACAACGAAGTCGATGCCATGCATCCGCTGGTGCGCAAGCTTGAGGCCGTCAAGAACGCCGGTGCGACGATAGAGCAGATCACGCTTGCGCCGCTCGCCAGCGAACACCTCGCGCAGTTGATTGCGGATGCGCTTCGCTGCGAAGCGGAGCGCGCTGCGCCCCTTGCGCAACTGGTGCATGAGAAGTCGGGTGGCAATCCGTTTTTCGCCCTTCAGTTCATGTCCGCGCTCGCCGAAGAGGGCTTACTCACCTTCGATCATGAAGAAGCGCGATGGTCCTGGGATCTCAATCGCATTCTCGCCAAGGGTTACACCGATAATGTGGTGGACCTGATGGTCGGGAAACTGACTCGCCTGCCGGTTGAAACCCAGGCTGGATTGCGGCACCTTGCCTGCCTTGGCAACATCGCCGAAATAACGGTACTTTCCATCGTTCACGGGACCTCGGAGGGGGAGATCCACTCAGATCTGTGGGAGGCGGTCCGTCTGCAGTTGATTGTGCGTCTGGAAGGCATTTACCGATTTGTCCATGACCGCGTCCAGGAAGCCGCCTATTCATTGATTCCGGTAGACCAGCGCGCCGCTGCCCATCTCCGGATCGGAAGGCTGCTCGCGGCGCACACGCCCCCGGAGAAGCGGGAGGAGGTGATCTTCGAGATCGTCAATCATCTCAACCGCGGCGCCGAGCTGATCACCGCACGCGACGAGCGCGAGCAACTGGCCGAGCTTAACCTGATCGCGGGCAAGCGCGCGAAGGCGTCCACCGCTTATGCCTCGGCGCTCACCTATCTCATCGCGGGCGCGTTCTTGTTGGAGGAAGACTCGTGGGAGCGCCGGCACGAGCTCACTTTTGCGCTGGAGCTGAACCGGGCCGAATGCGAGTTCCTGACCGGCGCGCGGGCGGAAGCGGAGGAGAGCTTGGCGGCTCTGTCAAGCCGCGCCGCAACAATGGTGGAACGAGCCACAGTCGCCTGCCTGCGGGCGGATCTGTACATGACCCTCGATCAGGGCAGCCGTGCGGTCGCCGTCGGTCTCGACTATCTCCGGCATCTCGGCATCGATTGGTCGCCGCATCCGGCCGAAGAGGAAGCACGGCGCGAATACGAGCGGATCTGGTCGCAGCTCGGCGGCCGCACGATCGAGGAGCTCGTCGATCTGCCCTTGATGAGTGATCCGGAATCGCTTGCGACGCTCGATGTGCTAACCAAGCTCGGGCCGGCCGCATTCTTTACCGATTTCAACTTGCATTCTCTGGTCGTTTGCCGAGCGATCAATCTGAGCCTCGAGCACGGCTACAGCGACGGTTCGTGCCCCCATTTTGAATGGCTTGGCGCGGTTGCCGGCGCGTGCTTCGGCGACTACCAGGCCGGGTTTCGCTTCGGCCAGCTCGGCTATGATCTGGTCGAAAAACGCGGACTGAAGCGTTTTCAGGCCAGAACCTATAACAACTTTGCAGTTCAGGTCCTCCCCTGGACGCGACCTGTCAAGGCGATCCGCGAGATGGTGTGTCGGGCGTTCGAGGCCGCAAACAAGATCGGCGACCTCACATTTGCAGCTTTCAGCTGTGGCAATCTGGTCTCGAACCTACTCGCGGCCGGTGATCCGCTCGTCGAGGTGCAACGCGAGGTCGAGCGTGGTCTCGTGTTTGTCCAGAAAATAGGGTTCGGGTATGCCGTTGACGGTATGAGCCCGCTCCTTGGGTTGGTCCGGACACTGCGCGGATTGACGCCGAAATTCGGCTGCTTTGACGATAAACAGATTGATGAGCTGCGGTTGGAGAGCCGTTTCGCCGATAATCCGGATTTGGGGCCCGCCGAGTTCGGGTACTGGCTCCGCAAGGCGCAGGCGCGCTTTATGGCCGGCGATTATGAGTCGGCTATCGAGGCTTCATCAAGGGCGCAAAAGCGGGTTGGGGCATGGCAAACAACTGTGGATACGGCGGACCATTGCTTCTACGGAGCGCTCTCCCACGCGGCAATCTACGACTCCGCATTACCCGATGAGCGGCAGCGGCATCTGGAGGCTTTGGCCGCTCACCACCGGCAGCTCGAGGTCTGGGCAGTGAATTGTCCAGAGAATTTCGAAAACCGCGCTGCGCTGGTCAGCGCAGAGATCGCGCGTATCGAAGGCCGGATGCTTGATGCCGAGCATCTTTACGAGCAAGCCATCAGCTCGGCCCGGGCAAACGGCTTCGTCCACAACGAGGCGGTCGCCAACGAGGTGGCCGGGCGCTTCTACGGGGCGCGCGGTTTCGAACAAATCGCACGGCTTTACCTGCGAAACGCTCGGCAGTGCTACCTGAGCTGGGGAGCCGACGGCAAAGTGCGGCAACTCGACCAGCTTTATCCGCACCTCCGCAAGGAAGAGCCGGCGCCCGACTCGGGCCGCACGATCGGCACGCCGATCGAACACCTGGAGCTGGCAACGGTCCTCAAGATCTCCCAGTCGGTGTCCGGCGAAATCGTCCTGGAAAACCTCATTGACGCTCTGCTCCGGACCGCCATCGAGCACGCCGGCGCGGAACGTGGACTGCTCATTCTGCCGAGAGGTGCCGAGCTGCGGATCCAGGCGGAAGCAAGTACCGGCGGCAGCTCCGTCGCGATCGCTCTGCGTGACGCGCCAATCTCCAGCGCCGAACTGCCGGAGGCCGTAGTTCAATACGCCGCGCGAACACAGGAGAGTGTCATCCTCGATGATGCGTCGGCTCGAGGCACGTTCTCGGATGACGACTACATTCGTCGCGCGCACGCGCGGTCCATCCTGTGCCTCCCGCTCGTAAAACAAGGCCGGCTGGTTGCCGTGCTCTACCTGGAGAACAACTTGGCGGCCAATGCATTTACTCCGGCGAGAATTGCGGTGTTAAACGTGCTCGCCTCGTCGGCGGCGATTTCGCTCGAAAACAGTCGTTTGTATCGTGAGCTCCAGGAACGCGAAGCGAAGATCAGGCGCCTTGTGGACGCCAATATTGTCGGGGTGTTGATCTCCAGACTTGATGGCCAGATCCTCGAGGCCAACGACGCCTTTCTCCAGATGGTCCGGTACACGCGTGACGACGTCACCTCGGGACGACTCCAGTGGACAGGGCTGACGCCTCCCGAATGGCAGGCTGTCAGCGAACGATCGGTGGCGCAGCTCAGAGCGAGCGGCACCTGCGAAATTTTTGAAAAGGAGTACTTCCGTAGCGACGGCAGCCGGGTGCCCGTGCTGGTCGCTGCGACGATGATTGGGGACGCCCGGAGCGAGACCCTGGCATTCGTGCTAGACCTCACGGAGCGCAAGCGCGCAGAGGAAGAGCGCGAGAGACTGCGTCAGGCCCAGGCCGACTTAGCCTATATGAGCCGGGTAATCACCGTCGGGGAATTGGCGGCATCGCTGGCCCACGAGATCAAGCAGCCGATTGCCGCCGCCGTAATGGATGCCAAGACCTGCGCGCGGTGGCTACAACGTGATGCGCCCGATATTGCGGAGGCGTGCGAAGCTGCATCGAGAATCGTCAAGGACACAACGCGCGCTGCCGAGATCATCGACCGCGTTCGCTCACTCTACAGGCGAGGTGCGCCACAACGGGAGCTGGTCGACTTAAACGAAATCGTTCGGGAGATGATCGTTCTTCTTGACAATGAAGCGAATCGATACTCTATCCCGATCCGTGCCGAACTCACCCCAAGTTTGCCCAAAGTCATGGCCGATCGCGTGCAACTTCAGCAGGTACTGATGAACCTCATGCTGAACGGCATCGAGGCGATGAAAGATACGGGCGGTGAACTGACCGTAACGTCAAAGAGGACGGAGGATGGCCAGTTACTGATTTCGGTGAGTGATTCGGGCGTCGGGTTTCCCGTCGAGGAAAGCGAGCGCATTTTCAAGGCGTTCTTCACTACCAAACCGCAGGGCACCGGCATGGGACTCTCTATCAGTCGGACGATCGTCGAGTCACACAGCGGCCATCTGTGGGCGAGTGCTAATTCAGGACGGGGCGCAACGTTTCATTTCTCTCTGCCTACCGAAGCTGAGGCGGCTGCAACGTCGCCAGATGCAGCTTGATGCTGCAAACATTCTGGTTTTTTTGAGGTCCTTTGCGGTGAGCTGTTTGTTTCTTAGCCAATGGAAACAACAACCATCAGTACGACTGAAAAGCTTCCCGCTTCGCGCTGGATGGTGCTTGCCATCATTGTGCTCGTGCAGTTCCAGCTACAGTTGGTAACGTTTGCTCCTGCAGCCGTCGCCAGCACTATCATCTCGAGCCTCCAGCTGACCCGTACGGAATTCGGCCTCATCATGTCGGCTCTAAACATTACGATTGTGATTTGTCAGGTTTTGGGCAGTGTGCTCGTCGACCGTGTAGGGCTGAAACTCGGTCTGTTTTCTGGCGTTGCACTGTTGGGTATTGGTGCGGCCACTCTGCTGGGTGTGCACAATCTGAGGTTTCTTTTATTCGGCAGAGTTCTTCAGGGCATTGGCATCGGTATCTGTTATCCCGTGATGGGTGCTCTAATCATGGCATGGTTTTCCAAGCGAGAGCAACCGTACATTAATACGATTTTCGCTGTGGTTACTTTCGCTGGAATTGGCGCCGCCCTGCTCGTCACTGCCGGGCTATTTCGCTGGTTCGGTGGCTCATGGAGGCATGCACTTGGCGCTTATGGGTTCAGCATCCTCGCCACTGCGCTCATTTGGCTCGTTATTGGACGAAATAGAGAAGAGGTCGTTTCTGCGGAAGAGACATCAGCGGCCGGTGCCACTGCCAGCAGTCCGAGTTCTCTCTCGAAAGCCCTCGCTATGCCTGTCGTTTGGACGCTGGCACTAGGCGCCTTCGCGATTTCATGGGTTTACAATATGTACTTTTCTTTCGTACCTCTGTTTCTGGAAAGCGGGCGAGGTATTTCGTTAGCAAATGCCAACCGCCTGGCATCACTCCTTCCGTTTAGCGGCGTAGCGGGGGTAATTGTCTTTGGCGTTTTGGCAACTCGGGCTTCATGGAGGAAGCATTTGCTGTGGACAAGCTGCGCGGTGGTCATCTTGGGCAGCATGGCCTTTTTTTTCGGCGAAGGCGCGATAACCAAGGCAGGATTGCTCGTCGCAGGATTCGGGCTCTCCGGCTTCCTTCCTGTCTTGAACACGTACATTATGTCCTTACCGTCAATGACGCCGTCGCTGGTAGCCGCAATCGTCGTCATGGTGAATGCCGCCGTATACCTGGCCGGATTCATTTCTCCTCTCGCGGTTGGCTGGCTTTCTCAGACTCCATTTGGATTGCGGAATACCCTGGCCCTGTTTTCCTGGATTGAATTAGTCGCGATTCTCATGTTCATGCGGTTACCGACGATCGCCAGCGTGGACCTTTCTAACATCGAGAGGACAAGCGCATCCGTCAATCATTGAAATGCCTTCTGCGTGACCGAGGGCGAGCACATAATCCCCAACTACATTTGAGCAGCCTCGAAGTCGGTTACGGCTGCGTATTGCCGTGGGAATTTGTGCGTCTTAATTTGTGCGTCTTATGAGGAGGAACTCAGCAGCGCCATTGAAACACACAAACAATACGCGAAGACTCGGATCGCTATTGCCCGGACATCATTGACCCTTTGCCGCGCGAATACTGCGGAACTCCTCTCCCACTGCCAGGCTGAGACCGGGTCGGTCTATCTTCTCAGGCCGCTTAACGGGTGGCATAGGTTTTGAAATGCGCGTTCCCTGGTCTCAGAAGTAGAGCTTCAGCCCGAATTGAATCTCGCGGGCGTTGCTGAAGCGCGCTGTCGAGAAGATCTTCCCAAAATTCGGATTGTTGCCAGCTGAAAAGTCCAGGTCGGGCACACCGAATTGGGGATGATTAAATAGGTTATAAAATTCAGCACGAAACTCGAGACTGGTTCGCTCGGTGATGCCGGTGACTTTGGCGAAATTAAGGTCGACGTTCTCCGCACCATCAGCAAAGAGGATGCCTCTCCCAGCGTTGCCGAAGGTGCCGAGGGGTTGCACCTGAAATGCCGCTTTGTTGATCCAGTTGTTCGGGGTGCGATTGTCTAGATTGGGATCACCCAAACGATTCGGACGGCAACTCGCAAAAAACGGAATGCGCGTCAGGCAAGGATCGCTGTTGTCGCGGACTGTCAGCGGCACTCCGTGAGAAAGCACGACGATCGGGCTCATTCTCCATCCGCCGACCAACTTGTCCGTGAGGCCCCTTCTGTTCAGGAATCGCTTCCCAGATCCGAAAGGCAGCTCGATAGACCCACTGAACGTGAATCGGTGAGGAACGTCGAAAGCGCAAAGCCCTCGTTCAGCGGCGAGGTTGTATTCATCTTGAGGCACAAAAGGATCAATCACAGATCCGCCGCCGGAGTGGAATTGCGAAGCCTGATCGATGCATTTCGACCAGGTATAGCCGGTCAGGAAAGTGAACCCGTTTGAAAAACGCTTGTTGATGTTGGTAATCAGTGCACTGTAGCTCGAATTCCCCCAACTTTTCGACTCGAAAAGGGAGCCAAATCCCGGGAAGGGTCGGCGCTGCTCCAGATTACTTTCCGACGGAGGCTGGCCGTTCACCGGAACAACAAACGGTTGGTTTCTATCTCTGAAATTGAGCAGCTTGCGGCCGAGCGTTCCGACGTAGCCAGCTTCCAGGAGGAAGCCGGCGCCGAGTTCATGTTGCAAGGTGAGGTTGTACTGCTGCATGTAGCTGGTGCGAATATGTGGATCGGTGACCACAACCAGGCCAGATCCCGGCGGCACGCAAGTTCCGCCGCACGTTGGGTCAGCCAGCCTGACAAAACCGACTCCGCCGGAATCCGTCACGGTTGGAAACGTAGTGAAGGGCGGCTGCAACAGATTCTGTAAAACGAGATTGGAGCCAAACTCTGTAAAGAAAATTCCGTATCCGCCTCGCACAGCCCACTTTCCGTTGCCAAAAACATCGTATGCGAAGCCCAATTGCGGCTGAAAGCCCCTCTTGTCTGGGAAATACCCGCACTTGTCGCACAGTCCGCGGGACTTATCTCCCGCCAGCACTGTGGTGGCAACACCGCTACCAGGGACACCAAACGTGGGCTGTTTGTCGATGAACACTGTCGAGGTTTGTCCGTTCTTATCTATCATCGGCGTGGTGTATTCCCAGCGAAGACCGAGATTGAGAGTCAGTTTTGCAGTGACTCTAAGATCGTCTTGCCCAAATACGCTGAAAGCTTTCCAGCGTTGGTAAAGGACATCACGTCTTAACGAGCCATAGGTGAAAGAAACCGACTCGCCCAGCAAGAAATCGGCCAAGCCGTTCCCTGTGAAATTCCCGGTGAACAACATATTTCCTGCTTCCGTGTACTGGTACCGAACATTCTCCTGATGCCAGCGGACCTCCCCGCCGGTCTTGACGGTGTGCTTGCCGTGCACGAGGATCAAAGTATCGTGATACTGGTAGGTGTTGAATACGTAACGGAAAGGGCCCTGCACCGTGTTGCCCACGCCCGAATAACCGGTGATGCGTATGTCGGTGAGACCTACGTTGTCCGGGACTGGGAAATTGATGCCCACGTCCTTGGGCTTCGGAGTATTCGGGTAGGCAGTCGGATTGTAGGTTCGACTGAACCCGGCGTGAAAATCGTTCAGGAGGTTGGTCGAAAATGTGTGCGTGTAACCAAAAGCGAAGTTCTGGTTTCGATTGATAAGTGTTTCTGAGAATCCGGGGAACTGCGCAGGGGCTGTACCTCCCGGTTGGAACGGATTTACCTGGTTATTGTTGTCGTAAATGTATCGACCGAAGATCTGGTCTGTTTTTCTCAGTAGATGATCGATGCGCAGAATGAACTGCTTGCTATCATTTTTCGCCGAAGGACTGGAAGTAAAATTCTCGCCTCCTGCGTTGGGCTGCGGGTAAAGCTTCAGAATTGCTTTTGCCACGGGACTGATGCAAGCGTCCGGAATGGTGCCACCGACGAAATTCGTTCCGGGCACGTTGCCGCCCGCCGTGCATCCCGAATTCGTAGGATTTTTGATTTGTGCCGATGCGCCGAAGACCCCCGCGCGATGTGCATCATTGGGAACCGTGGTTGCCTGCGTCACCCCCCTACGCTCACGGAATCCCTCATAGGAGAAAAAGAAGAATAAACGGTCTTTCAGTATGGGGCCTCCGATATCACCGCCAAACTGGTTTCGCTTCAGGGGCGATACGTTATTCGCAAAGAAATCTTTGGCGTCCAGCTTGTCGTTTCGCAGAAACTCCCACAAGGCACCGTGAAATGAATCCGTTCCGGACTTGATCACTGCATTGACGACAGCTCCGGAGTTACGTCCGTACTCCGCCGAAAAAAGATTGGTCTGTATCTTGAATTCCGCCAGAGCATCAACGGCCGGCTTAATCTGCAGTGTATTACCCTCCAGTTCGGAGTTTGCAACGCCATCCAATAAGAAGTTGTTCATCGAATCGCGTGCACCATTGACGTTGTAAGCGTTCAATGTAAACCCGCGGCCCGGTTGGATCGGTGCTACACCGTTCTGCAATAGCCCCAGGTCACTGAAATTCCGACCATTCAATGGAAGATCTTCAATCAGCTTCTCGGACATGACTTTTCCAAGTGTTGCCGTTGTGGACTGCACCTGGATGGCTTCTCCAGCAACCTCAGCCGTCTGGCTCACGACCCCGATTTGCAGTTCCACATCGACGCGAGATCCCTGGTTCACCTCCACCGTAACGGGCCGGCGGACGTAGCGCTTGAAGGTCGCTCGCTCGGCGGAAAGCTCATATCGCCCTGGAGGCAACAGAAGAAGTTCGTAAGTTCCTACGTCGGAAGAGACCGTCTCTCGCGTAATCTTCGTCTCGGTGTTCAGCGCTTTTATGAGTACCTTCGGAACAACCGCGCCCGAACTGTCTTTCACGGTCCCGACGATCTTTCCAGTGGTTAGCTGCGCGGATCCTAGCTGCGCGCATACTACATAGGTCGCCATCATCAGTAATGCGAAACAGCTTGGCCGCCTCCTCGTGTTTTGCATGACCTCATGTCCTCGGATTCCCGATGGCGTCCTCGCCCGCTTCGCATTTCCGTAACTTTTGAGAACCTCACCTTGTTTACTTGTTAAGCGAATCCGCGACTCGCGTTAGCAGCGCGCCGCGATGTGTCGGATCGCCCAGGGAAAACATCACGCGGCCTTCGCCAGACTGACCGCGCCCGGGGGCAAAACGCGACACCCTCAGCGACAGTGGCTCCACCCTTCGTGCGGTGTGGCATCTCACCCCCCATTTAAGATGGGTTTGGAAACTCTCCCTTGGCCTAGACCGCATTACGCCTTAGTTCTGGACCGCTGGAAGAGCAAAAGAGGGAAGTACTTGGGATGGACAGAGAGCAAGAGGTGGTGAAATATGCACCTCCCTTAGATGGACGATTTGGGGGATTTTAGTCGCAGCGGCGAGCCGAGTCAAGAGGCCTGCATCCTCTCACTTGCTACATATTTTTTCGGAATACCTCAGATCAAAAATAACGAAGACTCCACGCCGGCGCTTGCGCTAATGATCCAGTTCCACGCTCCCATAAAACTGCACCTTTCCATCCAGGGCAATGGCAATGTAGCGTCGTCCGCTAGAGAAACTTCATGACCTTTTTCCCCTCCTGTGCCAATCTCGCCCAGCGAGAACCGGTTTGAGGATTTTGCTCGAGTCCACGCAATTCGTGGCCGTCAAAACGAAAATCCACTTCGCGCAACTTGGACCGGCTCGTCCTTCGCACTGGAAAATCCGGCCTTCGGTGACGGTTGTAGCCCCTTCGACCAGGGCCTGGCGCCACACCGAAATCAGAGTGTCTTCTAAGCTCGCGGCCATCGTTTCTCATCCGCTGAATTGGCGAAGTTCCGTCGATCCGTTTCATGATCCGCTCGGCCCACTACACGGCCGACGCTACCAGCGACTCGGTGCGCGGACTCGGGCGGTTGTCGTGCAGATCTTCCGTCGTTTTTAGATGACGCGCGACCAGAACACCGGTGATGATTTCAAAGGTGCGTTTTCTTCCTTCCTCCATCTCATTCACTCTTGGCCTGAACTCCCACACTTAAGATATCCAAGAGCGGCCGCCGGCTCTTGCGCTCCAGCCGAGTCTTTCGATGGTCGAATCTCGCCTTGATCTTGCGATAGGCGGCAGGAGCGAGATTGCCGGTGTAGTTCGCGCGGCGAAGTTCATCGAGCCCCAGACGCACGACTTCCAGGGCCTTCTCTGGGTCGCGGGTCTTATGTTCGTAGTAAATCGCGAGCTGCTCGTAAGCCTCATAGCCTTGCCGCGAACTTCCCAAGGCACGCCTCCAAATCTCACAGGCCAGAGCAAAATCACCCTCACGTTTGGCTAGCTGGGCCAGCGAGCGCCGCGCTGCGCGGTCCGTGTCCGACGGCAGCACCGAGGCAATTGATTTTTCGTAGAGCTTGCGGGTGTCACGCAGAAGGCCGCGGGTTCGAGGCGCGCCGCTCGCGCCATTCTTCCTAGAGGTTGGCGCGCACTTCTACCCCATGAGTGCATACGATAACGGCCAGGGATTGTCACTCGCCGAACGAGGCCCTGCTAAGACCAACTTCGTGTACCGAGCCAACATCTGGACACAGTGTCAGGCGGTGGACGCGCCCTTCTAATTACGACACGGCTCGGGTGCCCGCCACTCAAGGTCCAGCTGGAAAAGCAAGGACCTAAATCGTCTACGATCCGTTGGAATCTGAAATGCAGGGAGTCTTCTGTGACACACAAAGCGCCAAATCTGAGAGGAAATATGCCTAGAAACGTGTCTGTCAATTCTGGATCGGTGAGGTTCGTCCAGAACATATCCGTCGGCCCTCACGCGTTCCAGGCGGACGAACCAAGTGCGAACGGCGGCAATGATGCGGGCCCGGAGTCGCACGAACTGCTTCTAGCTGCGCTCGGAGCGTGTGCCAGTATCACTGTTCAGATGTATGCCGACAGAAAGCAGTGGCCTGTTGGCGTGGTGCATGTCCACCTGTCCTACGTGAAAGTTCCAGCGGAAGACCAGCCCGATGCAAAGACTGGGACGGTGGACGAAATTGAAATGAGGATTTCCTTCTCAGGAGATCTATCACAAGACCAACAACGCAGGCTGTTGGAGATAGCAGGAAGATGTCCAGTTCATAAGATGCTGACGTCGCAGGTCCAAATTCACACGAACCTGCTGGTGCCAAGTTCCCCTTCTCTCTGACGGGATCCTTCGTTGCAACGACCAACGATCAGATGGCAAGGACCAAACAAAGTCGGCTACAGCGAAAGATTGCCCTTGGGAGATTGAAGTAATGTGGTCCGCGAAACGCGTGTGCGGCCATTGGCTCATGGCCGCGCTCCTTTCTGTCCCCATGATTCTTGTAGGCGGACAAGATCGGAGCCGACTCTCGTCGAATCCGAACACTTCTGATGTCGGCTCGCAGCCGGAGAGAGTGACGAACAATACTCAGAGTATTGAGAAGAGCGGCCTGGGCGAGCCCGCGGGAGTCGCCACGCGATGGATGGATGGCACATGAGCGAACAGTTCAAAAACTCTCCCTCCTTGAAATGGATGGCAGACGAGTTGGGTGTCAGTACCGCCGTCGCCTATCGGCTAACTGTAGCCTTCAATTTTGCAACGCTCGTGACGCTGATCGTCATACCGTCGAGATCCAAGTTGCCTGCTATATTTCGAGACCGGACTGAACTCATACGCCAGACTCTTGAGGACGCACAGAGGGCGAGTACCGAGGCGAAGAAGCGGCTCGTGGCCATCGAATCGCGTTTCGCAAAATTGGGTTCGAGATCATGGCTATTCAAGGGAGCGCCGACCAGGAGTGGAAGGTGGAGGAGGATCGCATCCGCACTGCCATTGCAGAAGACCAACGCAGGATTGCGGAAGGCGTGGAAAAGGAGATTGCGGTGGCCGTAGATCGGGCCAGGCACGAACTCCAGACCCACGCGGTCGATCTCGCGGTGACATTGGCAGCCACACGCATCCAAGTAGATGTCTCCACGGATCAGGCCCTAGTGCGCGCCTTTATCGATCAACTGGGATGAAATGGCGACAATTGAGTGTCTGCCGTCGCCAGCGATAAGTTATTGCTTTTCATCCCGTCACCTCGTTGATGGTCACCTGCTCAAGTTGGTGATCGGCCGAGGGTTCCTGCCCGTTTGAAGCGCGCACGTGATGGACGTCGTTCCACGGCTGGACCGCCGGCTGGGAGAGGCGGCTTTCTTAGTCAGTGCGCAGAGGCTCGCCATATTCAGGATGAGGGATTTGCGGCTAATGGGGTTCGATTCCAAGCCGGCGCGTGGCCAACACTCTTAGAAAATGCCGCTCGAAAAGAGCAAAGCGTTTCCCCCCATCGCACGCAAGCGGTTCACAACGCGATCCGCCCGTGCACCGACTTGCCGCGGCGATTCCCCGCCAGGGCAGCCGTCGCGGAATCGCTGCCAGTCCGGTCGTTCCGCGAGTATGTCGGCCGTCAGGAGGCCACCGTATTCACCATAATCCAGTCGAAGAGATCGCGATCGATTCGCGACACAGGTCCGGATGACGCGCTGCAAGCGACTGGTAAGAACAGTGCTAGAGCCGAGCTAAAGTCCCCACTGGATTCAGGGACTGCAAGGCTGGAAATTAAATTATTTACACGCGGCGACTTGTGCCCGCGAAAATCACTAGATCTCCGCTCGCCGCAGACGCCGTAGACGGATTTGTGCGAGAGGTAGCATCATTTCATTGGTTTGAATCTTTGGACTCTGCGGCCCCAATCGTCTCGGCCACATAGACATTGCCTTTGGAATCGACCGCCAGAGTGTGGCCATGGGTAAATTCACCTGTCTGATGACCAGGACGCTCGAAGCCTGAGAGTACTTCTCCGCTGGCATGGTCGAGAATCTTGACCTACTCATCGCCGCCGTCGTCTACGTACATGTATTTTTGCTCCCGGTCGGGAGAAAAGCCGATCCACCATGTGGTGCCCCAACTATCCGGGAGGCTGTTTCCTCTCTTGATCCAAATGTTGTTCTTGAAGTTTCCTATCTTGTCGAAGACTTGGATCCGGTCGCCCTGTCGGTCACAGACATAGACCAGGTTGTCGTTGCCGATGACCACACAGTGCACAACGTGCATGAACGCACCACCCACACCCGCATCAGCCTCTTCTTTTGTCCCCTGGTGCCCCACTGACGGAGGAATTTCCCGGATCGATCGAACACAGCTATGCGGCTATTGCCGTACCCATCAGCGACGTAGACGTCGCCATTGACGGGATCTACCGCTATGTCGGATGGCATATAAAACTGCGTGTGACTCGAATTCAGTGCCCGGCCCTTGAGAGTGCCATCGGAAGTATCGACAACGCCTGTCTGGCCGATCTGCATGAGTAGTTTGCCGCCGTGACTGTATTTTTGGATGATTCCATCGCCATTGCCAGTCGTCCAGAAATTGTTCTCATAGTCGATGGTGCAGCCGGGGGTGATATTGGGAACGACTTTCCAGTCGCCGAAGCCATTCACTACATTGCCGTCGGGATCGAATTCGATATACGGCGGCGCCTGCTGCGTAATTTCCGCTTCCTTGTCTGTCATGTCATTCCGATTAACAATGAAAACGTTGTCCTGAGCGTCCCAAACAGACACCGCTCACTTCTCCGTTCACCCAGTTTTCCGGCAATGGCTTTGGCCAGCTGGAATCCACCACGAATGTCGGACCACGGCGCTGCGCCTCCACGCGACAGACGACCCCCAAAGCAGCTACAAGGCCAAGGCAAAACCAAATCTTACCCAAAAGCCTGATTTCTTTTCATTTCGTCTCCCGTGGTGAGACCGCGAGTATCACAACGACGGAGTCGGTAACGATCCTTTTTAGGATGTTTACCTCGAAGGGTTCTTCTAACAATTCCCCCATGCTTTGTTCCAAATGCTTAAAGTGAGGGGTTGCTGCGTGTTCATCGAGCGCCGCCTGACTTTCCCATGTTTCGTCGAAATAGAATCGCCCCGTCGAGTCTGACTCGTAGAGTTCATACGATTTACATCCCGGTTCGGCACGCGTAGGAATCAACATGCCCTGCAACAGCGCCCTGAGTTGATCTTCTTTTCCTCTACGCGCCACGGATCTTGCGATCACACGTACTTCAGTCATGGTGTTCAACCTCATCCAGTCATAATCTGCTTTGCAGTGACGGCACAACGTGCGCTACTTCACGGATGGATCAATCAACGTCAGATCCGTTGCCGGATCAAACCGCTTTTGCATCGTTACCGGATCGACCGTGACCATTACCTCCAGCGTCGGGGATACATACGCCCCGAGAACATGGCCGCCACGCGTGGTACCGTCTGGATATCCCACCACCATGTGGGTATGGACTACCGGCTTTCCTTGATAGAGCGCTATGTCACCGCTCATGCCAATCACTTCGTGCTGACCTTCGATGGGAATCTTCTTGTACATTTTGCGCTGGGGATCGAACCACGCCAACGTTGCTCCATTCACAGCTCCAATGGCGGTGAAATGTGCACTCGTGACGTTGTACTTCTCAGCAAATGCTTGCAATCCGGAAAAGGCCTCATCACCCTGGTAGAAGATGACCGCATATTGTTTCGTCGGTTCTCCAGGGTTCAGCAATTGAACCTGCATCTTGGGAGCTGTACCCCTTGGACCGGCCTCGGGCGGAGCGACATAGTCTTCCGCTGCCTTCTGTGAGTGCCCTAGTAAGGTGGCGATCCCGATCCATAACAATACGTAACCCACTCGACGTACTTTGATCATGGCTTTCCTCGCGTCAATTCGTCAGGAGAAACAACAATTTCGCAAGCGTAGCTGGCAACCGGGTTGAGCGTCTGACACAAGCGCTCGTGGCTAATGAGGCCCTCACAGCGTTCACAAGCGGATTTGCATTGGACCCGTTGCTCTGATAGCAGGCTGATCTGTTCTGAGACATTCACTCACCTTCTGGGCCTAGAGGCATCGAGGCGGTCGCGTAGCGTGCCTCAACCACAGGCAAGATCGACCGGTCCCGACAAGACACTTGTTTGGGCCTAGGCCGACTTCTTCGTCTGCGAGCAAAACTCGATGATCTTTCCGTAGTGCAGCTCAGGAGCCCGTTTCAACGGTTTCCGAAAGTTCTTCGGTACGTAAAACTCAACTACTCTTGCCATGACAACCTCTCGCTCTTATGAGCCGTTATGGCGGGGCCGGGCTGCGATTCAGCTTTCAGACTCCAATGGCCCTACCAAATCCATCCGCACTGACAACGCACGGACTCGCACAATCGGAGCTTGTGCAAAAATGCTTTACAGATCGGGCATGATCTCATCCACATATGCTTTCCTCGAGGATCGTGCGAGAACCGGCTTGCGCCCGTCTTTCCAGATCCCTCAAGCGACGCGCACCTTTTGCCAACATCGCCCAGGCCAGTGCGCTCATATCCGGATTTCCGGAATTCGCAGCCCTTAGCAACTCCTTGCCTGCCTCTTGCTGCCCGAACTTGCACCACATCACTCCACAAAGAAACATGTAGTTGCTGTCCATCTCTGTTTCCTCCTCTCCATCGCTGAAGAACATCGCTGCTATCGCAGCGTCATATTGCAATTACCTTCCACTGCCCCGAGTGCAATCCAAATGCCAACAGCGACCCGTCCCAAAGAGACCGCCCTATCGCCAGAATCTGGCGGATCTCATCGATGATTCCCTCGTTTAAGAGAAGGGCTGCAAGATCCAGATTGGATCGCGGCGGCCTACGGCAAGCTCCCATAGATTGCTTGTGCCATGAGACAGAAGCGTGGGTTGTGAATCGAAGGGCGCGTTTTTACCAATAGAGCGCTGAAGTGACCACTGATGGACGCATGTCCAAATGAGGACGCTGGATCAGCCCTGAGAAGTAGATATCAAGGTCCTCGTGAACAAGAGCTTGGGACAAGGCCTGTAGTTTGCGCCCTGTGCACTGGCGCATTCGGGCACACAGCCCTTCGACGATTGGCGTTGATGGCACAAACGATCCGTGGTCAGTGATGTTTTGGTTAGGAATGAATTGGAGATCTGGCTTGTCAGCGAGCACGTGGTCAGCATTCCCCGGTGCACGCGGTCGAATTCTCTAAAGAAGCGAAGAGGGCCGTCAAGGATCGAAGCGCAGCGAAGACGGCCTGCTTCGAGAGTGCGGGTTGCACGGAAATCAGGTGATTCTCTTTACGACAGAAAAGTCGCACGGAACACGCCAGGCATGTCCACTATTTCAGGCCGTGCCACGATCGTCGGACGAATCACATGCGTGCGCATGAACCCTGCAGTAGCGCACGAAGGCGGATCGCGGGGGGCTCCCACCGCAGCCTAAGGGGATGCTGTCCAGGAGTTGAGGTGGTTTCGGCGGCGTTTACTGCATTCGCGGCGGTGAGTTCGGCTCCCGCAATGCGGACCGCAGGAATCCTGGCTGCGTTGTAGGGAGGGCCGAGTAATTCCCAGCTTCTGCATCTTATGGATCAGCGTAGTGCGCTTCAGGCCGAGAGTAGCGGCCGCGCCCTTTGGGCCCCCGATCACCCAGCCGACCGCCTCAAGTGTTTGCAGAATCAGAGCGCGTTCTGAGTCTCTCAAAGTAGGGGCCGTCGAAGAGAGGATCACGCCCGGAGTCCCGAGTGTCGGCAAGGGATTGGGAAGCACCCCATGGTTTGAAAGGATCACAGCGCGCTCGATCAGGTTCTGCAGCTCACGGATATTCCCGGGCCACTCGTAGGAGCTAAGGGCGGACATCGTTTCCGGGGAAATATGTTTGATTTGCTTTCCCATCCGACGCCCAAGAATCTCCACAAAATGGGTGACCAGGGCCGGGATGTCCTCGCGACGCTCCCGCAAAGGCGGCAACAGGACCGGAAATACATTCAAGCGGTAGTACAGGTCGCTACGAAATTGACCCCGACTCACCATGTCCGCCAGATCACGGTTGGTTGCAGCTACCAGCCGAACGTCCGCCTGATGGGTCCGCGTGCTGCCCAAACGTTCGAACTCCTGTTCTTGCAGGACACGCAGCAGCTTGGGTTGCAGTGATGCCGGAATATCTGTGCTCCGCAAAAACCTCGGCAGTTCGTAAAATGGATCAATGCCGGTTCGAATCCGCTGGCACCGGAAGAGCTTCAAACTGTACTGGCGTTGGAAATCACGCGGCGGGCGGCCACCGCTGCCCAAGGAAATCCGCCAGCTGATCGCTCGCATGGTGAGGGAGAACGTGACCTGGGGAGAAGAGCGCATCGCGGATGAACTGTCCTTAAAACTCGGCATCTGCGTTTCGCCACGAACCGTCCGCAAATACTGGCCGAAGCAACTGGGCGGAGCTGCGTGCACCCGAACCTCGTCGCAACACTGGAGTACGTTCGTCAGGAATCATGCTCACGGAATTGTCGCCTGCGATTTTCTGGTTGCGGTGACAGTGCGATTCCAGGTGCTCTGTGTTTTTCTCGCCATGGAGGTGGGGAGTCGGCGCATTGTCCATTACAACGTGACTGCGCATCCGACTGCAGACTGGACACTGCAGCAGTTTCGGGAAGCGATCCCGAGCGACCATTCTTATCAGTTCCTGATCCATGACCGCGATGCAATCTTCTCGTCCGAGCTGGATGAAGAGCTTAAAAGATCATTTGGACTGACAGTATTGCGCACGCCAGCGCGTGCACCCAAAGCGAACGCATTTTGCGAACGGCTGGTAGGAACAGTACGGAGAGAGTGCCTAGATTTCATGATTCTGCTGAACGAAGGTCATCTCCGGATGACGATGCGTTCCTGGGTCACGCACTACAACAGAGGACGGCCACACTCCAGCCTAGGCCCGGGTATTCCCGAGACAGCCATGGACAAACCCCTGCCACGATCAAAAATGCAAGGGCACAGATTGCCAGGTGACTGCGAAATCAGAGCGAAGGACATCCTGGGCGGTCTGCATCACGAATACTGGCTGGAACAGCGCGTCGCGTGAGCCGTCGCAGGTTTTTGCGGAGCACAGGGCTTCGCCACGATAGAAACGCTAATCTTGATCTCTGCGCTTCAGGGTCGGACGGTCGTCTTGGCTGCCGGTATCGCTCCCATTGCCGGGCGTTTTTGCGCCGTCCGCTGCATTGCGCTGCCGCAACGTAGGACGCTTGTCGTGTTCCACATTCTGATCCTGTATCTTACGACGGTTTTCGACGGAAGCGAGCCTCGCCTTCACTTCGTCGAACTCTGAGGTTGTCACCAGGTACTCTGAGCGGGCTGGCAGGATCCGATGGATTTCTTCCTGGGTCTTGGTGATACGGTCGGGCGTCTGCGGGTGAGTTGCAAAGGCTTTGGCAAGCCTACCAGGTTTTTCTTTCTCCTGCGCCTGGACCTTCTCAAAGAATGCAAGAAAGGCCTGCGGATCGTACCCGGTC
>Ga0210399_10000652_pt1 | contig 27492 bp, 20 predicted proteins | sample IncBWC14MmetaG_FD_150865 | JGI IMG/M metagenome (GOLD analysis project Ga0210399, IMG submission 150865) | Forest soil microbial communities from Barre Woods Harvard Forest LTER site, Petersham, Massachusetts, United States - Inc-BW-C-14-M | ecosystem: Environmental > Terrestrial > Soil >... | reverse complement strand
GCCAATACCGGTTTCCCGTTGACGAATTCGCACCAGATTGCGCCGGCCGGCAAGGTTACGGGATGCGACCAGTGCCATGTGGGGAACTATTCGACGCTGACAATTCAGCCGACGGATTGCGGGAATTCCGGATGCCATTTGACGACGTGGCAGCAGACCAATAATCCGACACACTCAGCGGCGGGAACGTCTTTTGCGGCGGCCAATTGCGGCACCTGCCACAACCCGACATTGTGGACGAACGTAGTGTTTGATCACTCCGTGACCGGCTGGGCTTTGACGGGTTCACACCAACTGGCGCCGGCGGGCAAAGTGGTAGGCTGCACGGATTGCCACGTAGGCAACAACTACACGTTCACGACCGCGAACACGGATTGCTATGGCTGCCACCAGACGGCCTGGAACAGCACGCCGACGTTTGGCGGGGCCGTGCCTAACCACATCACCGCGGGCTTTCCTACTTCGCTCTGTTCATCCTGCCACGATACCACGACGTGGACGGATTCGACGTTCAACCACGCCAATACCGGTTTCCCGTTGACGAATTCGCACCAGATTGCGCCGGCCGGCAAGGTTACAGGATGCGACCAATGCCATTTGGGGAACTATTCGACGCTGGCAATTCAGCCGACGGATTGCGCGAATTCCGCATGCCATCTGACGACGTGGCAGCAGACCAATAATCCGACACACTCAGCGGCGGGAGCGCCTTTTGCGGCGGCCAATTGCTCCACCTGCCACAACCCGACATTATGGACGAACGTAGTGTTTGATCACTCCGTGACCGGCTGGGCTTTGACGGGTTCGCACCAACTGGCGCCGGCGGGCAAAGTGGTAGCCTGCACGGATTGCCACGTGGGCAACAACTACACGTTCACAGCGGCGAATACGGATTGCTATGGCTGCCACCAGACGGCCTGGACCAGCACGCCAACATTTGGTGGGAATGTGCCTAACCACATCACGGCAGGCTTTCCGACCTCGCTCTGCTCGACCTGTCACGACACGGTGCTCTGGACGGATGGAAAGTTCGACCACAGCACGACGGGGTTCCCGCTGCAGGGTCCGCATATGCTGCCGCCGCGTACAGCGGTTACGGGCGCGATTGGGGCGATGGTCAATGCGTGTACCGACTGCCACCTGGGCGGCAACTACACTGCCGGTTACCCGGCAACGGATTGCTACAGCTGCCATCAGTCCTACTTCACAAACGCGCAGACTTATGGCACTACGGTTCCGAATCATGTGTCGGCGGCATACCCGACAACTTGCATAAGCTGCCACACTACTTACGTGACCACCGCCTGGCTGGGGGCGGTATTCAACCATACCTACTTCCGGATTCCGCACAATGGCTCAGTGTGTGCTGATTGCCATATCACCCCGACCAACTATGCAGTGTTCTCCTGTATCAGTGCCTGCCATAGCGGGAATTCGCCGCACACAAATCAGGCGCAAACCGATGCAAAACACAACGGCAAAAGTGGTTATACGTATAACGCCACGATTTGCTATAACTGCCACAAGAATTGATGCACAGAAGCAGCCGCCCCGCCTGCTTCTGTAAAGCGGTCAGTCCAGGGAAGCGCAAGAAGTAACCGGCGAAGCCGGTAGAAACCAACACTGGGGGAACGATTTACGTGTCAGTTTGGACCCATAAGACAAGTCTGTTTTCGAGAAGCCTTTTGGCGCGCGCGTCGGCGCTGGCGCTTCTGATCGGCTCGCTGTGTGCCGGTTGGACTACCCCAGTTCTAGCGCAAGCTCCCCAAGGTCCTTCACCTGCGCCAGCGAACCTTCCGGAAAAGGACAACAAGAAGCCTACGGTATTCAAGGTCAAGTACGTGGGTGACGATACGGTGTACCTCGAAGCCGGCCGCGATGCGGATTTACAGGAGGGCATGAAGCTTTCTGTAGTGGAAGCTCCGCCGGATGGTGTGATTGCGGAAGGGATCCAATACCGGGGCTACGAGCACGTGGCGGAAATTGTTGTTTCCTCGGTTTCCGATTCATCGGCCGTCTGCGAAGTGGTGAAGGCGAACGGTGAAATAAAGATCGGACAGGCGGCATTTCTAACCCCAGAGAGCGTTTTGAGCCGACGTCAGACGGACTTGGCCGCCGAAGAGGACAAATACCCCATCGTGGTGACATTTACTAACGGCGATCCGCTGGATGAAGAAATCCGGGAAGCTAAGGAGTCCCAAGAGACGCGCCTGACTCCGTTGCAGCGTTCACAGGGACGCATCGGCTTCAATTATGGGAGCACGAACGAATCCGGGGGCTTCAGTTCTCGTCAAATGGGATTGGTGATTGATGCCGATATGCGGAATATCGGCGGGACATTTTGGAATTTTATAGGCTCATGGCGCGGGAATTTCGGTACCAGCAGTACGACGCTTCCGGGTGCGGGATCGCAGACGCTGACGGACTTGGTCAACCGCACCTATCGCATTGGACTTACCTACCAGAGTCCCTATTCCCCGGTAACGCTGGGAGTCGGTCGGCTATTTCTGCCCTGGGCGCCGAGCCTGAGCACGATTGATGGCGCCTACTTGGGCCGGAAGATTTCGCGCGAAATCACTGTTGGTTTCTTCGGCGGCTCGACTCCAGATCCCTCTTCTTGGAGTTATAACCCGAACCAGCATATCGCCGGAACGTTTGTGAATCTGGAGCATGGCAGCTTCGATCATTTCAGGATCTTCAGCACCGTGGGAGTGGCGATTACCAGCATCCAGTGGAAGGTGGCCCGGCAATTCGCTTTTTCTGAAAACACCTGGTCCTGGAAGCAATACGTGTCTTTTTACAACTCGCTGCAGGCGGATGCGGCGCGGACCTCTCCGCTCGTCAATGGCGGCCACAATCCCACGGCAGTCTCGCAGAGCTATTCGACCCTTCACTTCCAGCCGGTCAAGCTCATCGGGTTCGGCGTGAACCACAACTATTTCCGCGCGCTGCCAACATTTGATCCACGGTTGCTGGGAACCGGTTTGCTGGACCAGTACCTCTTCCAGGGATTCAGCGGCGACGTAAGACTCAGTTTGCCAAAACGTATCGGTCTGTACGCCAGCCTCGGGGAAAGCAAAACGACCACAGATAAGAAGAACTCGCTCAACCAAGCGTTTGGCGTTTCCTTCGGCAGCTTGTGGAAGACCGGCTTGCTCTTTGACCTCCACTATTCGAAATTCAACAGCGCCTTCGGCAGTGGAAAATACGAATCGTTTTCGCTCTCGAAAAGCCTCACCGACACTTTCCACGTCCAGATTTATGGCGGACACCAGGTCTTCAATACCGCTCTGTCTACCAACACCAACTCCAACTTCGTCAATGCCGTAGTGGACTGGAACGTCGGGAAGCGCTATTTCCTGGAAGGCAACTACGGCTATTATAACGGCACGAGCCTGAACTATTGGCAGTGGTCCTCGACCTTCGGATATCGCATTGGAGGATTCCGAAAATGAGCATCCTTCTTTGCACTCTCCAGTCGATCGCAACGAAAGGCCCCGTGCGAAAGTGTGTCCGTTTTCTAGCTCTGGCTTTTGCGCCGTTCTTCTTCTGGGCAAATCTGTCCGCGCAAACCGCCAATCCCACTCCGGCTGCCACCGAAGATTCTCCCCCTACCCTGTCGCCCGCGATGGACGCTTTAGTGCGCGCCCGCAAAATCGTCGAAAAATACTTCGAGCAGGCCTCCAACGTCGTCTGCACGGAAAACGTAACCCAGGCGGTGGTCGGAAAGAACGGCAAGGCTAACTACCGCGAAGATTCCGTCTTTGAGTATCAGATGCAGGCCAGCACAAACTCCGGCTCGCTGAAACTCGTCGAATCGCGCGACACCCGCAAAGCCGCCTTCCGCGACTCAGGGCGGTCGCTATTGATCACCACCGGTTTCACCAGTATGCTACTCATCATTCACCCCACCTATGAGACCAGCTTTGCGTTTGAGTCCGGCGGCAACGAGTCTGTGGATGGCATCACCTACGTCCGCATTCGTTTCAAGTCCGTGCCTGGGGCTTCCTCTCCCGTAGCTATGCAGCTTCGCGGCAAAAACTACCCCATCCCGCTTTCCGGAACTATCTGGATCGAGCCGCAAACCGGGGCCGTCGTCAAGCTGGTCGTTTCCATGGAATCCACCTTGAGCGACGTTGGGCTCCAGGCCATGCGCAGCGAGATCCACTACGCCACTGTTCATTTCCGCGATCCCGAAGAATCTTACTGGATGCCGGTCTCCGCGGTTATCGATGTGGAGACGCCCCGCCAGCACTGGCGTAATATTCACCGCTTTGCAGGTTACAAGAGATTCAAGGCCACCATTCAAGTCGAGGAAGTCGAGAGCAAACCATGAGCGCATCCGCAACCATTGGCACCGCCGTTTTGACTCGCGAGGACCCCGAAAAGGGCCATCGTACGCGTGTGTTCCTGGCCTGGATGCTGGCATTGGCCGTCGTTCTGGTCATCGCTGGCTACGGTTGGGATTACTACGCGCTGAGTGCCGCCCAGCGCCCGTTCTCTCCCAAGCACCAGCTCCTACGCCCCAGCGGCACCATCGGCGTCAAGTTGGGCATGGTAGGCGTCTTGATGTTTTTTCTCATCTATCTCTATCCACTGCGCAAGAAATGGGGATGGCTCGGCCGCATGGGAAATTCCCGTCACTGGCTTGATTTCCACATTGTCCTCGGCACGACGGCGCCCCTGATCATCGCCTTTCACTCTTCTTTCAAATTCGGTAACATTGCCGGCATGGCCTTCTATAGCATGCTGATGGTCACGCTCAGCGGTTTTGTGGGGCGCTATCTCTATGCCCACATTCCGCGCGGCCTCAGCGCCGCGGAGCTCACCATGAAAGAAATTCAAGAGAAAGAAGAGGCTCTTTCCAAGGAACTCGCCGAACAAAAAGCCAATTTCGGTTTTTCCGTCGATGCTCTTTACGAGTTGCCTTCACCGGCCGAACTCGCCAAAACCCCCCTCATCGCCTCTCTTCTTTCCATGTTTGTGCTCGACATCAAGCGTCCTTTCAGGGCTTCTCTGTTGCGCCTGCGTGAAGCGGGCTTCGGCGCTTGGGTGTTTGCCGGCTTTGGATTTTTCTCTACCGGTGACAAGAAGCTTGAGCGCGCCCTTGTCCTATCGCAAAAGCGGTCCTCATTGGCCCAGAGCATCGCCTTTCTCAGCAGAACGCAGCGCATCTTTCAGCTCTGGCACGTTATCCACCGGCCCTTCAGTTACGCTTTCGCAATCCTCGCCATTGTTCATATTGGCATCGCCCTTTTCATGGGCTATAGACTGTAAGGGAGAAAAATGGAATTGCTTATGAAACGATCGTTCGCAGCCGCACTGCTTTTCGTATCCTTCTTCCTCACCGACGGATGCAAGAAACAGCCCCACGATAAGGACGCCATCCGCGCCGGCATCCTGCAACACTTGACCTCCGTTGGCACCCTGAATATCAGCGCCATGGACATGGATATCCGCAGCGTTTCGATCAACGGTAATCAAGCCCGTGCCGAAGTCGAATTCCGCCCGAAGACCGGAGCCGCCCCCGGTGCAGGCATGCAGGTCACTTACAATTTGGAAAAACGTGATGGTTCCTGGACCGTCCTGAAAACGCAAGCTGCGGGAGGGGGCATGCAGCACCCAGATCCAAACCAGAACCCGCATCAGAATGGGGCCGTTCATTCCGGCAGCTTGCCGAATTTCAGTGATGTCTTGAATCCAACTGGCGCCCCTGCGCAAGGCGCTTTGCCCCCCGGTCATCCGCCGGCGGCCTCCCAGCAACCCAACTCCCCACCCGCCGCGCAAGATACCGCTGTGGCGCGGAAGCCGCGCTGAACCATGGATACTTTTGTTGCTTTCGTCGCCGCTGTACTCGTCATCGGCTTCTTCATGCGCAGTTACTTGAAGAAGCAGAAAAAAACGGAACAGCTAGCGCTGGAGGCCGCGGAAAAGGGGTCGCTGCGTTCGGACGGTCCGCAATCCCAACATCCTCACATTGACGCCAATTACTGTATTGGCTGCGCGGCTTGCACCATGGTCTGCCCTGAGGGGGACGTCCTCGCCATGCTCGGCGGCAAGGCCGTTATCGTTAACGGATATAAGTGCATCGGCCATAGCCTGTGCGCGGAAGTCTGCCCCGTCGGTGCCATCACCATGGTCATGGCCAGTCCCAGCATGGGCGGCGACGTCGCTTATTTGACGTCCGAATTTGAAACTACTATCAAAAACATGTATATCATTGGCGAACTTGGCGGTTTGGCGCTCATCAAGAACGCCATCAACCAGGGCCGCGAATGCGTCGACGTTATTGCCCAAAGAGCCGCATCTCGCAGTGGCGCACGGTGTTCCCCGGACGTATACGACGTGGTGATCGTGGGTGCGGGCCCTGCGGGAATTAGCGCTGCCCTCCGCGCCACGGAGAAAAAGCTCAACTACATGGCCATCGATGAGGGCGAGATGGGTGGCACCGTGGCCAAGTATCCGCGCCAGAAACTGGTGATGACCAGTCCCGTGGAATTCCCGATGCACGGAAAATTCAAGAAGACGGAACTGAGCAAGGAAGAACTGATCGCCTTCTGGCACAAAGTCCTGGAACGCGCGGATTTCAAGCTGCGCCAGGGTGAGAAGGTAGAGGACATCAAGAAGGGCGAGGACGGCGTCTTCACGGTCGCGACGATCAAAGCCCAGTATCGAGCAAACACAGTGGTTCTCGCGCTCGGCAAGAGCGGCAGTCCGCGCAAACTCGGTGTCAAGGGCGAGGAACTTCCTAAAGTAATGTACCGCTTGATTGAAGCCGATCACTATATCAACAAGAAAATTCTCGTCGTCGGGGGTGGTGACAGCGCAGTCGAGGCCGCCATGGGCTTGGGCTACCAAGTTGGTAATGAAGTTATTCTGTCCTATCGTAAAGAGGCTTTTGGCCGCATCAAGGAACGGAATTCGCAACGCATCCAGGAATCCGTGCGCAAGGGCAAAGTTAAGGTGGTCTTCAACTCCATTCCCACGGAATTCAAAGATAAATCCGTGACCTTGGAAGTCAATGGCAAGTTGGAGGAGATCCCCAACGATTACGTCTGGATCTTTGCCGGCGGCGAGCCCCCTACGGCATTCTTGAAAAAGATCGGCATCGGGTTTGGAAACCAAGACCTCACATCGAGCGGGAGCAAAGAAGCTAAAGAGGCCAAGGCAGCCAAACTGACAAATCGAGCGAATCAAGAAGCCTTGTCCAGTCAATAGCGAGCCTACAGCTGTCCTGCGTGGCCCGTTCCCGAAGGTACCGTTGGCGTTCTGTCGCGGGAATCTGCCGGAGGAGTTCCTTCCGGTCGTGTGAAAGTTCATTTGCATTTGAAGGCGTATTTCAAAGCGGGAGCTTGAATAAAAAAGCCAACATCGAAAGCGCGCTCCTCGTCATGCTGCTGGTCGCAGGAACCACTTGGTATTACTACGGTCATCCCGAATTGGGATCCACCCGCGCAGCTTCGTTTCTGGCCGCCTACAAGCCGAGGGGCGCTGAGAGTCCGCGGATTAACCACGAAGGCGTTCAACTTCAGGGTGATTGTATTCATGCGGCCCGAATGCATTCTCCACAGCATTGGCTTTGCGTAACCCTGTCCAAAGGGACAGGTAACCTGTGTCTCTCCTGTCAGTTGACACGCACGGGCGTACCACAGGAGGCTATCTAGTAAGGGGAGATCGCATGATGAAATGCTTACCATTTGTAGTGGTATTTGCAGTACTCGTTCCCGCATTAGTTTATGCCCAGAATCAAAAGTCTTCAGACTGTCAAACCCTAGAGGCTGCTGGAAATTTTATTGGGTCGGACGAAGCTCTGGTGAACGGGCTGGTATGCAAGGTGAGGAAGCCGAAAACGAACTCGCTGCCGTCCACGCAAGTTGCGGGAAAAGCAGCCGAAGGATCGGTGGCCCTGTTGGGCAATGTTGCGGCAGAAACTCTCCGGTCCACGGAGAAAGCAGGAGCAAGCTCTGTGGGCACAACACCAACACCAGCAGCGACTCCAGGGCATGCGGCGGCCGATTCTACTGCGGGTGGAGCAGCCCAGTCTTCGTTCTTTGAGAAGATCCCCGAGAAAACCCTTGGCGAAATCGCGCGGGCGTACCGGAAGAAAGCTGGGGCGCGAACAACAAACCAGCCCGAAGAAGGCGACTTGGAACGAAAGAAGCCCACGGATGAGGTTGAGCGCGTGGCGGCTCCATCTCATAAAACGCCAACGCCGGCAACAATTGCCGACATTCAAACCACCGGAAGTGCGCAGGTACCAGCGCCGGCAGAGTCACCAGCGGCTGCGAGGAAGTCAGAAATAATTGCTGCAGCTCCGGCAGCCGTTCAGGCGGTTCCTGAAGAGGCGCTCGGGACCGCGAAGGACGAAGTAGTAGTGGCTGTTCCACAAGCGCAGGCGAACGCGGTAAAGCAGGAAGCAAGCCCGGCAAGTGCCGGGCCAGTCCACGATCCCGCGGTGAAACTCGAAACAAATCTGCCAGCCATGATAGTAACAGCTGCCAGCTCTCTTGAGGTTCGAGCCCCGGCACAGACGGGAATGGTCGCATCAGCGCAAAGGACACCGGCAAGGGAACCGACCGCAGCAAGCCCGGTGCCGAGTGCGTGGGAACAGGCGCCGGAACCCGCGCCAGAGCGGTCGCTCAGGGTGGGAGTATTTGCCGTTCCACAACCACCCGCCACAAATCTTTCACCGCAGCCTCTGGCGAATACTACAGAAGAGGACAGTGCATTCAAAGAAGGTCAGCTGTCAACCTGCATCAAAAACGTTTCATTGGGGAGTCTGGATAAGGACAGACTATTCCTGGCAATTCCGGAATGGGCGTTGAAGTGGCATGAAAAGAATCAGAAGAGATTTCCAGGAATATGTTTTTCGAACTCACTTATGCCCGAGGCGCAGAATTTTTTGGTTGTCTTCTACACGGCAGAGCCGCCTGCGGCCGGAACCGAGTCATCGGCCAAGATTTCAGGCCTTGGAGAAGTGACTCCGGTGATCGGGAAGGGGGGCTTCACGACTAGCGCTCATTCTACGTGGCACTATGCTTACGAACAGGATGTGATGACGACGATCACTTCCGTTTCGGCGGACAAGGCGCCCCACAATCAGCCGTCGACCATACTGTATGCCACGGCATATTCGGAGCAAGGTATTCCTATCTCCCAGCACTGGCCCGCGTCGACCACAGCGCCGGACAAGGAAACATCCACAAAGCCCAGCAAAAGTCACGATGTGTCGCTTCCGGCGTTTCGTCGGATGGAGGAATTGCTCAACCAAATGGTAGCGGATATCGCCAAACGGTGAACGCTTCCTCCGATCCAGCTGGATCATGACAGCCTGAAGGGCCCCGAATTGCCGATTTACAGACTTTGAGGGACTCGCGAGGGACGCAAGCGCGTAAGTGGAACCGTGGCAGAAGGCAGTTTCCGCCGCCCTCGCGCTGCGTGGATTTAGCGCTGGAAGGAGAGGGAAGGACCCTCTCTCTCAGTTAGCGTTCTTAGTCGTAAAGCCTCGGCGTCTTTAGGTCGGGGATATAAGGCTCTTTTTGCTTTTTCTTCGCTGCTATCATAAACTTGCTCGTCCCCAAAAAGGACCTATGGGCGGGCAGCCCTTTAGGGCGACGGATGTCAAATTGGCAACGATCCAGTGTCGGTAGGCAAGACCAGTAGGGCACCCTTGACCCCTGTCCTTAAACTGAACTTTGGTACAAGTGACGCCGTGCTCTAAGCATTGTAGTCTGCCGAGCATGGGGAATTCTGTTTCATCCGACTCTCGTAGACATTACGCGCGCCCGGGCGAGTTCGTTCCTCCGATTCTGGAAACAAACGCAGCTGAACCGCGGCCGAACGTGGCGCCGGTCCCCAACCACAAAAACCCCACGCTCCCAACCGCGCAGGATAAGATCAACAGGATCAACACGATCAACGCGGCCGAGCCGATCAATAGGACCAAAACGGTCAGCATGAAGAGCGTTTCCGTTCGCTTCGAACTTCTCCCTGATCGGAAGCCGCAGTGGAACCGCATCGGAGTCAGCGCTGCCGCACAATTGGTAGTCGTAGGTCTCTTGCTCTTGGCTCCGCTGATTTTCCCGGAGCCCATCCAAACTGCCCTGAAATTCGAGATTGTCGAGTTGATGCAGCCAATCTCGCAAATCGAGACCCCGGCTAAAACTCCGCCGCCGCCAAAGATTAAGCGCAAAATTCCACCGCCAAAACCTGAGCCGGTGCCTGACCCGGTCGAGTTGAACCCCAAGCAGCCGCACGTTTTTCTTATTACTAAGCCTGAACTGCCAAAGGTTCGCACTTTGGAAGCTAGGCCTGTGGAACTCAATCCGATTCTTACAGTAACGGAGATTGTGCTGAAAACCAGCCAGCCAGCTGCCCCAAAGGAAGAGGTCAAGGTTCCACTGAATAAGGTGCAGACCGGTGGCTTTGGCGATCCCAACGGTCTAGCTGGTGCCGGAAATCCCGACCGCGCTGCGAACATCAATCGAGCTGGCTCGCCCCTTCTTTCCGGCGGTCCCGGCTATGGTAACGGTAGTAGCGGTGCCCGCGGGATCAGTGGCGTCGCTGCCGCGGAATCCAAGCCGAATGGGCGCGCTGCTGGAGGGCCAACCAGCGGTGTCGACATTCTGAACAAGCCCAACCCCGTTTATTCCTCCGAAGGGCGTACTCTTAGAATTGAAGGTGATGTAGTTCTGGAGGTGGTCTTCCTCGCTTCGGGCCAAATGCAAGTGACCCGCGTGGTAAGCAGCCTCGGCCACGGTCTAGATGAAGCAGCAATTCAGGCGGCCAAGCAAATACGCTTCAGACCTGCGAAACACGACGGGCAGCCAGTTGATTTTCCCGCTCGTGTGCGGATTGGGTTCCGTTTGGCCGAGTAACCCAGGGCCAGCCATATGATGTTAATCTTCAATGCCGGCGCGCCGCCCGGCTTCCCTCGCTAGGGGCACCCTCAGCGTGCTCTCAACGCATTGATCAGCGATCCCGCAAAGAGTGAAGCTCTACAGCTAATACTTATCATGACTTCGTCCCCGTACAGGAAGAAGCTGGCCGGATACGCAGCATCGGGTTTATGCAATTGTGGAAGCCCACGCCTCGCAAGCTAAGCTTTAGCCATGGAGATCACGCTGTGCATCCCCGACGATGTCGCCAAGCGGCTTTCGGCTGCTGGCGGCGGTGTGTCCCGCCGTGCTCTAGAAGCCCTCGCACGGGAGGCTATAGCGACAGAACTCTCTCAATCTTTACCAGATTTCGGAGATGCTGGGCCTGTCCCGAGTCGAGACCAAAGACTTCTTGGGACGACGTCCTGTCCCTCTATCTGAGATTAGCGAAGCGGACTGGATCGCGAAACGGCAGTATTCGAAGCGGGATCGCGCCGTACCGGTTAGCAAGCTCACGGAATGATTGGCATTTCCAAGACCACAGTTGCTCTCCTCATTCGATCCGGGTGTGTGCAATTTTGAACAGTCGGACACTGCTTGGGCCGCTTACACTCCTCGCACGGAGCTTTACCAGAGCTCTGTCAACTTTCATGGTGCATCAGAATGATGGGGCGTCCTCGCTGTGCTGGATTCTAGGTTGAAAATCTCGATTTAATGAAAATCTTACTGTACAACCCAGACAACGGCGTGACTCGCAACTTCATGCCGCATCTTTGGATGTTTCTACTGCAAGCGATCACTCCACCGGGCCACGAAGTGGTGCTGATTGATGGCAACGCACAGCCCATGGATGAAGAAAGTATCGCGCGCTACGTGCGTGAACAAAATATTGGACTGGTCGGGATTGGTGCGATGACCAGGATGATCGCCAAGGCCTATCGCATGGCGGACGCCGTGCGCGCCGTGGGAGTAAAGGTGGTCATGGGGGGGCCGCATGTCACGGAAATGGCCGATGAGGCGCTCGGTCGCGACGGCGGCTCGCGTCATGCAGATGCGGTTGCTCTTGGCGAAGCGGATGAGACGTGGCCCAGAATTGTGGATGATGCCGTGCGTGGCACGCTCAAAGATGTGTACGCGCCCGTGGACGACTTTGGCCAGGAGCGCAAACCATCGCTGCAGCCTTATCCCCAAATTCCCTGGGACAAAATCAAGCTGGAGCAATTCAATTTGCTGCCGGGCATCGTGCATCCGCTGTTGAAGCGCGTGGGGGCTGGTTGGGGAACCTTTCGAATTATTCCGGTCGAGTCCGGGCGCGGTTGTCCTTACGGGTGCGAGTTTTGCACGGTAACGGGATTTTTTGGCGACTCCATCCGCTTTCGTACCAATGAGAGCGTGGTGAACGAACTCTTGCTGCTGAAATCACGTGCGCGGGAGGAGGGCGGCCAGATTGCCGTTTTTTTCATCGATGATAATTTTGCCATCAATGTAAAGCGCACAAAATCGCTACTACGAGCCATCATCGCCGCTAACGCGCAAGTTCATTGGGTCGCCCAGATCAGTGCCAATCTGCTGCGTGATGAGGAGCTCGTTGATCTGATCGCGGCCGCAGGAGGCAAGTGGATCTTCATCGGAATGGAATCCATCGATCCTGCCAACCTTGCTGATGTAAAAAAAGGCTTCAACAAGCCAGGTGAATATGCCGTGGTGCTCGATCGGCTCGCCCGGCGCAACGTTTTGGCCATCACGTCCTTTATTTTTGGCATGGACAATGACACTCCTGGCGTGGCGGAGCGAACCATGAAGGAAATTCGCACCTGGCCGCCCGGGCTGCCGATCTTTGGTTTGATGACCCCCCTGCCTGGGACTCCCCTGTACAAAAGGCTGGAAGCCGCGGGTCGGCTCACGCGTCCAAAGCACTGGCAAGAATTCATTCCCTTTGCAATGGCCCATACGCCACTGAAGATGAGCATCGATGAAGCTCACAACGAGGTACGCATTGGGTGGTCCAGCTCTTACAGCCCCGAGGCCATCGAAAAGGCGGTAGATTCGCTGAACCACAAGCCGCTGGGTTATCGCATCAACATTTTTATCGCTCGCCTCTGTTTCCGGGGAATTTATTTTCCGCAGATGGGCCGTTTCGCCTGGCTGAAATCGATTCTCGAAAATCGACGCACAATTTTCAAACTCATAAGGCAAGGGTTCCGAGGAGGGCTGCATGCCGCGGCGCCACGCATCGCGACCGAGCCGGTCACAGAGCAACGGCACTGAACATGGCGTTTCTTCAACAAAAGCATCGTTATTCGCGGAAAGCTGTTCTGGCCGCGGGGCAAGTTTTGCGCTGTAGGAGCATCCACTGAGAACGAAATCAGAGATTTGCACCGAGGCGGACTACTTGCAGGCCCACCTAACGGTTATTGTGGCAGAATCCCGCCACAGGAATCCGGCGCTCGACAACCTCAAACGGAAGGTAAGCTCAATGCTGAAAAAATGGATGGCGGGGGCCAAGCGGCTAACGCAATACGAGAGAGCCTGGAATCTGCTTGACCAGTGAGTGGCAAAACCTCATGGATTCGCCCCGCGCGCGGCACGCCGCGACGCACCGCTGATTAGGAAGCCTGCGGGCGGGCGAGACCGGGTTTTGCGACAGAGCCCCGCGCTGTTCGCGCACTCACGCCGACTGTCCGCGCTATCTCGTCGCAGGAGACGCTAGCCACGCGCAGTTTGGGCGATTCTGGCGACATCCGCATCCGAGTTGGGCCGTCCGCCGATGCGTGTTCCGCGCGCCTTTGCCGCAGCCAGTCCTGACCTCACCCTCCCGCGAATCAATGCGAGCTCGAACTCTGCGATCGGCGCGAAGATGCCGAAGACCGGTCGGCCGTTCGGAGTGCTCGTGTCAACTCCCTCATGCAGGCTGGCAAAATGTATGCCAAGCGCGTCGAATTCGGCCAGCCCGTTCACGAGCTGGCGCCGGGAGCGCGCGAAACGGTCGTAGCTATAGACGAGGACGGTATCGAATCGGCGTCGCCTGGCGTCTGCCGGTAGACGATGGAGCGCGGGACGCGACTCCTTGCCGCAATCAACCCGCCAAGGCCACGGTTGAGTTCGAAGCCACGCTGCGCACAGCCCCAAACCGTTCTAAGGCGATGTCAGGTGCCACCTGTGCGGCAAAGCGGTCCGGGGACGGCGACTCTGGGATTCCTCTAGTGATCTCCTTGGAAGCAGATCAGGCTTGGGAAAGTTTCCTCAATGGGCCCGCGCTTTGAACACAAAATCCATGTTCTTGGCTTCTCCGGGAGCAACGGTGATGGCTTGTTTCATGGCCCCAAATTTTTCGTGCCACGCTTCCACGGTGTATTCACCCGGCGGTAAATTGCGCAGATCGAAGTGGCCGTCCACGCTAGTGACTGCGAAGAAAGGATGCTTGAACACTGCGATGTAGCTGCGCATCCATGAATGCACGTTGCACTTGACGGGAATTGCGATCTCCTCTCGCGCGAAGGTCTCTTCAAACGTTGTGCCCGCGGGCTGGGCCTTATTCCATTCGCGGTTGTTGGTCGGAACGGGATGGATATTGTGTGATGTGTTGTCGCTATTCACAAAGCGCAGCTTCTGTTGAGCTTGAACACCGACCACGCGCGGCAGATACATGCATCCTTTTTGGTCGACCTCCACCGGTTCAGCCGGTACGTCGAAGGTGCGGTTGCCAAGCCCCTCCGAAACAAAAACGATCACGTTACCGAGCGTGCCGCCAGTTCCCGTCACCAATTCTTCGTTGACAGTGGGTCCGTGATGCGTCGTGGCGCAACTGGGATCCGCGGTCATACTAATTCGGCTGGGCTGAGGCAGTTGACCGTCGATCGTGACCCGGCCAGCCACCGAACCTGCCGCGTGGGCGTCGGGTTTGGCCAAAACCGGATTCAACGCGGCGAAATTTCCTAGGTTCGCAACTAGTCCGAAAAACAAACTGAGCATTAAACTGAAATACAGACCTTTGACTCGCATGATATTTCCCTCCTGCGGACACACTTATGTAAGTTCCTAAACACCGCGAACGGTGCTTGCCCCCGAGAAAAAACCCACTGCCAACCGCCGTGCTACTCTCCCGCTACACCTGGCGACGACCGAGACCGAACTCCTTGGAAATCCTGCCCGCTCAATCCAACACGAAACGTTTCAGGCTCTCCGATTCGAAACGGCATGATGTTTCTTTCAACGAAACTCAAGTCCTCCTAATGCTGCTGAAGGTAGTAACCTTGCTGATAGCCCTTTGAATAAGCTTGGCGATAGAACCGGATATACTCTTCGGGATTAGCCTTCGCTTCCAGGAAGCCCTGGCCCGCGGTGCGATAATTCGCCTTCTTCTGGACCTGATAGGGCTGCGCCTTCATGCGATCAGAGGCGCCATCCAACGTTCCATCGCAGTAGCCCGCTAATTCCGCTGCACTGGGCTCCGTCAATTTTCCCGACTGAGCTTCGGAGTACTCGCGATATCCCTGTTCGTAGCCGGCTATGAACGCAACGCGGTCAGCGTCGGCGCTCCAGCGGCCAGTTCTGAGGCGCGGCGCTGTGCCGTCCTGAACGTCGAGTTTCGCCTGATACCGTCCATCGCGGAATGCTGCATCGATCACTTGCGGCCCCTTGCTCGCCTCGATCTCTGGCCGATAAGCCGAGACTCCCACGAAGCCCACAATCGCGAGGCCCAAAGTCACAGCCAAGATAAAAAGCGCATGTCTTTTCACTGTTTCACCTCACACTTATTGCTTGCAGGGAGGAGCTTGCACACACAGACAGCTCCCGGCTCCCGTGCACACCTCGAGCAGCATGGGTCTGACGCGTTGCACCAAAGCAGAGAGAACGGGGCACACTACTGCTTGTGGACACAATCGTAGAGCGCGGTAGCGGCATCGAATGGCGTGATCACGAGCGTCCGATTCGCAATCTCACTCATTCAGCGTGCCCATTTAATCCGCGCTGTGGACGTAGGTCATTGTTGAATCGCAAGAAGGTTGTAAACTGTTTGTAAAGTCCGTTGAACAATCGTTCACGCTCCTTCCCGTAAGCGGGGCCGTCCAGTTCCACGGCTACAAGTGATCGAGGCATTCGTTTAGAAGCGATTGCAGGATATTCGCGAGATGCTGTTCGCCGAGGTGCCTCGTGTCAAAGCTGAACTCTCGAAGCACCGCGCCGCGATAACGCTGAGTCCGGAAGGATCGTTTGGCGTGGATCCCAGTGACACCACTCGCCAAACCACACTGCGCGCGGACCTGCTTCTAGTCGATTGAGTCGATGAGCAGACCGGACGCACTATTGTTCAGAGCCGCAATTGCCCCACGGATTTGTTCTAACGAACACAATCACGTCGTTCCTGATCCAAGCTTGGTTTATTTTTCTAACTTTGTTCTTTCAATTCCTGCGTGGTGCCGCGCGCGCTCCCGGTTCCCAGGATGCGCTTGCGCGCCTAGCTGCAGTTGCCGGCCTTGCCGATGCAATCAGCCTTCCTTGTGCGATTCTGGCGGCGTGGCGCTTTATTCGCCACGGAACCGCTGGACGCAGTAATCGGGAGATTGGCCGCACTGTACTTGAGTCCCTACAGCACGAAGGCTCCATCGCGCAGACCGCCGCACTGATGCGCGTCTACGCGAATAGGAATGACGACGGAACTGTTTTCTGCTGGGTCGGAGGGAGCACCGGAAGGGATTAGACAGCCTTTCTACGTGCCCTCAGAGAGGTTCTCCGGCCAATCGAAAATCCGCGGTACTTTCTAGCCCGGAAACGGATGTGGCGCGCTTTCCGCGAAGATTATTTCGCCGTTCCGGACATCCTTGCGAGGAAGAAAGAATTCGTCATTTGTCGTCATGTTGAGAGGAACCTCTCTGCAAGTTCCGCCACGCATGGCGACTAACGGATTGAGGTCCATTGGCATTTTCGCAATCGAGAAGAAGATCGGGCTTAAGGTTGACGTTGTGATTCGCTATATTGGTACTAGTACCTGAATTAGATCGCTTATATTCCAGTGTGTTGAAGTGGAGGAATCATGAAGAGGAACGCCCCTGTTCTCCTCTTGCTTGCCATCGTCGTCTTTTCTGGCTGCGGCGGAGCTACACAGCAGCTTGGTCCGCCGGCCATTTTGGTCACCCTCACTTCTCCGCCTCCAGCTTCGCTTGCGGCTAGCGCCACAGCCAGTGTTTCAGCGACGGTCACCAATGACATTGTCGCCGGAGGTGTGAACTGGAGCTGCACTCCGACCTCTGCTTGCGGCTCTTTTAGTCCAGCATCCACCGCGAGCGGTGCCAGCACGACCTTTACGGCGCCTTCCTCAGGGCCTCCCGGCGGACAAGTGGTTATCAGCGCCATTTCGGTGACGGACAGCACAAAGAAAGCCAGCGCTTCCGTGATGATTACGGGAACCTCGTCGAACGCCAGCTTGAATGGCAAATATGTCTTGCTTCTGACTGCAGCTACGGGCAACCAGGGCGCCAGTGTGCTCGCCGCCAGCATCACCGCTGACGGGAACGGGCACATCACGGGAGGTGTCGAGGAGCTTACCGCTCCGGGGTTCTTTGATCTGTCGGATGTCATCTCGAACGGAACATATTCAATCGACTCCAGCGGCCACGGCGCGATGACGATAAACACCGCAAACTTCGAAACTCTCGTCTTCAGCTTTGTTCTCACCTCCGCTTCTCATGCCCTTATCGTTGAACTCGACGGAGATCCCGATAGTGGGACGATGGACTTGCAGCAGCCCGCCGGGGCAAGCTTTACCACCGCGCAGATCTCGGGCAATTACTCCTTCGCTTTGGACGGAGTCGATAATACAGGCGCGTTGAACTATTTGGCTCTCGCCGGCAGTTTTGCCGCCGACGGTATCGGCAGTTTGACAAGCGGCACCCTGGACATCAATAACGGTGGAACTTTTTCAACCTCATCATTCACGGGAACCTTCACTCCACCGGATTCCAACGGGCGCGGAACGATGATTCTGAGCGTGGGAAGAACTTTCGTGTATTACATCATTTCGCCGAAAGTGTTGCGTGTCTTTGAAGGAGACACGATAAGCTTCGTCGGTGGAAGCGCCTATGCGCAGGGCTCTGCCGGTACCACTAACGCCGCACTGTCCGGTAAATTCATTTACCAGCATCACGGCTGGAGCGCCCCGGGGCGTACCGTCACGGCAGGCCAGTTCAGCGTGGACGGTGCCGGAATGGTCACCGGGGGAGTGTCGGATTCCAATTCCGGTGGAACGCCAACCGTAGTCAACACCGGAAAGCCCGTCACAGGGACGTATATGATCTCCGTAGCCCCTAGTGGAACACTCAACCTCACCGACGCGGCAGGAACCTCCACCTTCAATTTCTATCTGGTGGATCCTGCTCTCAACATCCTCGATCCTGGCAATTCCAGCGGAGGCGGCGGTGCGTTACTTCTTCACACGGATGCCAGCATCATTGGAACAGGGGTTTTGATCCCGCAGGTTCTTTCGGGCTCTCCCACCTTTTCGGCCAATCATGCCCTGAACCTGACAAACTCAGTGGACTCTTCGACTCCGACTATGGTCAATGAAGTGCATCTCGTGAGCAGACTCGCGAGCGATGGCGCCGCCAATTTCACAGGAACAGCCGATTACGGCCAGAACGGCGCCTTCTTTCCGAACGTTGTCAAAGGCAACATCCTCTCCGGCACGTTCGCCACAGACAGCTCCAACCCCGGTCACTTCACGGGTTCCTTCACGCTCGGCACTGACCCCACCATTGCTCTTTTTTCATTCATAGCGCCAGCCGTCTCCACGTTTCAGGTTTCCCACTATCAAGCTAGCGATTCGCAAGCACTGATCATCCAAACCGATACTTCGGCGGATACGTGGGGCTACTTGCTTAGACAGCGACTGCCATAACTGGCAACCGGCTGGTGCCGTAATCGAAAACTTGGGCTTTCGGACTCTCACGCGTTACTTGACGGAAAGACATCCCGTTACTCACTCGGGTACAATCGCTCTGCAACATGGATGCACATGGAGTCGTCAATTTGCTATTTGGCGCGCCACGAGCGCTTATCGGCGTCATACATGTCGGCGCCCTGAAAAACGTCGCAGAGATCGCAGACGAGGCGGTAGGTGAGGCTCGCGTTTACGAAGCGGCGGGTTTTCACCGTCTGGCCATTGAAAATACCCACGACCGCCCGTATTTGAAGAGTTCCGTTGGACCGGAGATTGGTGCAGCGATGGCGGTGGTCGGCTTCGTGGTGCGACGGGGGGTTTCACTCCCCTTGGGAATTCAGGTTCTCGCAGGGGCCAATTTGTGGGCTATCGCCGTCGCCCACGCGTGCAGCGCGAGCTTTGTTCGAGTGGAGGGTTTTGTTTTCGCCCACGTAGCGGACGAAGGTCTGATTGAGTCCACTGCTGGATCGCTTTTGTGATATCGCCGGACCATTGGTGCCGAGAACGTTCGCGTCTTGGCCGATATCAAGAAGAAGCACTCGGCGCACGCCATCACCGCAGACGTAGACATCGTCGAGACTGCCAAGGCCGCTGAGTTTTTCCAAGCTAATGGCGTAATTGTATCAGGTGTGTCCACTGGCCAGCCTGCGGACGTCAGCGAGGTACAGGCAGTCAGTAGCGCCGTGTCCATTCCTACGTTGACTGGTTCGGGGATCACGCCGGAGAACATCGGGAGTTATTCGTTAGCAGCCGCGTTTATCGTTGGTTCATCATTCAAACAGGATGGCCTGTGGGAAAATCCTCTTGATGAAAGACGAGTTCTGGCGGTAGTACGAGCATTTCAAAAATTACCGGCTTCTTGCTAGCAACGCTTGAAACGCCCAGGAGTTTCAGCTGGGAATGTCCGCCTAGTGCGGGTTGAGTCCAGCACGCGCATGCCGAGCGCGTTGGCCAGCTGACCCTAGAAGCAACGCACGAGAACGGAAAAAAAGGCGTATCTCGCTCATGGCAAAGTAGATTTCTTTGGGGAAGAAGAGTTGGCGCATCCTGATGGTGCCGGGGGAGGGAAGTGGACGGAACGTCTGCCCGTCCGTTTCGAGTGGGTTGGCCGCAGCCTAACGATGGCCATTTGGAAGAAATAGAAATGGGAAAGCGACCTAGCGTTCTGATCAGAGCGGCTTCGCTACTGCGAGCAGCAACTGCACCCACAGAAAACATGACCGAATGGATAGTTCGGCGGCTTGAGCCGCGTAGTGCTTTGCGCAAAGGCGCTCAAACTCAGCGCGGGCTTTTGACCAGTATCTAGGGGCATTACACCTGCGCGCACAACGGTGTGAATCGCACTCCAAGCACGGAAACCCAGAAACTCGTTCTTCTCTCCTATATGCAATTCGCTGACGAGGACCGTCCCTGTCACTGAAGTGAATTCGATTTGAGATTTTCCCCAACAGGACTTGGAAAACACCTTCGCGCTCTTCGATCTCGGAGGACCTCTACCACGGAAGTCCTGGCCCAAACTATCCGGGTGGTGTCTGTGCAAGTCTGGATGCCGTCCCATGCGGGCTGAAGTGCCTATCTACCGCTTGACCGCGGTTGTCTTCGCGCACGGAGCGGTAGGTGGGATATTCACTGCAGCACGCAAGGAGAAGATGGCCTTGTTCGCATTGGGATGGGTGAGCTAAACTCATTTTACCCCCTTCTCATTGCCCGCCGATTCGAGGTCATTTCTACTGCGTGGGCCAATGTTCAGCATAACTTCGCGAACGCCTCGTCTCCGGCGGTGCGCGTCGAGTACTAGATTGGGGGAATCATTCGCAAAGTCATTCCCGAAGAAACCGAGCATAAACCAAATGCTCAGCTCGTAAGGCGTCGAGTCTTGCAGTACCTGCTGCTCGGCAGTGCGGTGTCCCTGGGCGCATATCCTGCGCACCGAGCGGCTTGGCTCGGCAATGCTGAATTGCATACCTTGCTAGAGACCATCTCTTCGCTGCTGGCGCTCACTGCGGGCGCCATGGCTTTGGTGCGATACTACGCGAAGAAAAGCAGCGCATTTTTGCTGCTTGGCAGCTGCTTTCTAGGGGCCAGTCTGCTCGATGCATATCATGCACTCATCACCTCTTCTTTTCTTGCGGGGCTCACGCCATCAGCGCTTTCAGCACTCACGCCGTGGAGCGGGGTCGTTTCACGAGTGTTCATGTCGCTCTTGATGTGCGCGAATTTGGTAATTTCAGATAGAGCGATTCGACGATCAGCAGCCGACGGGATCAAGGAGAATGTGGTCTATGTTCTGGTGGGACTTTGGGCACTCATCAGTTTCCTGTTTTTCGCCCTGGTGAGCCTACCGCCCGCCTATTACCCGAACCTGATGGTGCCCCGACCCGCAGGGCTCGCGCCGGCCTTGTTTTTTGGGCTCGCGGTGGCCGGCTACTTATGGAGAGGAGTGTGGAGGATAGACGATTTCGAGCACTGGCTGGTGCTCTCGCTGATCGCCGCGACAGCAGGCGAGTTCGCATACATGCCGTTTTACGGCAGGTTGTACGACGCGCAATTCCTGGTGGGTCACGCACTGAAGATTCTGGTGTACCTATTCGTGCTCGTGGGGCTCTTCAGTAACACATTTTCAATCTTCAAACGAGAAGCGGAGAATGCGACACAATTAGAAGTGCGAGTGCAGGAGCGCACGCAGGAGCTCTCCCACGCCAACGCGAACCTAGCGGAAGAAATTGTGGAACGTAAGAATACGCAAGCTAAGCTACAACAAGCTATTGCCGCCGCGGAAGCCGCGAGTGAGGCCAAGAGCGAATTCCTAGCCAACATGAGCCATGAAATCCGCACGCCCTTGAATGGCGTGATGGGCATGACCGATCTGGCGTTGGATACCGACCTAACCGAAGAGCAGAGGGAATATTTGGAGACGGTGAAAATGTCGGCCGACTCTTTGGTCTCGGTGATCAACGACATTCTTGATTTCTCCAAAATTGAAGCGGGGAAAATTGATTTGGACGTGATGGATTTCAACTTGCGCGGCTGTTTGAAAGCAACGCTTAAAACGCTTGCGCTACGAGCACACGAAAAGGGTTTGGAGCTTCTGTGTGAAATGACTCCCGAGGTGCCGGAGGCCGTTCGAGGAGACGCGAACCGCCTGCGCCAGATTGTGGTCAACCTAGTCGGGAACGCCATAAAATTTACCAGCGAAGGCGAAGTTGCCCTGGTGGTAAGAGCTTTGGAGACCGCGGGTGAAAATCGCCTGCTGCAGTTTACGGTGTCGGATACGGGAATCGGCATCCCGCTCGAAAAGCAAAAGTCGATTTTTGAGGCCTTCACCCAGGCCGATACGTCCACGACCCGAAAGTACGGCGGAACAGGTTTAGGACTAACCATCTCGACCCGCTTTGTGGAGATGATGGGGGGAAAGATTTGGGTCGAGAGTGAGCCCGGCCTGGGGACGCGTTTCCACTTCACAGCCAGGCTGGGCGCTGCCGACGCGCAAGCGTTTAGAATAGGAACGATTGCACCGCCGGAAATACTCCGGGCAGTAAAGGTCCTGGTTGTCGATGACAACCACACCAACCGTGGGATTTTGGAGGGCATGCTGAAGCGCTGGGGGATGAAACCAACGTCGGTCGAAGGCGGTGACGAAGCTCTAAGGCAATTGTCTTTCGCTCGAGATGCCGGAGATCCCTATCGGCTGATACTGACGGACATGCGTATGCCCCAAATGGATGGCTTCGGTCTTGTGGAGCGTATCCGGCAGAGTCCTCATTTAGCCACGGCCACGATCATGATGCTTACTTCGGCGGGTCATCGAGGTGATGCAGCGCGTTGTCGGGAACTGGGAGTGGCGGCTTACCTTTTGAAACCCATCCGTCAATACGAATTGCGGGAGGTCATTGCCCGCGCGCTTGGGGAAAAAGAGCAGCAGGGTGTGGTTCCGCTAATCACGAGATTCCCAATGCGCGATGGGCGCGAACCATCGGTGTGCTTGAGCGTTCTTCTCGTGGAAGATAACGCGGTGAACCAGCGGCTGGTGGCACGATTACTCGAGAAGAGAGGACATCGCGTGGTCGTTGCCGCAAACGGCCGGGAAGCGATAGCGGCGCTTGAGAGGGACGCTTTTGACCTGGTCTTCATGGATATACAAATGCCGGAGATGGATGGGATCGAGGCGACAGCAGCGATTCGTAAGAAGGAACAGCTTAGCGGCAAGTATCAGGCAGTGATCGCACTGACAGCGCACGCCATGAAAGGTGATCAGGAACGATGCTTGGCGGCCGGTATGGATGGATATCTCAGCAAGCCCATCCGCCCTCAAGAGCTCGACGCTATCTTGGAAACCTACCTCGCGCGCCGAACGGGAACACTGCACATAAAAGAAACTTCGGTCTCTAGCGACTGACGCCCAAGGTAAGGAGACTCGGGACGATTCCGTTAAACCCTCGACCTCTAACAAGACCTCACCGGTCGCACCCTCGTTACCGTCGAGCGGTTCAGTCGACAACCAGGCACCCGCTGGAGACCTCGAGAGACCAGCGGAAGTCTCGGTTATTACCAGACCTCAGTTTGAGCAAGTTTCGCTGAGCGGGCCGAGCCCAGTCGAATTGAACGTGGAGGGTTTAGCATGAAACCCAAGGAACAGGAGAAAACCAAAAAAGCAACCTGCCAACGCACTGATTGATTCATTGCGCCGCTATCCCCGACATTTGTAAGCCTTAAGCGATGAAAGGGCGTCAAGAACGGCGTGGATGAACCTGGCTGCTGGCACACGTCAACTCGGGTTTGTTTTCGCTAGAAGGAATTCGTAGTAGATCAGCGGCGTGTTGCGATAGGAACCGCGGCCCCTTTCGGCATAGCCGCAGCGCTGATAAAAGGGACCGCCTCCTGCGTCGGCGTTGTACGCGTCGAGGCGAATCGCATCAGCTGGCCACGCTCTGGCAATGCGGTTGGCTTCTTCCAGACATCTGCGGCCTATGCCCTGGTGTTGCCTAGCTGGTGCGACGGCCATCGCCAGGAGATACAACGCCTTTTCACACTTCGTGAAGTAACTGGCATCGATCGCCCAAGGTTTCTTGCTCGCAAGCTGCAGCGTCGCAACAATCGCGGCGCCTTCCGTCGCTATCAAGACTCTAGAATGACGCATAGCATATAGAACTCCTTTTTCGGATGTGTGTGACGACCACGGGCCTCTGCCGTAAAGACCCGTGAGATGATCGGCGACCGCGGTATGCAGCGTGGCCAGTTCTGCGGCGTCTTCGGGGACGCCAGGTCGAAAGCGAAAATGCTTCGTGGCCGACGGCTGTCGCTTCGTCAATTGAAACCTCAGGTTCTGCAAGACTGGGTACAGGAGCTCGCGGGCTCGTGAGCAGCAAGCCACATTCAGTTTCAGGTGTTCATCAGGCCTTCGAAGTATTCCGCCTCGGCCTCGCAGGGCTTGCGCCGGACTCGCGTGACGGATCGGCGGATCAGGACAACATCCGGCGAGCGTTCAAAAAAAACACGCTGTGGCATGATCGCCAACGGGCCGTCTATGTCGCCGACCGGAAGACTCAGCCCGTACCCTGGTCGGGAGCACAGTGATGCCAATCGGGATCCGGGAAATGAATCCTGCAATACCATTGGCCGCACTGTGTACAACGCCGCTGCGCGGGAACTTCACAGGCCACTTGTTGTTGCGAAACTCCCTTACACAGCCGCTTCTTCGGCTTTTTCGAAGGTTTGTTCATGGCGACCTCCCTCAAATAAGAGGTCCGGAAGACATTGGGTAATGATATCCCGCAACTGGGATGCATTTCCATCGTCGTCATAGCCAACTCTCGCGGAGCTTCCAGTGTTTCGTTAGTTTAATGACCTGAGCGGGCGTCGTACAAAGGCGATAGAAACCTCCCAAACTCCCTCTAGTACACGCTAAACTGGCGACGCTTACGTCGAACCGAGTTACCCGTATTTGGAAAATGACCGGAAATGCGGCTCTTGTATGACTACGGTTGCCTAAGCTCTTGTCGTTCGTCGGCAGCTCAGGGCCTTTTTTGTCCCCAAGTCATCAGGGCCAATAGATGGAACCATCCCAAACTCCGGACGAGGGTTCGATTCCCATCGCCCGCTTCATAAGTCTCGATTCGGTTGCCTTTATGCGGCTGAGTCGCTGAAAATAACCCTGGAAATGGTCGGTTTTGGCCACCAGTTGGGCCCTGCGTATTCCAATTGGACGCTATTCTTGTGGCCGAACCGAGTTGATGGACGAGCTACTTCTGTCTCGATTGCAGTTGAAGCTCGACAGCTTCCCGAATGTTATGTCGCACAGAGTACGTCAACAAAAATTGGATTGCGTTGGCGAAGCTGCTGATCGGGTAGCGATCCAGGAGAGACAGCTAACTGGCCGTTGAGGAATCATCATCCCGTAGCAGGAGTGCCAGCGTCGATCCGGGTAACAAGCCGGAGCGGTCAGCAGAACCGCCAAAGAGTCCGCACCTAACACGCAACCGCGGCCAAGGCGATTGGACACTGACGCGAAAGAGCGGCGGGCATATGGTTTTGCGCGGGGATGGAGATGAAATCGGAAATTCAGAGCGGGAGGTCAAAATCAGATTGACACGCGTTTTGTACCTCGTGCTGGCGTGCGCGTGCTTGGCACTCGTGCCGTCCGCAATTTCCCAGCACCAGCACCCCGCTGGTGAGCTCGGAAAGTTTGGCAAAGTGAACTTTGCCATTTCCTGTGACCCCGCTGTACAGCAGGGGTTCAATCGTGCCGTGGCCATCCTCCATTCATTCGGATACGAAAAGGCCGCCGGGGCATTCGTCGAAGTCGCTGAAAGGGATCCGGCCTGCGGAATGGCTTTTTGGGGCCTTGCTATGACGTACTACCATCCTGTCTGGGAAGCGCCGAACCCGACCGTCTTGAGACAAGGTTGGGCGGCTGTCGAGAGGGCGAAGTCGGCAGGCGCCAAAACCCAGCGAGAACGCGACTACATTGCCGCCATCGAGGTCTTTTACAAGGATTCCGACAAGCTCGATCATCGCTCGCGCGCTTTGGCCTACGAGAAGGCGATGAAGCAACTCCAAGCGCACTATCCCGACGACCGGGAAGCGGCCATTTTCTATGCGCTGGCCGTGCGGGGAAACGCACCTGATAGTGATAAAACCTATGCGAACCAGAAGAAGGCTGGCGCAATTCTCGAGAAGGCTTTTGCCGAGCAGCCGGAACATCCCGGGCTAGCTCATTACATCATCCACTGCTACGACTATCCTACGTTGGCCGGCCGCGCGCTGGACGCAGCGCGGCGCTATGCAAAAATCGCTCCCGATTCACCCCATGCACTGCACATGCCTTCGCATATCTTCACGCGGCTTGGGTACTGGCAGGAATCTATCGAATCGAATCTTGCCTCCGCAGCAGCCGCCCGGAAAGACAGTGCGCAAGGCGACCAACTGCACGCAATGGATTACCTGGTCTACGCCTATCTGCAGGGAGCCCAAGACGTGGAGGCCAAGAAGGTGTTTGCGGCGGTGCCACCGCCTCGCCAGAGTGAACCAGTGTATTTCGCTGGGCTGTACGCCATTGCCAGCATGTCGGCGCGATACGCCGTGGAACGACACCGCTGGGCGGAAGCCGCAACGTTGACCGCGCCGCCGGATCTATTCCCAGGCGGGCGGTATGCCTGGACCGAAGCAAATATCCATTTTGCACGAGCCCTGGGCGCTTCCCGAGTTGGCGACACCGAGGCTGCGCGAAAGAGTTTGCAGCAGCTTACGTCGCTTCGCGACACGCTGGTCCAGGCGAATGAGAAATACTGGGCCGAGCAGTTGGATATTCAGCGGGAAACTGTAACAGCATGGCTGACGTGGGTGGAGGGCAAGAAGGAGGAAGCACTGCGCCAGATGGGTTCCGCCGCCGACCACGAAGACGCTACTGACAAGCACTCCGTTACTCCGGGGGTCATCCTGCCAGCTCGCGAACTGCTGGGAGAAATGCTGCTCGAATCGAAGCAGCCGACTCAGGCGCTTGTCGCCTTCGAAGCCACGCTGCGCGCTGCGCCTAACCGTTTCAACGCGCTCTCGGGGGCGGCGCGCGCTGCCCAGCTTTCCGGCAACCGCGACAAAGCAAAGGGTTACTACACCCGGCTGCTCGCCACCAGCGACCATGCCGACGGAGATCGGCCGGAACTCCAGGACGCCAGGACGTACCTAGCGAAGAGGTGAAGGAGCCAATTCCCGTAACCTACATGCCGGCTGAGAGAGCCGGAGAATGCACGTCCGAGGATGAGTTCGGCGGGTTCCGAAAGCAGAGGCGAGGCTACGTTCTTGGGATACAAACTTCTCTCCCAACCGGCAGCGACAAACGCGCATGTGCCGATCCTGATGGATGCCTTGGCCATGGCGAGGTGGATTCTACACGAGCCGCCGCTTTGGACGTTTGGCGTTCGGATGGTGCCGGGGGACCGGAATGCACGGCTCCGCCACAAGCCAAATTCCTCGTCGAGCTGGCCGCGGGAGCAAAGCGGACAGTGGAGAGAGGCTTACTCGGGAGGCATTCGACGCCGGACGAAGCAGGTGGGCATTTGAGTGCACACTCCGACTCCTTACGTCAATGCCGTAAATGATTCGCTCACTCTTGTCTTTTCGCGAACCGAGAAGCGGCCGAACGGGTTTCGCTCAGGACCCTGCGTCAGTGCGTCTTGAGATAAA
>Ga0210399_10000649_pt1 | contig 27601 bp, 26 predicted proteins | sample IncBWC14MmetaG_FD_150865 | JGI IMG/M metagenome (GOLD analysis project Ga0210399, IMG submission 150865) | Forest soil microbial communities from Barre Woods Harvard Forest LTER site, Petersham, Massachusetts, United States - Inc-BW-C-14-M | ecosystem: Environmental > Terrestrial > Soil >... | reverse complement strand
GCAACCGCGAGGTAAAGGTCAAGATGGTCTATTCGGGCATGTGCCACTCGGACGAACACCTGCGCACGGGTGACATCAGCGCCCCGCCCGAGGTGCTCGAGATGATCGGCGTGAAGTCGATGTTCCCCGTGGTCGGCGGCCACGAGGGCTCGGGCATCGTGACCGAGGTCGGCACGAACGTGACCCAGGTCGCCGAAGGGGATCACGTCGCCGTGGCCTTCATCCCGTCGTGCGGCACGTGCTTCTGGTGCGCCTCGGGCCGTCAGAACCTGTGCGATCTCGGCATGATGACGTTGGCCGGCGGCATGATCAGCGACGGCACCTATCGCTACCACCTCGGCGACGAGAATCTGAACCGGATGGCTCAGCTCGGCACGTTCGCCGACGAGATGGTCGTCCACGAGAACTCCCTGGTGCGCATCAACCCGTGGGAGAACATGAAGGCCGCCGCGCTCATCAGCTGCGGCATCGCGACCGGCTTCGGCTCGGTCGTCGACCGGGCGAAGGTAAAGCCGGGCGAGACGGTCGTCGTGGCCGGCTGCGGTGGCGTCGGATCGGGAGCGATCCAGGGTGCGCGCATCGCCGGGGCGCGCCACATCATCGCGGTGGACCCGGTGCCCTTCAAGCTCGAGCGGGCGAAGGAGATCGGCGCAACGCACACCGCAGCGTCGCTCGCCGAGGTGCCGCTCATGCTCCCTGAACTGACGATGGGCCGCAACGCGGACGTGGTGATCCTCACACCCGGCGTCCTGCGCGGCGAGATGATCGCCGAGGCCGCACAGTGCGGCTCGAAGGACGCGCGCATCGTCGCGGTCGCCATCTCGCCGTTCGCGGCGATGGACGTGAAGCTGAACCTGTTCAATCTGGCCATGTTCAACCAGACGGTCATGGGCACGGTGTTCGGCTCGCAGAGTCCCCGCGTGCAGGTCCCGAACCTGTTGAACCTCTTCAACAACGGGCAGCTGAAGATCGACGAGATCATCAGCCAGGAGTACACGCTCGATCAGGTACAGCAGGGCTACGAGGACCAGGCCGCCGGGACGATCATCCGCGGCGTGGTGAAATTCGACAGCTGACCGAGTGACACCTCGGCCGCCGGTTCCGGCGGGCCGACGAGGTGGCCGTCAGGCCCCGAGATGCCGCGTGAAGCCGTCGGGCACGATGATGTCGTCCGGACCGAGCTGTTGGATCGACGAGTGCCCGAGGCCGAGCAGCGCGGACTCGATGCCGCTGCGCAGGATGTCGAGCACGTTCTCGACACCGGCCTGCCCGTTGGCCGCCAGGCCCCACAGGGAGGCACGGCCGATCATCACGGCGCGCGCGCCGAGCGCGACGGCCTTGACGACGTCGCTGCCGCGCCGGATGCCGCCGTCGAGGAGCACCTCGATGTCGTTGCCGACGGCGCCGGCAATGGGGGGCAGCGTGCGGATGGTCGCGGGCGTGCCGTCCAGGTTGTTGCCGCCGTGGTTCGAAACCGAGACGGCGGTGACGCCGGCGTCGACGGCGCGCTTGGCGTCATCGAGCCGGCTCACGCCCTTCAACATGAACGGGCCACCCCACTGCTCCCGCAGCCAGGCGACGTCCTCCCAACTCGGAGGAGGGGTCCCCATCCATTCGCCGTAGGCGCCGAAGAAGGTGGGGCCTTGTTGTCCCTTCGGGACCATGTTCGGCGTCGTGAGGTCGGGCGCCTTGCCCGTCTTGGCGAACGACCAGAACCAGCGGGGGTGCGAGAGCGCCTCGGGGGCGAACTTCAGCATGGTGCGGAGGTTCATGGCCTCGGGGATGGACGGGCTGCCCCAGTCGCGTCCGTGGGAGAACGACCAGTCGAGCGTCGCGATGAGCCCGACGGCGCCGGCGGCACGGGCGCGTTCGGCCCGGGCCAGGATCTGGTCGCGTGAGCCGATCCAGTAGATCTGGAAGAACGTCTGCGGGTTGGCCGCGACGACCTCTTCGACCGGCTTGCTGGCGAAGCTGCTGAGGCCCATCGCGGTGCCGCGGGCGGCGGCGGCGCGTGCGACGGCGACTTCCCCGTCGGGGTGCACGGCCTGCACGCCGGTGGGCGAGATCACGACGGGGAACGAGATGTCCTGGCCCATGACCGTGGTGGAGAGGTCCTTCTTGTCCGACAGGCCGGCGACGTGGGGGGCGAAGCCGAGCTCGCCGTAGGCGGCGACGTTGTCATCGAGCGTGAGGCCACGCTCGGAGCCGGCGATCAGCGCGCCGTAGACCGACTTGGGGAGGCGCTTCTTGGCGCGTCTTTGGGCCTCGGCGACCGTCTCGAACCACTTGTTAGCCATGTGCCGAGGGACTCTACGCGCCCGGCTGCGCGTCCCCCCAGTCCCGTGGGCCGTGACCAGGGGACTTCGGTGGATTCCGGTGGTTTCAGTTGGGTCCCGTTTGCCTACGGCCATTGCAGCGGCGCCGGGTCCGGGGGCAAGGGCGTCGCCCCAGGCCGGAGGGACACGGGTATTCAAAAAATTCGCTCAACAGGAGGCGACCGACCGCCGAATTACCAGCGTGACTGAGCAACAGGCGGGGTCGACCGCCGAGTCGGTGCGGCTGACGGCGTGGTTCACCCTGGCCGACCTGCCCGCCGGCCTGGCGCTCGCCATCATCGCCGTGCTCTTCCCGGTCTCGTGGGCGGCGGCCTATTGGCTGGGCGGGGGCACCAACGTGCTGCCGGAATGGTTCCTCATTCCGATCCTGTTGGCCGGCCTCCGCTTCGGCCCCCTGGGGGCCCTGCTGGCCGGACTGACGGCAACGGTCGTCGCGGGGCCGCTCCTCCCGGCGAACGTCGCCACGGGTGTGCCGCAGACCGCCGGCGACTGGGTGAGCCGCGGGGTCTTCTTCGTGATCATCGGCGAGCTCGTGGCCTACCTGTTCATGATGGTGCGGCGCGCGACGGGCGGCGCCGCGCAGGCGGAAGCCAAACACGAGAGCGAGCAGCGGTTCATGGCCTTGGTCCACCGGGCGACGGACATGATCACGGTGATCGATGCGACCGGCTGCGTGCACTACGACTCGCCCGCCGTGGAGCGCATCCTCGGTTGGGCACCGCCGCAGCGGTTCGGCCGGAACGCCGGTGCCTTCGTGCACCCCGACGACCGGCCGGCGGCGGGGGTCGCGTGGAACGCGGTGATGGCCGACCCGATGCGTCCCCAGACGATCGAGCTGCGGCTGCTCGACTCGACGGGCTCGTGGCACTGGGCCGAATCAACGTTCACGAACCTGCTCGACGAGGCCACGGTCGCGGGCATCGTCATCAACCACCGGGTGGTGGACGAGCGCAGGGCGTTGCAGGACGAGTTGAAGCATCGAGCGTGGCATGACTCGTTGACCGGCCTGGCGAACAGGGGACTGCTGCGCGGCACGGTCGAGGGCTCGGTCCCGGCGGTGCGTCCCGAAGGCGACCCGACGTCGGTGCTGTTCATCGACCTCGACGACTTCAAGACAGTGAACGACGGCCTGGGCCACGACGCCGGAGACCGCCTGCTGGTCCAGGTCAGCGAAAGGCTCCTCCGCTGTGTCGGGCCGTCGGACCTGGTGGCGCGTCTCGGCGGGGACGAGTTCGCGGTGCTCGTCGCGGCGTCGCCCGACGGCCCCGCCGCGGGCGGCATCGTCGCGCAGCGGATCATCAACGCCATGAAGGAGCCGTTCGAGGTGGGCGGCCACCAGATGCACGTCAGTACCAGCATCGGGATCGCGACCTGCGCGCCCGGCTTCACCGACGCCGACTCCGTGCTCATGCAGGCCGACATCGCGATGTACCACGCCAAGGCGAACGGCAAGAACCAGTACGTCTACTTCACCGACGAGATGCACCAGGGCGTGCTGCACCGCCTCGCCGTCGAGTCGTGGTTGCGCGACGCCCTCGCCCGCGGCCAGTTCCAGGTCCACTATCAGCCGATCGTCACCCTCGCCGACCAGAAGATCGACGCGGTCGAGGCTCTGGCCCGTTGGGAGCACCCGACGTTGGGGCTCCTGACCCCGGCCGACTTCATCGAGGTCGCCGAGGAGACGGGTCTGATCGTCCCCCTCGGCAAGATCGTCCTTCTGGACGCGTGTCGCCAGATCAGGCGGTGGCGTGACGACTACGACGAGCACATGATGGTGAGCGTCAACCTGTCGGCGGCCCAGCTCCGCGACCACGACATCGTCCACTCAGTGCGCGCTGCGCTCGACGAGGCGGGCATCCCACCCGCGGCGCTGATGATCGAGGTCACCGAGGGCGCGTTGATCGGCGACGTCGCCGGGGCGCGCACCGTCCTGGAGTCGCTCCACGGGTTGGGGGTGACGATCGCGATCGACGACTTCGGGACCGGCTATTCGTCGCTGTCGCACCTCCAGCAGTTCCCGGTGGACGTGATCAAGGTCGACAAGTCGTTCGTCGACGGCCTGTGCCGGAGCAACGACGAGGCGACGCTGGTGCGGTCGGTGCTCGCCATCGGCGCCGAGTTCGGCCTCCAGGTCGTGGCCGAAGGCATCCAGTCCGCCGAGCAGGACGCGGAGCTGCGTCGCCTCGGGTGTGACTACGGCCAGGGCTACTTCTACGCGGCCGGCATGCCGGCGCGGGAGCTCGACGAGCTGTTGACCTATCAGCGCGCGCTCGAGGTCCTCGCGGGGGCGGGGAGTGAGGCGACTCGTTCTGAGTCGGCACAGGGTGACGATCGGCCCGACGCCGCCGAAACGATGGCCACGGTCGCCGAGGCGATCGCCAGCGCCGCTCGGTGCCGTCGTCCCGGCGGGCATCCCACGAGCGGAGCGGGACTGCACGACGCTCACGATGCTCCCGCGGAGCCGACTGGGCCCATTACTCGCTCGAGGCGTTCGGCTTAGGGCTGCGGGGGCGGCGACCGTCCACTCCATGCCGGCCCGCAGGCGTGGCCGCATTCGGGAATCGTCCCCCAGCCCAGGGTCCGTACCATGACCGGATGGCGATCGACATCCGTCCGGCGGGTCCCGATGACATCCCGGCTGTCCTGTCCCTGTGGTCGGACGCCGCCGCGCCGACCTCGACCGACGACGCCGACGGGGTCGGCGCGCTGCTGGTGCGGGACCCGGGCGCTCTCCTGGTTGCGGAGTCGTCCGGCCGGATCGTGGGGACGGTGATCGCGGCCTGGGACGGCTGGCGTGGCTCGGTGTACCGCATTGCGGTAGCGCCGAAGTTTCGTCGCAAGGGGCTGGGACGGCGCTTGTTGGACGAGGCCGAGAACCGCCTTCGGCGCGTGGGGGCGCGTCGCATGCATGCGATCGTCGTGGAGACCGACCCGCAGGCTCTGGGGTTCTGGCTGGCGTCGGAGTGGGAGCGTCAGAGCTCCCAACTCCGCTTCACCCGGGGGTGACCGGGGCCTCCGCGCCCTCTCCTTCGTGCCCTCGTTGGCGCAGGCTGTCCCGCAGGGACTGCGCCGACCACACCCGGGCCCGGAAGGACACACGTGGCACGAGTGGGGCGACCGTTCGTTCGCGCGCACAACCGAGCCACACGCCGGCTCCGTAGGCGGCGTCGTCCGCGATGTGGAGGGCGACGTAGGGTCCGGGACGGAAGTCGGCCCCGTTCTCCGTGTCCTTCCAGTCCTTGCGCCAGTCGGCCAGCGCGGGGACCAGCAACGCCAGCGCAGCGGCCCTCCGGGTCCGCTTGAAGGCCAGCCCGGCCACGAGGGCGGGGCTCCACGTTCGCACCAGGCCGGAAAGGGCCGGCACGGCGGCGCGCACCGTGCCGTCGCCGGCGATCCTCGTTGCGACGGCGACCGGATCCCGGGTGAGGCCGCGCAACCGATCGGCCAGGAGACCGATGCACGCCGCCAGCGTCGCACCCGCGAGCAGGGGGCGGCGCGTCGCGGCCAGCAACCAGACCGCCAACGACCACCCCGAGACGTCGAGGGGCGCGAGGGCACCGGGGTGCCGTCGCGACAAAGGTGCGGCGGACGTCCCGTAGAAGGTTCGCCGCGCCAGGAAATCGCTCAGGGTCGCAGGCCCGTCGTGCTCGACGGTGCTCGCCGGGACGTAGCGCACGTCCCAGCCGGCGTCACCGAGGCGCCAGACGAGATCGACGTCCTCGCCGCCGCGCAGCGTCGCGTCGAAGAGCTCGGGCCCGGACACGACGGCCACCCGCACCACCAACGCGGCGCTCGGGACGTAGGGGATCGCGGTGCCTCGTCGCACGAGGCCTTCGGCGGTCCCCCGGTCCAGCGAGGATCGGAGCGCCTCGTACGCGTGGACCGGGTCTGCGCGGTCGTCGTCTCGTCGTTGTCTGGACGCCGGGACCACTCGCGGTGCGACGGCGCCCACGACGGGGTCGTCGAAGTGGCCCAGCAACGGGTTCAGCCAGCCGGGTGTGGGTACGCAGTCGGAGTCGACGAACGCGACCAACGGTGTGTGCACCGCGGCGAGGCCGGCGTTGCGCGCGGCCGCGGGTCCGCCGTTGCTCGCCAACGCGACGAAGCGTGCGCCGTGGCGCTCGGCGATCTCCTTGTTCGCTGCTGCATCGGCCGACGCGTCGTCGACCACCACGCAGGCCAGGCCGGAGAGAGCGTGGAGCAGACGATCGAGTTGGGCCGCCCGGTCCCGTACCGGGATCACGACCGTGACGTCGTCCTGGTGGAGCCCCGAGGTCGTCGGTCGTGGCAGGTAGGCGCCGGACGACACGAGCCGGCGCGCCAAGAGCCGTGCCCCTTGTCTGTCTCCGACGACGTGGCCGGCCCGCCACCCTTCGAGGAGGCGCTGTGCCCGCGCGGAGATCCGGAACAGGCGGAGCGGGCTGCCGCCCAGCACCACCCCGCCGCCGTCCAGCTGCACCGTCGATGTCGCCGGGTGCAGCGCGAAAGAAGCGGGTAGTGCCGAGGTCCGGCGGTCCGGCGCCGCCCGCAGAGCGGGCCGATCGGGCATCACAGAGGCGGCCACCCCCCAATTTTGGCAGCGTTCGACGGCGATAGGCTGGGCCTTCGCCCAGAGGAGGTTCGGGATGCTGGCTGAGGACCAAGACACCCAGGACATCGAGGACGTGTCCGACGAGGACGTCGACGAGCTCCTGGTGGAAGAGGTCTCCATCGACGGGATGTGCGGCGTCTATTGAGCACCACCGAAGCGCCGTCCCCGGTGGCGGAGACGGCGTTCGCAGCCGACAGGGCGTGGCGGCTCAACCCCCAGGTGGCCCTGCGTGACGAGGCCTTCGGCGCGCTGGCCTACCACTACGGCAACCGCAGGCTTGTCTTCTTGAAGTCGCGCCTGTTGGTCACGCTCGTGAGCTCGCTGGCCGACTACCCGAGTGCGTCCGAGGCGGTCGCAGCCTGCGTCCCCGAGCGCAGCCACGCCGCGTACGAGCGGGCGCTGGCCCGGCTGGCTGCTTCCGAGGTGATCGATGCCTGCTGAGACTGCTGAGACGGTCGAGGCGCCGCTGTCGCTGAAAGACCGGTTCACCCACGGTCTCGACGCTCCCATCTGCCTGACCTGGGAGCTGACGTACGCGTGCAATCTCGCGTGCGTGCACTGCCTGAGCTCGTCCGGCCGCCGGGACCCGGCCGAGCTGACGGCGGACGAGGCGCGTCGTGTGGTGGACGAGCTGGTCGACATGAAGGTGTTTTACGTGAACATCGGCGGTGGGGAGCCGATGCTGCGCCCGGACTTCTTCGACCTCGTCGGCTACGCGGTGGAGCGGAAGGTCGGCGTGAAGTTCTCGACGAACGGGACGCGGCTGACGGCGGAGCGGGCTCGGCGGTTGGCGGCGTTGGACTATTTGGACGTCCAGGTGAGCATCGACGGGGCCACTGCGGCGACGAACGACGCCGTGCGCGGCGCGGGGTCGTTCGCGGCGGCCCGCACGGCGATGGACAACCTGGCGGCCGCCGGCTTCGGCCCCTTCAAGATCAGCGTCGTCGTCACCCGCCAGAACGTCGAGCAGCTCGACGCGCTGGACGCGTTGGCGGCGTCGTACGGCGCGCAGCTGCGCTTGACGCGTTTGCGGCCTTCGGGCCGCGGCGTCGACTCGTGGGACGCGCTGCACCCGACGGCTTCGCAGCAGCGCCAGCTCTACCACTGGCTGCTCGAGCGCCCGGGCGTGCTGACCGGCGACTCGTTCTTCCATCTTTCGGCCCTGGGTGAGCCGCTCGACGGGCTCAACCTGTGCGGCGCGGGGCGGGTGGTCTGTCTCATCGACCCGGTCGGCGACGTCTATGCCTGCCCCTTCGTCATCGATCGCCAGTTCCTGGCGGGCAACGTACGCGAGGCCGGTGGGTTCGCCGGGGTGTGGCGTTCATCGGACTTGTTCAGGTCGCTGCGCGAGCCCCAGAGCGCCGGCGCCTGCGCATCGTGCGGCTCGTTCGACGCCTGCCGTGGCGGGTGCATGGCGGCGAAGTTCTTCACCGGGCTGCCCCTCGACGGGCCCGACCCCGAGTGCGTGCTCGGCCACGGCGAGACGGCGCTGGCCTCGTTGGACACGGGGTCGCGGCCACACGCCGCCATCGGGCATTCGAAGGTCGGGGTTGACGGCACGCCGGTCCCGGTGCCCACGCCGGTGCGGTTCCGCTCGCCCGCTCGCACCTGAACCGGTCGGTCTGAGCGACTGAGCGACTGATCGAATGGAGCTCGGCGGCGCCACCTGGCCGCAGGTGGAGGCGACCGGCGGGGACGCGCTGCTGGCGCTGCCGCTCGGTTCGCTCGAACAGCACGGGCCGCACCTCCCCCTGGACACGGACACCCGTATCGCCGGGGCGCTGGCCCAACGGTTGGCGGCGCAGCGTCCGGATGTGGTCGTCGCACCGGCCGTCGCCTACGGGGCCAGCGGCGAGCACGCCGCCTTCCCCGGCACGCTCCTCGTGGGGCACGAGCCGCTGGCGGCGCTGCTCATCGAGCTCGTCCGGAGCGCACGCGGCGCGTTCCGTGGCGTCGTGCTGGTGAACGCCCACGGGGGCAACGAGGCGACGCTGGCCGAAGTGGAGCGCCGCTGCGCCGCCGAGGGCGACGACGTCCTGACTTGGCGCGCCGTCGTCCCCGGGGGCGATGCGCACGCGGGGCGCACCGAGACGTCGATCATGCTGGCGCTCGACGCCGCGTCAGTCCGGATGGAGCTCGCCGAGCCTGGCCGCACCGAGCCCATCGACCGGCTGCTGCCACGCCTGCGCGCCGAGGGGGTGCGGCCGGTATCGTCCAACGGCGTGCTGGGCGACCCCACCGGAGCGAATGCGGAAGAGGGGCGCGCCCTGTTGGACGCGCTCGTCGCCGACCTGGTGGCGTCGGTCACGAAGCACTGGTCCCCGGCGTGAGCCCTGTGGCCGTCGTCACGGGCGCCGCCCGTGGTATCGGCGCCGCGACCGTCGACGCGCTGGTGGCGACCGGGTGGAAGGTGGTCGCGGTCGACGTGGCCGCGGATGATCCGACGCTGGAGTACGGCCTCGCCGCCAAGGCGGATCTCGACGAGGTCGTCAACCGGCACGGCGCGGCGGTCCGCGGTGTCGTCGCTGACGTCCGCAGTCCCGCAGCCATGCGGGCCGCCGTCGACGAGGCGGTCCGGGAGTTCGGTGGGCTGCACGCCGCGGTGGCCGCGGCGGGCGTCATCAGCGGGGGCCCGCCGCTCTGGGAGACCCCCGACGCCCAGTGGGACGTCCTCTTCGACGTGAACGTGAACGGGGTGCGCCATCTCGCCGCTGCGGCGGTGCCCGCGCTGCTCCAGCAGCCGACGCCGCGGCACGGGCGCTTCATCGCGGTGGCCTCGGCCGCCGGCCTCCTGGGGCTGCGCCGCCTCGCCGCCTACAGCGCGTCGAAACACGCGGTGATCGGGCTGATGCGCTCCCTGGCGGCCGACCTCGCCGGCACCGGCATCACGGCCAACGCGGTGGCCCCAGGCTCGACCCGTGGCCCGATGCTCGATGCCTCCGCCGCCGTCTACGGTCTGGCTTCCGCCGAGGAATTCGCAGGTCAGCAGCTGGTCGAGCGGCTCCTCGAGCCCTCGGAGCCCGCTGCGCTCATAGCGTGGCTCTGCGGCGCCGACTCGGGCGGCGTGACGGGGGCCGCGCTCCCGGTAGACGGGGGTATGACGTCCTGACGTGCTGACGTCCTGGCGTCCCGGAGGTCGCGGGACCTCTCGAAGTACCTGAAGGGAAGAGGTGGTGGGGTCCGATGGCCGATGTCGAATGCACGCATCTTGATCAGATCAAAGGCGTCAAACCGCTGACCGAGGGTTGCGGCGAGTGCATGAAGACGGGCGACCGCTGGGTGCACCTGCGCCTCTGCCTCTCGTGCGGAGAGGTCAACTGCTGTGATTCGTCACCGAACAGGCACGCGACCAAACACTTCCATGCGTCGGGCCATCCGATCATGCAGTCGTTCCAGCCCGGCGAGGACTGGCTCTGGTGCTTCGTCGACCAGCTGGCGATGGAGCCCGGTTAGCGCTTAGTCGCTCGCGCCGTAGGTCGTGTCCCGCCGCTCAGTGCGGGTCGAGCCGACAGCCCTGACCGCCCGCCCGAGGTCGTCCACCAGCGCCGGCACGGTCGCGGCGCTGCCCGCGTGGACCGTGGCGTGCAGCGAGTCCGGACGGTTCTGCCGGTCGAGGTACCAGCCGTCGGCGGCCAGGCGCTCGCCGACGGCGAAAATGTCCAGCGCCTCGGGGTCCCGGGCGCCGAACGCGAGCACCGTCGCCGGCGGGTCGCCCCGCACCTCGAGCGCGTCGATCGCCTCGACGCCCCGGCGCAACTCCCGCGCCGCGTCGTGCGCCAGCCGGGTCAGCTCCAAGTACCCCGCGCGCCCCAGATGCATCATCACCGCCCACGCGGCGGCGATCGGCCCCGCGGGCCGGGTACCCGCCATCGCGGTCGACGCGTAGAAGCCCCCCAGCCAGTCGCTCGTGACGAAGAGCTGCTTGCGGGCGAGCTCGTGGTCTCGATACAGGATCACCGACACACCCTTCGACGCGTACCCGTACTTGTGCACGTCCGCCGACATGGAGGTGACGCCCGGCACCCGGAAGTCGAACGCGCCCTCTACGGGGTCCAGAGGCCCCAAGTCGCGCAGGAACGGCAGCAGGAAGCCACCCATGCAGGCATCGACGTGGCAGAGGATCCCCCGCCGCTCGGCCAGCGCCGCGATGTCGGCGACCGGGTCGATCACCCCCTGCGGGTACGTCGGCGCCGACGCGACGACCAGGATCGTGTCGTCGCTGCACGCCGCCTCCAACGACGCCGCGCTGACCCGGAAGTCCGCGTCCACCGGCACCCGGACCAGGTCGACGTCGAAGTAGTCGGCCGCCTTGGTGAAGGCGGCGTGCGCGCTCTCGCCGGCCACGACGCTCGGCCGCTCGATACCACGCTCGCGCCCCACGTCCCTCGCCGTCTTCACCGCCTGCAGCAGGCTCTCCGTGCCCCCCGAGGTCAGGTACCCCTCGACCGCCCCGCCCGACTCGGGCTCGTCCGCGCCCAGCAACGTCGCCGTGTTGCTGACGATGTCGTGCTGCATGACCCCGATGCTGGGGAACGCCAGCACGTTGAGCCCGTTCTCGGCGCTGTACAGCGCCTGCGCATCGGACAGCAGCTCGTGCACGTCGTCGCCGGCCGAATAGACCAGCGAGAAGACCCGTCCGCCGCGCCAGTCCTGGTCGCCCTGCTTGAGGGCGAGCAATTGCTGCATGACCTCGCCCCGTGGCAGCCCTTGCTCGGGCATCGGGGTGTGGGGGAAGACGGCGCCGGCCACGAGAGCGTTCTTAGCGCAGACAGCGCCGACCCTGTACTACGAGCTCAGCTCACGAGCTCCAGATGATGGCCTGCGGCTCCGTGTACGCGAGCAGCCCGTAGTCGCCCCCGTCCCGCCCGACGCCGGACATCTTGAAGCCGCCGAACGGCGCGTCGTGGTTGCGCTGCGCGGTGTTGATGCCGACGTGTCCGGCCTGCAGCCGCTTCGCCACCCGCAGCGCCCGCGCCCCGTCCCCGGAGAACACGTAGTCGTACAGGCCGAACTCCGTGTCGTTGGCGATCGCGATGCCCTCCTCCTCGTCGTCGAAGGGGATCATCGTGATCACCGGCCCGAAGATCTCCTCCCGCGCCACCCGCATGTCGTTCGTCCCCGTGATCAGCGTGGGCGCCACGTAGAAGCCCTTGGGCAGATCGGCCGGGCGCTCGCCGCCGATGACGACCTCGCCGCCGTCCTCGCTCGCCGTGGCGATGTGCGCCTCGATCCGTCCCCGCTGCGCCGCCGAGATCACCGGCCCGATGATCGTCTTCGCATCCGTCGGGTCGCCCACCTTGAGGAACCCGGCCATCTGCACGAGGCCGTCGCGCACCTGGTCGAACACGCTGCGGTGCACGACGGCCCGCGTGGGCGCCGTGCAGATCTGACCCGAGTGGAACGTCCACGTCGACCCGATGCAGCCGATCGCGCCCTTGACATCCGCGTCCTCGAACACGACGCACGCGCCCTTGCCCCCCAGCTCGAGCAACGTGCGCTTCATCGTGCGCGCCGCCTTCTCGCCGATGGTCACACCCACCTGCGTCGAGCCCGTGAAGCTGACGCAGTCGACCTCGTCGGCGTCCACCAAGGCGGCGGAGGAGGCCGGACCGTTTCCGTTGACCAGGTTGACCACCCCGGGTGGGAAGCCGACGTCGTTGAGGATCCGGACGAGCTCCACGATGGCCAGCGGGTCCTGCGGCGCCGGCTTCACCACCACCGTGTTGCCGGCCGCGAGCGCCGGGGCCACCTTCCCGGCCATGTTGACCATCGGGAAGTTGTACGACGTGATGCAGGCGACCACGCCGAGCGGCTGGCGGTTGACCATGCCGCCGATGATCCCGCCGGGCGCCAGCGGCGTCGCCTGGGCCGGCTGGGGGAGGAGCGGCGTTTGCAACACCTGGCGCGGGTCGCGTGCGTAACGCTCGAAGCGGTCGGCGGCGACGGGCACCTGCATCCGCGAGCCGACCGTGGCCGTCGCCCCGGTCTCAGCGATGACCAGTGGGAGCAGCTCGGAGGACTTCTCCCTGATGGCGGCCGCCGCCTCCCGCATGAGTGCGCCGCGCTCCTCGACCGACCACGCCGCCCAGCCGGGCTGGGCCTCCTTGGCTGCCGCCGCCGCGGCGAGGGCGTCCTCGGCGCTGGCGTTCGGTGCCCGCCCCACCAACTCCTCGGTCGCCGGGTTCACGATCTCGTACGTGCCCTCGGCTGCGTCGACCCACTTGCCCCCGATCAGGAGCTGGTGCTCGTCGCGCGTCGTCGTCTCGGCCATCTGAACTCCCGGGTCGGGCGTGCGCCAGCACATCTGACGCCCCGTCACATTCAACTCCGCACCGGCCCGGGCCGCCAAAAAGCCAGTTCGACCCCCGCCTCGGGGTCCGGCGACCGGTCAGCACGCGTTTTGTGACGCCGTTGTGCAAAAGGCAGGACCTTCGACACTTCGCAAGGTTGGGCGACCTGCGCGATTGTCTAGATTGGAAGCGTCCACGGGGGAGTGAACGGAGTCTGGTCATGAGTCGGCCCGCCGATTTTGCCCCTGGTTCGCCGCGCCGTGAGGCCGACCGTCCGGACGACGTGTCGGCCATCGTCGGGACCGCGATCCTGGGCCGCGCCGACGTGGCCCGCGCTCGGGAGCGCCGGCGCATCACACGCCTGCGCCGGCTCGTGGCCCTCGCCGCCCTCGTCATGGGGTGGATCGTCATCCGAAGCATCAGCGGGCGCGGCATTCTGCCGTCGCTCCCCTTCCCGCACTGGCTGGGCGGCTCGCTGCCGATCATCTTCATCGTGCTGATGCTCGGCGTCGTCATGCTGGCACCCTTCCTCGGCGCCGGCCGTTCGCCGCACACACTCGTGCGCCCGGGCGAGACGACGGTCGGACTGAACGACCTCGTCGGCATCGACGCGATCAAGGCCGAGGTCGTGCGCTCCATCAACCTCTTCCTCGCCCACCAGACGTTCCGCGACACCATGGGTGGCTCGGCCCGACGCGGCGTCCTCTTCGAGGGTCCTCCGGGGACGGGCAAGACCTTCGTGGCGAAGGCCATGGCGAAGGAAGCCAACGTCCCCTTCCTGTTCGTGTCCGCCTCAGCCTTCCAGTCGATGTACTACGGGCAGACCAACCGCAAGATCCGCTCCTTCTTCAAGCAGCTCCGGAAGCACGCGCACAAGGAGGGCGGCGCCATCGGCTTTATCGAGGAGATCGACGCGATAGGCGCTTCACGGCGAGGCATGAGCGGCAGCGGTGGGACCGAAGGGATCTCGGGCGTGGTCAACGAGTTGCTCGTGCAGCTTCAGTCGTTCGACAGCCCGAGCCGGAGCCAGCGCTTGGCCTGGGCCTGGATCGACCTGCTCAACCGGTACCTCCCCGACGGGTCGAAGTTGCAGAAGCCCAAGGTCGAGCCGGCCAATGTCCTCGTCGTCGGTGCCACGAACCGCAAGGACGACCTCGACCCGGCCCTCATCCGGCCCGGCCGCTTCGATCGCTCGATCTACTTCGGCCTGCCCGGCCGTCGGGCGCGCGGCGAGATCGTCGCCTACTACCTCGGCAAGAAGGCGCACGCCGCCGACCTCGACGAGCACGGCGCGGTTGACACGGTGGCGGGCATGACGTTCGGCTACTCGCCGGCGTCGCTCGAGCGCCTCATGGACGAGTCGCTGGTGATCGCGCTCACCCACGGTCGCTCGGCCATGACCATGGCCGACGTCGCCGAGGCGAAAATGCTGGTGGAGCTCGGGGTCACCGACGAGACCATCTACGCGCCCGACGAGCGTGACCGGGTCGCGACCCACGAGGCCGGCCACGCCACCGTGGCGTACTTCGTGGGCCAGACTCGCCAGCTCGACGTGCTCTCCATCGTCAAGCGACGTGACTCGCTGGGCCTCCTCCAGCACTCCGACACCGAAGAGCGCTTCACGAAGAGCAGCGAGGAGATGAACGCGCTGCTCCAGATCGCCATGGGCGGCATGGTGGCCGAGGAGCACTGGTTCGACGAGGTATCGACCGGTCCCGCGTCGGACCTGGCCGCGGCCACCCAGATCGGCGCCCAGATGATCGGTGCCTGCGGCATGGGCAACTCGCTCATCTCCGTGGCGGCGGCAGGCAACGGGTACCTCGAAGGCAACGTCGTCGACAAAGTGCTCGGGGACAAAGACGCCCGCGGCGAGCTCGATGCGCTTTTGATGCAGGCCTGCGACGCCGCGAAGGCCATCGTCGAAGCGCACCCCGAGGTGGTCGAAGCGCTGCGCGATCATCTGCTCGAGCGCGACGAGCTCGTCGGGTCCGAGATCACCGACGTCATCGAGGTGGCACTCCAGGAGACGCCCGAGTCGGCGGTGATCACGGAGTTGCCACGGCCGCAGGCAGCCGCGCGGAATTGAGCTCGCCGAACTTCAACGCGACATAAGAATTCGTCGCCAACGCGGCCCCTTGCCTTCGCCGCGCCTTCGCGGCCTGAGCCCGCCGGTACGATCCCTGCGATTCACGCTGTGACGGGCCCACCAGGGAAGGGAGCAATGAACGCAGGTCAGGACAGTCGAGCGCGCTCGGTTCGCCTTCGGCGCCTGCCAGCCGTCTCGTTCCTTGCGCTGGTGAGTGGGTTCGCCTTGTCGCAGCTGGTCCCCCTGGCGTCGGCCTCTGCCTCTGCGTCTGCCTCGGCCTCTGCCGCGTCGCCGACGACGACCCCGCCCACCACGACGACCTCCTCGCTCGTGCCCTCGAGTAACTCCTCCGGGTGTCTGGCCTCCCGACCGCCGAAGCCGGGCACCACCCTTCGGTACATGAGCGCTGGCGGTGACTCGGGCGGCTATTTCCAAGAGCTTCCGACTCGCTACACCGGGCGGAGCGCGATACCCGTCGTCGTGGACCTGCACGGCTACGGCGTGTCGGCCGCAGACATGCTCAAGATCACAAAGTTGGGCACCTACGGCAACCGGGACGGCTTCATCACGATCACGCCGCAGGTGGCCCGCCGCCTCCCCTACTGGAAGACCGGCTTCAAGAGCAAGGACGTCGCCTTCTTGCGCGGCGTGATCTCCCATGTCGAGTCGACTCTCTGCGTCGACCAGAACCGTATCTTCGTGACGGGGTACTCGAACGGCGCCATCATGGCGTCCGTCCTCGCGTGCGTGGACGCGTCCCAGGTCGCTGCCATCGCGCCAGTGTCCGGCATCGCCAACCCGGCCGGCTGCAATCCCTCGCGCCCGGTATCGGTGGTCGCCTTCCACGGGACCTCGGACCCGCTGGTCGCCTACACCGGGGGGCTCGGCGCCGAGGCCTACAGTCTCCCGCTCCCCCAGGGGACCAAGGGGAACATCAGCCAGCTGTTGGGCAACAACGTGCCGCAGTCGACCAAGGGCCCTTCCATTCCGAAGACGACGGCCGCCTGGGCCAAGCGCGACGGCTGTGCCCAGACGTCGACGACGCGCGTCTTCGCCAAGAACGTGGCGCTGATCTCCTACGCGTGCCCGAACGGCGCCACGGTCTCGTTGTACCGCATCAGGGGAGGCGGGCATACCTGGCCCGGCAGCGTGGTGGACAGCAAGACGAACACCCTCGGCGCGACGACGTTGGCCATTTCGGCCGACAAAATCATCTGGAGCTTCTTCGAGTCCCACCCGCTCGGGCCCTGACGCCCCGCACAGGCTGCGCATTTCTTGTGTGACGGCCCTCCGTCGCGGATCGTCACACAACCACAACGTCTTTCTGACCTGGTGCTTATCTGACAGGGGCACAATCCTTCTGTGGCCCCGACGGTCTTCGAATCCTGCAACAGCACCTGGGTGTTCGACCGGGAGCACCGGCGATTCCGCCGCATCCTGAAAGGGATCGAGGTCGACGAGCACGCCGTCTTGACCGAGTGGCGTCCCTACTTCGGACTCGAAGTCGCCGATGACTCGGAAGCCTTCACCGTGCTGCTGAACCCCGAGGGCACCCGCCTGATCCGGTCATGGCGCCACACGGGCGACTGCGCGCAGTGCGGCGGCCACGTCACCTCGGAGCTGTCGCTCGACGACATCGAGAGCGCTCTGGTCTAACCGGCAGGCGGGCCCGGTTTCTGGCCGAGAAGGCGGAGCACGAAACGACCCACGCGCCCGGGCGGTCGGCGCCCTTGTGCCGCCAGGGCCTCTTTCTCGTGCGTACGGGTCAGCGGTCCGCCGAGGCGCCAATAGCGCCGGCCCCCGCCCGTGTAGCGCACGTAGTCGGGCACCGGAGGCAACTTCTGCGTGGGTTTGCGCGGCCGTTTGCGCTTGGGTCCCATCCCCGTCGCCGCTCGGGTCAACCGGTCAGGTGGGAGGTGTCGTTGTACCCGCGCAGGACCCAGCGCTCGGGGGTCACCACGATCTTTGAGATCGACGCGTTGTCGGCTCCGACGAACGCGAACGGGTCGGACCCGGTCGCCTGGGCCAGGATCTCGCCGATGGCGGCACCGTGGCTGAACACGACCACGCGCCCACCGGGGTGAGCCGTCGCGATGCGCTCGACGGCCCGGCGCAGGCGTCCACCGAACGCCTCACGCGACTCGGCTCCCGGCACGATGTCCCATCGCTGCTCGGCGAAGACGCGCTCGAAGAGGGGGTCGCGGTCCGCCGCCCTCTGCCGTAGGAGGCCGCCCTCCCATTCGCCCAGGAACACCTCGCGCAGATCGGCATCGACCACCGGCGTCATCCCGGTGCGGTCGACCAGCGGTGCCGCCGTCTCGGAGGTGCGGCGCAACGTGCTGACGTACATGCCGTCGAAGAGCTCGTGCCCCAGCCTCGTCGCCACCACCTCGGCCTGGTGGCGCCCGATCTCAGAAAGCGGCGGGTCGCCCTGGCCCTCGACGAGCTCGAAGGTCTCCCCCTCGACCGAGTCGGCCGACGCGCCGTGGCGCACCAACAAGAGCTCGGTCGACCCCGGAGGCCCCACGTAGGGACGTTGGCTGAAGCTGCGCGGCGACGTCACGGTCGCCGAGTGTAGGAACGATCAGTGCGGCGCGTGCAGTTCGGGAGGCCCGTGATCCTCGTCATCGTCGACCACTTCGACGTCGATGACGTTGGGGTCGTACCCCGAAGTTGGGCTGCCCCAACCGCCCGGCGCGCCGGCTCCCTGTCCATCGGTTCGGAATGTTGCGAAGAAGGCGCCCGGGCCCTGCGTGAAGTTCATGACGAGTGGCCGGCCGGCGTCGGGTCCGAGTCGAGCCCACATCGGCCGCGCCCGCCGGAACTCGACGTAGCGCTGCGTGGCCATGGTGAGCCCGAGGAAGATGAGGAAGCTGGCGCCGACGAGCCCGGCCGCCGCGTCGCCGGCGAATTGCAGCACCAACGTGACCAGCCACAGTGCCATCGTGACGAGGTTGGCCTGTCGGACCACCCAACCGTTGGTGTCCCACACCCGCGTCGACAGCCCTCGCAAACCGCCCAGAACGACGGCGCCCGCAAGTGTGCAGAGGACCCAGGTCCAATCGGTCGAGGTGACGTGGTGATCGCCTGCGTAGGTCGACATCGCGAAGAGGCCGATAACACCCAGCACTATCGGCAGCCGTGGCACGTACGCGCGCGGCACCGGCACCGCCCTGAGCTGCCGCAGCAGGAGGGGGATCAGGACCAAAGCGCCCACGACGTAGGAGAAGACGTCCATCGCCTTCCACCCTATGGCTGGGGGTGGCTCAGTGGGTCAGAAGCGGTCCCACCTCGGCCCCGAAGCGCGCCGTCTGCTCGCAGAACTCCTCGGCACTGCGGGCCATGAAGCGCACCTGGAGGTGGTTCACACCCATCGCCACCAGCTCGCGCAGGGACTCCGCCACCTGCTCGGCAGGTCCCGTGAGGACCCAGCCGGGCAGGTCCCAGCCCGAACCACCGGAGCGCAAGTAGATCGGCTCGACAATGGTGCCGATGTCGATCGGCGCGCCCGAGCGGAGCTCGTCCCGCAGTGCGCGCAGCCGGGCGATCTGGCCCGGCAGGTCCTTGCGCCGGGTGCCCTGGGGCAGCCAGCCGTCGCCATAGGCGGCCGTGCGCCGGATCGCCGCCGGCGACGAACCGCCGATCCAGATGGGCGGTCGCGGCTGGCGGACCGGCCGGGGGGCGAGTCCCATGTCGCGTGCGGGGAAGCGCGGGCCCGGGAGCTCGGGGAATTCCTCGGTGAAGCAACGGGCGAGCGCGGCAACGGCTTCGTCGGTGTGACGACCCCGCTCGTCGAAGCCACCCGTGAAGAGCTCGTATTCCTCGGGCACATGGCCCGCGCCGACGCCGACGATGAGCCGTCCGCGCGACAACGCGTCAAGCGTCGAAAGCTCCTTGGCGGCGCGCAGCGGGTGACGCTGGGCGAGGATCAACACGTGGGAGAGCAGATGGGTGCGCGTCGTCAGCGCGGCCAGCCAGCCGAGTGTCGCCGTGGTGTCGTACCAGATGGTGCCCATGGCCTCGGCCAGGCGGCGGGGGATCGCCGTGTGGTCGCAGACGCCCAGATAGAAGAAGTCGGCCTCGTCGGCGACCCGCGCGATTCGCGCCAGCTCGTCGGGGCCCGCCTCCTTCTCCCAGTCGGCCACGTAGAGCGTCGACTGGGACTGGATCGGCAGCTGCATGCCGAAGACCACCCGCCCCTCGGGCACTGTCCGAACCACGTCGGCGGGGAGTTGGACCGGATCGGTCATCGCAAGGTCTCCGTTCGTCTCAGGCGTACGCGGCGAGCGCGGCTGACGCGTCGGCCGGGGAGTGGAAGTTTGTCGAAAGGACGCGTGCGCGCTTGAGGTGGAGGTGGAGCGGCACCTCCCAGGTGAACCCCATGCCCCCGTGGACCTGGATGGACGCGCGCGCATTGGTCACGGCCGCCTCGTCTGCGAGCAGCTTCGCGCCCACGACGCTGCGTTCGAGCATCTGGCCGGGGGTGCAGCCCGCGGCCTCCGCCTCGGCGACGACGACATCGGGGTCATCGGACAAACAAGCCGCCGCATGGACGGCGGCCCGAGCCACCTCCGAGCGGACCAGCATGTCGGCGCACATGTGCTTGATCGCCTGGAACGAGCCGATCGGCTTGCCGAACTGCTGCCGTTCCTTGGCGTAATCCACCGCCAGCTCGAGCGCCGCCGCGGCGTGCCCGACCTGCAGAGCCGCGGTGAGCAGCGCGCCCCGGTGCCACAGGCCGCCACGGTCGTCCGCTACCGAGCCGCCGAACGGGAGCGCGTCCAGTCGCCAGAGCGGGGTCAGGGGGTCGAGCGGATGCTCGACGCGGCGCGCTCCACCGACCGGTGCCGGCCTCAGCAGCTGTCCCGGCCCGTCGCCGTCCAGCACGAGCAGCGCGTCGAGCACGCCGAGGTGCTCCACCAGCACCGGCCCCGGCCGGCTCGCCGTGTGCACGCCGATCTGGGCGAGACCCTCCGCCGCACCATCGACGATCCCCGCGCTCGCAGCGATGAAGGTCCCGACGAGTGGCCCGGGAACGAGGCCTCGGCCCAGTTCCTCGAACACGACAGCGGTATCGGCCAACCCGAGGCCCGTCCCCGACGGTTCGGGCAGCGTCAAGGCGAAGACGCCGGTCTCGCCGAGTGCCGCCCAGTCGTCGGCCGCGATGGCCTGTTCGTGGCCCTCCCGCGCGCGTAGGTGCTCGAGCGGCAGCCGCCCGGCCAGCATGGCCCGGATTCCCTCCGCCAACTCGCGCTGGTCGTCGCCGATCCGGAAGTCCATCAGCGCGCCCTCGGCAGGCCCAGGATCCGCTCCGCCACGATGTTGCGCTGCACCTGGGACGTGCCGGCCGCGATCGTCAGCGAGATCGACTTGAACCAATTGTGCAGCTGTTCCGCGTTGCCCAGCGCACCACCATCGGGACCGTCGAGCGGGTCCGCGCACAACGCCGCACGGTCCAACACTTCGACGGCGAGGTCGCCGAGCGCCTGCGCGTGCTCGGAGAACGAAAGCTTGAAGACCGAGCCACCGATGCCCGGGATCCCGGTCTGCGCCGCCTCCGAGACGTTGCGCTTGGTCAAGGCCCAGAGGGCGTCGAAGACCGCGACGAGGTGGCCGATCCGCCGGACCAGCCCCTCGTCACCGAGCAGCCCGAGCCGGTCGGCGATGCCACGCACCTCGCCGAGCAGGCGGATGCACTCGAGCAGCTCGCCGACGAACGCCGTCCCTCGCTCGAAGGAAAGCGTGACCATCGTGACCCGCCAGCCGTCGTTCTCCTCACCGACCCGGTTGGCCACCGGCACCCGGACCTCGTTCAAGAAGAGCTCGGCGAACTCGGTCGTCCCCTCGATGGTGCGCAAGGGCCGGATTTCGATACCCGGCGCGTCCATGGGCATGATCAGCCAGCTGATGCCGCGGTTGCCAGCGTCGCCGGTCCGCACCAGCAGCTCGCAGTAGTCGGCGACCTCTGCGTGCGACGTCCAGATCTTCGAGCCCGTCACCACGTAGTCCTCGCCGTCGCGCACGGCGCGGGTGCGGAGGGAGGCGAGGTCGCTCCCGGCGTCGGGCTCGCTGAAGCCCTGGCACCAGACCTCCTCGCCGCGCAGGATCGCCGGCAGGTAGCGCTCCTTCTGTGCCGGCGTCCCCTCGGCGATGATCGTCGGCCCGGCGTGCAGCAGCCCGACGAAGTTGACGCCGACGTAGGGCGCGCCGGCCCGCTCGCACTCCTCCTTGAAGATCAGCTGCTCGACGGGCGACGCCCCCCGTCCGCCACCTTCCGAGGGCCAGTCGACGCCGGCGTAGCCCGCGTCGAACAACAGCCGCTGCCAGTGCAGGTCGTACGCACGCCGGGCGGGCCAGTCGTCGTGGGGAGGCGGCGCACCGACGCCGGGCAGCGTGGCGGCCAGCCAGCTGCGCAGGTCGGTGCGGAAGTTCTGCTCGGCCGCGGTGTAGCGGAGGTCCATGCGGTGGCGGTGCGGCGGAGGCTCAGCCCGGCAACAAGGAGATCAGGCGACGAAGTCGAGGCCGAACAGCTTGATCGCGTTGCCCCGCACGATCTTGCGGCGCTGCGCGTCGGTGAGGTTCGCCATCTGCTCCTCCGCGATCTCGCGCGTCCGGGGCCACGTCGAGTCCGAGTGCGGGTAGTCCGACTCGTACGTGATGTTGTCCTCGCCGATCTCGTCGACCGACTTCAGCCCGTGCGCATCGTCGAAGAAGCACCCGAACACGTGCCCGGGGAAATAGCTGCTCGGCTTCTCGGGCACGATGTCGGCCACGCCGGCCCACCCGCGGTTGTCCTCCCAGACGCGGTCGGCCCGTTCCAATATGTAGGGAATCCATCCGATCTGGCCCTCGGAGTACGCGACCTTCAGGTCGGGGAAGCGGACGAACACGCCGCTGAACAAGAAGTCGACCAGCGAGAACGTCGCGTTGGTGTGCGTCAAGGTCGACCCGACGGCCGGCGGGGCGTCCTGCGAGGTCGACGGCATCTTCGACGACGATCCGATGTGCATGTTGACGACGGTCCGCGTCTCGGCGCACGCCCGGAAGAAGGGGTCCCAGTAGTGGTCGGGGTCGTGGACGCTCGGCAGGCCCAGGAACGGCGGGATCTCGCTGAAGCACACGGCGCGCACACCGCGCTCGGCGTTGCGTCGCACCTCGGCCGCCGCCAGCTCGGCGTCCCACAGCGGGATCAGACACAACGGAATCAACCGCCCGCCGGTGTCGGCGCACCACTCCTCGACCATCCAGTCGTTGTAGGCCTTGACGCAGAGCAGGCCGAGCTCCTTGTCCTTGGCCTCGGTGAAGGTCTGCCCGCAGAAGCGCGGGAAGGTCGGGAAGCACAACGCCGCCTCGATGTGGTTGGCGTCCATGTCGTCGAGCCGGGGCTTCACCTCGTAGGAGCCCGGCCGCATCTCCTCGTACATGACGCCCCGCATCGTCACCTCTTCGCGGGGCACCCCCACCGCGGAGTCCACCCGTAACAAAGGCCGCTTGAGCTCCTCGTAGTACCACCAGTCCACCGGCGCGCCCTTGGCGCCCTCCTTGACCTTCAGCGACCCGCCCCGGAACTCGACCTCCGGCATGGGCGCCCGCACCACCCGCGGCCCCACCTCCAGGTACTTCGAAGGGAGGCGGTCCTGCCAGACGTTGGGCGGTTCGACCACGTGATCGTCGACCGAGATGATCAGCGGCAGGGGCTCAGGCATGGCCTTCGAGCGTAGCCGGGACCTGACGGGGCGTCAGAAACGCGAACGCCGCCTCAGAACACCTCAGCGAAGAGGTCGCACATCGCCTGCCAGGACCTCCGGTCCGTCGGTTCGTGGTAGTCGATCCCCGGGATGTCGACGTTGGAGGCACGCGGGTTGGTGAACGAGTGCACGGCGCCGCCGTAGACGACCATCTGCCAGTCCACGCCACCCCCCGTCATCTCCTCTTCGAAGGTCTTCCTCTGGGCGTTGTCCACGATGGGGTCGTCCGCGCCGATCATGACGAGCACCTTCCCGACGATGTTCTCGGCGTCCTGCGGCCGCGCCGTCGCGAGTCCGGAGTGGAAGCCGCAGACCGCCTTGAGGTCCGCCTCGCCCCGCGCCAGCTCCAATGCCAGGGTGCCCCCGAAGCAGTAGCCGATCGCCGCCAGCCGCTGTGGGTCCGTGCGAGGCTCCTGCAACAGGATCTCGAGTCCGGCCATGCCGATGTCGCGCACTCGCAGCGGGTCCGCATAGAACCCGCCGATGCGTTCCATCATCTGCTCCCGATCCTCGATCGGCTTCCCACCACCCTGGTAGTCGAGGGCGAACGCCACGTACCCGAGCTCGTCGGCGAGCCGGACCGCCCGGCCACGGGCGTGGTCGTCGAGCCCCGGGCCTTCGTGGCACACCAGCACACCCGGACGCTGCCCGTCCCCGTCGGGCACGGCAAGCGTGCCGATCATCGTCCGGTCGTCGGCCTCATACGAGATATCACGTGTGGTTGCCATGGCGTGCACCGTATCCCCAGACGCCGACGCGATACTTGCCCGATGCCGGGGGAACGCGTCCGACATCTGCTATCCGGATTCGCCATCCGGCCCCTCCGGCTCGCCGTTGCCCCGGCCGCCGTCGTCCTCGCGGCCGCCGCGCTCCTCGCGTCCTGCAGCTCTAGCCCGTCCACCTCGACCACGACAACGACCACGACGACGCACCGCGCAGCGACGACCGTGAGCGCGCCCACCACCACGCTGCCGCCGCCCGCCACCACCGGGCCGCTCACGCCCGGCGCCCCGATCGCGCTCCCGTTCGCCGCCGACCGCGTGACCGCCGCCGAGAGCCCCGACGGCGCCGTGTTCGCCGCGCCCCAGGACCCCACCAACCCGGCGCCCGCAATCGCCTGGGTCGTCGACGGCAACGGTCCCGCCGCCATCGCGGAGCACGTCGCCACCGGCATCGCCGCCCTCGCCGCCGACGCCAACAACTTCTACGCCGCCACCTACAGCACCGTCTTCGCCTTCAACCGCGCCAGCGGCAACCAGGACGGGCAGTGGAACATGCCGACGGTCAACGCGGCGAACAGCTCGGACTCCAACCTCGTCGCGCTCGCCACCGGTGGCGGCAACGTGTACGTCTCGGTGACGCAGGGCAACACCACGAGCGTGTACCGCATCAACCCGGGCTCGTCGGCCGCACCGCACCTCGTAGTACGAGGTCTCGGCGACGCCCTCGGTTCGGACGGCACCATCTACTACGAGCGCAGCGACCACCACCTGGTCGCGCTCGGTCCCAACGGCAAGGCGACCGTCGGCCCGGCGCTGGCCGACGCGCCCAACGGCCTCGGCGGCGGCGTCCAGTACGTCGAGGTGGTCGCGGCGGGTGCGGTCTGGGTCAGCGAACCGGCGGGCCAGGGCCTCGATGCGGCCTACACCACCTACGACGCCCAGACCCTCGCCCGTGTCGGCTCCTACAACGGTTCCGTCACCAGTTCCGTCGTCGACAGCGCCTCGGGCCCCCTCGTGCTCCAGCCCTCGTCCGGCGCGGCCGCCTGCCCCGGCGCCCAACCGCCGGCGGCCTGTGTCCTGCGCATCGACCAGCACGGCGCCACCACCGACCCGGTCAACGTCGGTGCGGCGATCACCCTCATCGGCCCCCAGCCCGCCGTCATCGTCTCGGACACCACGACCGGCCAGTTCGACCTCGTCCGCCTCTCCTAGTACGACATGGCGACGCCGCCGTTGGGGCTGATCATCTGCCCCGTCACGAAACTGCTGGCGTCCGAAGCGAGATACAGCACGCACATCGCGATGTCCGACGTCGTCCCGACCCTCCGCAGCGGCGCGCTCTTCGCCATCGGCGCAAGCACGGCGTCCTTCAGCTCCTCGTTCAAGGAGCCGTCGGGATCGGTGTAGTACCGCGCCGTCATGTTCGTCGGCACGAATCCCGGCGCAATCGAATTCACCCGCACCCCTCGCTTGCCCACCTCGACGGCCATGCTCTTCGTCAGTTGCGCGACGCCCGCCTTGCAGATGGCGTACGGCCCGATGCCCGCGGCAGGTGTGAGCACCGCTGCCGACGCCATGTTGACGATGGATCCGCCGCCCTGTTCCACCATCACCTTCCCGGCGGCCTGACATCCGTACAACACACCTTTGAGATTCACGCCGAGGATGCGGTCGAACTCGTCGGGGTCGACGTCGATGATGCGGCTGTCGATCATTACGCCGGCGATATTGCACATCACGTGAAGGCCGCCGTGCCTTCCGACGATGTGGCCAACAAGCGCCGACGCCGCCCCGCGCGCCGAGACGTCGAGCTCGGCGCTCTCCGCCTTGCCACCCGCTCCGAGGATGCCCTGCGCGGTCTCCCTTGCGCCGTCAACGTTGACGTCGGCACAGACCACGGTGGCGCCGGCGCCCGCCAACACCTCCGCGCTCGTCCGTCCGATACCCCCGGCGGCTCCGGTGACCAGGGCCACCCGGCCGGTCAGGTCGAACGCGTCACGCACACTCTGAGCTGTTTCCACCGGCGCACCATACGCGCCGCCGGCGTCCCCGCCGAGTCCGACCCGATCAGATCCCGCGGATCCGATCAGGCTGTCACGCCTTCGACGGCCAGCAGCTGTCGCTTCACCTTGAGCCCGCCGCCGTAGCCGCCGATACCGTTGCTTGCCAGCACCCGGTGGCAAGGCACGATCACGGGGATCGGGTTGCGCCCGTTCGCCTGGCCCACGGCCCGTGGCGCGCTGGGCCGACCGACCCGCCGAGCCAGCTCGCCGTAGCTGATGGTCTCGCCGTACGGGATGCGGGTCAGTTCGCTCCAGACCTCGCGCTGAAAATCGGTACCGTCGAGTTCCATCGGCACGTCGAAATCAGTGCGCTCGCCGGCGAAGTACTCGTCGAGCTGCGACGCCGTCTCCTTGAGCACCGGCGGTACGTCGTCGGCGTCGTTCCGCACGTGGCGTCGTTCATTCGGCAACCAGATGCCGATGAGTACGTCGTCGTCGCACTCGAGTACGAGGCGGCCGATCGGGGTGTCGTAGGGCATGGTGACAGTGTTGGTCGTCATGCGGCTCGTCCTTTCTGTGGTGGGGCAGGGATTTCGGCTGTCGGCGTGGGCAACGCCCAAAGATGGGACATGGCGTAGCTGCGCCACGGGCGCCACCCGTCGCTGACGGCGATGAGTTGGGCAGGGTTGTCGGGCAGGCCAAGAGCCTGCGCCCCCCGGCGTATGCCGAGGTCGGTCGGCATGAAGGCGTCGGGGTCTCGCAGCGCGCGCATAGCGACGTACTCCGCCGTCCACGAGCCGATGCCAGGCAGCGCGACAAGCGAACGGCGCAGCTCGACCGGGTCCGCTCCGGGGTCGATCACGACGTCGCCGTTGCCGACCGCATCCGCCAGTGCCACCAGTGCGCGCCGACGGCCCGCCGGCATGGCGTACGCGCCCGGATCGCTCTGGGCGAGTTCCACGAGTGCCTCGGGTGTGGGGAAGAGATGGGTCAGCGTCCCGGTCGGCTGTGGCAAGGCGTCGCCTGCAGCCTCGACCAGCCGACCGGCGACGGTGCGGGCGCCGGCGACTGACACTTGTTGGCCGATCACCGCGCGCACCGCCAGCTCGAAACCGTCGGCCGAGCCGGGCACGCGCCGTCCGGGGTCGCGGGCGACGACGGCACCGATCAGCGGCTCATTCCGCAGCGCCTCGAAGACTGCGACCGGATCGGCATCGAGGTCCAACAACTGGCGGCAACGCGCCACCGCCGTCGTCAAGTCGCGCAGGTCCGACAGTACGAGGTCGGCTCCGACGTAGGCGGGCCCGTCCGTCGCATCATGTCCGTCGCGTTCGAGGACGGGCGCGGCCAGCGTGACGACCGCGTGGCCGTGGGGAAGACGCAGGGTGCGTCGGTACAAGCTGGCCTCGAGCGTCTCGACGCCCGGCAATGCACGGACACTCAGGAAGTCGAACACCGATGCCGGGTTGAACGGGCGCCGGCACGGGAGCCGCAGGTGAATGGCCTGTGGTGCCGCTTGCTGCCGGTCGCGCTTGGCCTGGGTGGACTTCGCCGCCCGCGCCCGCAGGCCGCTCGGCGTGTCGGCGAAGATCTCGCGGATGGTGTCGTTGCACTGGCGGACGCTGGCGAAGCCAGCGGCGAATGCGATGTGAGCGATCTGAAGGTCCGTCGTCTCGAGCAGGACCCGTGCCGTCTGGCTCCGTTGCGCTCGGGCGAGTGCAAGCGGCCCGGTGCCGACTTCGGCGGTGATGAGGCGGTTGAGTTGGCGAGTGCTGTACCCGAGTCGGCTGGCCAGGCCCTCGACGCCTTCGAGGTCGACGATGCC
>Ga0210399_10000648_pt1 | contig 27701 bp, 24 predicted proteins | sample IncBWC14MmetaG_FD_150865 | JGI IMG/M metagenome (GOLD analysis project Ga0210399, IMG submission 150865) | Forest soil microbial communities from Barre Woods Harvard Forest LTER site, Petersham, Massachusetts, United States - Inc-BW-C-14-M | ecosystem: Environmental > Terrestrial > Soil >... | reverse complement strand
GCGGTCGTTCTTCTTTTTCGCGGCGGCGATGGCGCGCAACATCAATGGATGCGCCACCTTCAGAGCGGCCGCATGTGGTTGTAGATGATCGTAGATCCAGCCCGTGAACATGGTCGCTTCCATCGCCGCGCTCCACGGCTGTGGCAGCGTTTTCATCCACAGGTCCAGGTCCAGGCGTGTGGCGGAAAGCAACCCTTCGGCGAAAACCTTGCCACTGCTGTCCTTCACGCAGTAGCTGATCTTCCGCTTGTGAACATCCAGTCCGATGTAATACATAGGTTCCATGGGGGAGCCTCCTTGGTGTTCTGAATCAGCTCGCGGCTGAGTTCAGCTTTTCTACACCAAACGCTCCTCCCTTGACCTCTACATTCAAACTTATCAAGAGTTAGGCCAGCGTCGCCCCGGCCGATGCCTTGGGTAAGCGGATGTATCGACTTCTCCAGTTCGGCGAACTCATTCGTTGTGGTCCGCAACGGTTGGAGTCTCAAACAGTGATCTTAGACGTAAATCAATCCTTGGACTCGCCAGCGGTCGGCATGGCCTTCAACCTATCCAATTCACTGAGTACTTTTCGCCATGCCTCCGGATTTGTTTTAGTCGCGAATCCCTTCTCGGGGTCCGCGTAATAGGCGAGAACGTCACGGCGTAAAGCGTCCGAAATAGGTTTGCCACTCGTCCGGCCCAGCAAGTTCGCGTAGGTTTCGTCTGTGAGTCTATAGTCAGCTGGCTCCGTTATTCCTCCCGTGTCGAGGTTGTCGTTAGGCAATTGGAGTCTGCCTTCCTCTTGTGCACGCAGTAGCACTCGATAATGGTCCAAAGTTTCGTTGAAACTGTGCATGTATATCTGTTCGACAACCGGTGGGGGTGGGTGAAACGCGAGGGCCTTAAACGGCCCGATTTTGGGCACCAAGCGCACGAAGAACGCCTTAAGGCGTGCGAAGAAACCCGGCTTTTCGTAGACGTCACCCCACTCCTTCCGGTAACCAGAATTTGAAATATTGTAGGTGAATTTGCTCTTGGTCTCGCTGGGGTCGCTGTGCTGGATCTCACTTCTTTTGAGATGCCATGCTACTTTGGTCGTGCGTGGAATAACGGTGGAAACAGCGTGACGATAGCTCCCCATTGCCAGATCCACTCGAAAAAAGATGCTCGACATATCGACTGAGTATGTTTTCGCGAACGCTCTTTCCAAGACCGGCTTGGAAACCTCAAAACCGATAAAATCGTGGTAGGCCTTCGGCGCGTAGTTTCCCTTGGCTACCTGGTCCACATCGAAGCCAAACTCTACCTTCATGTGAGCAGAGGGTTTTTCCTCATAAGTAACGACCGGTCCATACTTCTTTGCCAGTTGGGGATACATCATCGCAACTGCGCGATTGGTCGCAATTGGATGACCGGAGGTGTCAGCCGCGTAGTGCGCAAGTGCACCTAGCGCAAATGCGTATTCATTCAAATCTCTGGATTCTTCAATCAACGCGAGAACAAAATCCCCCGTTCGGACATAGTGCGTTAAATCGCTGAAGAACGAGTTGCCGAAAGGATAGTAGCCCATGTCCTGGATAATCGCGCCCCCGTAGGCATACGCGTGGGCCTGGAGCAGTTCCTCCGGCGTCGCGTTGGGGAAGCGCTTCAAGAGCACTGGCATGATGCTCTCCTTCCACGCGGCGTCGATGATCGCTTCGTGCGTCAGAACGGAATAACCCGAACAATTGGGGGCACTGCATGTCCCGAAGATCAGCCCGAGAATAATAGGCACAGATAATGAGAACGACTTGAATCGACGGCGAGTCAGCATCTGAATTGATGATAGCAGGGCTTCTTACCAACTTCGCGCTACGTCCTGGTAAACGCGGTGCACTCGACGGGTCGATGCAACACCATCTGATGTAAGTCTGCTGTGTAAAGGTGGTGTTGGCATGAGGCCAGGACAACGATTTGGGCTTTCTGCGATCGAGGAAGCGTGACGTTTGGAGCCGGTGGAAGGCGGGACAGTCGCTGCATGAGATCGGCGCTCTCTTGGAGACGGATGATTCCAAACTAGCTCGTCGGGTTTATGAGGCTCTGGCAGCAATCGAACAACGACTGCTTAGTCCTATCGAACCTGGTAGCGACGAAGAAAAAGCACTCAAAACAGCTCAGAAGCTACTTACCGTAATCAAAGCGGAAAAGCTGGACCAACAGGCTTAACGATCCATCAAAGGGCGCTAGGAATGGATTTAGCAATGCTCGAAGATGAAGGCTTCGCACTTCTTAGAATGCCAAAACATATCGAAACCGGCTCAACCGTGACCGCCCGTCTTTACGATGGCCGAGTAGTCGTCGCCAAGGTGACGGCGGTTGTGGATAGCGTGTTAGGCCGTAAGATTCACATTTCTTTTGGTGCGTTCGCGTTTAAGGTGGATGAAACGCAAATCATTCGAGTGGTTCCGTGGGGCGATGCCCAAGTCGATTCGCTTTGCGCCAAGCGTCGGCGTTCATTCCACGCGGTCTCGCGAGCCAGGGACGAGATAAATCAGGTAGGCAACCAAGCCGCCCAGCAAGCCGACTACGAGCAGTATCAAACAAAGCCACAACATCTTCCTTGCCCTCCGTTGAGGGGATTTTTATACGAGGCAAAAGCGGCCGCAATACGTATAAAACTTTATTCGCGGAGGGAATCTAGCCGAGTGGTCCCGTACCGGCGCCTGGGGGATTGGGCGCACCATCAGCGCCGAACACTTGTGACCAGAAAACGGGGCGTGAGGGCCCACCACTTTACCGATTCATGGACTGAGCCGCCAAGTAGTCTGTACCTGAAGTATATGGGTTCGCAGACGCCTGCCAGAAGCGGTCTTCCACCTCGTCTACAGCCGCAGTGAGGAAGAGAACGCGGGAGGGCTAGGGCGACGGTTCCGATCACCTAAACAACCAAGTGCTAAACTTCGCGAAGGATTTGCGGCGGATCACCGAAAGCTTCGTTAACAGCGCGGCACCAGAGTTCCAGAGTCTTGTTCGGACGGCGTTGAACAAGGCGCTAGTAGAGGCTCAAGAGACGGCGACCTCTTACAGCATACCCAATCCAATGTAGCAGCATAAGTGCAAGACACTCCCGTCAGTTTGAATTTCGAGGCTTGCTGATATCTACAGAGTCCCCGGTCCTATGATCGGAAATCTGGAATCGAAGGAACTCGTGGATGGCGTTTAAAGCCTCTTCGTTCTTGCTGCTGATCTCGATCTCTGCGCCTTGTGGGGTCTTTTTTAGCTGGTAACGGATTTGGTCTTTCAGCCTGCTCATGGTTTCCGACCCCGGTGGCGTCGTGTCATGAATAAACATCGGCACATTAAAATCGCCCGCCGAGAACATCTTCACAATGTGCGATAGGTGCATCCGAATTTGATCTCGACCGTTTGAGTCCTTGGGGTCGTTTGCGGATGCTTCTATAGCTCCGCCAGACGGACAAAGGCGAAAGTGATGGGTCGTTGTCTCGTGAGAGAAACCCATCGGATGGTCACCGCGCGATTCAACACCTGCGTCGGGCTTTAAAGCATCCTGCGGCCAAGAGAGCAAAGTCAAAACGAAGAATATCAGGCTCATAAATCCTCGTTAGGCTCTTAGAGTCGCGGTATCGAAGGATGTTAGACCTCTCGAAACTGCTAGAGGCGCGGGTCGGATTCCGAGCGAGAAATGCATTGTAAAGTGCATTCACGAGACCCATTTTCCACCTATCACCGCCTACTAGTGCCTAGTGTAAATTATTGAAAATAAAGCTAAGGCGTTGAAAATAAGGACGGAGTATTAGCCTCTCAGAGGCAGGTGGGAACGAATTGTTGACAGTGGCGAGCAAGCCCCTTCCCCCTCGCTTCGTCACTCCCGAACAACTCATCCATTCGAAACGCGCCCACGCCCGGAGTAATGCAGGAGAGTTGCCATGATGGGAGTATTGCCATCCAGTGTAAATGGTTTTATTTGCAATTATTTAGCTTGTGGCGATGGTAGCGGCGGGTGGCCAAAAATGGGGTCAAAAATCGAATTGGAACTGTGTTTAGACCGATTCGGGACGTGGCCTATTTACGAGACTTGCGGTCATGAATCGACACCGGACTAACCCATTCCGAAGTGGTTCTATTACTTCGGTAATGGATTTTTTTGTGGCGAAGCTCTATCGGTTTTTTTTCGCGGTGCGAGCACACTGCGTTCATGGACTCCCCCTTCCCAGTCCTCAGACCTTACGGCTCTTTATCGCGGGGCACTTTCCTGGCGCTCACCTTACTCGTGAGCGCATTTGGCCTGCAAGCAGATACACCCTTCTCCAACGGAGCGAACACCGGGGCGGTTTGCTATTGTCATTGCGCGATGGCGCGGGCGCGGAGTGGTTGCTCCAAGATGTGCGAGATGCCGAAGTATGCGTCGCGTTGGTGGGCTACATCTTGCAAGCGTCCTCGGCTAAAGCGGCCCACAGATAACCCTGGGGCTAGCCCGCGGTTGCCTCATCCTGACCGGGCGGAGCACGCTTCGCTCTGACCGAAGAACAAATTCTAAGACTTGTTTGTGGACTTATGCGTAGGCCTGAGCAGGGCGCCGGCTTCGGAAAGCGGCCGCTACGAGTCTTTACCTCTATTTTTCGGCTCGTTTAGAATCCGCACTTCCAACTGGGGCACAGCGGTGCTGTGCCCCTACAGTGCGCGGGTGGCGGGAACGGGAGTCTTGTCCGGAGCGGCAGATGACGACGGCTCGCCTAGGAGTTTCGCCAGGATTTCGGGGATCTCGAAGATTGCACGGTTGTTCTGCGCAGCGACATTTTTGCGAAACTCGGCGAGCGTGGCGGGCTCCAGGATTTGGCGGACGCCTTCGGCAACCTCTTTGAAGCTTTTCAGGACTATGCCTACGCGCTTCTCGAGCACCCATTCGGCGTTGTAGCGCTCTTGGGGTAGCGTCCACGAGTTGCATTCGATGAGGACAGGCAACTTGCGGACCATGGCTTCGGCGATGCTGCCGGGGCCGGGTTTGCCGATCAGGAAGTCCGCGGCACGCATCCATTTGTGTATTTCCTTCGTGAATCCCATCGCATTTACGGGCATGCGCCATTTGTGGGCGCGGAGCTTTGCGACTAACGCTTCGTTGCGGCCGCAGATGAGGATTAATTGGACGGGTAATCCCGCCGCGTCCAGGCGCTCGGTGATATTGAACATCACTTTGGAACCGTGGCCGCCGAAGAGGACAATGGCTGTCGGCAAATTGGGTTGTAGGCCAAGCTCGGCTCGGAGGGCGAGTGGGTCGGAGTTGTCCGGTACGTAGAAATCGGGGCGCAGGATCATTCCGGAGGTGGCGAAGATGTGGGCGTCGTCGTGGCCGATGGCTTTGGCTTGCTCCACGGCTCGTTGGGTTCCGGCGATGATGTATTGCTCGCTCTTGCCGGGAACCGGGGGCTCAATCCAGAAGTGCGGCGGGAAGTCGGCGAGGTCGGTGATGATGGTGACGAACGGTCGGCCGGGGCAAACGTTGTTCCAACTTTCGTAGATTTCGCGATTGAAATGGGGGATGACGGAAATCAGAAGGTCGGCAGGGTTCTTGCGCCAGAAGTCTTCGAGGAGGCGGACCAGCGGCTTGTGGAACAAGCGAATGGTGGCCTGAAGTACACGGAGCAGGCCTGTAGCACCCAGGGTCCAGCCGTTCTGGAGGATGACGTTGTACTGCTCCTGGATACGGATGCCGGTGAGCCGTCGAAGAACGTCGAGCTTGTCGGTGAGTTCCTGGAACTGGACCAGTTCGACCTGCCAGGGGCGGTGCTGCTGGGCGAGGACCGTTTGGAGGGCCACGGCTGCATTGCGGTGTCCGCCGCCGGCATCGTGGAAAAGAATGTGTACTTTTTTCATGAAAGGATTGTCACATACGCCTTGTGTTCGCCAAGAGGAGCAAACGGCATGCCATGTTGATAACCACGGAAGTTATTTGTGCTCAATGAGTTCCATGGGCACATTCACGCAGATTTCGTGACCTCTTCATGGATTGTTCATATGTTTCAGTGACAATCGTTTCATGCGATGCGACCTTCACGTTCACTCCACCGCTTCCGGGATGTGCAGCACTCCGGGCCTGGGCCGGGTGTGCCGGGAGTCCTACAGCGAACCGCAAGAGGTGTACGACCAGCTGAGGCGGCTGGGGATGTCGATGGTGACAGTGACGGACCACGACTCGATTGATGCTGCCGAAGTGCTGCGGCGATATCCAGACTTCTTCCTTAGTGAAGAGGCCACGGTGCGCATGCCGAGCGGGACCGAGATGCACTTGGGCGTGTACGGTATCACGGACCGCGACCATCTGGAGATTCAGCGGCGGCGTAACGACTTTATCGGCTTGGTCATGTACCTGAGCGAGCGGAAGCTGTTCTTCAGTGTGAACCACGTGTTCTCGGGGCTGACCGGGCGGCGGGAAGAGGACGACTTCAGCTGGTTTGCCTCGTATGTGCCCGCCTTCGAGGTTCGGAACGGGCAGATGTGGCCGGAAGCGAATGCTAGCGCGGAGCGTTTGGCGGCGCGGCTGGGGAAGATTGGTCTTGCAGGAAGCGACGCGCACACGATTGCGGGAGTAGGCATGACGTATACGGAAGTGCCCGGCGTGCGCACCGTGGATGAGTTTTTCGCGGGACTGCGCGCGGGGCGCGGCATCGTTCATGGCGCGCATGGGAGCTACGCGAAGTTGACAGCGGACGTTTATCGCATTGCGCAAAGTTTCTTCGGGGAAAAGCCCTGGGCGCTGCCGATTTTGCCGTTGACCATGCTAGTGCCTGCGATTACCGCGGGGCACTGGCTAAATGAGATGCGCTTCTGTCGCAAATGGGCAGCGGCGCTGGAAAGTGGCGCGAAGAGTCCGCGGATGCTTTGGCAGCTGGACTCGGGTTTGGAAGCGAATTTGGCAGGCTGACGCGGCGAACGCGCCGGACGTTTTTGGCATCACAAGATTGAGGTACCGCGATGGCTGTCGCACGCAACCTCTGGGGAATCATCGAGCGCCGCGATCACCGGGTGATGCGGCGGATGAACCGGTGGCGCGCGCCGCGATGGATCCGGTACTGGATGATTGCAGCCACGCGGATGGGCGATGGCTGGCTGTGGTACGGGCTGGGCGGCATGCTGCTCATTTTTGGCGGGCCGCAGCGATTTGCCGCGGTGGAAGCGGCTTCTGCTGCCGGCGTGGGCGGCGTTTTCGTATTCAAGATCATTAAGAGATTGAGCGCTCGACCGCGGCCTTGCCAGCTGGAGCCGCATTGCTGGTCGAAAGTGTTGCCGCCGGATAGGTTTTCGTTTCCCTCTGGGCACACGATGACGGCGTTCTCGGTGGCACTGGTGGTCAGCTACTTTTATCCGGGGCTGGAGGCGCCGCTGTTTTTCCTGGCGGTGAGCATCGCGGTGTCGCGCATCGTGCTGGGGATGCACTTTTTGAGTGATGTGTTGGCTGGGGCGGTTCTGGGTGTGGCGCTGGGTTGCGCTTCAATTACGGCGTTTGCTTCCTTTGGATTGGTGTAAAGGCCTCCGCAAATCCAGAGTGAGAAGCAGCCTTCTTACGGTTTAAGCCGGTCCTAAAAAAATTTCTGCGGAACTTGACGAAGATGCGGAGGCCATCGTCTGCATCGCGTGTTGATGGGCCGGGGTTGACGCCGGGCGGAGCTAGCCCCGCCCCTCGGAAAGAACTGCGATGCGGCTCCGCTGCCAAGGCAGGGCGATGGCGCGCCCCTACGAATGGGTTGGGCCGACCTTAAGATGGGCCACTACATTTGCGTTAACGCCGGGCTGAAGCCCGGCGCCTACATTCTCTCGGGCTAGAGTGGCTTGGGGTGGGCTGAGAGGGCTTCGCGGAACGCTGCGAGATTGCTCTTGTCGACGATTGCGGTGCCGGTGTCCACCCAGGAGGGCATGGACGGGGCTGGGGCGGTGCGCCAGTCTTTGAATTCGTGGACGGCGTTGTGGTGCAGGTCGTCCAGGAATTTCAGGCCGTAGAAGGCCATTACGTAGGGCTTTTGCGTCACCGTGGCATTGATGCCGCCGCGATCGATCCAGGAGAACGTTTCGGGATCTTTGTCGAAGGAAACGATGGCGACCTTGCCGGTCATGTCCACACGATGAAGGGAGTCGGCCGCGCCCGCTCCGCCCGAGGCTTCGAGGCAGACGATGCCGTCGATCTTTTGCTTTTTGGCGAAGAGCGCGGAGATGCCGTCGTAGGCGTTGCGGGCGTCGCCCTTGTCGTCGATGGTTTGCACGACCTTGATGCCGGGATATTTTTTCAGGGCTTCGGTGACGCCGCGCACGCGCTCGTCGAGATTAGGTTGGCCGGTGATGGTAATGATGACAATTTGGCCCTGCCCCTTGAGAATGTCGGCCATGCGCTTGGCGCTTTCCTGGCCCGCTTTAAAATTGTCGGTGCCGATGAAGAGCAGACGTTTGGAGTCGGGCGCGTCAGCGTCGATGCAGATGACCGGGATGCCCGCCTGGACCGCGGCATTTATCGCGTCCTTGAACAGATCCGCGTTGGCCACCGAAACGAGTATGCCAGCGGGGTGGAGAGCGACGGCTTTCTGAAAGGAATCGAGCTCGTCTTTAGGAGAGAGGGTGGTGGGGCCGTCCATTTCCGCTTTGACGCCCATCGACTTCGCGGCGTCAGTAAGGCCCGCTTGCGCTTCCTGCCAATAGGGAATATTGATGTTCGCGGAGATGAAATAGTATTGCTCTTCCTTGGCGTGGTACGGCTCCTCGCATGCGACGAGGCCTACGCAGAGAGCGATGCTTAACCACGCAGCCCACATGTAATGGCGTTTCATACGACGTCTCCTTTGCGCATGTCCAGCCCGGACCGAAGAAAGCGAAACCCGGAAAGCGGGTTTTCTGGGGGGCAAGCCTATCACAAGCTGCGGGAGAAGGAATGTTTGTGTTGGTCGATCTTGAGTGTCAGGGGAACGAAACTTAGTAAGCGCCATTTAGAAGTTCTGAGGATTCTCCTTCCGGTCCGAAAATGGGCCGGGTCGGGCGTTTGACTACTTGAGACTTCTAATTTTGGCATTGGGCGAATATGACGCTGGTAAGCTAGTCCGCGGTGCAAGATTCCTACGTACTGGAAATCGCTGTCGACACACTTGATCGGGCGCTCGCCGCGGAGCGGGGTGGGGCGCATCGGATCGAACTGTGCCGCGAGCTTTCGCGTGGCGGGCTCACGCCCAGCGTTGAGTCGATGCGTTTGGCTCGCGAGCAGGTGCGTTTGCCGATTTTCGCGATGATCCGACCTCGGGCAGGTGACTTCGCCTATTCCGAGGCCGAGTTTGCGGAAATGCAGCGCGATGTGACCGTGGCCGCGCGAATGGGGATGAACGGCGTGGTGCTGGGCATGCTTTCCGACGGTGGGCGCATAGACATCGACAGAACGCGACAATTGGTCGAACTGGCGCGGCCGCTGCCGGTGACGTTTCACCGGGCTTTCGACGTTTCGGCGGATCTGCACCGATCTCTTGAAGACGTGATTCGAACCGGTACGGTTCGAATATTGACTTCCGGCGGTGCCGCGAGTGCGCATGCAGGAGTTGGTTGCCTGGCAAGTTTAGTCGAGACTGCTTCCACGCGCATTGTTGTCATGCCCGGCGGGGGAATTACCGCGATGAACGTGGCGCAGATTGCGAAGACAACAGGCGCGCGCGAATTCCACGCTGGGCTGAGTTCTGTAAGTACACATGACGAGCCGGATGAGCGGCGTTTTGAAGAAGAAGTTCACAAGCTGGCGAGGATTCTTGGCGCGTACGCCGCGGCAAATGTCAGACGGAATGAAAAGGATTCACGACGGGAACATTGAAGGACTTGAAGTCTCGCTCATTGCGCGTCGCCACAGTGAGTGCGTGAACGCGAGCCGTGGCCGCTATCATGGCGTCCTGAAAAATCGTTTCCGACCGGCGGTGCGTCAGAAGAGCCCATTCGCGAAAGCATCGACCGTCCATCGGCAATATTTCGTGAGACTCGGAGATTTTGTCGAGCCATTCCATGAGACTATGCGCTTTCTCGGCATCCTGAAGCCGGGTGATCTCAATGCCAGCTTGAAGTTCTCCGAGAGTTACGGCGGAGAGGGAGACCTGGCCCGGATACAAACTGCTTAGCCACGAAACGACTGCGCCATGAGGTCTCGGCTTGCGAACCTCGGAGACCACATTCGTGTCGAGCAGGTAGCGTGTCAATCGAATTCCACCGGCTTACGAAAGCGAAGTTTGCCACGCTTGGGCAAGGGCAAATCCAAGCGCGGACTGTCAGCAAGCAAGAGGTCCTTCAAGGAAGGCCTTGCCGATGCCTGCAGGCGCCGCCACTCTTTTATGGACACCAAGACGGCGGTCTCGACACCTCGCTTCGTGACGACCTGGGGGCCTTTCTTAAGGGTTTCGTCGAGGAGCTCGCTGAAGCGAGCCTTTGCATCTTGTACTTGCCAAGCCATTCTGACCTCCATGTCAATGATATGACTAGTCATCTGACTAGTCAAGAGCCGGCTGCGAAAAACCGCCGAGTGATCCCTGCTTTTGGGTGTAAGCGTGTCTTGGTTGACGCCGGGCGGGCAAGCCCCGCCCCTACAATGGATTCGAGAAAAGGACACGGCTAATGCCGTGTCCTGACGTTGGCCACAAACTCTAACCAGGTGGATGGCGAGGCAGACCCGGGGAAAAAAGCGGGCGCCGGTTGGCGGCGCCCTCGAAGAACAGAATTCAATTGGGTAGATTCTAAGCTTTTTGGGCCTGGCGGCGCAGGAATGTCGGGACGTCCAGATCATCCACGGTTGCGGCTTCCCGGGTGACTTCGCGAACGGGTTGTTGAACCTGGTGGACGACGTTGGCGGGGGGCGGTGGCGGCGCTTCGGGTTCAGCGATCTCCGGGGCGGCTTTCCAGGTCTTGGGCATGAAGGAAGGCTTTTCCTTGACCTGTTTTTTGTTTGCGTCCTTGAAGCCGGCGGCGATTACCGTAATTTTTACGGTGTCTTTCATCTGGTCGTCCTGCACCGCGCCGAAAATGATGTTGGCGTTTTCGTGGGCGGCCTTTTGAATGACGGAGGAAGCTTCGTGGACTTCCTGCAGGGTCAGGCTGGCGCTGCCGGAAATGTTGATGAGGATGCCTTGCGCGCCCTGGATGGAATTGTCTTCGAGGAGCGGGCTGGCGATGGCGCGATTGGCCGCATCGACGGCGCGGCTGGTGCCGGTGCCTACGGCGGTGCCCATCACGGCGTAGCCCTGACCGTGCATGATGGCTTTCACGTCAGCGAAGTCGCGATTGATAATGCCGGGGACCGTGATGATGTCGGAGATTCCTTGGACGGCCTGGCGCAGAATGTCGTCGGCAATGCGGAAGGCGTCGAAGAAGCTGGTGCCGCGCTCAACGGTTTCGAGAAGGCGCTCGTTGGGGATGACGATGACGGTGTCCACTGCACCGATCAGTTCCTGCAGGGCTTGCTCGGCTTGGAGCATGCGGCGCTTGCCTTCGAAGGCGAAGGGCTTGGTGACGACGGCGACGCTTAGGGCGCCGAGTTCACTGGCTAGCGAGGCGACCACTGGTGCCGCGCCGCTGCCGGTGCCACCGCCGAGACCGGCGGTGATAAAAATCATGTCCGACCCTTCGAGCGCCTCGATAATTTTCTCAGTGTCTTCGAGCGCGGCTTTGCGGCCGACCTCAGGGTTCGCGCCTGCGCCGAGGCCTTTGGTGAGCTTCGCGCCGAGCTGAATCTTTACCGGCGCCTGCGAAAGCTTCAGCGCCTGCAGGTCGGTGTTGGCGGTGATGAACTCGACGCCTTCGACCTTTGCCCGGATCATGCGGTTGACGGCGTTGCAACCGCCGCCGCCCACGCCGATCACTTTGATCTTTGCCGGCGACAGCTCTTCGCTGAAGCTCATTCGAATTGCTGTGTCTTTCATGGTCATGCGTTCCCTCAGCCTTCTCCAGTTTCGCCGGGCCTCGCTTCGCGGCGCATAAATGCGCCGCTCGGGCAGGTCACGATGCGCCAGCGAACATGGACTTCAATTTAGATACCAGATTGCCCCCGCGCTGCGGCGCAGACCGCCGGGCCTTCGCGCCGTACATCACCAAACCTACCACCGTTGCATATTCGGGCTGGGCCACCTGCTCTGGCATATCGGCGAGGCCTTTGGGCTCCGCGATCCGCACCGGCAGATGGAAAGTTTGTTCCGCGAGTTCCAGCAGGCCGTGGAGTTTGGCGCCGCCGCCGGCCAGCACGAAGCCTGCGGGAATCTGCTTGTCCAGGCCGGCCCGTTGTAAGTCGTCACGAATCAATGCGAGCAGTTCGTTAGCCCTCGGTTCGATGATTTCCGTAAGCATACGGGCAAAAATCATGCGCGGAGGGCGGTCGCCGACGCTGGCGATTTCGATGGCGCCGTCTTCGGTGAGCTGGGAGGTGGCAGCGTATCCGTGATGCCGCTTGATGCGCTCCGCTTCGGGAATGGGTGTGCGCAGGCCAACGGCGAGGTCATTCGTAAAATGATCACCACCAACGGCGACGGCGCTGGTGTGGCGTACTACGCCACCGCCGTAGATGATCAGTTCGGTGGTGCCGCCGCCGATGTCCAGCAGGCAGACGCCCAAGTCGCGCTCATCTTGCGTCAGGCAAGATTCCGCGGAGGCGAGGGGTTCGAGCACGGTGTCACTAATCAAAATGCCTGCACGGTTTGCCGCGGTGACCAGATTCTGCGTGGCCGAGCCGGATGACGTGACGACATGGACGTTGGCTTCCAATCGCTGGCCGATCATCCCGACAGGGTCGCGAATACCTTGTTGCGCGTCCACCAGAAATTCATGCGGGAGCACATGGAGGACTTCGCGATCCTCGGGGAGAGTGATGTTGCGCGCGGCGTCGATGGCGCGGCGAACGTCTTCACGTTCGATATCGCGCGAACGATGCCCGAGGGTGACACCACCGCGGCTATTCACGCCACGAACGAAGTTGCCGGCCACGCCGATCACAGCGGACTCTACCGGAACGTTGGCGACACCTTCGGCTTCTTCGACGGCGCGCCGAATGGAGCTTACGGTCGAGTCGAGATTGACGATCAACCCTTTGCGCAGGCCTTTGGATTCCGCGGCACCCAGAGCGAGAAACTTCACCTGTTCGCCGAAGATTTCAGCGATCAGCACGCACGTTTTCGTGCTCCCGATATCCAACCCGATTACGTATTTGTCTTTCTTCGCCAAACTTACTCCGAAAACTCTTATCTTATCTCGTCTTCGCCACCGTGGCGCTGCCGCTCGAGTCGGTATTCAGAATCACTTGCCGCGAATATTGCAGGTCGATGGTGCGCACGCGACCGTTGCTGGCCTGCCATTGGGCAAAATTGTCCACGACCAGGCGATATTTGCCCGCGAAATCGCTTTGGCCGAACTGGATGGTGACCGCCTGGGCGTCGTTTGGCGCCGCGAGGCCGGTCATTACCGCTCGCAAATCCTTTGCATTCGAGAGGTCAATTTCGCTGACGCGATCAGAAGAACCCGCGCGCACGAGATCAATATCTTTGACGAAATCCTGGTACGTCTGCATGCGCCTGCCGCGCTCGTCCCGAGGCGTGTTGTCGGAGAGGCCGGTGATGATTGGGAACTGATAGCTTTCGCCGCGGGGCCGATCGAGTATGACACCATGAGCATCGATAAGAGCAAGTTCGGTTCCGTTACGCAGGAGCGCAATGGGTGTGCGTTCTGTAATCTCGACGCGAAGGCGATTGGGCAGAATGCGCTGGACGCTGGCGGTCTCAACCCAGGACAGTTCCTCGAGGGCGCTGCGACGCGCGTCGAGCGGGATGCTCAGCACGCTGTGGCCGCGATCGCGGGCGAACTGCTGCAGCACGGCATCGCGGCTGACAAAGTGGTTGCCGCTTAACTCTACCTGATCGGGTTTGAGCAGGGCGACTTGCGGCGAATGATAGAGAAAGTCACCGGCCAAGGCCGCCGCAGTGATCAGGGCCGTTGCGGCAATTCCAAATACGAACGCGCGACGATAAAAAGAGGCGCTGCGCCCGGCGAACTTTTTACGACGGATCTCGACCGGCTTTTGACGACGCAAGTAGCGCGGCTCGTCTTCGTGAAGCAAGTCGGGCCGGTATGAATCGCCATCCGCCGCCGCGGCGTTGCGCGGCATGGACTTTACGCGTTCCACAAGACCACCTCGTGCTCGAGTTCCACGTCGAACGCCTTGTGCACGCGTTCGCGAACGTCGGCGATCAGTGTCAGCATGTCTTTAGCCGAGGCTGACCCGGCGTTCACGAAGAAATTCGCGTGGCGATCGCTGATGCGGGCGTCACCCACGTTTAATCCCTTTAAGCCTAGCTCATCGATCATACGCCCGGCAGACGCTCCTGGAGGGTTTTTGAAGATACAGCCGGCGCTTTTTTGGCCCAGTGGCTGGCTTGATCGACGTTTTTCGTTGCAGATACGAATTCCTGCGAGGATTTCCTTGAAAGGCTTGGAGGGAAGTTCCAGTTTCACCGCGAGCATCATATCATCGGGCGCAAATGAAGTGTGCCGGTATTCGAAAGAAATTTGATCGCCTCTGAGGATTTCGATCTTGCGCTCCGCAGCACGATAGAGTTTTACCTCGCGAACGTACGTTCCGATCTGCATGCCGTAGGCTCCGGCGTTCATGCGCAACGCGCCGCCGACCGTGCCGGGTACGCCGATGAGGCCCTCCATGCCGCCGAGATCGTTTTTCGCACAGAAGGTGACCGTGCGGCCGAGATCCGCGGCTGCGTCCACCTGAGCGAAGGTACCATCGATGACGACCTCGGGCTCGGGCTTGGCCAATTGGAGCACGACCCACGGTAACTCTCCGTCTCCGACTAATAAGTTCGACCCGCCACCCAGGAACTTGTGGGGGACGCCGTGGGCGTCCAGCAGGTTCAGCAAATCCGGGATGCCTTCGTGTTTTTTGATGCGAAGGAGATCGGTGGTGCCGCCTATTCCAAGGGAGGTCAAATCGGATAGCGCCGAACCGCCGCGTAACTCGACGCCCAGGTCCGGCAAGGCTGCGACGATCTTGGGATTATCAATGCGCATGGGTTGTGGAGTGCTCCGTTCCGAGCAGAACCATCAGCTCGTTGCTGGCGCGGCTGACGTTGCCCGCGCCGATGGTTAGGATGGCGTCGCCGGGGCGCGCCTCGCGCAGCAGGTGCTCGATGCCTTCTTGCATCGACTGGAAATAGAAAGCGTTCTTGTGTCCGGCCTCGCGAATGGCGTTGGCGAGGGCATCGCTGGTTACGCCGGGAATGGGTTGCTCACTGGCCGCATAGATGTCGGTGAGGACGAGGACATCGGCTAGATTGAAGGCGCGGCTGAAGTCATCCCAAAGATGCTGTGTCCGCGAATAGCGGTGCGGCTGGAACAAAACCAGAGAGCGAGCGAACTTGCAGGCGCGGGCCGCTTCCAGGGTGGCGCGAATTTCCACTGGGTGGTGGCCGTAGTCGTCGATGACCGTGATGTCGTTGACGACGCCCTTTACGTCGAAGCGCCGACCCACGCCGGAGAATTTCGTCAGGCCTTCGCGGATCAGCTCCGCGGGAACGTTCAGGTAGAGAGCGACGGCTGCTGCAGCGGCGGCGTTGCGCACATTGTGGATGCCCGGGGGATGTGGCAACTGGAATAGACCGAGGTCGTCTCCTCTATAGGTGAGGCGGAATTCGCTGCCCAGGCCTTCCAGTTTCACGTCGCTGATCACCAGGTCGGCTTGCGTGGAGATGCCGTAGGTGATGATCGGGCGCTTCACGTTGGGAATGATGGCTTGGACGTTGGACTCGTCCAGGCAAAGGATGGCGGCACCGTAGAACGGAACGCGATTCACAAATTCGGTGAAGCAGTTCTGGATGTCGTCCAGGGAAGCGTACTGATCGAGATGCTCGCGGTCGATGGTGGTGACCACGGCGACGACGGGAGCTAACAGCAGGAAGCTGCGGTCGCTCTCGTCGGCTTCCACGATAAAGAACTCGCCTTTGCCGAGCCTTGCGTTGGTGCCGGCCTGGTTCACGCGGCCGCCGATGACGAACGTCGGATCGAGGTGGGCGGCGGCGAGAACGGAAGCGACGATAGAGGTCGTGGTGGTCTTGCCATGCGCACCGGCGACGGCAATGCCGTATTTCAGGCGCATGAGTTCCGCCAGCATCTCGGCGCGCGGGATGACCGGAATCTTGTGCTTGTGCGCTTCTTCAACTTCAGGATTATCGGATTTGATCGCGGACGAAGTTACCACCACGTGGGCGTCGGCGACGTTGCTGGCCCGGTGGCCGTCGAAGATCGTGGCACCCAGATTTTGCAGGCGTTCCGTGATTGGCGAAGGCTTGGTGTCGGAACCTGAGATGGAATACCCGAGCGTCAGCAGCACTTCGGCAATGCCGCTCATGCCGATTCCGCCGATGCCTACCAGATGAATGCGTTGAAAGTTGCGGAATGACACCATCATTGGTTTCCTCGGGAACCTGTGACCGACGACCCTGACCGAGTAGATGCCGCCTCTGACCCTGAGTGGGTCAACGCGACTTCTTCCACTAGATTGACGATATCGCGCGCCGCGTTGGGCGTGGCAAGACTGCGCGCAGCTATCGACATACGTTCAATCTCCCGGGGCTGATCGAGGAGGGAGAAAATTTCACTGCAAAGGCGGTCGGCGGTGAGCTCCGATTCTGGAATCACGCGGCCCGCTCCGGCGGCGACCATGGCCTGCGCGTTACGCAGTTGGTGGCTGTCGGTGGCGGCGCCGAAAGGGATAAAAATGGCGGCGCGGCCCGCGGCTGCGATTTCCGAGGCGGTAATCGCTCCGGCCCGGCAGACAATCACGTCCGCCCAGGCAAAACGCTCCGCCATATTCGTCAGGAACGGCACGACCTCTGCTGCATACTCACGTCGAGCATATGCAGTGCGTACAGCATTATAGTCACGTTCGCCAGTTTGGTGCACGATGGCCAGTTCACTCTTACGTACAGCCAGACGGTCCATGGCATCTACGAAGGCGCGGTTGACGGGCAAGGCGCCCTGGCTGCCGCCGGTGATCAGCAGACGAAATGGTTTCTCCAGGCTACGCGTTTTGATGGCGAAAAATTCTTCGCGCACGGGGCAGCCTGTAACAATGGCTTTTGGGCCGAGGGCTTTGGCGGAGCGGTCGTAGCCCGCGGCGATGCGCTTGGACATCCTGGCGAGGACGCGATTCGTGAAGCCCGCTTCGGCGTTCGGCTCGAAGATTACGTTGGGCACGCGATGGAGCCAGGTGGCGAGCATCATCGGTCCTGCGGCGTAGCCGCCGACGCCGAACGCAGCGACCGGCTCGTGCTTGCGAAGAATGCGCATCGCGTCGAGCAATCCGGGTCCCAGGATAGCGAGGTTTTTCAGCAGTGTGGCTCCGCCCTTTCCCTTCAGGCCGGCGGCGCGCAAGGTCTCAAGTGGTAGCCCAGCCTGAGGCACCAGCTTCATCTCCATTCCGCGTTGCGTTCCTACCAGCACGACTTCCCTTTCCTGGCCTCTCGACAACCATTCGCGTGCGATAGCGATCGCCGGAAAAACGTGGCCGCCGGTGCCGCCGCCTGCGATCAGCAGCTTCACGCGTCTATGCTTCTTCCGCTTGCTGGCTGATGTTCAGGAGCACGCCGGTGGCCAGCAGCATCACCAGCAAACTCGATCCGCCGTAGCTTACGAAAGGCAGCGGAATTCCTTTCGTCGGGACCATGCCCAGCACGACCACAAAATTGATGAGCGCCTGGCTGAGAACCATCGCGGTGATTCCGAGTGCAAGCAGGCGGCCAAATCCATCTGGCGCTGCAAATGCCGCACGGAGACCACGCCATGCGTAAACGCCGAAAAGGGCAATCACCAGGATGGCGCCGATGAAGCCGAGTTCTTCGCAGATCACGGCGTAGATGAAATCAGTGTGCGCTTCGGGCAAGTAGAAAAGCTTCTGCTTGCTCTCCATCAAGCCCACGCCGGTGAAGCCTCCGGAACCCACGGCGATCAGCGATTGAAGCAGTTGAAAACCCGAACCGAGCGGGTCGGAATCGGGATTGAGAAATGCCATCAGCCTGGCCTGACGATAAGACACATGAGAAATCAGGAGGTAGAGGACCGGAAGCGCTCCTGCGGCGCCCACGACCAGCCACTTCCACGAAAGACCCGCGACAAAAAGCACAGCCGCGGCGATGAGCACGATGTCCACTGACGTGCCTAGGTCCGGTTGAAGCACGATCAGCATCACGAAGAGGAGAATTGGCGCGACCGCGGGGAGAATAGTCTGGAGAAAATCGTCTTTGCTGAATTCCATCTCCGCGGCGGCACGGCGCTTCAAATCCAGGAACCAAGCGAGATACAGGATGATTGCGAGCTTGGCGAGTTCTGACGGCTGAATACCGATCGGGCCGAACTTGATCCAGCGGTGCGTGGCGTGCGACTTGTCGAGGAAAAACGTTCCGACGAGCATGAGCAGCACAACGCAAACGGCAGTGCACACCACGGCAGGCTCGCGAAGACGGCGGTAATCGGTGCGCATCAGGGCAAACATGCCGAAGATGCCGAGGACGAGCCAGGCGGCCTGGCGCACCAGAAAAATATATGGGCGGCCGTATTGATGGTCGGCGGTCACGGCCGACGCGCTAAAGATCATTACCGCGCCCAGCAGGCACAGCGCGAGTGTGACACCAAAGAGCCAGCGGTCACTTTCGAGTGGTCTTGGCAATTGCTAACCTCCTGATCCTGATGAGCGGCCCGACGCGCTCGAGTCCGAATTCCCGCCAATGGACGCGTTAGCATGCGGCGCGAGCTGCCGTACCAAGTCCTTAAAGACGTGCCCTCGATGTTCATAGTTCTGGAATTGATCGAAACTCGCACAGGCAGGCGCCAGCAGCACAACATCGCCGGGCCGCGCCGCGTGCGACGCGATTTCGACGGCGCGTTCGAGCGTGCCGGCTCGTTTGACGGGAACGCTGCGAGCAAGCTGCTGTTCGATTTTTTCGGACGCGGCGCCGATCAACAGCGTAAGAATCGCTTTTTCGCGCAGCGGCTTTTGCAACACAGTGTAGTCGCTTCCTTTGTCTTTGCCGCCGAGAATGATCAGAATGTGGCCTGGAAATGCATCGAGCGCTTTCAAAGTGGCGTCGACATTGGTGGCTTTCGAATCATTGAAATAGCGCACGCCGCCGATTTCGGAGACAAACTCCAGCCGGTGCTCGACGCCTGCGAACAAGCGGACACCCTTGGCGACCGCGGATCGACTCGCGCCCGCCAGCCGTGTGGCGGCCACCGCCGCCAAGACATTTTCCAAATTGTGCGCGCCGACCAGGGGAATCTCGCCGCGGGTCAAGACGATTTCTTCCGTGCCTTCGGCGCGAAATACGATGTCATCGCCTCGGAGGTAGGCTCCCTCCGCTACGCGCTGCTTACGGCTGAACCAGTAGACCCGAGGCCCCACCGGAGCATACGGCGCTACCGCCGGGTCATCGGCATTCAGGATTGCGTAGTCTTCTTCTGTCTGGTTTTCGAAAACCCGTGCTTTCGCGGCGCCGTAGATTTTCATGCTCCCGTGCCGATCGAGATGATCGGGCGTGAGATTGAGAAATAAGCTGATGTTGGGGCGAAACGTTTCAATCAGCTCGAGTTGGAAGCTGCTCAGCTCGACGACCGTCATGGTGTTCTTTTTCGTGTCGGCAACGCAGGAAATCAACGGCGTTCCGATGTTGCCGGCGAGGATCGTCGGAAAGGCCGCCGCTTTCAAAATGTGTTCGACCAGCGCGGTCGTCGTCGTCTTTCCGTTGGAGCCAGTGATTCCGATCAGCGTTCCCTGCAGGAAACGGTACGCCAGTTCGATTTCGCTCCAGATTGTGATTCCGTTGGCTTGGGCAGCCAGCAAAGGCGGAAAATCTGCCGGGACGCCGGGGCTGGGGATAACGAGGTCCTGCGCCAGGAAGGTTTTCTCGTGGTGGCCGCCGAGTTCGAGGGACACGTTCGCGCTGCGAAGTTGCGCGACGCTCTCGCCGATCTCCGCTTCGGTCCGCGATTCGGTGGCGGTGACGATCGCACCGTGAGCCGCACAAAATAGCGCAGTCGCGACACCCGTCCGCGCTAGTCCGACAACCAGGACGCGTTTGTTCTTCAGCTCCATCGAATCGCAGCTACCTCAATTTCAGCGTCGTCAACGCAAAAAGCGCAAAGATCAGCGCGACGATCCAGAAGCGCACGATGACTTTCGATTCGCTCCAGCCGATCAATTCAAAATGGTGATGAATCGGCGCCATCCGAAAAATCCGTTTGCCGCGCAGCTTGAACGAGCCGACCTGCAGGATCACCGAAAGCGCTTCAATCACAAATATCCCGCCCACGAAAAACAACAGAATCTCCTGCTTGATGACTACGGCGATGACCCCGAGTGTTCCACCTAGTGATAAGGAACCGACATCGCCCATGAACACTTCGGCGGGATGCGCGTTGTACCAAAGGAAACCGAGCGACGCGCCGACCAGCGCCCCGCAAAAGATGGTGAGCTCCGCGACCCGCGGAATGTATCCAATGTCAAGATAGGTGGCCCACCGGTAATTGCTGCTGACATAGGTGAGTACGGTCAGCGCGCCCGCTGCGATTACCGTGCAGCCGATCGCGAGACCATCGAGGCCGTCGGTCAAGTTTACTGCGTTCGACGATCCGGCAATGACGATGGAAACAAAAATCAAAAACGGAACGAACGCCAGCGGCCACAGATGGGGCGACGACAGCAGCGAATGAATGACCAAGTCTGGATGAACTTTCTTCAAGAACGGAACGATCAGTACTGTGGAATACGCGCTGCGCGTGGCGAGCGCCAGCAGCCCGGTGCCGATGATAAAGCTGACCATGACTTGCAGCAGGAACTTTTTCTTGCTGGTGAGTCCGAGATTCCGCTGTTTTGAAACCTTCGCGTAGTCGTCGATGAACCCGATGGTGGCAAACGACAGCAGCGAAAAAATGGCTAGAAGTACGAAACCGTTGGTGAGATCCGCCCACAGTAGCGTTGGCACCAACGTGGAGAGCACGATGAGCACGCCGCCCATCGTCGGTGTTCCGGCTTTCTTTTGGTGGGCTTGCGGGCCTTCCTCGCGGATGAATTGACCGATCTGCAGCTCGCGTAACTTGCGAATCAGCCAGGGGCCGAACACGAACGCCAGAAACATCGCCGTCAGGCTCGCATACACCGTGCGTACCGTAATGTAGCGAAAAACATTCAGTGGGCTGAAATAGCGCTGCAGGACCTGATACAGAAGGTAGTAGAGCATCTAGTGTGGCACCTTCTCGGCTAGCGCCGTACCGGCAGCGTGCTTGGTCACCAGCGCTTCCACGATGTGTTCCATTTTCACGCCGCGTGAGCCCTTCACGAGCAGCAAGTCTCCGGGAATCACGAAATCCAGGAGAAAGTTCGCAGCTTCTTCCGACGACGCAAAGAACTTGGTCTGGGACCTTGGCACGCCCGCAGCCACGGCGCCCTCGACGATCTGCGAAGCATCTCCCGCGACGCCGACGACCCAATCGATCTTTGCTGTTTTCGCCGCGAAATTTCCCGCTTCGCGATGGAGCTTGGGAGAGGTTTGACCCAGCTCGCGCATCTCGCCAGCCGCTAGGATGCGGCGTCGATAATCCGGAGTCGCCGCCAGCACCGAAATCATGGCGTGCAGCGCCGCCGGACTGGAGTTGTAGCTGTCGTTGATCAGCGCCGCTCCGTTCGTGAACCGCAGCAATTCACCGCGCATAGCCGGGGCACGAAGATCACGCAGAACGTCCTGCGCTTCCGCCGCGCCGATGCTCCAAACGCTAGCCGCCGCCAGAGCTGCAAGAGCATTCGAAATCACGTGCCTTCCGGCCAGGGCCAATTCGAGCCGCACGCGCTTGCCGCCCTGCGCGAGCACAAACGTGGAACCCAGCGCTCCGCGATCCTCAATCGCCTCGGCGCGAAAGTCCGCCGCATTCGTGATCCCGTACGTCAGGACACGGCCAGGAGCCTGCGACGCAAAGGCCGCGACCAGAGGATCGTCACCGTTCAGCACCGCAACCGATTCGCGTCCATTGAGTCCTTCGATCAGCTCGCGTTTCGCCAGGGCAATTTCTTCCACGGACGCGAAAAATTCCAAGTGCGCTGGAGCTACGCGCGTGACCACGCCAACGTCCGGCCGCGCAATCTCCGCAAGCCGCGAAAGCTCGCCCCTCCGCGACATCCCCATTTCCAGCACCGCCGCCTGATGTGTTTCGTTCAGGTGAAACAGCGTCAGCGGCAAGCCGTACTCGTTGTTGAAATTGCCTTCCGACTTCAGGACGCGAAACCGCGCGCCCAGCAGTGCCGCCAGGATCTCTTTGGTAGTGGTCTTGCCGACACTGCCCGTGACCCCGGCAATTTTCCCGCCCCACGCTTCGCGAACGGCACGCGCGAGCCCTTTGAGCGCGACGAACGTGTCGGCCACGACCAGGCACCGACCGTGCACGACGTCGGTATAGCGCCCAAGCTGCGCTTCGGAAACCATCGCCGCGAGTGCTCCGCGCTCCAGCGCATCCGCCACGTGATCGTGTCCGTCATGACGCAGTCCGTGTATGGCGATGAACAGTTCTCCAGCACGTACCGTGCGAGAATCAATCGAGACACCGGCCACCCTGGCCACGGGGTCGAGTCCTGCGCCCGTCCGAGCACCCACCGCGCCAGCCACCTGTGTAATCGTCCACCGCATAACCGCCTCAAAGGATTCCCCTTACGCAAATACCACACGGGCCGATCAGTTTTCACGATTTTGAGGGCTCCTCCTGACTAAAGGTAACCGTGCATCTGAGCGCCTCGTGACCGCTACTGATCGAAGCGCGTCAGGTGCCAAACCCTTGGCCGCTCGGCGGCTGGTCATACCCGCGCTCGCTTAGCGCGCGCCGCGCCTGTTCGCGATCGTCAAACTCCAGAGTGCGATCGGCCAGAATCTGATAGTTCTCGTGCCCCTTGCCCGCCAGCAAAACGATGTCGCCCGGGAGCGCCTGATCCATCGCAAGTGCAATCGCCTTCTCGCGGTCTGGTTCGATCATGTACTTGCCGTTTGTCTTTTGCAGCCCGACCACGATGTCGCTGATGATCTTCAGCGGGTCTTCCGTTTTTGGATTGTCATTCGACAAAATTGTGACGTCGCTCAGACGTCCGGCCGCTTCGCCCATCACCGGCCGCTTGGTTCGGTCTTTCCCGCCTCCGCAGCCAAACAGCGTAATGATGCGCCCTTTGGCGTTCAGTTCGCGCGCGGTGCGAATCAGGCTTTCCAGAGCATCATCGGTGTGGGCGTAGTCAACGACCACGAAATACGGCTGGCCGAGATCTATGCGCTGGAAGCGGCCCGAAACACTCTCCAGATTCCGAATGCCCGCTGCAATGACCTCGTTGGACAGGTCCAGAGCCTGGGCCGCGCCAATCGCCGCAAGAATGTTGTAAACATTGATGCGCCCCACCAGCCGCGACGACACCTGGATCTTGCCCTTCGGCGTCTGCGCCACAAAGGACAGGCCGGAAAACGTGAGCTGAAATTTTTTCGTTGTGATGTCCGCAGCCGATTCCAAACCGTAGGTTACCGTCGTTTTCGCGAAGCCCGCCAAACGCTTCCCATATTCGTCGTCAATGTTAATCACGGCCACTTCCGGCACGCCCGCGCCGGTGCCGATAAACAATCGCCGCTTGGCCGCGAAGTAATCGTCGAAGGTCTTGTGATAGTCCATGTGCTCGCGGGTCAGATTGGTGAACACCGCCGCGGCGAAATGGCAGCCCCACAAGCGGTCCATCGAGAGCGCGTGGGAGCTCGCTTCGAGCACCGCATATCGCCCGCCTGCGTCGCGGGTCTCGGCCAGAAATCCCTGCAGGTCCACCGATTCGGGGGTGGTATTTGGCGCTGGATAGTTGCCGGCCGGAGTGTGATACGCAATCGTGCCGAACAGGCCGGTCTTGGCTCCGGAAGCCTTTACGATCGAATCAAGGATCGAGGTGGTCGTCGTTTTACCATTCGTTCCCGTTACCGCGATGAGCTGAAGGGCCTCGGCCGGACGCCCGAAGAAATTTGCTGCGGTGATCGCGAGCGCTTTCCGAGCCTCCCTCACGCGAATCCATGGGACACCCGCGGGCAATACCGCTGGCGGGTTCTCCTCGCTGGCGATCGCCACTGCGCCCTTGGCAATCGCGTCGCGCACGAACGCATTTCCATCGACCTTCGCGCCGTGCAGCGCAAAAAACAAGGTGCCTGCCTCAACTTTGCGCGAGTCACATGCCACTTGGCGAATTTCGATTTCCGCCGCGCTCGGCGGCAAGTCTGCCTCAACATCTTTCAGCAGCGCACTGAGTTTCATGTCTCCGCCTGGCGCGCGCCCCGACACGCCAAAATTACGCTGCCGGACAACGTCGTTTGTAACCGCTTTGCGTTCCGCCTCTTGAAGTAAACTCAATGGAATCCACGGCCAACATCAGCCGACCTCGTTTCTTTCTAGTGCTTCGAACTCTTGCGCGGTTTCCCCGAACTAGCAGGCTTCTGCGGCGGCGTCCCGAACTGAACCGTGATCCTCGCCCCGCGCTTCACTTGCGCACCTTCCGCTGGTGTCTGATCCGTAGCAAGATTGCTGCCAACCAGCACCGGGTCCAATCCCAGCCGCAAACACATCTCCGTAACTTCACGCATCGTCTTGCCGGAAAAATCGGGAACCGTAATGTCGCCACCCTCGTCAGCGCCCATCATGACTTCGGCCGATTTCGGTTTCGGCTCCGCGGCCTTTGACGGCGCTGCATCCATCTTAAGGTCCTCGGGCTGCGCGCTGAAATCGGCGGCCGTGAAGTCTTCCAGCGAACTTTCCTCAACTGCGCCCTGACGCAGGTACGCCGCCTGAATCAACCGTGGATTGAGCGGCACGTCGCGGGGCACCTCCAGGTACGGTAGCACCTGCTCGGCGATGCGCTTGAAGACGGGCGCGGCAACAAATCCACCCTCGTGCAGACCCACCGGCGAATCCAGCGACACCAGAATGGTCACCGCCGGATTGTTGATGGGCGCAAAGCCGGTGAATGAGGCAATCAGTTGCGTGGGCGAGTAGCGTCCAGTATTGGGATCGATCTTCTGAGCGGAACCTGTTTTTCCGGCAGCGGTCCAGCCGTCCAAACGTGCGAGGGTGCCCGTTCCGCCTGTCAAGACCACGCCTTCCATCAATCGTCGCAGTGTCGCTGCGGTTTCCGGCCGGATCACTTGTCGCGGCTCAACCGTCGCCAATGGTCCCGTCGCCGGCAAAAGTTTTGAACCTCGGCGCACCTCAGCGATGACATGCGGCCGATAGAGTGTTCCGCCATTCGCGATCGCCGAGACGGCCGTCGCCAACTGAATCGGCGTCACACCCACCTCTTGGCCCATCGAGATCGACGCCATGGAGATTCCACTCCAATTCTCCACTTTGCGCAGCAGTCCGCGACTCTCACCGGGCATGTCAACACCGGTCGGTGCCCCAAAACCAAAAGCACGGATGTACTCGTAGAACTTTGGCTCGCCCACGAGTCCCGCGATCTTGATCGCGCCCACGTCGCTGGATTTCGCGAGAATGTCCGCCACTGTCAAGAGCCCAAACGGTTTGTGATCGTGAATGCGGTGACCAGAGACGATGATCGACCCGTGTTCGCAATCGAAGATTTCGTCGGACCGCACCAGATTCTGGTCGAATGCCGCGGCCAGTGTGATCAGCTTGAACGTCGAGCCCGGTTCGTACACCGCGCTCACCGACCGGTTCATGCGCACATCCGCGGGCACGTTGGTCGCTGCATTCGGATTAAATCCCGGCCAATTCGCCAGCGCCAGAATTTCTCCATTGTTCGGGTTCATCACAATGACGCTGCCTGCCATCGCGTGCGTGGTGGCCATTGCCGTGGCCAGCTCGCGTTGCGCGATGTACTGGATCTTCTCATCCAGAGTCAGCACCACATTCGCGCCCCGTTCCCGCCGCGCTTCGCTGCCATCAAACCAGCGCTGTCGCGCGTCGGCCATCACGACAATCTTTTCGCTCTTGCCGCGGATCAAACTGTCCAGTTCGGATTCGATTCCTCCCAGGCCTCTTTCGTCGGGATCGACAAATCCCAGCACATGGGCCGCGAGATCGCGCTTCGGATAGAACCTCTGATTTTCGTCCTGGAAATAGACGCCTTTGAGATTTAGCGCAGCAACCGCCTCGACTTTTTCTGGAGGCAGTTTCCGGGACACCCAGGCGAACGAGCGTGAAGCCTGAAATCGCTGCTCCAGCACATCCTGAGGCACATTCACAATGCCGGACAGCAAATGCGCCACCATCGACTCGTCCGCGATTTCCGCGGGCACCGCGAACGCTGACTTCACCGGCACGCTCATGGCCAGCGGATGCATGCCGCGATCAAAGATCACTCCACGCTGCGGCGTAATTTCAACGGTGCGCTGCTGCTGTCTCTGCGCGCGTGCCAGGTAATCGCTGTGCCGTATGAGTTGCAGGTAGCCGAGACGCCCGAAAATCGCCAAGGCCCACAACATCGCCACTCCAGCGACTATGAGCAAACGGTTGGTCGCTGCACGATCACGGCTGGCGACGTGGGTTCGGTTCCTGTGCATGGGCACTCAGGTCGGCAAGGGCTCCGGTTGAAGGTTGATCTGAGATAAGAATGAGAGAAAAAACGGCTCGTCCATGGACGAAGGCTGTATGGCCAGTGCGACCCTGACTGGGTCAGGGTCCACGGGGAGCCGCGCGGGGATGATCGAAAGCCTATTCGTGATTCGAACGCACATACCGGGCCGCCGCCACTTCCGCGCCGCTAGGCGCGTCGTATTCCTGGACCTGCGTCGGCATCGGCTGCGTTAAACCAAGCTGTCGGCGCGCGATCACATCAATCCGCCGCGGATCGCGCAGCCCTTCAATCTCCAGCCGCAGTTCCGAGTTCAACGCCAGCGACTGCGTTTGCTTGGCTTTCAAGTCTTCCAACTGAAAACTGAGGTCGATACATCTGAAGTGCTGGTAGATGTACATCATCAAACAAGCTGCCACGATCGCGCCCAATCCCGCAGTGCGATAGTAGCTCCGCAAGCGCACCGGCTCGACGTTGCGCACCAGCCGCGAGTTATCGATTCGCTTGACGGTATGAAACTGCGTTGCCACCACTTGCTTCTTCCTCGACTTCATCCGACCACTCTTTCCGCGCACCGCAGCTTCGCACTTCGCGACCTTGGGTTCGCCGAAATCTCTCGCTCACTCGGCTGGATCACGTGTCTGGTCAGCACCTTCAGCGTTCCGGAGCGTTCGCCCTCTTGGAACGCGTGCTTCACCAATCGGTCTTCACCTGAGTGATAACTCAACACCACCAGGCGTCCTCCAGAATTTAATGTGGCGGGGGTCCGAGAAAGAAACTGCCCGAGTGCCTCCATCTCTCGATTCACCGCTATCCGCAGCGCCAGAAACGTTTTTGTTGCGGGATGCAGTCTCTGCCTTCCCCATTGCTTTCGGGCCCCTGCCACAACCGTTGCCAGGTGCGCGGTGTCCCGTATGGGTCGCGCTCGTACGATCGCCCTGGCGATCCTTCTGGAATCGTGTTCTTCCGCTCCCTGATAGAGCGTGTCGGCTATCTCTTCCTCCGACCAACGATTCACAATTTCGTCTGCCGTCAATTCGTCCTCGGCACCCATCCGCATGTCCAACGGACCCGCCTCGCGAAACGAAAATCCCCG
>Ga0210399_10000647_pt1 | contig 27701 bp, 24 predicted proteins | sample IncBWC14MmetaG_FD_150865 | JGI IMG/M metagenome (GOLD analysis project Ga0210399, IMG submission 150865) | Forest soil microbial communities from Barre Woods Harvard Forest LTER site, Petersham, Massachusetts, United States - Inc-BW-C-14-M | ecosystem: Environmental > Terrestrial > Soil >... | reverse complement strand
TATCACCACGTGTTCGGCGATCCCGATCAGGGCTTTGCCGAAGCCGATCAGGTGGCCGAAGCGCGCTTTATTGCCAACGAAGTAACGCATGCGGCGATGGAGCCGCATTCCACACTCGCCTCATTCGAGATTGACCCGCACACGGGCAAGCCTGGACGGCTGACCGTATGGTCATCGACCCAGGTCCCGTACTACCTGCAGCACAAACTTTCGCTCGTACTCGAAATGCCGATGGCGCAGATTCGAGTCATCAAGCCGCTGGTCGGCGGGGGATTCGGCGGAAAGAGCGAAGTGATTCCGCTGGAGATCATCGCCGCCGTGGCCGCACGCAAGGCCCAGGCTCCGGTGAAGATTACCTACACTCGTGAAGAAGTCTTCTGGGCGCATCGTGGACGCCCGCGCACTATCATTGACCTGAAAACGGGAGTGAAGAGGGACGGCCGCATTACCGCCGTCAAGGCACGCGTGGTGCAGGATGGCGGTGCCTACTGCTCGTATGGTGTAGTTACGATTCTGTACTCAGGCGCGTTGCTGGGCGCGCTCTACGACATTCCCAACATTCAGTACGACGGTTATCGTGTGCTCACCAACAAGCCGGCCTGTGGCGCCATGCGCGGGCATGGCACCGTGAACGTCCGTTTCGCCTTCGAATCACAACTGGACGAACTGGCGGCGAAAATTGGGATAGACCCGGCCGAAATTCGGCGCAGCAATCTGCTGAAGCCTCCTTGCATCACGGTGAACGGCCTGCGGGTTCAAAGTTATGGTCTGCCTGAGTGCATCGAAAAGACCGTTGCCCGTTCCGGCTGGAAAGAGCGCAAAGGCAAGCTGCCCAAGGGCCGTGGGCTCGGGATCGCATGCAGCCACTACGTCAGCGGCGCGGCGAATTCGATTATTCGCTCCGACATGCCGCACTCGACAGTGAATATAAAAATCGATCGCGACGGCGGCGTGGTGGTGTACACCGGCGCTTCGGAAATCGGTCAGGGATCGGACACGATGACCGCGCAGGTCGCGGCCGAAGTGCTGGGGTGTGCACTGCCTCGCGTTCGGGTGATTGCTGCCGACACCGATCTGACTCCGATTGACATCGGGTCCTACTCGAGCCGCGTGACCTTCATGGCGGGAAACGCGACGCTGCGGGCAGCGGAGGAGGTGAAGAAGATGATCGCTGCGGCGGCGGCGAAGAAGATGAATTGCACGCCGGAGGAGTTGGTTTTACGCGGCGACGTGGTGATCAGAAGGAATGGTCATGTGGGGACGCCCGCCCCCGGCCGTCCGGCCGAGCAAAGCTCGGCAGCGTCAGTTTCGGGCCATGTGGAAGGCCAGATTCTGCGGGGATCGCTGCAGCAGAAACGTAAAGAAGAAGGTCCCAAGGACTGGATGACATTTGAAGAGGCAGTCGTCGCGGCCATCGACTTTCACGGGGCGCTTACCGGGACCGGTTCCTATGCTCCTCCGCAGGAAGCTCGCGGAGGCAAGCACAAAGGCGCAGGCGTTGGACCTTCCCCGGCCTACTCGTACTCCGCGCAGGTGGCCGAGGTCAGCGTCGACGAGGAAACCGGCGAAGTCACCGTGCACAAAGTCTGGGCGGCCCACGATTGTGGGCGCGCGCTGAATCCGGTTTCGGTCGAAGGGCAGATCATCGGCTCGGTGTGGATGGGTATGGGACAGGCGCTCACCGAAGAGATGGTGTGGAAGGACGGCATGCTGATGAATCCCGGGCTGCTCGAATATCGCAGCCCGTCGTCGGTGGAGTCGCCCGAGGTCGAGCCCATCATTGTGGAGAGCGTCGATCCGGAAGGGCCGTTTGGCGCGAAGGAATGCAGTGAAGGATCGCTGGCGGCGACGATTCCGGCGATTGCCAACGCCATCTACGACGCGGTCGGTGTGCGCCTGCACGAATCACCGTTCACGCCGGAGCGTGTTCTGGCGGCGCTGCGCGCGAAGAAAAATGCCAAGTTGCTGAATCTGACCGAAGGTGTGGATCCGACTTCGCCGACGCGCTTCCGCGAGCATGGCGGCTCGCTCTGTTTCAAGGGAAAGGGACCGGAACGGCATGCGCTCGATCCCTCGCGGCGGGCCAGAATCACGACGGAAGGGCAACAGCAATGAATGGTGCTGACCTCACGACCGTGGTTCCCATCGCTGAAATGATGGGTGAAAACGAAGAAGAATCGCTTGGCCTCAAGCTTATGTTCGAGGAGGCTCAGGAGTTCCTTTCCGCATTCAATTGGTGCCGTCGGATCGAGGAGTCGTACTTCGGTTTTGGATATGCCGGCATCGTGGCGGTGTTTCTTTTTAGAATCGTTCCGGCCCACGCTGCTGTTGACGATTGGCTCTGGGTAGTCGTAGGAGACATGCCGCCCGCGTATCTGGTAACCGAAGGAAACCTGACCCCCGATTTGGCGGTCGCTGCCTACGTCCAGGAAATGTCCAAATGGGTAGGTGCTGCGAAGGAAGGGCTTTCGGTCCACGACCTAATCCCGGTCAACGTTTCTCCCACTCCAGAAAACGCTGAGGCTCTGGAACGACGGTTGGGCGCATTGAGACTGATTATCAAGGATACGGTAGTGCTGGATAAGTCGAAGCACAGTTCAAGAGAGATCCATTGAGCCTTCCCGATTTCAAACTGCTGCGACCGCGCACCACCGAAGCTGCTCTTGACCACCTCGGTGATCATGCAGGAAGCCTTCGCGTCCTGGCCGGCGGCACTGATCTCATTCCCTCCATGCGGCAGCATCTTTTCGAGCCGGAGCACGTCCTCGATCTTCGTGGCATTGACGCGCTGCGAGGGATCAAGCCGCAGCTCGACGGCGGCGTCGAGATCGGCGCCCTGACCACGCTCCGCGCGATCGAGCGTTCCGAATTCCTGCGCCAGCACTATCCGGTACTGACCGAGGCCGCCGCCACCGTGGCCTCGCCGGTGCTTCGCAACATGGGAACGATCGGCGGCAACATCTGCCTGGACACGCGTTGCCTGTGGTACAACCAGTCGCTGATCTGGCGCAAAGGCTGCGGATTCTGTATCAAGAAAGACGGCGATCTTTGCCACGTGGCCCCCGGCGGAACGAAATGCTGGGCGATATTTTCCGGCGACACGCCTCCCGCGTTGCTTTGCCTGAATGCAGAAATCGAAATTGCAACCGCCCACGCAACACGCCGCCTCCCGCTGCAAGATTTCTACACCGGGCTGGGCGACGACTATCGCAAGCTGCAGCCCGACGAACTCGTCACGCGCGTCTTCCTTCCCGCGTCGTCGGCGGACTACCGAGGCGTCTACCGGAAGCTTCGAGTTCGCGGGTCGATCGATTATCCCCTGGCCGGCGTGGCCGTGGTGATGAAGCGCTCTTCGAATGGCAAGAGCGGCCACGTCGCCGACGCACGCATCGGCATTACGGCCGTGAATCCCGCACCGCTCCTGGTGAAGGGCGCTTCTGATTTGCTCGTCGGAAAAGCGGTCGATCAAGCCCTCGCCGAAGCCGCGGGCGACCTGGCCGCGAAAATTTGCAAACCGTTGACAACTTCCGCACTCACTCCCGAGTATCGTCGCGAGATGATTCGAGTATTCACGAAAAGGGCCGTGCTCGCAGCCGCCCAGGTCGCTGATCGCAACTAATCGTTTTGCGGAAGGGAGAAGCCGATGCCCAACTACCAACTCGCTCAGGTCAACATTGGCCGAGTGAAGGCTCCGGTCGAAGATCCACTGATGGCCGGGTTCGTCTCGCGGCTTGACGAGATCAATGCGCTTGCCGACCGCAGTCCCGGCTTCGTGTGGCGGCTCCAGACGCCCGTGGGCAATGCGACTTATTTTCGACCGTACCCCGATGACGACAGCATCCTGATTAATATGTCAGTCTGGGAGACGATTGAGGCGCTGCGCCATTACGTCTACAAGACGGCCCACGCCGAACTTTTGCGTCACAGGGAATTGTGGTTCGAGAAGTTCTCGGGCACGTATACCGCGCTGTGGTGGGTGCCGGCGGGGCACCGTCCCGGCATGGACGAGGCGACGAAGCGGCTGGCCTATCTCGCGAAACACGGTCCCACGCAGTTCGCGTTTACCTTCAAAACGACTTTCGAGCCGGACGAGCAATTTCAGCGGACCATCGATTGGTCGTCGTTCGTGCCCTGCCCGGCGACTTAGCAGCGGGTCATCAAAGCGCGGCAGCATCGCGACACCTGATAGAATGCCGCCGGTAGCTGAGGCCGACTGACGACCCCTTGATCACCGACTGCCACATCCACATCCAGCCCATGGAAATGTTCAAGCCTCATGCGCTTGAACTGATGAAACAGAAGCGGCCGAACTTCGACCAGATCGTCGAATTCTGCCGCTCGCCCAAGGCCTTCCTCAAATTTCTCGACGCCAGCGGCATCGATCGCGCCGTGCTGATCAATTATGTCGCCCCGGAAGTAATCGGGTTTACCAACGGAGTGAACCAGTTCGTCGCCGACTATGTGAAGGAAGACCCCAAGCGCCTGCTGTCCTGCGGGAGCCTTCATCCCAGGCATACCACCAACGTGCTGGCCGATGTGGAGCAGATTCTGCGGTTGGGACTAAAGATGATCAAAATTCATCCCCCGCACCAGTTGCTGTTTCCTAACGATTACCTGAGTGGCGCCAAGGAGCTTGAAATCATTTACCGCGCGGCGGAAGCGAATGGTGTGCCGGTGATGTTCCATACCGGCACCTCGATTTTTCCCGGCGCGCGCAACAAGTATGGCGATCCGATTTACGTTGACGACGTTGCGGTCGATTTTCCCAAGCTGAAAATCCTGCTGGCCCATGGTGGACGCCCGCTGTGGATGCAGACCGCTTTCTTTCTGGTGCGGAGGCATGCCAACGTGTATCTCGACATCAGCGGCATTCCGCCCAGGACGCTGCTGAAATATTTTCCGCGCCTCGACGAAATCGCAGACAAAACGTTGTTCGGCACGGACTGGCCCGGTCCGGGCGTACCCGACATCAAGAAGAATCTCGACGAATTCCGGGCGCTTCCGCTCAGCCCAGCGGTTCAGCAGCAGATTCTGAGCAAAACCGCGCTGTCGATGTGGCCAGCCTGACCTCCTTTCGGCGGCGTCCTGCTCGATCTTCCGAGTTTGCACCTATTTCCGTGCGGTTGTATACTCCCGCAAACGCAGTGGTTCCAGAAGCGCCTTCCTTCGCCTGAAATGAAAAAAACAGAATGTAGATAAGGAGTGACCGTGAAGAAATTCTCCCCTGCGTTTCTCACCCTGACGTTGTTCGTACTCACGTTCGCGCTGGCAAACCTCCAGCCTCTATCCGCGCAAGTCCAAGGTCAATGGGCAACTACCGGCAGTATGCAATCCCCGCGCGAGTCAAACGCCCAGCTGCGGATAGCCGGTGGGAAAGTCCTCTCCATCGGAGGAGTCGATAACAACAATAATCTGCTCGCTTCGGCGGAGGTCTATAACCCTGGCCCGGGCACCTGGAGCCTCACCGGCAGCATGGCTCAGCCACGGGAGGTGTTTGCGGCCGTCGTGCTGGCGAACGGGAAAGTTCTGGTCTCCGGCGGACTGGGCGCCGGCAACACGGTATTGGCGGCCGCCGAGTTGTACGATCCAACGAAGGGAACGTGGTCCCCGGCAGGTTCTCTCTCGGTCGCCCGCTTGGGTCACACGGCTACTCTGCTTGCAAACGGGAACGTATTAGTGACCGGTGGCTGTTCGTCGAACCTCTGCGCCACCGACACGGCGGTCAGCGAGCTCTACGATCCTGTATCGAACACTTGGTCGACAACGGGCAGTCTCAACACCGCCCGCTATTACCACCTCGCGGTGCGGCTGAAGACGGGAAAGGTATTGGCCATCGGAGGCATCGCCCCCGCGCCCAGCACTTCTTGCGAGCTTTACGATCCTGCCAAGGGCACGTGGAGCGTTGCGGCCAGCACCAGTGCGACTCGCTACCTGGGCGCCGCAACCCTGCTGTCGGATGGCAAGGTTCTGGCTACCGGCGGCACTCCCAACAGGTTTCCGGAAAACTCAGCCGAGCTCTACGACCCCATGGCCAACACCTGGACCCTGACCGGGACCATGACGACCGCGCGTTATGCTCACACGGCCACGCTCCTCACCGACGGCACCGTTCTAGTGGCGGGGGGAGAAGGGCAGTCGATCAGCTGCGGAAAGGCCTGTACCGGTTACATTCCTACGTCGAAGACTGAGATCTACAACGAGGGCACGGGCAAATTCACCGCTGCAGCAAGCCTGAGCCGGGCGCTGGCATATCAGTCTGCGACCCTGCTGTCGTCGGGACGTGTATTGACAGCCGGCGGCGTGAGCACGACCAGTGTGTGTTGTGTGGTTGTAAACAGTGCCGAGGTCTATACCCCGCTGACCCTGACATTTTCGGCGTCCAGCCTGACCTATGGCGTCCTGCAGGTAGGACTCACCAGCGCTTCCCAGACGGTCACCGTAACCAATGTCAGCAGTCACTCGTCGAACTTCAGCGGGATCGCCGCCAAGGGTGACTTTTCGGACAGCAACACCTGCCCCACCACGCTCAACGCCGGTCAAAACTGCACGATCACGGTTACATTCAGGCCGACCGCCGCCGGAACCCGTACTGGAACCGTGACCCTCAAGGACAACGACCCGGGCAGCCCCACGCAAACCATCGCGCTGACCGGTATCGGCGCAGCCAACCCCATAACCGCGTTACCGAGCCTCACAACCTTTCCCGGTGTGATCCCTGGCTTCACCAGCGCGCCCATGAGTATCACCGTGTATAACGATGGCGCGGCGCCGATCAACCTTACCGCCATCGCTATTTCGCCCGCCAACGGAACTTTCACCCAAACCAACAACTGCCCAGCCACTTTGAATCCCGGCACAACCTGCGTCGTTCAAGTGGTCTTCGCGCCAACGGATACCGGCAACTACACTGCAACGTTGTCGGTAACCGACAGCGATAAGAGCAGCCCGCAAACTGCTTCTCTTGCGGGTGTGGGACTGGATTAAGCCTCGATGTCCAGAAGGCCCGCATCGGGATGCGGGCCTTCTGAGCTTCTGCGGCAATCGGTGAGACGGTTTACTTTCCTGCCTTCGCCCCTTCAGCATTGGCAGCCTTGGTTCCCAGCAGTTCGTCCGCCAGCGCGGTTGCGCCGTAGATCTTTCGCAGGGCCTCTTGAATGCCTCGTGAATCCACCGAGACCGCGCGTGCTTGCGCATCACTGAAAGCGAACATCCCCGGCAGCGATTGAATGTTGCCGTCGAAGATGATTCCTACGACCTCGCCCTTTCGGTTGACCGTCGGTGATCCCGAGTTTCCTCCGATGATGTCGGCGGTGGAAACAAAATTCAGCGGAGTCTTCAAGTCGAGATCCGCTTTGGCCTTCATCCAACTCTCCGGCAGGTTGTAGGGCCACTGGCTGTTGTGTTCAGCCGCATGTTCGTAGGCGCCGCCAATGTTGGTCGCAAACGGGATCGCCTTTCCGTTTTCCTGGTAACCCTTCACCGCACCGTAGCTCAGCCGAACCGTAAAAGTGGCATCCGGCGATTGGGCAAACCCGCTCTGGGCAAATCGCGCTTTCGCCACAATCGTGCCGTCACGGCGAGCCACTGAGTCGACCTCGTCCTCGAACTGCTTGCGAGCCGCGCGGGCAGCGGGATCAAGGGCACGCATGGCCACGATCAGAGGATCGGTGCTGGCGTCGATCGCTGCCTGCCCGCCTTCATACAGCTGCTTACGCACCGCAACATCGTCCAGCTTCGTGTTGGTGATGAGATCCTTCGCCGCCTCCACGGGCGTTTTGCCCTGCAACACCGTCTGCACTTCGGGATTGTCCGGGCCGAGTGCGTCCTGCATTTCGCTGAGCGAGTCGGTGAGCAGAACTGCATCGAGACTCTTGTAAATCGGTTCGGTTGAGAACAGCATCTGCTCGTACGACGGCAGATTGGTGTCTCGGAACTCGCGCATGCGCTCCTGATTCGGTTTCGGCCTCTCCGCCGCTGCACGCACCAAAGACCGCGCCGTCATGGCCAGATGGCCACCAAACCCGCGCATGCGCTCCAGATAAACCAGGTTGGGGTAAATGGACCGCTGCAGCTTCATGGCCTGGGCAATTTCATCCCACGGATCGGCGGCCCCGCTGTTCTTGGGATCAGCCTTGAAAGCGGCGCGCAACTTGGCCTCGTCCGCGGCTTTCGAATCCATGATCGTTTTGTCGAGCAAACCCGATTCATAGCCGGTGATGGCCTTTTGAGCGTTTTGCAGGCTAAAAATGTCTTCCTTGGCGATGCGGGCGTTCTCCTCCGACTGTTTGCTGAAGTCCTGTAACAGAGCGATGCGCCGCTGGAACAGCTTCAGATTCGCGGGATACTGCAGATCGCGCAGAAATTCGAGTTGCGCCATGGTCAGCAGGCGCCCGGTAGTTCCGGGATGCCCGGAGACGAAGATCAGGTCGCCGTCTTTCACTCCGGTGCGCGACCACTGCAAATAGTTGTCGAGGTGCGCCGGCTTGCCGTTTTCGTAGACCCGGAAAAATGTGATGTCGAGATCGAAACGCGGATAGGTGAAGTTATCGGGATCGCCGCCGAAAAACGCGATGTCGAACTCCGGCGCGAAGACCAGGCGCACGTCGGTGTACTTCTTGTACTTGTAGAGGTTATAAACCTGGCCGGAATAAAAAATCACCACGTCGCAGCGCAGTCCGGTCGAAGTCGCGCAATCTTTTTCGACCTGCGACATGGCGGCGCGCTGGGCCTGACCAGATTCCGCAGCCGACATCCCCGGCTTCACACCGGCGTTGACTTTGTCGGTCACGTCCTCAATGCCGACTAGCTGGTTGAGTTCCAGGTTCGGACACTTGGCCTCGTCCGCCTGCGTCTTGGCGTAAAAACCGGTCTTGATATAGTCGTGGCCGGCAGTCGAAAGTTGCTGCACGCATCCCGCGCCCACGTGATGGTTGGTAAAGGTGAGTCCGTCGGCTGAAACGAACGATCCCGAGCCGCCGTTGTTGAATCGCACCGAAGACAGGCGAACGTGGTCCAGCCATTCCTGGGTGAGTTCGAAGCCGTATTTGGCTTTGATTTTGTCTTTCGGGGGAGCGTTATAGAGCCACATGCCCTCGTCGGCGGTGGCCAGAGTAGGAAAAATGAAGACGCACGCGAGCAGTATAGAAAAAGAACGTTTCATTATCGGGTGGTTCCTCCGTGAGGAAAATGAAGAGCTGGTATCAGAACAGCGGCAATAGCGGAGTACCCCTTACTATACGCCCCGTCTAAGGCGAGTGGCAAAACTGCGGCGTGTCGGCGTCACGGCCCGAAATGCTCGCGAACGCCGCATTCGGAGCCTCATTTCCGGCTAGTACCCCCTTCGACGTTACCATGGGCGGTTGGAAAGTCGGGTGCGTTTCAGGTATAAAAAAAGGTTGCGTCCACCGCGTCATTCCTGGCGCGGTAGGGGAACGCGAAATTCGGCGATCGAAACGAGAGATCGAGGCGAGAGAATCATGTCCAGCCTGACCACAACTCATGCTCCCAAGGGACTTGAGGGCGTCGTTGCCACCACTTCCAAGATTTGCTACATCGACGGAGATCGCGGCGTGCTGGCCTATCGCGGCATCGACATCCACGAACTGGCCCAGCAGTCGAATTTTGAGGAGACCTGCTACCTGTTGTGGTTCGGAAAACTGCCAACCCGTCTCGAATTGCGCGAGCTGCACCAACGCCTGGCCGAAGAGCGCAAGCTGGATGCGTCGATTATCACCTTGCTGCGCAATGCGCCCAGCCACGCCCTTCCCATGGACGTGCTGCGCACCGCGGTTTCGGCGCTCTCGTTCTACGATCCGCAGGAAAAGAGCAACGACAGCAAGGCCAATGTGGACAAGGCGATTCGGATTACTTCGCAAATCGCCATGATCGTCGCGGCCTATGACCGCATTCGCAAGGGACATCCCGTGGTAGAACCCGACCGGTCGCTCTCTCACGCTGCGAATTTCCTGCTGATGCTGAACGGCAAACCGCCATCGCAGACTGCAGAGCGCGCCCTCGACATCGCGCTGATCCTGCACGCCGACCACGAACTCAACGCCTCCACGTTCGCCGCGCGGGTCACCGCGGCCACTTTGTCCGATATGCACTCCGCCATCACGTCGGCGATTGGCGCACTCAAAGGACCGCTGCATGGCGGTGCCAACGAAGCGGTTTTTCTCATCCTGGAAGCCATTGACGCATCGGGCGCCGACCCGATCGACTACGTGAAGAGCATGCTGTCGCAGAAGAAAAAGATCCCCGGCTTCGGCCATCGCGTTTATCACACCGAAGACCCGCGTGCCACGCACCTGCGCGCCATGTCTCGCGATCTCGGCACCGCCAGCGGGCAGGCCAAGTGGTTTGAGATGTCGCACAAGATTGAAGAGTTCGTGAAGGCCGACAAGAAACTTAACGCCAATGTGGATTTTTACTCGGCCTCCACCTATCACACGTTGGGCATCGATGTGGACCTGTTCACGCCCATCTTCGCCGTGTCCCGGGTTAGCGGTTGGGCCGCTCATGTGATGGAGCAACTGAACGACAACCGCCTGATCCGCCCTCGCGCCGAGTACCTCGGCCCGGAATACCCGAATCCGTATGTGGCAATCGACCAGAGGTAAAGCGAAGCCCATGTAGCGACGGCCGCCCTTCGACTGCGCTCGCAACGTCTCTCTCACCACAACAGGAAAATGCCGCCCGCAAGACGCAGCCAGCCCCGTGTCGGCCCCCGCGCAAGGTAGAATAGAAGCGGGCTCCGCATGCATCGCATTTACCTCGACAATAACGCCACCACCCCGGTCCTGCCCGAGGTGTTCGAGGCCATGCGCCCCTATTTCGGCGATCAGTTCGGTAACGCCTCGTCTATCCACCATCACGGGCAGCAGACCCGCGCTGCCGTCGAGGACGCGCGCGAATCGGTCGCCGCGTTGCTCGACTGCCGCGCGTCGGAAATCGTTTTCACGAGCGGGGGCACTGAGGCGGATAATCTCGCCATTGCCGGGATGGTGAACGCAGGCGATCACGTCGTCACGTCGAGCATCGAGCATCACGCCGTGTTGCTGGCTTGCAAGCATCTGGAAGAGATTGGCGTGGAACTGACGATCCTGCCGGTGGACGGCCGCAGTCTGGTCGATCCAGGCGATGTGCGCCGCGCGCTGCGCCCGAACACGAAGCTGATCTCCGTCATGATGGCGAATAACGAAACCGGAGTTCTGCAGCCGGTCGAGGAGATTGGTCGAATCGCGGCCGAGGCCGGCGTTTGTTTCCACACCGACGCAGTGCAGGCGGCGGCTAAAGTCGCGTTGGATGTGAAGCGAATCGGTTGCGATGCCCTCACCATTTCCGGCCACAAGATTCACGCGCCGCAGGGAGTCGGTGCATTGTATGTCCGGAAGGGAACTCGCCTGCAGCCGCTGTTTTACGGCGGCCGGCACGAGCGTTCGCGCCGCGCTGGCACGGAGAATGTCCCCGGAATTGTTGGTCTGGGCAAGGCGGCCCAACTGGCGAAGGGAGCGCTCGATCGCGCTGACGACAAGAAAATGGCGGCGATGCGCGACCGCTTGGAGCAGGGAATCCTGGCGCAGGTCGAAGAAGCTGGGGTGAATGGCGACGGCGCGCCGCGCATCCCCAACACTACCAATATTCACTTCGACCACATCGACGGCGAGGCCATGGTGATTGCTCTCGACCTGAAGGGTGTCGCGGTATCTACGGGCGCAGCTTGTTCCTCGGGCGCGATTGAGCCATCGCATGTGCTGTTGGCCATGGGCCTGCGCGCCGATCAGGCGCGTGCGAGCATCCGCTTCAGCCTGGGCAAGCAGACCGTCGCCGAAGATATCGATATCGCTCTCGCGCTCGTGCCCGAGACAGTGGCGCGCCTGCGGGAGTTGTCGCCGTCGTGTGGGAAAACCGCTCTTAGCTCTTAGCCTTTGGCTCTTGGCTTAGGGCGTTCGTCAACGGGCTCCAAGCCAAGAGCTAAAGGCCAAGAGCCAAAAGCGTTTTATGCCAACTACCGAAACTATTGCCGTAGCCATGTCGGGCGGTGTTGACTCCTCCACCGTCGCGGCCATGCTCCGCGCCGACGGACACACCGTCATCGGCCTGACCATGCAACTCTGGAACCAGCGCCGCCTCGCCGGGAAAGAGGGCATGCCCGAGTCTGTGCAGGGACGCTGCTGCTCGCTCGACGACGTCTACGACGCTCGCCGCGTGGCCCAGCAGATTGGCATCCCTTATTACGTGGTCAATCATGAGGAGCGTTTCGAGCGCGACGTGATTCGTCCGTTTGTCGAAGAGTACGTTTCGGGGCGTACGCCGATCCCCTGCAGCCTCTGCAATAATCACTTGAAGTTTGACCAGTTGCTCATTGTGGCCCAGCAGATTGGCGCTTCCCGAGTGGCTACTGGACACTATGCTCGTGTAGCCTTTGACGAAGCGCGCGGGCGCTGGTTGCTCAAGCGCCCAGCCGACATGAGTAAGGATCAGACTTATTTTCTCTTCGGCCTGACTCAGGAGCAACTCAGCCGCACGATTTTCCCGCTCGGCGACATGACAAAGCCCGAAGTCCGCGAACTTGCTCGGCAGCACGGCCTCGCGCTCGCCGAGAAGCCCGACTCGCAGGAAATTTGCTTCGTCCCCGGCGGCGACTACAAGCGCTTCATCGACGCCTACCTGGCCGAGCAGGGCGAGTCTTTATCCCTGCCCGACACCGCCGGCGACCTTGTCACCACGAACGGCGAGGTCCTCGGCGAGCACGCCGGGATTCACAACTTCACCGTCGGCCAGCGCAAGGGACTCGGCGTGGCCACCGGATCGCCCCTTTACGTCATCCAGATCAGCGGAGCGAACAAGCAGGTCATCGTGGGCGGGGAAGAGCATCTCTATTCGCGCACCCTGCGCGCCCGCCGCGTGAACCTGATCGCCGTCGACGATTTGCGTGGGCCGATGCGCGTCGCCGTAAAGATTCGCCATCGCCACGAGCCAGCGGCGGCGATGATCGAACGAGTGGGAGATGACGAAATCCTCGCCACCTTCGACGAGCCTCAGCGAGCCATCACACCAGGGCAGGCCGCGGTTTTCTATGACGGGGACGTTGTGGTCGGGGGCGGCTGGATCTCGTAAAGAAAGGTGCGGCATTGGACGACAGCTCCCAATTGAACTGTCTAGAGGAGTTTGAACCTTATGTTCGTCTTTCCCGACGATTGGAGCTACTCAAAACGTACTGGTACGCCGCAGCTACGGCCCCTCTTCTATTCGTGGTAGTTACGAGTGTTCGCTTCGCGGCCGATTCGAAACGCCCGCTTTTGGATGCGCTGGTCGCGATCTCTTTCGCATGGGCACTGGCGGTGGTAGCTTACTGCCTTGCCGTCCTCATACGTGTCCTTGCGGTTCGATGTCCAAGGTGCGGATGGAGATTTGGTGGCGGCAATCGTTGCGGCTCCTGTGGGCTTACGAGGCACCGACAGAACGCGACCCCTATATAGGCCTTCCGGTTCTCCGACCGGCCGTCGCCTCCCCGCGAATATAATCCCCCGCATGGCATCTGCAAATCCTTCACTTCCTATTCCTCAGAATCCGACCGCGCCGCCATCCTTTTGGAGTCAGCAATCCGGCCCGCTCACGCAGGGAATCAAGACCGGCCTCGCGGGCACCATCACCTACGCCATCTACGCCGGATTTCATTTGCCGCAGGGATATTGGGCGGTCTTCGCCGCGCTGGTTGTGACCCAGGCCAATCTCGGCGCATCGTGGAAAGCGGCGCTCTACCGCACCATCGGTTCGACCTGCGGAGCGCTGGCCGCGGCGCTGCTCATGCCGATGCTGGGAGATACTCCCGCCGGTGCCGGTATTGCGCTGTTCTTACTGGCAACTTTTTTTGGCTACCTGACCTCGCTGCATCCCAGCTTCACCGCTGCCGGATTCACTGCGGCACTGATCCTGGTCTTCAGCGGGCAAGGCGAGCCGTGGCACATGGCATGGCTGCGCGTGCTCTACACGATGTTGGGAGCCGTCGTGGCTTTCGGCGTAGGCGCGTTGATCTGGCCCGTCCACGCCCGCGTCGGCTTGCGGTGCAAGATTGCCAGCATTCTGGATGGCGCTGGCGCACTCTACCGCGCGGTCGCCGCCGCCGCTTTGCAGGGAATCGACAACGAGCCGCAGGTTCGCGAACTCGACCGCCAGTTACACGAACTGCGACGCGGCATCACCCAGCAGATGGACGAAGCCAAGAGCGAGCTGGCCTTTTCGCGGTTCAACGAGGGTGCATACCAGGCATTCGTCGACGAGGCCGATCAAGTTCGTCGGCGCCTGACCGCGATGGCGGAAGACAGCTCGCTTTACGTCCACGCGCAGTTGCCGCCTGGGCTGGTGCCGTCGCTGCCCGTGCTCGTCGAGAAAAGTGCGCAGATGTTCGCTCTGCTGGGAGAAGCTGTGCGCAAACCTGGGGAGGTTTTGAACTTAGCCGAACTCGATCTGGCGATCAGCGCTCTTGATGCCGACCTGGCCAAGCTCCGCGAGCAGCGCGCGACAACACCTTTTGCGCTCGACCGCATGCTGCCCTTCTGGGCTCTGGTCTTCAATTTGAGGGAAGTGGCGCAGGACTTGAAGCAACTGGCATCAACCCTGCCGCAGCTTGCGTGAAGGTTCGTAGCGACGTAGCTTGCTACGTCTTGCCGGCGGCGTTCGAAATGTTGTTGAGAGAGACGTTGCCAGCGACGTCTCTACGCAGTTCGTCGAGAAAAGATCTGCCCGACGCCTTCAGTTTTTCTTCCAACCGCGCCGTGCAGTCGCAATCGCCACAGGACCAGGGTTCCGTCCCATTCTCATCGCGGCATTTGCGGCGGTCGTGAGCGTCCTGCACGCGTGTCAAGTCGAAGTATTCTTCCCAGTACGGTTTCTCTTCCTGCAGTGGCGTGGGACAGTAGCAGACTTCCACCCAGCGCGCGGTCTCGTCCGCGCACAGCCGCGCTTCCTGCATGTTCCGCAGATACTCGCCTTCGGCGACCGATCCCTGGCCCAAGGTTTCCTGCTCAATGGCCTTGAGCAGATCGGCCTCACGACCGGGCTTCACGCGAGCTCGAACCAGATATCGCATGGGAGAAACGGAAGATGAAAGGAGCGGCCAACGAATCAATTGCTGATTGTTGATTTCTGATTATGAAATCCGTCGCCTTCGCGCCCTGCAGTCAGCAATCAAAAATCAGCAGTCAGCCATGCCTTTCAGATGAACATCTCATCCTGGGGCACGGGACGCCGCTCCTCGCGGCTGCCGCCGTTTCGGCGTCCGCGCCCGCCAAACAAAAATTCCAGGCCAGCCGTGATTCCCTGCATCAACCCGGAAAGCTGGCGAACCGGCGAGATCACGGTCTCGTGAACCATGTCGGAGGTCTGCTCCACGCGGTCGAGGGTTCGGGTGAGCAGCTCGTCGGCGCGAATGATCTGCAGGTGGCCGCGGTCTACAGCATCTTTCACGGTCGCATCCACACGTTGCACCTGGTCGCGCAGGGCCGTGGTCGAGGCCTGCAGGTTCTCGGCGATCACCTGCAGCTTGGGATTGATTTCCGTCAGCATCACCTCGGCCTGCTCGACCGTGGGCACGACTTTTGCTTTCACTTCCGTCGCAATCGCTTCTATCTGCGCGCCGATCTGGCGTATGGCCAGATACATGCCCAGCAGGATGCCGGCTTGCAGCAGGATCGCAATGCCGGTTAGCGCGACGAACACCGTGATCTTGTCCATAGACATTGCCTCCGCCCGGCGCCAACCGGCGCGGCAGAGCCTACAAACCCTTGGGCGCGCCCGTCTCCGTCGTGGCCTCGTGATAGGCCTGACGACCCGCTTCATACGCCGCGCGGAACTGCTCTTTCTGGGTGTTGACTACGTCGCGGCCACGGTCGGCCCACTGCGCCGCCTGTTCGCGCGCCTCACGCGCTCTACTACGCACATAGTCGCGGCCTTCTTCGGCGCGCGCGCGCAACACTTCGCGCGTCTCGCTGCCCGAACGCGGCGCATACAGCACTCCCGCCAGCGCTCCCAATCCCAGCCCTGCCAGGAACCAAACGAAACTATTGCTGTCACGATCCGACATAGCTATACCTCCGAGTAAAGTGCCTCACAGGAATGTTACATCCTCTGTCAGGCAAATACAATTGTTGGGAGTTCCGCGGCTTTATATTTTAGACTGCGCCGGATCGTATTGGGTTAAGGCCGCGGGCAGCGCGATTTTTCACCGTCGAGCAGAAGATCGGCGGGTCCCACCCACAGTCGGAAGCGCTTATTTCTGCGGTGTGGCCGGAGTCGCGGGCTTCTGCGCGGGAGCAGGCTGCGTCTTCACCGCTTGCGACTTGACGCCTTGCAACACCGAAGTCGGACCGCTACGCTTGGCGGCGTACACCGACAAGGTGATGGAAGTAATCATAAACGCCACCGCCGACCAGGTGGTGGCCTTGGAAAGCGCGCTGGCCGCGCCGCGAGGACCGAATGCCGTCTGGCTGCCTTGTCCGCCGAACGCCGCGGAAATGTCGCCGCTCTTGCCGCTTTGCAGCAACACAACAATGATGATGAAGAAACAGACCAGAATGTGGACGGTAGTGACGAGGTAAATCATAAGTTAGAATTTTTCCTGACGCTCGGGGCTATCGTTGACTGTCGCGGCCGCTTGGAATTGAATAGCTCCACGCGACAAAATTCATGGTGCGGAAGGGGGGATTTGAACCCCCACGCCTTTCGGCGCCACCCCCTCAAGATGGTGTGTCTGCCAGTTCCACCACTTCCGCACAGTTATGAGCCGCAACATGCAGGCAGCATTTTATTATAGCAAAGCGGATGCGCCTCGCTGCGGCTGTCCCAGAGCCGGATTATGGCGCGGCTCTCGAGGGGACCACGAGAGCGGTTTCGTCTGCTCTTCTCAGTACTTTACAATCGCCGCGAACGACTTTGGATCGAGCGACGCTCCCCCCACGAGCGCGCCGTCAATCTCTTCCTGTGACATGAGCGCCGTCGCATTGTCTGGCTTCACCGACCCGCCGTAGAGAATGCGTAGCTTCGCGGCGAATTCGTCGCCGAATATCTCAACCGCTTCGCGGCGGATCACCGCATGCGCCTCGGCGGCCAGTTCCGGGGTCGCGGTCTTGCCCGTGCCGATCGCCCACACTGGCTCGTAGGCAACAATCAACTTCGCCGCCTTCTTCGCCGAGATAGCGTGGAACGCCCGCACGCACTGGCGGCGCAGAACGTCATCGGTGAGTCCGGCCTCGCGCTCCTGCAACACTTCCCCCACGCAGCAGATCGGGGTCAGCCCAGACTCCAGTGCAGTTTTCAAGCGCAGGTTCACCGTGTCGTCGGTTTCGCCAAAATACTGGCGCCGCTCGGAGTGTCCGATGATCACGTGGGTCACGCCCAGACACAACAGCATAGGTGCGGAAATCTCTCCCGTATAAGCTCCGTCCGCCTTCCAATGAACATTCTGCACCCCGACGGCAACGTTAGAACCCCGTGCCGCTTCAATGGCCGTCGCCACATCTGTGTAAGGTGGGCAGACCACGATCTCGTCGCGGTCGTGACCCGCCACCAGGGGCAGGAATTCGCGAAAATAATCCCGGGTGTCGTCGGGAGTTTTGTACATCTTCCAGTTGGCGGCCATTACTTTCTTTCTCATGAGTGAGCCTTCTCAATGCGGAATGAGTTCGAATTCTCGAGTTTCTTGGCGGCCCGGCCGAATGTTCTAAGATCGTCCGAGTCAAACAGAATGAAGCGGCAGCGCTTCACTGACCTGGCGGATCGCAGAGCGTCGATCGCAGAAGAGATTGCGACGGGCGCGGCCTCGCTTGCGGGATATCCAAACGCGCCCGTGGAGATCGCAGGAAAGGAAATGGAAGTAAGCCCGTGCTCGTCAGCCACGCGAATCGACTCCCGATGACAGCTCGCAAGCAGGTCGGCCTCTCCCTGCTGTCCGCCGCGATAGACCGGGCCAACCGTGTGAATCACATGCTTCGCGGGAAGGTCCCCGCCGGTCGTGATCACCGCCTGCCCAGCCGGAAGCCTTCCAATCTTGCTGACAATCCGCCGGCACTCGGTCAGAATGGCAGGACCTCCTGCGCGATGAATCGCACCATCGACTCCACCGCCTCCCAGAAGCGAGGGGTGCGCTGCATTCACAATCGCGTCAGTCGTTTCTTTGGTGATGTCGGCCGGCCCGTCGATCTCAATGATTTTCTGATTGTCCAGCAGAAGTCGCATAACAAACTCTCAGTACGCAGTTGCCCTTTCTTAGTGAAACCCCTTCGCCTCTTACTGAGAACCGAGAACCGAGAACTGAGAACTGTTTTTTTCTACTTCTTATCCGTGAGCGCTTCGACTCCCGGCAGCTTCTTTCCTTCCAGGAATTCCAGCGAAGCACCGCCGCCAGTGGAGATGTGCGTGATCTTGTCGGCTACGTTCGCGGCGTGCACGGCCGCGACCGAATCGCCACCGCCCACAATCGAAATCGCCCCGCCGTTATCCGCCACCGCATGGGCAATCTTGAACGTGCCGCGTGAGAATCCCGGAACTTCAAACACTCCCATCGGCCCGTTCCACACAATGGTCCGCGCGGTTGAGATTTCCTCGGAGAACAATTCAATCGTCTTTGGCCCAATGTCGAGCGCCATCTTGTCGGCGGGGATGGGCTGGCCTTCGCCAACCTGCTGCACCACCACATTGACCTCCGGCTTTATCGCCACCACGTGATCGATCGGCAACAGGAATTTCAGATTCCGCTTCTTTGCTTCCGCCAACAGCTGCTTGGCGAGGTCGACCTTGTCGGCTTCGAGCAGCGATTTGCCGATCTCGTGTCCCTGCGCTTTGAGGAACGTGTAGGCCATGCCTCCGCCGATGATCAGCGCATTCACTTTGTCCATCAGATTCCGAATCACGCCGATCTTGTCGCCAACCTTCGCGCCGCCCAGAATCGCGACGAATGGCTCCTCGGGATGCTGCAGCGCCTTGCCGAGATATTTCAGTTCTTTCTCCATGAGCAACCCAGCGGCGGATTGCTTTACGAACTTCGTCATCCCAACGGTCGATGCATGAGCCCGGTGCGCGGTGCCGAATGCATCGTTCACGTAATACTCGGCCAGGTTCGCCAGTTGCCGCGCGAACTTCTCGTCGTTGGCTTCCTCTTCGCCATGAAAGCGCAGATTTTCGAGCAGCAGCGTCTGGCCCTTTTCCAACTGAGTTGCGACTTCTTCGGCTTCTGGACCAACGCACTCCGGACTGAAGCCAACGTTCTCGCCGCGCGCCAGTTCTTTATCGAGCAGCATGCGCAGCCGCTCGGCCACCGGCTTCAGGCTCAACTTGGGATTGGGTTTGCCCTTGGGCCGCCCGAGATGCGATGCCAGAATCAGCCGCGCGCCGTGGCGCAGGGCGTATTCGATGGTGGGCAGGGTTTCGCGAATGCGGGTGTCGTCCATGACCCGCCCGTCTTCGAGCGGCACGTTGAAGTCGACGCGCATAAAAATCCGGTTGCCATTGAGCGGGAGATCACGAATGGACAGCTTGGACATTGGCTGGTCGTCCTTCTTTGCAGGCGATATTAAGGAAGCGAGCCAGACGCGCGATTCATGCGTCGCAAAAAAAAGAACGCGACGCAGCGCGCGGCTCGCCCAGGTCCTTCGGCGGGCACGGCGCCCGCCTCAGGATGACAAATAGTTCGTTACAGGCCCTTGCTTGCGATGTAGTTGATCAAGTCGCGCACGCGGCAGGAGTATCCCCACTCATTGTCGTACCAGGAGATCACCTTGACGCAGTTGCCGCCGACCACCATGGTACAAGGCGCATCCACGATCGAAGAGAAGGAGTTGCCTTTGAAGTCCGACGACACCAGTTCCTGCTCCTCATACGCCAGATAGCCCTTCAACGGCCCGGATTGCGTCGCCTTCTTCAGCGCCGCGTTCACTTCTTCCTTGGTTGTCTTCTTCTCGACCCATGCCACGAAGTCGACCACCGATACGTTCGGCGTGGGAACACGCATCGAAAATCCGTCGATCTTGCCGCCGAGTTCCGGAATCACCAGCTTCAGCGCCTTCGCCGCCCCCGTGGAAGTGGGAATCATATTAATCGCCGCCGCCCGCGCGCGCCGCAGATCCTTGTGCGGGAAGTCGAGAATCACCTGATCGTTGGTGTAGGAGTGAATGGTGGTCATGGTGCCGCTGACGATCTTAAATTCGTCCTGGATCACTTTGGCCACGGGCGCCAGGCAGTTCGTCGTGCAGGACGCATTCGAAATGATGTGATGCTTCGCTCCGTCATATTTTTCATGGTTGACGCCAAGCACCAGCGTGATGTCTTCATTCTTCGCCGGAGCCGAGATGATGACCTTCTTCACCGGCCCGCGCATGTGCTTCTTGGCATCGGCGGCATCGGTGAAGCGTCCAGTCGACTCGATCACCACCTGCGCGCCCACGGACTCCCAGGGCAGCGCGGCCGGGTCTTTTTCTTTGAAAACTTTGATGGTCTTGCCGTCGACCGTAATGCTGTCGGCGTCGGCCGAAACCTGATTCGGAAGGTTGCCCAGAACCGAGTCGTACTTCAGAAGATGAGCCAGAGTTTTGGGGTCCGTCAGGTCGTTGACCGCGACGAAATCCAGGTTTGGATCCTTAAGCGAAGCCCGCAACACGTTGCGGCCGATCCTTCCGAAGCCATTAATGCCTACTTTAATTACCATGTTTCCTCCGTGAGATTTATGAAGGCGAGAATCAGATTGGGTTGACGGTTGTGCCGTAAACAAATGATGTTAGCAGGGAAGGGGAAGCGACGTAAATGACGCCGGTTTCCTTTTCCAGTAACCGCAGTTCCAATCACGCAATCCCGTGCGCGGGGTCACTGACTTTGGAAGGCGCGGTCGGCGGTCTGTCCGACCACTCCGAACGAATCAAATCTCAGAAGGCCGAAAGGGTACAACCTCAGAAGTATCAGTTCGATGAAATCAAGTTCTGTGACCGGGATCACAGCGAAACTCCGCCGAAAGGCGTGAAATGACTGGTTCGGGCAGAGGGTATTGTTTTTTCCGCCGGAAACGAGGATCCAGTGATTACCAGCCAGAGCAGTCTCCCGACCTCCGAGGTTTGTGCACGCATCCGGCAGTTCGGGTACGCCGCGTCGCAAGAGATTCGAATCTACGGCGAAGAGTTCGAAGTGTTATCCGACCCGTTCCCCAGCGACGGGGGAATTGCCATACAAGTCCGCTCCAAGCGAACCTCACAAGCGCGAGTCCTGCAGTTGCCCGCCACGGTCATCCATCGAGTGAGCCAGAGCAAACTCAGAGCCGCGTAAGGATCTTGCAACCATCTCAAACCTAGGTTGCGTCCGCGGTATTGAACACTTGGGTGGCGCAGCGGTAGTCGATTGCTTGCCGCGCCGAATCGCCGGTTTCACGGCTTACTGGCCGGAGGCAACGTGTTTTCCGTGTCGACCTTGTGCTTGTGCGACATTTTGCGCCGGATGTCGGGCCAGAACTCTTTGACGACGATGGTGACGGTGTCGAGGCCGACCTGTGTTCCCCACACGTTGAGGGCATTGGTTAGAGTTCGGTCGGAGCCAACAAACATGTGTGGGTTGGTTGGCGTACTGATGAAGGTGCTCCGCGGATGGTAGCTGTAGGTGGAGATGCCGGCTGCGGTCGCAGCGCCAACAACCTCAGAATAATTAAACTGCGAATGTCCGGAATCGGTGCGGGTCACAAAAATCCGGCTGACCGCGTACCAACTCCGGCGCCCAAACCCGCCCTTTCCCGACTGGTAGAACCGTGGGTCCTGGCGTAGAGCCGACGCAAAGATGGCCTGCGTCATGAAGTTTTCGATTATGCTGTCGGCCGCAGTGGTTGCATAACGCTTTCCATAAGCCTCCCATCCCTGCCCGTAGGCGGGCTCGCTGTTCTCCGCCTGGCTGATGGCGGACAACAGACCCCACCAGGGGAATTGCACGGGATCGAACGTGCCTCGCGCCACCACCGCAAATTTCTGCTTGGTGGTCAGCGGTGGAACCTTGCGACTGTTCTCCAGACTCAAGAAATTTGGCAAAGCATAGAAGAGCCGATCCTTCGACGTTCCCGAGGAGGTTCCTGGGGCGGCGGTGTCCTGCCCCTTCGTCTCCTTGCCCGTCTGAGGCTGGTCGGCGGGAGGTTGGTCGCCTGGAGGATGATCGGCAGGCTTCTGCTGTGTCGAGGGCGAGGCCTGATCCTGTGCTGCCGTCTGCGACTGGGTTTGGGCCGGTGAATCCTGATTCGACGGAGGCGTGCTCTGCTGTGCGGCACTCAGCAATGGGAAAAGGATGGCAAACGCAACCCAGGCCGTGAGTCTGGCGGCGGACTTAATAGACAATGACTTCTCCCAACGTGATTTCACCCGCAAAAATTTCTCTCATTGCGAATAGATGCGCTGTTCTGAGTGTCGATTACTTTTTATTCTATCAATCCCATGTATCCCTAGATTCCGCAGCGCTTTACATTCGTTTACAAAAGCAGCGGTTACAAAGCAGGAACGTCTCTGGAACCTGCTAAGAAAAAACAGGCGGCCCGCAAAGAGCCGCCTGTCCGGTCCGATGCAATCCGTCGCTAGAAGTGGAACCCCAACTCCGCCGTCAGCGTTCGCGGCGTAACGTAGTGCGTCCCACTGAAGGTGGAGAGGAAGTTGTAGAGCGCGTATTTGTTCGTCAAGTTAATGACGGTCAGTTGCGCACTCCATTTGTACTTGTCACCGTGAAACAGATTGTCATGACCCAATGAAAGGTCGAACAGACTCCGCGGGGCGATGCGCTGCGGATTGTGGTCATCATTTTCGGCGTTCGGCGCCGGCACGGTGATCAGGGCTGACCCGAACTGCGACGCCAAGCACGGACTCGGCAGAGCCTGGGTGGGAGTGGCCCGCATACCGTTGCAGACGAATCCCGCCTGAAATTCCTGATCGGCGGTCAGCGGCGCACCCGAGATGGTATTGATCAGGTTGATCGCGGGTTGGCCGCCCAGGGAAGTGGACGCCCCGGCGCAAGTTGCCGTGAGCGGATTAAAGCAAGGCGTTGCTCCAGCCACCAGTCCGCTGTCGTACCGCCAGTTGAAGCCAAACCACGGCCCGGTCTTCCACGGTTGATATTGCAGGTGCGTGGTCTGGTTGAACCTCTCGTCGTGATCGATCCGGAAGACTCCAGTAGCCGGGGGAATGATCGGCAAGCCCGCCACTTGCGGCAGGAAGAACCGGGCGGCCACACTCGACATCACCACCTGCGCCGAGAACCCGCGATAATTGGGCACGCTCACCCGCAGCGCAAATCCCGGAATCTTCGCGTTGTGCCATTCGATTGGGAAGGTAATCGGCGTGCTGCCCACGGTTCCGAAATCGTAGCCGTTGTGCGTGTACTTCCAGATATAGTCGCCGCTCACCACCAGGTAGCGCCCGAACGCCTGTTGCAACCCCGCGTGGAATTCGTTGCGGTAGCCCGGAGTAATGGGTCCTGTCGCACACGGGACGCCGGGCGGCGGCACCAGAGCGGCCAGAAATGGGATGCCGCAGCCAGTGCTGGCTATTACCAGATTCTCGTTGAATGGACTCTCCAGGGTTCGCGCGTACGAAACCCGCAACACGGTGTTGGTCTTCTTGATGTTGTAAGCAGCGCCCAGCCGAGGTTCCCCTTGCCGGTCGCGCGCCAGAGCGTTATAGAAATCACCGCGCAGTCCCAGGTTGAACGACCAGTTTCCCTTGGTGATCGAGTCCTGCGCGTAGATCGCCAGTTCCTTTACGTCGGTGTGGCCGTTGAACGAGAACAGACTTCCTCTCGCATAACGCCCGCCTCCGCCAGTCAAGTCGTAAGGCGCCAGCACCGCACAGGGTGTGCCTGCGAGCGGCTGCCCCGTCGCCGTCAGACAAGACGGTGAAATTGCTGCAACCAGGCCGGGATCGACGATGCCGATGCCGTCCGCCTCATCCAGGAACGTCTGCTCGTAGGTGACTCCCACCTTGATGTTGTGGATCCCCTTCACGTACGACACATTGGACCGAAGGCCTGTATTCGTGAGCTTCCGGTTCTGAACCACTGTCTCGCCTTGCAAGTCGGGAGAGAAATCGTTGAATGGGTTCGCGCTCGGATAGTAGTTGTACTGGTCGCGGCGCACGAAGCCGCCGAAAGTAAACACCGAGTTCGAGCTGAGCAAGCGCGTCCATGTCGGCGAAATATTGAAGGTTTTGATCTGCGAAACCTGGTCGGTGGCCCCCAGCGGACTGCCCGTGACCGGATCGGTGAGTTGAACGCCGTTTACGTCGTGAAACTGTTGATCGAACGAATTCGGGTTTTGAAACCAGGAGCGCGAGTAGCCGAAGTTCAGGTGGATCGAGTCCGCAGTCGAGAGTTGATAGTCCACGCGGTCAAACAGGTTCTCTTCGTTTCCTTTGTCGTGCATTACGGCAAATTCCGGCGGGTCGAGAAACCTGCCGCTCCTCAGTCCGTTGGCCGAAATAAAATTCCCCCATTTCTGCCCCCCGTAGCCGAGGTTGAACCCAACGTTGGATGTGCCAAAACTGCCATAGGAGGTCGTTACCGCGCCATGGGGCGTCGTCATGCCCTGGCCTGACCGGGTGGTGACGTTGATGATCAAACTGGTCTTGCCCCCGTATTCGGCGGGCGGCGCGCCGGCGATGACCTCCATGGACTGGATGGAATCGAGCGGAACCTGGTTGGAGAACACTTTGCTCTGCTGGTCGGTAATCGGCTGGTCATCGACGGAAAACGAGTTTTCCGCGTGATCGCCCAGACCGTGGAAAAGACCATTCGAATCCGCCGCCACACCCGGAGTGGCCAGCGTGACCAGCGAACTCAGCGAGGAGGAAGCGCTTTCCAAAGGAAGTCTGTCGAACAAGCTCTTGTCCACGTCGGTGTGGGCGGTGGGGTCGTTCTCAATCAGATCGCCGCCTTCGGACTCAACCGTCACCTGGGTGGTCGATGCCGCCACCTGCAATGTGATGGCAACGCTGACCGGCACCGCGGAGCGTGGCTCCACGTCCTGCACAGCGGTGGCAAAGCCCTCCGCCCTTACCGTCAGGTGGTAATTGTTGAAAGGAATATTGGTAAAGGTGAACTTCCCCGCAGCGTCGGTGACAGTGGACCGATCGTAACCGCTCACCGGATTGTGGATTTCGACCGTCGCTTTAGGGACGACCGCACCCGTTGGATCCACCACGCTGCCGCTGATCGAACCAGAATTCCCGGTCGATTGGGCCCAGCCTGCGGTGTTCAGAAACGTCATTAGAAAGATGGCAATCGAAATGGCGAGCGCTCGCCACTTGTAGGAAGTAGGCATTACGTCCTCCTGAAGAAATGAAGAAAATGAAGCAATAGGGAATCGCCGACGCAAGCGCCGGACGGATTTAAATTGTGGGAATCCCTACAGGGCAGGAGGACCGCGAATCCCCTGGTCCGAGAAATCGAACCGGGTCTTCGCGACGACATCTTCTTCTCGCAGCAGACCGACCGCGGCAAATACCGGAGCGGACTGACTGGAACTTACGGTGGGGCTGGCGCTGTGCGCGACCACGCAAATCGAGCAGGAAGCGGACTCAGTCCGGTTGGGGTGATTGTGGGTAGACTCCGCCGCCACCGTCCACATCATCAGGGACAGGCAGATCCATGCAGACCATTTCACCCACACACGCATCAATTACCCCAGAAAACTCTTTCCTGCTTTGGGATTAGACTCTTCAAAGCTTATAACGGTTATCCACCGCAAGGCAACGCCGGGCAAGTTACTATAGAGCAATGGGCGTGCATCCCGTTGATGAGTCAATCGCCCGGCGAAACGCACTTATTTCAATTCGCGAGGAATCCATGTCAGAACCAACCTACGAAGAACTCAAAGCCAAGCTGTCTCAGCTCGAAAAAGAAGTCGAAACCAAGAAACGCAGCGGAGACCTGATCTTCAAAGTCGGAGAAAAAGGCGGCGTCAGCGTCTACGGCCTCGGCCGTTTCCCCGTCACACTCTACTACGAACAATGGAACCGCCTGCTCGGCGCAGCCAACGAAATCAAGACTTTCATGGAAGAGAACAAGTCCAGGCTAAAACTCAAAGAACAGGGCTAAAAGGGACGAAGGTACCCACACGTCCCATCGGTGCCTAACGCCGGTCGATGCGCAAGCGCAGCCGTAGCCCCAAGGTACCCAACTGAGAAATGAGAACAGGGAACTTAGAACCGTATTTTCGGTCTATAATAAGCAGACTGTGCCCAAGTACTCCATCGTCGTCCCGCTGCACAACGAGCAAGACAACGTCACCGACCTCTACGACCGCCTGAAAGCGGTGATGGAGGCGCATGGTGAAACGTTCGAAATCGTGCTCGTGGACGACGGTTCCAACGACCACACTTTCCCTATGCTGCGCGAGATTGCCGCGGTCGACAGTCGCGTCACGGTGGTCAAGCTGCGCCGCAACTTCGGCCAGACCGCGGGATTGGCCGCCGGTTTCGACCATGCCCGCGGCGAATACATCATCGCCATGGATGGCGATCTGCAGCACGATCCCAACGATATTCCGCTGTTTCTGGAAAAGATTGCCGCCGGCTACGACATCGTCAGCGGCTGGCGCAAGAACCGCGTCGACAATTTCTGGATGCGCCGCATCCCTTCGCGCATCGCCAACTGGATGATGGCCAAGATCAGCGGCGTCGACATCCACGATTTCGGCACCACGTTCAAAGCCTATCGCCGCGACATTCTCGAACAGGTGCCGCTCTACGGCGAACTGCACCGCTTCATTCCGGCGCTGGCCTCGTGGCATGGCGCGACGATCTGCGAAGTGGCCATCCGCAACGTGAATCGCGAGCGCGGCGTTTCGCACTACGGCATCACCCGCACCTTCCGCGTGTTCTTCGACCTGCTGACGATTCGTTTCCTGCTGCGCTATCTATCGCGCCCGCTGCACTTCTTCGGCAGCATCGGCATGATGAGCATTTTTGGCGGCAGCGCGATCGTCCTCTGGCTTGGTCTGGAGAAATTCCTGCGCCACGTCCCAGTCATGGCCGCACACGGCCCGCTGATGATGGCCGCTCTGGGCCTGCTGCTCGGTGGCTTGAACCTGCTGGCGATCGGCCTATTAGGCGAAATGCAAGTCCGCCACTACCACGAACCCAGCCGCCGCGCCCCCTATTCCGTCGACCGCGTCCTGCGCTCGCAAAACGAAGAACACAGCGTCTCGGAATAATCTCTGTTGATCTAGGAAAGGTTTATGTGGGGACAGCCGCGCCCCACTGTCCTTCGAGCGCAGCTCGAATGGCTTTTCCGTCAGCCCCACTGCGCCGCCGGCTGCCCGTTCCGCAACCAAATGATGAAGTCCGTCATCGGAGGCACCCCTCCCAATTCCCGCAGCCGCGTCGCATTTTGCCCGCGATGATAGTGGCTGTGCATCGCCGCCTGCGTCAAGGCATGACGAACGCTGATCTTTGCGGGCGGCTTGAACCACGGCACGTCAATAATCTCTTCCATGCGATCCGGATCCGTTTTCTTCAGCAACTCAGTCATCTCTTTGAGACCTTGCTGCGCGTACTTCTTCAGATCCCCCATCGAAGGGAAGTCATCCAGCTTCTTGAACGCGAAGTCTGTTCGCTCTGGACTCGTCACCCACAAAAACCCATGCTGTACCAGATGTATATGCAGCAGCCGCTCCCGGATCGCCTTGTCGGCCAGCGCAGCCG
>Ga0210399_10000645_pt1 | contig 27746 bp, 26 predicted proteins | sample IncBWC14MmetaG_FD_150865 | JGI IMG/M metagenome (GOLD analysis project Ga0210399, IMG submission 150865) | Forest soil microbial communities from Barre Woods Harvard Forest LTER site, Petersham, Massachusetts, United States - Inc-BW-C-14-M | ecosystem: Environmental > Terrestrial > Soil >... | reverse complement strand
GCATGGGCAGGTCGTTGGCGCCGTCGCCGACGGCGATCGTCTCGGCCGGTGCGAGGCCGAGCTCGGCTGCCAGAGCGAGGAGCGCTTCCCGCTTGGTATCCCCGGTTACAATCGGCGCGTGGACGATGCCGGTGATCCTACCCTGTGCGAGCTCGAGCCGGTTGGCGATCACCCGGTCGAAGCCGAGCGCGGCTGCGACCGGTTCGGCGAAGACCGCGAACCCGCTGGAGACGAGCGCCGTTGCAGCTCCGCAGCGGCGCATGGTCGCGACCAAAGCGCGCGCGCCCGAAGTCAGCCGGATCCGAGCAGCTGCGTCTTCGAGCCGGCTGACCTCCATTCCCCGGAGCAGGGCGACGCGGGCTTCGAGTGCCGCGGCAAAGTCGATCTCGCCGTTCATGGCGCGTCGAGTGATCGCCGCAACTTGTGGGCGAAGCCCGATGGGCTCGGCAAGCTCATCGAGCATCTCGTTCTCGATGATCGTCGCCTCCAGATCGGCGACGAGAAGCCTTTTGCGCCGCCCTCTCGCAGGCTGAAAGAGAACATCGATCCCGGCATCATCGATCAGAGCGTGCGCCGTTTGCTCGACGTTCCCCGGGACTTGCCCTTGGCCGACCGCGTCGAGGACGAGATCGCAGGCCTCCTGGGGGGCAAGCCAGACCGGCTCGCCCTCGATCGCCAAAGCCCTGGCGATCGTCGAGGCGAGATGGGGCAGGCTCGCCCGGCCGTGGAGCCCCGCAATCAGGGTGAGGACCATCTCCATGAGCCGGCGTCCTACTCCGGAAAACGCGCCTGCCACAAGCCGGCCCCCGCCAGCGGCGACAACGCGCCGCCCGTCCTCGTCATCGCCGGCCCGACGGCGAGCGGCAAATCGGGCCTCGCAATCGAGCTGGCAGACGCATTCGGCGGCACCATCATCAACGCCGACAGTCTGCAGGTCTACCGCGATCTCCGCGTCTTGACGGCACGTCCCGATGCCGCTGCCGAACAACGCGCGTCGCACCGACTCTACGGTTTTTTGGACGCCGGCGAGCGCAGCTCCGTTGCCGATTGGCGTCGCCTGGCACTGGACGAAATCGCCGCCGTCACCGCCGCCGCGCGCCTGCCGATTGTGGTCGGCGGCACCGGTCTTTACATCCGGGTGCTGGAGAACGGTTTGGCACCCGTTCCGGATATCCCGGAAGAACTCCGGCGAGAGGCGGCTGAGCTTCATCTGGTTCTCGGCGGTGCCGCGTTCCGCGAGCGGCTCGGGCTGCTCGACCCGTGCGGCGCTGTGCGCCTTGCTGCCGGCGACCGGCAGCGCCTGGTGCGAGCCTACGAGGTCGTGCGCGCCACGGGTGTCCCGCTCGCGACGTGGCAGCGCCGCCCCCATTCGCCGTCCCCCTATCGCCTCGCCATGATCCTGCTGGCGCCCCCACGGGACAGGCTCTATGCCGCCTGCGACACCCGGTTCGCCCGGATGATGGCAGCGGGAGCGCTCGCCGAGGCGGCGGCGCTCGCCGCCCGGGCTCTCGATCCCGATTTGCCGGCGATGAAGGCCGTCGGGTTGCCCGAGCTCTTGCGCCATCTGCGCGGCGAGCTGGCCCTGGCGGACGCGATCGCGGCCGCTCAGCGCGCCACCCGGCAGTACGCGAAGCGCCAGATGACGTGGTTTCGCCATCAAACAGCACCGGATTTGACGCTGAACGAGCCCTTTTCCGAAGGTCTGCTGCGCTGCGCGCGCCGCTTTGTCGATGAGTGCGTGTTGACCGGATAGGCCGGGCTGACTAGGGTGCGCCCCCCGTCCCGCAGTGCAAAACAGCAGCGGCGCGAATGATCTGGCCGTGTGTTGCCGGAGAGGAGGGTGTCATGTCGGCCGAGCCGCTGAGCGGAGCAGAAATCGTCATCCGGGCCCTGGTGGACCAGGGCGTCGATGTCGTTTTCGGTTATCCGGGCGGCGCGGTGCTGCCGATTTACGATGCTTTGTTCAAGCAGAACTCGCTGCGCCACATCCTGGTACGCCAAGAGGGCGGCGCGGTTCATGCCGCCGAGGGCTATGCGCGATCGACCGGACGGGTCGGCGTGGTGCTGGTGACGAGCGGACCGGGTGCCACGAACGCAGTCACCGGGCTCACCGACGCGCTGATGGACTCGGTCCCGATCGTCTGCCTGACAGGCCAGGTACCGACCCACCTGATCGGCAACGACGCTTTCCAGGAAGCCGACACCACCGGCATCACGCGGCCCTGCACCAAGCACAACTACCTTGTGAAGGACGTGGGCGAGTTGGCGCGCGTGCTGCACGAAGCCTTTTATGTTGCAAAGAGCGGCCGGCCGGGGCCGGTCGTCGTCGATCTGCCCAAGGATATCCTGTTCGCCTCCTGCCATTACAGCCCGCCTGGCGACGGGCATCACAAGAGCTATCGCCCCCAGCTGCAACCGGATGCGGCCCGCATCGCCGAAGCAGTCAAATTGATCGGCGCAGCAAAGCGGCCGCTTTTTTACGGCGGCGGGGGGTTGATCAATTCCGGGCCCGAGGCCTGCGCGCGCTTTGCCGAGCTGGTGCGGCTGACCGATGCGCCGTGCACCTTGACCCTGATGGGGCTCGGCGCATTTCCCGCAGCCGACCCGCATTTCCTCGGCATGGTCGGCATGCACGGCACTTACGAGGCAAACTTGGCGATGCACGATTGCGACCTGATGGTCGCCGTCGGGTCGCGCTTCGACGATCGGGTGACCGGACGGCTCAATGCATTCTCGCCCGGTTCGAAAAAGATCCACATCGACATCGACCCATCCTCGATCAATAAGAACGTCCATGTCGATCTGCCGATCATCGGCGACGTCGGCAGGGCGGTGGCGGCAATCCTCGCCGCCTGGCCGCAAGTCTCGCCCGGCGTCGACCGCACCGAGTGGTGGCGGACGATCGACGGCTGGCGCGCCCGCGATTGCCTGCGCTACGACAAGAGCCGGCGCGATCTGATCAAGCCGCAACATGCGATCGAGCGGCTCTACGCGCTGACCCGCGAGCGCGACGTCTACATCACGACCGAGGTCGGCCAGCATCAGATGTGGGCTGCTCAGTTCTTCAAATTCGAGGAGCCCTACCACTGGATGACCTCGGGCGGCCTCGGCACGATGGGGTACGGCCTGCCCGCGGCGATCGGCGTCCAGATCGCCCATCCCGAGGCGCTCGTCATCGACATCGCCGGGGAAGCCTCGATCCTGATGAACATCCAGGAGATGTCGACCGCGGCCCAGTACCGGCTGCCGGTCAAGGTGTTCATCATCAACAACCAGTACATGGGCATGGTGCGGCAGTGGCAGGAGCTGCTGCATGGCGGTCGCTACTCCGAGAGCTACACCGCCGCCCTCCCCGACTTCGTCAAGCTGGCGGAGGCGTTCGGCGCGGTCGGGCTGCAGGTCGAGCGACCCGCAGAACTCGACGCGGCGATTGGCGAGATGCTGGCGGTCGACCGTGCGGTCATCCTCGATGTCGTGGTCGATCAGGCAGAGAATTGCTTCCCGATGATCCCTTCCGGCGCGGCGCACAACGAGATGCTCCTCGGCCCCGAAGACGAGGCCACAAAGCCAGTCTCGGAGGAGGGCATGGTTCTGGTTTGAGACGCCGGGCGTGGCCGATCTCGAGCGACATGCCATCGCCGTTCTCGTCGACAACGAGCCGGGCGTCCTGGCGCGCGTCATCGGGCTGTTTTCGGGGCGCGGCTACAATATCGAAAGCCTGACCGTCGCCGAGGTCGACCGCGCCAACCAGCTGTCGCGGATCACCATCGTGACCTCCGGAACGCGAATGATCATCGAGCAGATCAAGGCGCAGCTGTCGCGCCTGGTTCCGGTGCACAAGGTTCACGACCTGACCGATGAGGGCCCCTTTGTCGAGCGCGAGATGGCGCTGATCAAGGTCGCGGGCAAAGGCGAGACGCGCATCGAGTCGCTCCGTCTCGCCGACATCTTCCGTGCCCGCGTCGTCGATTCGACGACCGAGAGCTTCGTCTTCGAGATGACAGGATCGAGCGAAAAGCTCAACGCCTTCATCACCCTGATGGAGCCCCTTGGGCTCGTCGAGGTGTCGCGCACCGGTGCGGTTGCGATCTCGCGCGGCCCGGCGAGCTTTTAGGTCGTCTTTCTCGCCTCCGACGATGCAGCCTTCCCTGCCGGCAGGGACAAAACGCGCCGTGACCCCCAAAAACTGCCCTTCCATAACCCAAGAATAAAGGAATATCAACAGCCTGCGCACGATTTCCTCGGGTCGGCCGGCAGCGGAATTTATCGGCCTCGGCAGGGGATTGGCAGCGGAATTTGGTCGTCCCCTCCTGGCTTGTGATATCAGCATGTAGATCTATTTCTCATTGCTATTATAGCTAATACATTGCTATATGGGCGATGGTTCGGCCTCGGCAAGGGGCCGGTAAGAAATCGGTGTGCGAGAAATTGAGGCTAGGTCAAGCGGGCGTTAAGAGCTGTGCTGGCGTGGCGTCGTGCTCGGTCCCGACGGCTTCGGCGATCGAGCCAAAACCATCGCGTTGAAGCAGGCCGGCGAGCCCCGATTTGATTTGGCTGATCAGATCGGGGCCGGAGAAGACCAGGGCCGTGTAGAGCTGGACGAGACTGGCGCCGGCCCGGATCTTCGCGTACGCATCGGCGGCGCTCGCGATCCCGCCGACGCCGATCAGCGGCAAGCGCCCTCGGGTCAGGCGGTACATGTCCGCCACAAGCGCCGTCGACGGCGCGAGCAATGGGCGGCCGCTGAGCCCGCCGGCCTCGGGCGCACCCCGGCTGACGAGATTAGGGCGCGCGACCGTGGTGTTCGACACGATCAGGCCGTCGATGCCGGTATCGAGCGCTACTTGCGCGATGTCCCGGCGTTCTTCCAGGGTCAGGTCGGGCGCGATCTTGACCAGCAGCGGCGCCCGCCGACCGGCTTCCTCTCGCGCCCTCATCAGACGCTGCAGCAGCGTTGCGAGGATCTCGCGGCCCTGCAATTCGCGCAGCCCCGGGGTGTTCGGTGAAGAGACGTTGACGACGAGATAGTCCGCGAGGCTTGCCGTGCGCAAGACGCCTTCGGCATAGTCTGCGGCGGCATCTTCGGTGTCGCGGTTCCTGCCGAGATTGACGCCGACATTCCCGGAGCGGGTGCGTTTTGACAACCGGCCGACCACGGCTTCGAGCCCACCGCTGTTGAAGCCCATCCGATTGATGATCGCTCGATCTTCTTCGAGGCGAAACAGACGCGGTTTGGGATTGCCCGGCTGCGGACGCGGCGTCACCGTGCCGACCTCGACAAAGCCGAAACCGAGCTGCAGCATCGCGTCGGGAACCCGGGCATCCTTGTCATAGCCGGCGGCGAGCCCCACCGGGTTTGGGAAGTCGAGACCCCAAAGGCGCTGCGCCAAGGCCGGGGGATCCGGCGCGCGACCGGCAGGCTCGCCGAGAAACCGGATCGCGCCCAATTCGAGCGCCCGCAACGTCAGCTCATGCGCGGCTTCCGGCGGCAGCCGGCGCAGGGCAGGACGGATCAGCCGATAAACGCTCGCCATGCCTATAACTCGGGTCGCCAGTCGCAGATATGGTAGATCATAGGGTTCATGTCCGGCGGCAATCGCGAAGTTTCGCCCCAACGGGTCCTGGTGCCGCAGGCCCCGGTGCTTGTCGCTGGCTTCCGCGAGGTGCTGTGGCTGAGCCCGGATGGCGAGGTCGAGGCTCTGGCGCCGGCCGAGGCGCGCAGCCGGGTCGAGCGCGAGACGCCAATGCTGTGCCATGCGCGAGCCACCGCGCGGCGGCTCGACGTGCCGATCTTTCCGGCACTCGATCTGCTCGAGCTGTTCGCCTTTGTTCGTCCGGCGAGATTCTGCGTCCCGACTCCACGCGGCCTCGCCGCCGCACTCGGCTTGGATCTACCGCGCCGACCTGCCGAAGCGTGCGTGACCCTCGCCACCGCAGCGCGGGCCCTGCTCCAGGAACTCGGCGGGGAGACCGATGCTGAAACTCGTGCGGTGGCAGAGGCGATGGAGCGCGGCGGCTGGCTGTGGGCCCCGGCCGTCATCGCCGCGTTGCCCGCTGGCGACCCGAATGCGCCGGCACGGGCGGCGGGACTGCGCGTCTGGACACGGCTTGCGGAATGGACCGAGCCGGCGCCCGGGCCGGCGCCCGGCAACGAGGCGGTGCGGCCCGAGGAGGCGCGCTCGCGCCTGGCTGAGCTGCTCGGTGCTGGCGCCGAGCCGCGTCCGCAGCAGGCCGATTATGCCGCAGCGGTCGCTGCCGCCTTTGCCCCGCGCGAGCAGCCCTACCATCCGCGAGCGGTACTCGCCGAAGCTGGGACAGGGGTTGGCAAGACGCTCGGCTATATCGCGCCAGCGAGCCTGTGGGCAGAGAAGAACCGCGGGTCGGTGTGGATCTCGACCTATACCCGCAACCTGCAGACCCAAATCGCCGGCGAGCTCGATAGACTCTACCCTGATCCCGACCTGAAGCAACGCCGGGTCGTCGTCCGCAAGGGTCGCGAAAATTTCCTCTGTCTGTTGAATTACGAGGAGGCGGTTGGTGCGGCACTTATGCGGCCGGGGAAATCGGTGGCACAGCTGGGGCTGGTCGCCCGTTGGATCGCGGCGAGCGACGCCGGAGATCTGATGGCCGGGGACTTTCCGGGCTGGCTCGCCGAGCTGATCGGCGGCGGACGCGTCAACTGGCTCGCCGACCGCCGCGGCGAATGCGTGCACTCGTCCTGCCCGCATTTTCGCCGCTGCTTTGTCGAGAAAAATATCCGCAAGGCGCGGCAGGCGCGCATTGTCGTCGCCAACCACGCCCTCGTCATGACGCAAGCGGCCCTCGGCGGGCTCGACGACGCGACGGTTCCGACCCGATACGTCTTCGACGAGGGTCACCACCTGCTCGCGTCGGCCGACGGTGCCTTCGCCGTCCGCCTGTCGGGCCGGGAAGGGCGCGAGTTGCGCCGCTGGATCGTCGGTGCCGAGGGCGCGCGAAGTTCTCGTGCGCGGGGTCTGCGGCGCCGGATCGGTGATCTCGTCGAAGGCGACGACGACGGCGTCAAGGCGCTGATAGACGTCCTCGGCGCGGCGCGGATACTCCCCGGCGACGACTGGGCGCAGCGCGTTGCCGAAGGACGCGGACACCAGGGCTTCGAAAAGTTTCTTGTGCTGGTCCGGCAGCAGGTGTTGGCGCGGGCCGTGCTCGCCGACAACGGCTATGGGTTGGAGGCTGAAGCGCGGCCGCCGGTCGCGGGGCTGATGGACGCGGCACTCGTGCTCGCTGACGGCCTGGAACGCCTGGCATCCGCGTTGAAGCGGCTTTGCGGCCTGCTCCGCACGCGTCTCGAGGATTCCGAAAATCCGCCCGAACCCGGCCTGCGCCAGCGGCTGGACGCGACGATCCGCACCCTCGACCGGCGTGGTGAGCTGCAGGTTGCCGCCTGGAGCCGGCTGTTGCGCGATCTCGGCACGCCAGCCCGGGAGGAAACCGTCGAGTGGCTCGCGCTCGACCGGATCGACGGTTCGGAGTTCGATGTCGGGGTAAACCGAAACTGGATCGATCCCGGCATCCCCTTCGCCACGCTTGTGGTGCAACCGGCCCATGGGCTGGTCGTGACCTCGGCCACCTTGACCGATGGCGTCGCCGATCCCGAGCAGGCCTGGCGGGGCGCCGAGGCGATTACCGGTCTGCGCCATCTGCCGGCGAGCCCGGCCGCCGCACGCATCGCCTCGCCGTTCGACTATGCCGCGCAGACCAGAATATTCGTCATCACTGACATTCCGCGCGACGACATCGGCCAGATCGCGGCGGCCTATGCGGCGTTGTTTGTCGCAGCCCGCGGCGGCGCGCTCGGCCTGTTCACTGCGATCACCAGGCTCCGCGCGGTGCACCAGCGCATCGCCCCGGCTCTCGAAGCGCGCGGCCTCTCGCTGCTCGCCCAGCACGTCGACGCGATGTCGACGACGACCTTGGTCGACATCTTTCGCGCCGAGGAAGATTCCTGCCTCCTCGGCACCGACGCCGTGCGCGATGGCGTCGACATCCCGGGCCGCTCGCTACGCCTGCTGGTCTTCGACCGGGTTCCCTGGCCGCGCCCCGACATATTGCACCGGGCCCGCAAACCGGTCTTCGGCGGGCCGCAATATGGCGAGCGGATCGCCCGGCTGCGGCTGCGGCAGGCTTATGGCCGCCTCATCCGCCGCGCCGACGATCGCGGGGTCTTTGTCATGCTCGACCGCGCCCTGCCGTCGCGCCTACTGAACGCCTTTCCCGACGGTGTTCCCGTGGCCCGGGTGCCGTTGGCCGAGGCGACCGAAGCGGTGGCCGAATTTCTCGAGGTGCGGATACGCCTTGACAGGCAGGTGCCGCTTCTGGTCTGAGGCTGCATTGCCAACCCCCACAGGAGCCGGCATGCTCGACCATCACCGCGCGCTGATCTACACGATGGTGATCGTGTCAGCGGCCGACAGCGAGATGCCCGACGCGGAGCTCCGCATCATCGGCGACATCGTCGGCGACCTCCCGGTTTTCAGCGACTTCGACAAAGGCGAGCTGTCGAGGATACTGCAAGACTGCACCGAGCTGATCGGTCGGGAGAACGGGCTCGAGCAGATTTTAAAGGTGATCAAATCGGGTCTCCCCGCAAAGTTGCGGGAGACCGCCTACGCTATCGCCTGCGATCTCGTCGCCTCCGACGGCGAGGCGAGCCAGGAGGAGCTGCGGGTTCTCGAGCTGTTGCGCGATCGCCTCAACATCGAGCCGCTGATCGCCGCCGCCATCGAGCGCGGCGCCCGGGCGCGGTTTCGGACCCTATAATCCCGCGTCAATCGCCCGAGTCAGTGCCCCGGGGCGTCCGGTGAGCGCGGCAGGGCGCGCTTGACCGCGGCGCGGATCTCGGGCGGCTGTACAGCCAGCGCATCGCATACCCGGCCGAGCTGCCGCCGCAGGTCATAAACCTGATCGAGGAGGCCAAGGACGAGCGCCAATGCATCTTCCTCGATGGCAAACTCCTGGCGGATTTCGAGGATCAGCTCGACCCGGGCGACATCGACGTCATGGAAGATCCAGGTCCGGTCACGCCGCTCCGGCAACACCCAGCGATTTTCGACCCACGTGACGAGCTCGCGCCGATCTAGGGTGGAGTGGCGACGCAGCAGATCTTCGAGTGACATCATGGCGAGGCCATCCCCAGCCGCGGGTCGAAGGGATGCCGCGCCTCCCATTTCTCGATGAATTCCGCAAGTTCCGGATCACCGCTCGCGCCGATCACCACCTTCAACGTGACGTATTGATCTCCAGGGTTCCTGGACCGCTGAATTCCTTTGCCGCGCAATCGCAATTGTGCGCCGGTATCGGAGCCTTTGGGGATAGTCATCGCCACTGGGCCGGTGACCGTCGGCACCATTACTCTCGCCCCGAGCACCGCCTCGACGAGGCTGACTGGCAGCTCGATCTTGACATCGTCGCCGTCGCGGCGAAACAGGGCGTGAGGCGCGACATGCACCTCGATCAGCGCGTCGCCGGCGCCGCCGCCGCCGAAGCCGGGACCGCCCTTGCCACGCAGCCGAAGAACCTGCCCGTCGTCGATCCCCGGCGGTATCGGCACGTCGAGCCACTCTTCGGGAGCCAGGGACAGGCGTTTCTTCCCGCCGGTCGCCGCCTCGACGAAGTCGACGGTGAGGGTGAAGAGGCGGTCGCCGCCGCGGGCCCGGAATGTCCCGCGTCCCGCCCCGGCGCGCCCGGCTGAGCCGTAAGCCGCGAAAAGGTCCTCCAGATCGCCCAGATCCATTTCGCCTTCGGGCTGGTATTTCCGACCGCCGGGGCCCTCGGCGTGCGCCCGATAATAGGAGCGCGGCGGCCGCTCGGCTCCGCTCTCGTCGATTTCGCCGCGGTCGTAGCGCGCCCGCTTGTCCGGGTCCGAGACCAGGTCGTAGGCGGCGGAAACCGCCTTGAACCGAGCTTCGGCTTCGGGTTTCCCGGGGTTCAGATCCGGGTGAAATTGTTTGGCGAGCTTGCGATAGGCCTTGCGAATGTCGTCGGCACTGGCGTCTGGCTTGACCCCAAGCACTTCATAGGGCGTCTGCACTGCCATTTGGCGTCAGCGCTGCCTCAACCCGCGGCGTTGGGTAGTGGCGGTCGTAGCGGGGGCTTGTTCGATGCGAACGGACACGCTGCGCTCCGAGCCGCCGCGGTCGACGGTCAGCTGAACCTCATCGCCAATCCGAGTGAGCCCGACGCGGTTGCGCAATTCGGTACCGCTGCGCATCGGCGCGCCATTGACCGCTACGACGAGATCATTGGTCCGCAAGCCCGCGCGTTCGGCGGCCGAACCGGGCTCGACCCGGGCGATCACCGCACCTTGCGTGTATTTGGTGCCCAGCGCCTGGGCGATGTCCGGGGTGAGGTCCTGGATCGCGACGCCGATGCGACCGCGCTTGATCTCGCCATAACGGGTCAGCTGGTCGATGACCTGGCGCGCCATATTGATCGGCACGGCAAAGCCGATGCCCACATTGCCGCCGCTGGGTGCCACGATTGCCGTATTGATGCCGACAATCCGGCCTTGCAAGTCGACGAGCGGACCGCCCGAGTTGCCTGGGTTGATCGAAGCGTCGGTCTGGATGAAGTCCTCATAGCCTTCGATGCCCGGGCTGCGGCCCAGCGCGCTGATGATGCCCGAGGTCACGGTTTGGCCGAGGCCAAACGGATTGCCGACCGCAAGAACGAAATCGCCGACCTGCAGTCGATCGGAATCGCCCATCGGCAGCGCCGTCAAACCACTGCTCGGGATCTGGAGCACGGCAATATCGGTTTCAGGATCGCGACCGATCAACCGCGCCGTGAGACGACGATTGTCCTTGGTCGTAACCTCGATGCTGCTGGCGTTTTCGACGACATGGCTGTTGGTCAGCACGTAGCCCTGCGCAGCGTCGACGATGGCCCCGGAACCGGTGGCCATGGTCTCGCGCTCGATCGGCTCTCGCTGCATATTGAAGAAACGCCGGAATACGGGATCCTGCAGCAGCGGGTTGTCCTCGCGGACCCGGCCGCGCACCGAAATGCCGACGACACCCGGGGTTACCCGGCTCACTACCGGCGCGATGCTGTGGAGCGGCGCGCCACCCGCGTCCGGGATCGGCGCACCCGCAAAGGACGAACATGGGGCGCCATTCATCACAGCGACCGCGCCTGATACAACGAGCGCCGACAAGACCCGTTTCATCGTCGTGGGTACCTTAAGGAGTGACGCACGTCCGCTCTGACGAACAGCGCCCCTCATCCATAAGTTTCAGCCGCTCTCTATCTAGCCCCTCCCGCGATCGCTTCAAGGGAAGGGCCGATCGCGGTGGCAGCAGCCCCGATGATCCGCTGCTAACATACTGCAATATTTGTTTTTTTGTTGCAGACCGAGCCAATTCCCGCCCATGCTCGTTGCCCGGAAGGAGAACCGCAGAGAGCACGAATATGAGCGACCTGAAGCCCGAGCTTCGCGAACGTCGGCTGACGACCGCGGAGATCATCTACCATCTTCCCGATCATCCCGACCTGCTGCAGAGTTTCATCTGGCAAAAGCTCGATGCCCCGCCGGACTACCCCGAGTTGCGCCGGTTTCTCGAGTTTTGGAGCCGCCACATCGAGGGCAAGCTCCACTCCGTGAAGATCGGTCAAGCGCGATTTCCGGGACGGCCGGGGTTCCGCCACGTAAGGACGTCCCTGCCGCCACATTAGACCGGCCTGCGTCCTGCCGAACAATCGACCACTGAAGATGGGATCTCTTGTCGACCTCGACGACGGCTGTCCTCAAACGGGCTGACGGAGCACCGGCGCCCGCGGGGCGGGATGGCCTCGGAATGGTTGCCGCTTGGCTTTTCGTCTGCTGCGCGCTGGTCCTCCTGATGGTCGTGGTCGGCGGCATCACCCGCTTGACCCGCTCCGGACTTTCGATAACCGAATGGAAGCCGGTCGTCGGCGTCCTGCCGCCGCTTTCTGCCGCCGATTGGGCCACCGAATTCGTCAAATACAAGCAAATCCCACAATATCAATTCGTCCAATACACAATGACGCTGGACGAGTTCAAAACCATCTATTTCTGGGAATATCTACACCGGCTATTGGGACGGGTCATCGGGATCGCCTATATTGTTCCCTTTGTCTGGTTTTTCCTGCGGCGACGACTGCCGCGCTCGCTGGCGCCGCCGCTCGCTGGCATCTTTCTGCTCGGCTTCGGCCAAGGGGCGCTCGGCTGGTACATGGTCGCGAGCGGGCTCGCCGATCGCGTCGACGTCAGCCAATACCGACTCGTCGCCCATCTGCTGCTCGCGCTCGCCATCTATGCCACGATGCTTTGGGTGGCGCTGGGACTGCTCCAGAGCCCCTCTCCGCCCTTGAGGGGGGAGAGGGAGGGACCCGTTGCGAAGCAAGGGGAGGGTGAGGTGGGTAACGCCGTGCCACTGACGCTTGGCCCCCCTCACCCTACCCTCTCCCCCCGGCCGGCGGGGGGAGAGGGGCTTAAAACAGCAGTGTGCTCTTTCGGCAAAGGCTGGCGCCGGGGTGCCGAAGCCGTCATCCTCCTTGTCGCCCTGACGATCGCGGCTGGCGGGTTAGTCGCCGGAACCCATGCCGGGCTGATTTACAACACCTTTCCGCTGATGGACGGGGCGCTTCTGCCGCCGGACTATTTCCGGCTCCACCCGCTCTATCTGAACTGGTTCGAGAACGCTGCGGCGATCCAGTTCGACCACCGTGTGCTCGCGCTTGCGACAGCAGCTTTGGTATCGCTGGCCTGGGCCGCGGGCTTGCGTACAGCCCTGCCGAGACCCGCCCGGTTCGCACTCCACGCGCTGCTCGCCGTTGTCGCATTGCAGATCGGGCTCGGCATCGCGACGCTGCTCCTTGTCGTGCCGATCCCGCTCGCCGCCGCCCACCAGACGGTGGCCGTGCTCTTGCTGACCGCGGCGATCGTGTTGCGGCACACACTGCGCAGGCCGCCGTCGTGGACGCCGAGACGCACGCGACCATATAGTTTTTCGTCACGCGGGAGATGACGATGGCGGACGCGAACGGATTTCCGGCAACGACACTGGAAGACTGGTCGCGCCTGGCGCGCGCTGAGCTCAAGGGCAAGCCGCTCGATAGCCTCGACTGGCCGACGCCGGAAGGCATCCGGATCAAGCCGCTCTACACCGCGGAAGATCTCGCCGGCATCGAAAGCGCCGGGCTGCCCGGCTTCCCGCTCTATCTGCGCGGCACGCGCGCGACGATGTACGCCAACCGGCCGTGGACCATCCGGCAATATTCCGGGTTTTCGACGGCCGAGGAGTCGAACCGCTTCTACCGGGAGAATCTGGCGGCGGGCCAGATGGGGCTGTCGATCGCCTTCGATCTGGCCACCCATCGCGGCTACGACAGCGACCATCCGCGCGTCGTCGGCGATGTCGGCAAGGCGGGGGTCGCGATCGACTCGGTCGAGGACATGAAGATCCTGTTCGACGGGATCCCGCTCGACCGGATGAGCGTGTCGATGACGATGAACGGCGCGGTCTTGCCGGTGCTTGCGGGCTATATCGTCGCCGCCGAGGAGCAGGGTGTCGCGCAGGAGAAGCTCACGGGCACCATCCAGAACGACATCCTCAAGGAGTTCATGGTCCGCAACACCTATATCTACCCGCCCGGGGCGTCGATGCGCATCGTCGCCGATATCATCGAGTACGCGGCCCGGCACATGCCGAAGTTCAACTCGATCTCGATTTCCGGCTATCACATGGAAGAGGCCGGGGCGACCTCGGTCCAGGAGCTCGCGTTTACCTTGGCCGACGGGCTCGAATACGTGCGGGCGGCATTGTCACGTGGCCTTAAGATCGACGAGTTCGCGCCGCGGCTGTCGTTCTTCTTCGGGATCGGCATGAACTTCTTCATGGAGATCGCGAAATTGCGCGCGGCACGGGTGCTGTGGGCGCGGCTGATGCAGCAATTCGCGCCCAAGAACCCGGCGAGCCTCGCCTTGCGAATGCATTGTCAGACCTCGGGGGTGAGCCTGACCGAGCAGGATCCGCACAACAACATCATCCGCACGACATTGGAGGCGCTCGCCGCGGTGCTCGGCGGCACCCAGTCGTTGCACACCAACTCGTTCGACGAGGCGCTGGCTTTGCCGACCCCGGCTTCTGCGCGGGTCGCCCGCAACACTCAGCTGATCCTCGCCGAGGAGACCGGCATCCCGCACGTCGTCGATCCGCTCGGCGGCAGTTATTACGTCGAGAGCCTGACCCATTCGATCGCCGCGGCAGCGATGGCGCTGATCGACGAGGTCGAGGCGTTGGGGGGGATGACCAAGGCGGTCGAAGCCGGGATGCCGAAATTGCGCATCGAGGAAGCCGCCGCCCGTCGCCAAGCTCGCATCGACCGCCGCGAGGAGACGATCGTCGGGGTCAACAAATACCGCTCGGGCGAAGAGACTTCAGTCGATCTTCTCGATGTCGACAACAGTGCGGTGCGCGCGGCGCAGGTGGAGCGCCTCGAGCGGATCCGGCATCTCCGCGACAAGGGCCGGGTCGACGCCTCGCTGACCGCGCTGACCGCGGCAGCGCAGAGCGGCAACGGCAACCTCCTGGAGTTGGCGATCGCGGCGACGCGCGTCCGGGCCACAGTCGGCGAGATCTCCGACGCGCTCGAAAAGGTGTTCACCCGCCATCGCGCCCAGATCCGCGCGGTCTCGGGCGTCTATGGCGGCCAATACGAGAGCGACGAAGGCTTCCGCCGGATGCAGCGCGAGATCGCGGCTTTTGCCCGAGACGAAGGAAGGCGGCCGCGCATGCTGGTCGCCAAGCTCGGCCAGGACGGCCACGACCGCGGCGCCAAGGTCATCGCCACCGCCTTCGCCGATATCGGCTTCGACGTCGATATCGGGCCCTTGTTCCAGACTCCGGAGGAGGCGGCGCGGCAGGCGGTCGAGAACGACGTCCACATCGTCGGCGTCTCCAGCCAGGCCGCCGGCCACAAGACCCTCGTCCCGGCATTGATCGAAGCCCTGAAGCGCGAGGGTGCCGGCGACATCCTCGTTGTCGTCGGCGGCGTCATTCCGCCCAGGGACTACGAGTTCCTCAAAAAGGCCGGAGTCAGTGCCATCTACGGCCCCGGCACCAACATCCCCAAAGCCGCCGCCGAAATCCTGTTATTGATCCAGAAGCACCGGCTCGCCGCGTGACGCAGCCGAAATTGGCCCAGCGTTCTTAACTAGCAGACCAGATGTTGTAGAGTTTATTTGAAAGGTCTTGGTAGCTTTCGGTTGCCATCCACATGCGGCGGAACATTTTGTGCATCCCGCCAAAAGGTACCCTGTCATTCCACCAGACTTTGAGCCAGGTAGGAACCCCGAGCTTAAATGTCGCCTCGGCGCCAGCGGGCAGTCCGACCAGTTCAGATTTCAGCTTCACCTCGAGTGGGGACGACCGTTGCTTGTCGAGCTTGCTGTAGGGAGCAAGATAATCGAGTGCGGTCTTGTGTTCGCGTTGGCTGAGGTCCTCGATTTGCCTCGCATCGATCCCATCCTGTTGGATTGCCCTGACTGCCTTTAAGTAATTCTGGCCAACCTGCGAGTACCGAAACTCCAGCGCGCTCGTCAGCAGATCGGCAGGTTTATCCGGCATCGGCTTTCGTGCGAGAAGGTAGGGGAGAACCGGCGGCACGGCAGCGAGGTGCCTTGTTTCAACCTTGTTCCCTGCCAACGCCGCTTCTGCGGCACTGAATATTCCATTTTCTTCTTCAGCGCCGAGATTCCCAATCCGACCGGCTGAAGCCGTCAGTCCAAGATAGAGACGTGAACGTTTTGGCTGAATATAGTGCCGTGTGCGGCTCGCCTGTGCGAAACCGCTGAAGATAAGCCCGCCAAGGAGGAATCGTGCGACCTCCTTGGCCTGAGCGTCTAATACTTCAAATTTCTGACCTGCCAAGGAAACTGCGGTATCAGATGACGCGACGGCCAGGCCCGGCTTCCAGTCGTAGCCAAATATGGCCATCTCTTGGAGGGCGCTCGCCGCCCCCGCGGCCGGTAGTGTTGCAGGATTGAGGTTCGCCAAGTTGAGGATTGCCCCCTCTTTGATTGCATTATAGACCGCAAATCCAATTTCGACCTTGCACAACTTCTCGGGAAGAAGTCGCTCGATGGACTGTGCAAGGCTCATTCGATCGAACGTATCCCAGTAATTGATCAACGGAATTCGGTCGTACGTCGCAATCATCTCGAAAAAGTCGACAATACCTGCGATATTTTCTTGAAGCACGTACCATACCGGAAAACCGCCGGGACCCAGCTGCGCACTACCGGTGCTGCCGTTAAAAAAAACCCCCCGCGCGAAGGATCATTGGATCGGGGACGAAGCCAAACTTGGCGCGATATGCGCTCCATGCCTTGGGCGTATGCTCGGTGATGTCGAGCTGTTCCATGCAAGTCGCTCCTTACTAGCTTTTGCGCGCGTTAAGCACGACGCCTCGTCAAGCCCCTGCAGAGTGTGATCTGCTTCACACGGCGTCAAAAAGCCCTCCCATGAGCTCGTTGGCGTTCGATGTCTTGGCTCACCGCCCGAAGGCGCGGATGACCTCACGCGCTCCCTCGGCGCCGATCGGCGGGGAGAGGATCGGGAGATCGACGCCGGCGGCACGGAACGCCGCGAGCTGTTCGCGGCAGCGCGAGATCGGGCCGATCAGACAGACCCCATCGAGCAGCCGGTCGCTCAAAGAGGCGCCGCCCGCACCGGCGTCGGCCTGCGCGGCCTCTTCGGCAAAGCCGCTGGCGCGAAACATCCTTTGGTAGAATGGAAAGGCGGTGAAAAGGGCGAGGTTGACGCGGGCTGCGGCGCACAACGTCTCGATGTTGTCACCGATAAAGGTCGGGATCCCGTGCGCGATCTCGAGCGGGCTGCGGCCCGGTGCTTTGGTGCGGCCGCGTGCGGCCCATACCTTGCTCCGCGCGACGCGCTCCGCCGACCACATGAACGGCATGACGCCGTCAGCCAACTCGCCGGCCAGTTCGACGGTCGGCGAGGTCAGAGCGCCCAGGTAGATCGGCACCGGCACCGGTGCAGGTTGCTGCGGCAGGTGGGTCGACGGACCCACGCCGCGCAGCCAGCCCGCGACCTCGGCCGTGTAATCCCGCAATGCCGCGAGCGGCGACGGCATCTCGGCGCCGAGGGCGGCGTTGACCGGCTGGTGGCTGACGCCGAGACCGAGGATCATGCGTCCCCCGGTGGCATCGGCGATCAAGCTCGCCGCCTTGGCACAGGCGTAGGAGTGGCGCATGTGGATGCTGGCGATCCAGGTCCCGACCTTGATCTGCCGGGTTGCCTCGCCCATCAGCTGTGCGGTTGCCAGGGCGTCACTGTTCACCTCGGCGGTAAAGATCGCGTCGAACCCGGCGTTTTCGGCCTCGATCGCGATCGCTCTGATCTCAGCTGCACGCCACCCCGCGCCGGGAATGATCCCGAGGCCCAGCCGCTCAGCCATCTCCCCCTCCCTCCGATTATTTATGCTGGAACCTTAGGTCCTTCCTCAAGGGACGAGAAGGATCTTGCCGATGTGGGTGCTCGATTCCATCAGCCGATGGGCTTCGGCGGCCTCGGCCAAGGGGAATTGCCGGTAGGTGAAGGGGCGCAGTTTGCCGGCCGCCCACAATGGCCAGACCTTTTGCTTCAGCGCGGTGATGATCGCAGCTTTCTGTTCGACATTGCGCGAGCGCAGGGTCGAGCCGGTTACCGTCAGGTGCTTGCGCTGGACCAGGCCGAAATCGGTCTCGACCTTGCTGCCGCGCATCAGTGCGACAAAGCAGAGCCGTCCCTCATGCGCCAACAGATCGAGCTGGCGCGGGATGTAGTCGCCGCCGACCATGTCGAGGATGGCATCGACGCCGCGGCCGTTGGTGAATTCCTTGCCGACCGCGACGAAATCCTGGGTGCGGTAGTTGATCGCGACATCGGCGCCATAGTCCACACACGCCCGACACTTCTCGTCGGAGCCGGCGGTGGCGAGCACTTTGGCGCCGAACGCCTTGCCGAGCTGGATCGCGGTGACGCCGATCCCGCTCGACCCGCCCTGCACCAGGAACACCTCGCCCGCCTGAAGGCGCATCCGCTCGAAGACATTGGTCCACACCGTGCAGAACGTCTCCGGCAGGCCGCCGGCATCGACGACGCTGACCCCGTGCGGCACCGGCAGGCATTGCACCGCCGGAGCCGCGGCATATTCCCCATAGCCGTCGCCGATCATCAGCGCGCAGACCTCGTCGCCGAGCCGCCATTCGCCGACCCCCTCGCCGAGCTTTACGACCGTGCCCGAACATTCAAGGCCGGGAATGTCCGGAGCCCCGGGCGGCATCGGGTAGCGCCCCATGCGCTGCAGGCAGTCGGCGCGGTTGACCCCGGCGGCGGCGATCCGGACCAGCACGTCGCCCGCCTTGGGCTCGGGAACGGGGCGGGTCGCCGGCACGAGCATCTCGGGCCCGCCGGGTGCGGTGATCTCGATAACGGTCTGGGTCGCGGGAATGTTGGCGAGCACGGCTGATCCTCTCGTTCGTCGAGTGCTCTGTCGATTATAGCGTCTGGCCTGACCCGAGATCATGTGGTATTGACAACCTAAAAGCTTGCTATATTAACACCACATATCTCGCGGGAATCGACACCCTGAGCGGGTTCGGGATTGTCATTGTACGAGTTGGCGACGCCTGATCTCGACCTGATAAAACAGGCGGAACAGGTGGTGCGGTACCGCCTGGCGCAAGGTAGAGTTAAGTTCGGCCGCAGCGCGATCTGGCGCCGTATGGTTGCAGCCGGTTTGAGAAGACGCGGGAGGAACACATGCCAATTCTGCAGGATCAGGTCGCGCTGGTGACGGGGGCAGGAGCGGGGATCGGCCGCGCCACGGCACTCGCGATGGCCGAAGCCGGCGCCCATGTGGCGGCTGCCGACATCGACTTTGCCGCGGCGCAACGGACCGCGGATCAGGCGGCCGGCAATGCCCGGCGGGCGATCGCGATCGAGGCCGATTGCGGCGATGTTAGGAGCATCGATGCGATGGTCGCACGGGCCGTCGCCGAGCTCGGCCGGCTCGACGTCATCGTCAACAATGCCGGGGTCACCCGTTACGCCCAAATCATGGACCTGACCGAGGCGGATTGGGACCGCATCCACCGGGTGAATGCCAAGGGTGTCTTCTTCTGCCTGCAGCGCGCGGCCCGCGAGATGATCGGGCAACATCAAGCCGACGGGCGCGGCGGCCGGATCATCAACATCGCCTCGATCTCCGGACGCGGCTATCCCGGCGCCTCGAACGCCGCTTATGCCGCGAGCAAAGGTGCCGTCATCTCGTTGACATGGATGGCCGCGCAGCAGCTCGGCCCTCACAACATCAACGTCAATGCGATCTGCCCGGGGGTGACGCGCACCGAACTCGGAGCGCGCAACGCAATCGAACGCGCCGCCGAGCGCGGCGTCACCGTGGCCGAGCTCCAGGCTGCGCAGGAAGCGACGATCCCGATCCGCCGCGCCAACACGCCCGAGGACATCGCCGCAATGGCGGTCTTCCTCGCCTCGCCCGGCGCCCGCAACATCACCGGCCAGGCCTACAACGTCGACGGCGGGCTAGTGCCTAGCTGAGCTAGGGTCCGAGAGGTGGCGCGCTCTTTTTCGGCGACAGCGGCACGCCCGCCGCTGCCACAGCTGCTGAGCGTGCGCCTCCCGTTCTTTTACGGCTGGGTCGTCCTTGCCTGTCTCTGCTGTGCCGGTTTCTCACGTCAGGGACCTGCGGTTGCCACGTTGTCGATCTTTGTCGAGCCGCTGACCCGCGAGTTCGGCTGGTCGCGAGCCGCCTTGTCCGGGGCGGTTTCGCTCGGCGGCGTATTGGCGGCGTTGGCGGCGCCGCTGATCGGCCCGCTGCTCGACCGCCACGGGGCCCGTCTGGCGTTGTGCCTCGCCGTGCTCGTCACCGGCATCACGATGATGCTGCTGTCCCTGACCCAATCGCTCTTGGTGTTCTACCTGCTGTTTTGCACTGCCCGGATGAATTGGGCCGGGCCGTTCGATCTCGGAATTTATGGCGGCGTCAGCAACTGGTTCGTCTCCCGCCGCGCTTTTGCCACCTCGGTGGTGACCGTGGCGCAGATGGCGGGGCTGGTCGCGATGCCGCTGATCGCCCAGCTGGCAATGCGGGAGCATGGCTGGCGCGGCGGCTGGCTGGCGATCGGGATTGTCACCTTGCTGATCGGCTTCCTGCCGGTCTGGCTGCTGATGGTGCGCCGGCCCGAAGACATGGGACTGCATCCCGACGGCCGAGCCGCAGGCGTCCCCGCTTTGTCGGCCGCTCGAGCCGATTTCCCCGAGCCGAGCTTCTCGCGTCGGCAGGCGATAGGTACCGCTGCCTTCTGGCTGCTGCTGCTCTATACGGTGCTGGTCTATCCGGTTCAGGCGGGGGTGAGCCTGCACCAGGCGGCGCATTTCATCGAGCAAGGCATCGAACCAATCACCGCAGCGACGATCGTCGCCTGGTTCTCGCTGATGTCGGTGCTCGCCGCGATCGCCTGCGGACTGCTGCCGCGTCAGCTGCCGATCCGCTATCCGCTGGCGCTGATCGGCGCGTTCCTCGCCGCGGGCGCATTCGCGATGATCGGAATAACCTCGACGAAGGAAGCGTATATCGCAGCGGCCCTGTTCGGCTTCGGCGTCGGCGGCATCCTCACCCTGCTGCCAATCGCCTGGGCCGATTATTTCGGTCGAGCAAACTTTGCCGCGATCCGCGGGATCGCTCTGTCGGCGCAGGTGCTGGCCCAGGCGACGGGCCCGCTGCTGTCGGGCGCGCTCCGCGATTGGACCGGCAACTACACGCGCTCGTTGCAGTGCTTTGCTGCGCTGTCAGTTCTCAGCGTTGTCATAGCCTTCGCCGCGCGCCGGCCGAGATATCGAACCGGTCTCAGATGATTTTTCGTTCCCGAAAGTCCTTGATCTGCACGGGGGTATAGCCGAGCTCTGAGAGCACCGTGTCGTTTTCGGCGCCGAGTTCCGGGGCGATGCCGATCTGCGCCGGGGTTTCCGAGAAATGCCAGGGCGAGCCGTGCACCTTCAGCCGCTTGCCGTATTTCGGGTAGTCGACCTCGGCCACGTAGCCGTTGGCGACAACGTCGGGATCGTTGGCGGCTTCGAGCAGTGTGTTGATCGGTGCCGCGACGATGTCGGCGGCGCGCAGCCGTTCCACCCAATCCTCGCGCGGACCCGTCGCGAACAACTCATCAAGCATGCGCAGCAGCGTCGCGCGCCGCTCATCGGCCCCGATGATCACTCCGAGATCGCCAAAGCCAGCGTTTTCGAGCGCCTGGTAAAAGCCGAGTGCCGTCATCGCCTCGCGCCACTTGCGGGGGCCGTTGAGCTGGAACACCAGCGGCTTGCCGTCGCGGTCGTTGAAGCTGGCGCTGAGGCCGGGGCGCGCAGGGGTGCCGGTAACGCGGGCCTGGCCGGTGACCGGGTCGCGGTTGCGCCACATCGCGGTCGTCAGGGTCCAGCCCATCAGGCGGATCTGGCCACCGAGCAGCGAGCAGTCGACCTTCTGGCCGATGCCGGTGGTCCGCGCATAGGTCAATGCCGCGAGCGCCCCGCCAAAGGCGAGGATCGCGCAGGTCTCGTCGGCGACCGAGACGATGCCCGTCTTCAACGGCTGGCCTGGCGTCGAATACGCTTGAGCAATGCCGCCCAATGCTTGGGCCATCGAGTCCGTGCCGGGCAGTGCCGCATGCGGACCCTTCGGCCCGTAGCCCGAGACCGACATGTACACGAGCCTCGGGTTCACCTTTCTCAGTTCCTCGTAGCCGAAGCCGTTCTTCTCGGCAGCACCGGGCCGGAAGTTCTGGCCGAAGATGTCGGCCCTGGCGATGAGCTTGCGGAGGATTTCGCGGCCTTCCTCAGTCTTCAGGTTCAGGGTGACGCTCTTCACGCCGCGATTGTTGGTCTCGAAATAGGTGCTGGGCATGCCGGGAAGCACCGTCGAGCCGCGCGAATTATCGCCGACCTCTGGCACCTCAATCTTGATCACCTCGGCGCCGAGATCGGCCATCAGCATGTAGGGCACCGTGCCGGCCTGCGCGGTCGAGCAGGCTACGACTTTGACCCCGTGGAGCGGGCCGTGTGGCTGGGTCATGCCGAATGGTCCTCAAGCTGCGCCGACCGGGAGCCTGCGCAGGAAGCCCGTGCGCTGTGCCGCACCCGCCGCCATAAACGCCGCATCCTGGCCGCCGAGGACGAAGCGCGCGCCCATTTCGATAAAACGCGGCATGATCGTCTCGTTGTAGACCCCGGCCATTCCCGGAAACTTGCCGTGCTTGCGCGCCGCCGCGATCATCGTCCCATAAGCGTCGGCAACGCGCTCGTTGCCGAAATCGCCGTGGATTCCCATCTCGGCGCAGAGGTCGTTGGTACCGATCAGCAGCACATCGACCCCCGGCACTGCCGAGATCTCCTCGGCATTGGCGATCGCCGCCGGCGTTTCCAGCATCACGATCGTCAGATTGGCGGCGTTAAGTGCCGAAGCGGCCTCGCTGGAACTGGCCGAGCGCAGCCCGTAATGCGGCCCGATCCCGCCCATCGAGCGATGTCCGACCGGCGGGTATTTGAGCCGGTTCACCACTTCTTTGGCTTCGGCCGCGCTGTCGACATGCGGCATCACGATGCCGAGCGCGCCATTGTCCAGGGCCCGTGTGGCGATCGCGTACTCACCGTTCGGCACGCGGGCAATCGGCGCGATGCCGGCATCGAGTGCGGCCGTCGAGATCTGCGCGCACGCCTCGAGCGACATCACGCCGTGTTCCATGTCGAGAAACAGCCAGTCGAAACCGGCCACCGCCATGGCCTTGGCGATCTCGACACTGCGCGTCATGCGCACGCCGACGCCAAGCGACAGCTGGCCTTGTTCGAGCTTTTCGCGAGCGACATTGCGGACGGCGGCGGGCATTGGCGTTTCCCCTCGGCTCTTGTGGAAATAACCCCAGGGTGCCCGTTCTCAAGACCGTCCGCAAGGCGAAGCACGTGGCAGCAGGCGGCGCGAAGCGTTTGGTGCGCCGCCCTGAAGTCAGCTCCCCTGTTGATGTTCGACCAGGACCATCCAGGTCACGCCGAAGCGATCGGCGACCATGCCAAAGCGCGGCGAGAAGAAGGTCTCGGTCAGCGGCATTTGCACCTGTCCGCCGTCGGCAAGGGCGCCAAACCGCTTCTCCGCCTCAGCAGCGTCTGCCACCGAGAGGGTCAGCGAAATGCCCTGGAAATTGGTCTGGCCCTGGCACCGCCCGTCGGAGGCCAGCACAGTCGCGTCGCCGACGCGGAAGCTCGAATGCATGACCTTCTCCTCCGAGCCCGGCGTGACCATGCTGGGATCAGGGCTGTCCTTGAAGCGCATCAGCATTTCGGTCTTAGCGCCGAGCGCTTTGCCGTAGAACGCGAGCGCCTCTTCGCAGCGCCCGTTGAAGTTCAGATAGGGTTGGACTTGCATTGCCGTGCTCCTTTCCAGGTTGAGGTCAAATTCAGTCGTCGATCGCCCGGTAAGCCGCGGTTCGGAAATCGCGGCTCACGCGCGGGGGCACCGGCGAGGTCCAGGAGGCCTGGGTCAACAGGATCGTGACCATGTCCTCGCTGGGGTCCGAACGCCAGGAAGTGCCCAAACCGCCGTCCCAGCCATAGCTGCCGACCGGTGCGGCCACATCCTCGCGCCGAGTGACGACGGCCACGCCGAACCCCCAGCCGTGACCGTCGAAATAGCCCGGAACCAGACCCGACACCGCTTTTTGCGCCGGGGTCAGGTGATCGGTCGTCATCACTTCGACCGACGGGCGCGACAGAATTCGCCCGCCGCCGTACCGGCCTTGGTTCAGCATCATGCGGCCGAAGGCGAGATAGTCGTCGATGGTCGAGACCAGTCCGCCGCCTCCCGACGGGAATGCCGGCGGCCGACTCCAATCGCCGTCCTTGGCGGCGTCGTAAAACTCGAGCGCCCCAGTTTTGAAATTGGTCCAGTAGGCCGTCGCGAGCCGGTCGAGCTTTGATGCCAGCACGCAGAACCCGGTGTCCTTCATGCCGAGCGGTTCAAAGATGCGTTCGCCCAGAAAGGTCTCGAACGGCTGACCCGAGGCGCGCGCGATCAGCACGCCCAGCACGTCGGAGCCGGTGTGGTACACCCACTTCTCGCCAGGCTGGTGCATCAGCGGCAATGTGCCGAGGCGGCGGATTCACTCGTCGGGTGCGGGCGGCAGCGACGGCTGCGGCGGCCCCTGGCCGAGCTCCAGGTCATCGACCGCGGTTTGGATCGGGTACGTGCCGGGCGGCGCCATGACGATGCCAAAGCCCATACGGAAGGTCAGCAAGTCGCGCAAGGTGATCGGACGCTTTGCAGACTCGGTGTCGTCGAGCGGCCCGTCGAGGCGCTTCAACACCCGGCGATCAGCCAGCTCGGGCAATAGCCGATCGACCGGATCGTCGAGCCGCAGCTTGCATTCCTCGACTAGGATCATCGCCGCAGCGGCGGTGATCGGCTTTGTCATCGAGGCGATGCGGAAAATCGTGTCGCGCTCGACACGATCGCTGCTGTCGAGCGCCTTCGTGCCGAGCGCCTCGACATGGGTCTCACCGCGGCGGCTGATCAGCGTGACAAGACCGGGCACCTCGCCCCGTTCTACATAGGAGGCCATAACGTCGCGCAAACGGCCGAGCCGGGTTTTCGACAAGCCTGCAGAACTCATCAGGGATGACCTCTCAGTGCTTCGGGTTGTCGTGCGGCTTCCATGCCGTCTTCCTGGGTTCCAATCGTCGGCCGATCGACAGAAACGGCTCCGGGGTCGAGCCGCGCGGTTGACGGATAAGTTGATATCAACTAAATTAATCCCATGTCAACAGACGATCACGAGCTGCGGTTCGATGTCACATGCCGGGTTCGTGATACCTGCCTGTGTCTCCACCTTCAGCAAGCCGCGCGGGCGCTGGCGCGCCGTTTTGATGCGGCGTTGCGGCCGCTCGGGCTCACCAATGGCCAGTTTTCGCTGTTGATGTCGCTGAACCGCCCCGAAGCGGCGAGCATCGGCGACGTTTCGGCTGTGCTCGCGATGGACCGCACGACATTGACCGCCAACCTGAAGCCGCTTCAGCGCCGAGGTCTGGTCGCGATATCGGTCGACGACGCCGATAAGCGCAGCCGCCGCCTGAGGCTGACGCCGGCCGGCCGTGCCTTGCTCGTTGCAGCCTTACCGGTGTGGGAAAGCGAGCATGCCGCGACCGAAGCGCTACTCACCGGCGTCGATCCCGATCGCCTGCGCGGCAATCTGCGCATGCTCTACTAACCGCCGCCCGCGTCGAAATCCGCGGCCGGCTTCTTCCTGCTGGTATCGTAATATCCGATGCGATAGATCGAGCGGCTTGCGTCGGTCAACTCTGGAGGAGGCGAGAATGAGCCTCAGCGCTCGCAACCAGCTCAAGGGCAAGATCGTAGCCGTAACGAAAGGTCGGACGACGGCGCATGTCCGCATCGACATCGGCGGCGGCGTGATCGTCACCTCGTCGATCACCAACGAAGCGGTCGACGATCTCGCTCTCCAGCCTCCCTCAGGAGCGCTCAATGCCTCCCTGCTGCCCGAGCCCTGTTGCGGGTGGCTAACTATTTGATGTGCACCGCCTTATGGTCGATCGGACGGGCGATTTGCCGCGTCGCATCGAATTTTCTCCCTGCTCTCAGGGAGGGAGAGGGTGCCGACCCCGGATCACAGTGCGGGGAGGCGGGTGAGGGTGTCCCGGTACCGAATGTTAGATTCGCACCACCAGGTCGCCATCTATCAGCACTGCATCAGCTCGATGCTGACGCCATCGGGTGCAGCGACGTAGCACAAGAGGCTGCCGTTTACGCCTTCTTCAGCTCGACGGGAAAAGCCACACCCTTCGCCCGAAGCTCGGCGCAAAAGGCCGCCAGATCGCCCTGACAGAGGAAACCGAAATGGTCGGTTCCCCATGCGTTATGGCTGGAGAAGTCGGCATAGGGCCGGATCGGTCTGGCGGGCTCTGGAGCTTCACCGGGTCGCCGGCCGCGGATCAGGATCGTCATGCCGCCGAGATCGACGAAGATCTGGGGGGCACCGCGGGCGATCGTGTCGGCAGTGATCGTGGCGCCGAACATCTCGACATACCACTCGGCGGATGCTCGCGGGTTTTCGCTGATGATGTGCACATGATCGAATTTGAACGCGGGATTGCTCATGCTCGCCTCGATCGTCGCGGCCGCACCCCGCCGCTCTTCAAGTCGCCGAGGGCCACGCTCGCCTGTCTGCTCGACGTCGGAGAGGGACGAACATGAACCGCAGCGGGCACCGTTCAATTCCGCGCGTTTTGTTCGCATCTATCCTGATCATTTTCCTGGGGCGCGGGTGCGGCGCCGCTGCGTCGGCGCAGGAGGGCAGCCTGGTGGTCTTTGCCGCGGCTAGTCTAAAAGATGCGCTCGACGAGGTAAACGCCGCTTACCGCCGCGACATGGGTCGGGAGACCACCACCTCCTATGCCGCGAGCTCGACCTTGGCAAAGCAGATCGAGGCCGCAGCACCCGCCGATATTTTCATCTCCGCGGATCTCGACTGGATGGATTATCTGGCAAAGAAGAATTTGATCAAAGCCGAGACACGAGCCAACCTGCTCGGCAATCAGCTTGTGTTGATCGCGCCAAGCAGCAGCACCATCGACTCGGGATCGCGCCGAATTTCCCGCTCGCCCAGGCGCTCGGCAACGGTCGGCTCGCTGTCGCCGATAAAGGGGCCAAGATCCTCGGCCCCTTCCCTGACGACACTCACCCCCCGATCATTTATCCGATCGCCGGCGGGGCGAGTTCGACCAATTCCTGGGATCCGAGCTTTATCGCCTATCTCAGGTCGCCGGCAGCGGGCGCTGTCTTCGAGAAGCACGGGTTCACGGCCCGCAAGGTCATGCGGGACGAAATCAGGGTGATCGCGCTAATGGCGGAATGGCTCCATCTGTCACCGGAAGAGGCGACCGCGGTGCACCTCAACTTGCGCGTCGCGCTTTGGGCGATGACGGCGAGCCTGAACCGGGCGTTCTCGTGGCGCTGGTGCTGGCACGCGGACGGTTCTGGGGAAAAGCGTTGCTCGACGGGGTGGTTCACCTGCCGCTGGTCGCCGGTGGTGACCGCTACCTGCTGCTGCTCGGCCGCCGCGGCCCGCTCGGCCAGTTCCGCGACGAGCATTTCGGGATCGTGTTCGCCTTTCGCTGGACCGGTGCGGCACTCGCCTGCGCGGTGATGGGCTTTTCTTTGATGGTGCGCGCAATACGCCTGTCGATCGAGGCGGTCGACCGGCGGCTCGAGGGTGCGGCGGCCACAAACGGCGCCGGCCCGGTCTGGGTCTTTCTGGTGATCACCCTGCCGCTGGCTCTCCCCGGCATCATCGCCGGCATGATCCTCTCCTTTGCCCGCAGCATGGGCGAGTTCGGCGCCACGATCACCTTCGTCGCCAACATCCCCGGCGAGACCCAGACCCTCCCCTCGGCAATCTACACCCTGACCCAGATCCCCGGCGGCGACGCCGGCGCTCTCCGCCTGACATTGATATCGATCGCGATTTCCATGCTGGCATTGCTCGCCGCCGAATTTCTGGCGCGACGCCTCAGCCGCATTCTGCCGGGAAGCTGATCCTAGCGAGCGATCGTGCGGCGGCGCGGCGCAGCGTGGGATTTGGTCGGCGTCGTTTCCTGCACCCC
>Ga0210399_10000643_pt1 | contig 27820 bp, 28 predicted proteins | sample IncBWC14MmetaG_FD_150865 | JGI IMG/M metagenome (GOLD analysis project Ga0210399, IMG submission 150865) | Forest soil microbial communities from Barre Woods Harvard Forest LTER site, Petersham, Massachusetts, United States - Inc-BW-C-14-M | ecosystem: Environmental > Terrestrial > Soil >... | reverse complement strand
TTTCGACCCGGATTACCGACCAATCGGATTGCTGGTTGTCGATGGACGAACGATCGCGCCATTGCAGCGAGCGCGATTACTCACCGGAGTGCTCAGCGCGTTGGCGGGTAAAGTTCAAATCTGGCGAGTCGGCGAATTCTCACGACAACAAAGAGCCGATGCGGCGATCGAGTGCGGCCCGATGATTGTCGATCTTGCCAAGCCAGTTCGCGGCCTGGAATCGGCGCGCCCCGCACGCCGGACATTTGCCGCTGTCGCGGCTGGCGATCGCGCCGCGCTGGGATTTTGTTCTGACATTACCCTGGCCGATTTCGCAAGCATTCTCGTGCTGCCATTCGCAACCGATTTCAAAATTCAGCGCGCGCTCAATCTCGATGGCGGATCCTCGAGCGCATTCTGGTTCGCGCGCAAAGACGGCAGCGCGTTTTCGATTTCCGAGCAAAAAACGGTGCGCGATTTCGTTGGCGTGATTCCGAGGTAGGAACTGTAGCGGCGCTCTGTGAGCGTCGCCGTTTTTGATAAGAAGTTTGCGACGGTCATAGACCGCCGCTACAAAAACTGGTCGATGAGAACATTCGGCGGCTTCAGATTAAGGGAGAAATTCTTCTACGGCGAAGTGCGCGGGGACGAGGTGCACGCGCTGACGCGGCCGTACTGGATCGACGTTAAGCCGACGGGCGAAGTATTGAACATGGCAGAGACGCATGTCGATGTTCCGGTCGCACCATCGAAGCTGATCGCGGTCGGCCTTAACTACGCCGATCACATTGCGGAAATGAAGCGCACGCCGCTCGGCACACCGTTGATTTGGTTCAAAGCGCCCAGCTCACTTTTGCCGGATAACGGCGCGATCGAGATCGCGTTTCCCGAACACCAAACCGATTTCGAACTGGAACTGGCGATCGTGATCGGAATAACGGCGAAAAATGTGACGGCGGAACGCGCCCTCGACCATGTCTGCGGTTACACCATCGGCTTGGACATCAGCGATCGCGTTCTGCAAAACGCGGAAAAGCAATTTGGCCGTTGCAAATCGTTCGACACCTACACGCCGGTGGGGCCGTTTGTATATGCCGATGTCGATGTTAGCGATCTCGTCCTCGAGCTCCGGCAAAATGGTGAAATCAAACAGCGCGCGCGGACCAGCCAGATGATTTATTCCGTGGCCCAAATCGTCTCTTTCGCCAGCCAGGCAATAACGCTTATGCCTGGTGATTTGATTTTGACCGGAACGCCTTCGGGTGTGGGACCAATCCGCGCGGGCGATCGGCTTGAAGCAAAGATCGACAACTGGCCGCCATTGCGACTTAGCGTCGTAAACGCGCTCTGATTAACTCTCTGGCCGATGCAGGAATTGGAAATTTCGACGGTCCCGCGCGATTTGATAAGCTTGCCTTACATCCCGCAGGCGCAGATAATTCGAATTATTAATTACGCGAAGTGTCGAATCAAATAAGATGAAAACTTTTTGCTCGACTCCGGGCCGGTCCATTTGGGATAAAAGAGCCGGAAAAGAACTGTCACCGAAACCGAGTCGGTAACTCAACCTCAACTATGAAAATATTGCTTACTGTCTGCTTCTGTATCGTCGCGCTCACGCTGACGTCGTTTGCTCAAAACACCCCTGCGCCACCGCCGCCGAATGCGCCGGCAACCGCTGCGCCACCGAATCCGGCAACGCAGCTGCCGCCGCCGCCAGCCGCCGGCATGTCGCTCGCGCCGGCCGCCGGCTTGTCGCCCGCGCCAGCCGCGGGGATCTCTCCGGCCGGATCGGTCAGCGGTTCGCCTGCGCCCGGAGAGAGCGTTGCGGCTACGCTAACCGCATCGCCGGCGACAACTGCTTCTCCGGCTGCGGAAACGAAAGCCACCGGTATGTTTGCCGGTAACTTTCTCATCGATAACTTCCGCAAGGGCGGCCCCATCATGTGGCCGATCCTCATCGTGTCGATCATCGGGCTCACGGTCGTGATCGAGCGAATCTTTTGGTGGACTGGCCGCTGGTTCCGGCGCGATCCGAAACGGATCGAGAAAGTGTTCACCGCGATTGAAACCGGCGACGTGGCCGAAGCGTCCAGACTTTCCCGCGGATCGCGCGATCCGGTCTTGCGCATGATGTGGAACGGCCTCAATCACCAGCACGCTTCGCTGCAAGGCGCGTTGCAAGTCGCCGCCGGTATCGAGATCAAGCGCGCGGGCCGGTTTCTCGTCGTTATGGACACGCTGGTCACGCTCGCACCGTTGCTGGGACTGCTGGGCACGATCACCGGCCTGATCCGTTCGTTCAGCTTCCTCGGCAACGAAGAACTCGCGGTCACAGCGGTCACGGGCGGTATTGCCGAAGCGCTTATCGCCACGGCTTGCGGCCTCGGCATCGCGATCTTCGCCTTGATACCGTTTAACTTTTTCACTTCTCGCGTGTCTAACTTAGAGTTCGAACTGCAAACGGCAGCGACTAACCTGGAAGTTATGTTAGGAGGACAAAGCGCGTCGCGCGAGCTGGAGATAGCGGGGGGAGCCCCAGCCTCTGGGAAAGGCTCGTCGATCTAGAGGTATCCAATGTACGTAAGCTCGCCCATCCCTCACAAGAAAGCGCGGATCGAGATCATTCCGTTGATCGATATCATGTTCTTTCTCCTCGCCAGCTTCATGATGGTGAGCTTGAGCCAGGTGCACATGAAAGGCATCAAGGTGAATTTGCCCACGGGCGTGTCGGGTGAAACGCAAGCCAAGCGGGATTACATCAGCCTCTCGGTGGATAGGGACGGACGTTATTACTTCGACAAACAAGAGGTGGCTTACGATGACATGCTGACCCGTTTGCAAAAAGTGCATCAGACCGATCCCGAAGCCAAGGTGTTCGTCCGGGGCGATCGCGACACCGTGCACGGCAATGTTATTCGGTTGCTTGATCTCCTTCGCTCTGCCGGTTTTTACAAAATCGCCTTTGAGATCAAGAGCGAAGCCGCCAAAGGATTTCCGGCTCCGGGGGCGGCCAATGGACGGTAATTTTTATGGCTAAACCACTTCTCTATCGTCCCCCGCCAAGATGGCATCTCTGGGCCGCTGTTGGTGGCGCCGCCCTGATACATATTGGCGCCGTGGTTGCGGCGATGAAACACGAAAAACCGCCGGAAGATCTTTCTCAGATTCCCCAGGCGGTGGTGATCGCGACGCTGGAGGCGCCGGAGGAACAACCCACGCCGCCACCGGAGGAGATTTTGGCGCCACCTCCGCCCGAGCCAGAGATCAAGCCGGAGTATGTCGAAGAAAGGACACCGCCGCCGCGACAACCAAAAACGGCGAAAATAGCCCCAATCAAAGCTCCAACAGTGGCCGGTCGTCCGGGCCTGATGTCGATCTCCAATGCCAAGGCCTTGGCCACCTACGCACCGCGTCCACAGTATCCATATGAGGCGCGTTCTCGTCGCATCACGGGCAGCGGTGTTTGCGTGGTGTCGGTTGATCCAGGCAGCGGCAGCGTCACCGATGCTAACATGGCGCAAAGCATCGGCAATCCGATCTTGGATAACGCCGCCGTGAGCGCGTTTAAACAGTGGCGATTTAAGCCCGGCACGGTCGCGAAAGTGCGAATTCCAATCACCTTCACTATGACCGGCGCATCATATTGAACTAACCATGCGACTTTCTTCACCTATCCCGAAAAAACGAGCCCGGATTGAGATCATTCCGTTGATCGACATCATGTTCTTTCTCCTTGCCAGTTTCATGATGGTGAGCTTGAGCCAAACCCACATGAAGGGTATCCGCGTTAATCTGCCGTCTGCCGTCGCGCTTCCGCAAAACCAGCCGAAAGATTACGTCGCGATAAAGGTGGCCGAGGGGAATGCCGTTTACTTCGATAATCAGTTCGTCCCAGACGACCAGGTGCTGCCACGCCTTTACCAACTTCACGCGTCCAATCCGGACATCAAAATCTCAATTAGCGCATCGATGCTCGCGATGCACGGCGATGTAATTGCGATTCTCGATAAAGTGCGCAATGCGGGGATCAAGAAAGTAGGGTATCAGATCAGAGCGGCGGCCGCTCCGGGTGCGCCAGGGCCCGGCGCTCCACCGCCTCCCAAGCCTTAATCACTGCGCTGAGTTGCCGGTAATCCGGCGCGAAACGCGCGAATCGCTCGAGCCCGGTGGCTGATTCGGTTTTTCAGTTCGATAGGCAATTCACCAAACGTTTTGTCGAAGCCGTTCGGCACGAAGATCGGATCGTAACCGAATCCAAGCGAACCGCGCGGAAGATCGACAATCAATCCTTCCACAACTCCTTCGAATTTGCCGAGTAACTCGCTTTCACGCGCGAGTGCAATTACGCAACGAAAACGCGCCGATCGTTGATCGAGCGGCGCATTTCTCCGCGCAAGCTCGCTAAGTAGTTTCTCGATGTTCTCTTTGTCGCTGGCGGTTTCTCCGGCGTAACGCGCGGACAAAATCCCCGGCGCACCGCCCAGCGCATCGACCTCGAGACCGGAATCGTCCGCGACGACCAGCAGATGTCGATCTTGTACTCGTCGATCTTGCGAGGCCGCCACTGCTTTAAGGATCGCGTTCTCTTCAAATGTTCGACCGTTTTCTTTCGGAATTGGCATTTCGTCAAAAAAGCTGAGATCGTGCACATCGAAATCTTCGCCCAGCAACTCGCGAAACTCGCGCGTCTTATTTGCATTGCGGGTGGCCAGGAGCAGCGGTTGCATTGGAACAAACTCTAAACGTGCGAATTTCTTTTTCCTGATTTCCTGCTTTCCTGATTCGTTATTTTATGAGTTCGGAGCGCCGCAAACCTTACCCATTCGACCAGATCGAACCTAAATGGCAGGCGATCTGGGATGAACACTGCGCATTTCATGCGCCCAATCCGGGCGAGACAAATTTCGATCCAGGCAAACCGAAATTTTACATCCTCGACATGTTTCCCTATCCGAGCGGCGCGGGTTTGCATGTCGGACATCCGGAAGGTTACACCGCCACCGATATCATTGCGCGTTACAAGCGGATGCGCGGCTTCAACGTTCTCCATCCGATGGGCTGGGACGCGTTTGGTCTTCCCGCCGAGCAGTATGCGATCAAGAGCGGCCAACATCCTGCCATCACGACGCGCGAGAACGTGGCCAAATTCAAAGCGCAACTGAAGCGGATCGGTTTCTCTTACGATTGGCAGCGCGAGATCAACACCACCGATCCCGCCTATTACAAATGGACGCAGTGGATTTTTCTCCAGCTCTACAACTCGTGGTTCAATCCGAAGACGAACAAGGCGGAACGGATCTCGACCTATCATGGCCATAATCCGGACAGCGTCCGTCTCGCTTACGTCGCCGACGTTCCGGTGAACTGGTGTCAGGAGCTGGGCACCGTTTTGGCCAACGAAGAAGTTGTCGATGGAAAAAGCGAGATCGGCGGTTTTCCGGTCGTGCGGCGGCCGATGCGGCAATGGATGCTGCGCATCACCGCCTACGCGGAGCGATTGCTGAACGAGCTCGAAGGACTCGATTGGCCGGAGGGAATCAAATTACTTCAGCGCAATTGGATCGGCCGAAGCGAAGGCGCCGAGGTCGATTTCGAGATCGACCATCAGCAAAAGATCCGCGTGTTCACCACGCGGCCGGACACGCTTTACGGCGCTACTTACATGGTGCTCGCGCCCGAGCATTCACTGGTCGATGTCATCGTCAGCGAGGAGCAGTGGCCGCTCGTGCGCGAATATCGCGAGCGGACGGCGCGCAAGAGCGAGCTGGAGCGAACCGATCTCGCGAAAGAGAAGACCGGTGTGTTTACCGGCGCGTTTGCGATTAACCCGGTCAATCAAGAACGCATCCCGATTTGGATCGCGGATTATGTTCTGCTGGGTTACGGCACCGGCGCGATCATGGCCGTACCCGCGCATGATGAGCGCGATCTGGAATTCGCGAGAAAATTTGATCTGCCGATTCGCGAAGTTGTCGAACCACCCGGTGGAGACGATCCAATTGGATTCACCGGCGATGGCATCGCAATTAATTCGCCAATCATCGGAGGTCTTCCGAGCGCGGAGGCGAAGAAAAAAATCACTTCGTGGCTGGAAGAGCGCGGTCTGGGTAGATCGACAATCAACTACAAACTACGCGACTGGCTCTTTTCGCGTCAGCGTTATTGGGGCGAGCCGTTCCCAATCGTTTGGGAAGACGGAAAACATCGTGCGCTTGACGAAACCGAACTACCGGTCGTTCCGCCGCTGGTGGAGGATTACAAACCAACCGGCACAGGCGAGCCGCCGCTGGCCAAAGCGAAAGATTGGGTTCGCTATTCTGACAAAGCGACGCGCGAAACGAACACGATGCCGCAGTGGGCGGGGTCGTGTTGGTACTATCTGCGCTTTTGCGATCCGCGGAACGAAAAGCGTTTCGTGGGCGAGGGACCGGAGCTCTATTGGATGGGAGGAAATAATGACGAAGCACGAATGACGAATGACGAAGGAATGACGAAGCACGAAGCACGAAACGCAGGCGAAAAAGTTCGTCATTCGTCATTCGAATCGACTCCGGGAGGAGTCGATTTGTACGTCGGTGGAACCGAGCACGCGGTGCTTCATCTGCTTTATGCGCGCTTCTGGCACAAGGTGCTGTTCGATCTTGGTTATTTGTCGAAACCGGAGCCGTTCCAGCGTTTGGTGAACCAGGGAATCATTCTCGGCGAAGACAACCAGAAAATGTCGAAGTCTCGCGGCAACATCGTCAATCCCGATGACGTAATCGACCAGTACGGCGCGGATGCCTTTCGTTGTTACGAAATGTTCATGGGGCCGCTCGAGCAGACGAAACCATGGAACATGCGCGGGGTCGAAGGTGTCTCTCGATTTCTCGCGCGCGTTTGGCGCTTGCTGATGAGCGAGAATCAAGCTGGCGATTGGGAACTTTCCGCCGCGGTACAAGATGTCGATCCGAGTCAGGGGCAGCAAAAGATCACGCATGCGACAATCAAGAAAGTTACCGAAGACATCGAGGCGCTCTCCTTTAACACCGCGATTTCGCAGATGATGATTTTCGTGAACGCGTTTACCAACGCCGAAATCATCCCATTGTCTGCGCTACGTACATTTCTTGTTCTGCTCAACCCGTTCGCGCCGCATCTCGCCTCGGAGTTATGGGAGAAGCTTGGCGCAAAGTTCAGCGACGCCCGCGGCGACGCTACCGAGCAATCATGGCCAGGTTACGACAAGCGGTTGCTCGTTGAAAACGAAGTCGAGATCGTTGTGCAGGTGAACGGCAAAGTGCGCGACCGGATGCGAGTGTCGATCCACGCGACGGAAGCTGAGTTGAAAGCTGCGGCCCTGGCAAGTCCCAGAATCAAAGCGTCGATCGCCGGCAAGACCGTCCGTAATGTGATCGTGATTCCGCAAAAACTCGTCAATGTTGTCGTATGAAACCTCTGGAGAATGTGTGGAAGGAATTCAAAGAATTTGCGATCAAAGGTAACGCGCTTGATCTCGCGGTGGGCGTGATTATCGGCGCGGCCTTTGGCGCGATCGTCAACTCGCTCGTTAAAGACATCGTCATGCCGCCGATCAGCCTGCTCACGGGTGGGCTCGATTTCTCGAACAAGTTCGTAGTACTGCGCGCACCGCCGAGCGGAGGAACTTTCGCCACAGCCGCAGATGCGGTGAAAGCGGGCGCCATCACCTGGAACTACGGCAACTTCATCACGTTGATAATTAATTTTGTGATCGTCGCCTTCGCGGTGTTTCTACTCGTGCGCGGAATCAACAAGATGAAGCAGCCGACGCAGAAGGCGCCCGTTTCAAAGGATTGTCCGGCCTGCGCGATGACGATTCCCCTCAAGGCGACGCGTTGTCCGTATTGCACGACGGATTTGTCCCGGCCGTCAGCCACGCAGCCATGAAGGTGGATCGAACAATCGTCGCCGCGGCGACCTCGACGTTAGATTAATGTCGGCGAAGCCGAGACTTAGTTAGCATCGCCCGACGGAGCGGACGATCCGCTTTTGGGGTTGGTCCATCGCAGCCCGGGGAAATTATTGTCTTGCCACCCCACCCGCAGCAATGCTATGAAGGTATTGCAAATGCCGGAGCGCCTTAACCTTATAACCGTGGGAACTGTTGCTTGCCTCGTCGTTGGGTGCGCGACGCAGTCGAAACCGACCGTCGCCGCGGGGCATAACGTGCGGCAAGTTCGCACGACCGCTTATACGCATACCGAAAGAGGTGGTAGTCATAATGCGATCGGCACTTATTTGTCCGGTCGCCAGGTGATGAGCGCCGCGTCCGATTGGTCGCGCTTTCCACTCGGGACGCGGTTCCGAGTTGTCGATACAAAAGAAGAATACATCATCGACGATTACGGAACGGCCCTGGTGGGGACGGAAACGATCGATCTCTACAAGCCAAGCCGCCTGGAAATGCAACGCTGGGGCATGCGCCATGTCGATATCGACATCTTGCAGTGGGGCTCGGAGGAGGAGAGTTTGAAGGTACTAGGGCCGCGCGCGAAAAATCGCACCGTGCGGCAGATGATTGCCGAACTTCAGAAGAAAGCTCCTGTCCAATCTTCAATAAGCGCCCAAGCTTCCAAGTCCGGGCAAGCATCAGCTCGCAAAGCTGCACCCCGCACTTCGGATTGATTAACGCCAGCGACCTGCCGACTTTCCGGGAATGAAGATTCTCGTCGTGGGCGGCGCCGGCTATATCGGAAGCGTTTGCGCAGAATTGCTTCTCGATGAAGCGCACGAGGTGGCGGTCTTCGATAATCTCGCAGAAGGCCATCGCCGCGCCGTCGATGACCGTGCCACCTTCATTGAAGGCGACCTTTCGGATGGGAAAAAAATCGAGGCCGCGCTTTCCAGCACGCGCCCGGAGGCGGTGATGCATTTTGCTGCGAATGCGCTCGTCGGTGAATCGATGCGCGATCCGTCCAAGTATTTCCGCAATAACGTCGCCAGCGGCTTGAATTTGCTCGATGCCATGGTCGCCACGGGGGTCCAACGCCTCGTTTTTTCATCGACCTGCGCAATCTTTGGGCTTCCGGAGCGCGTGCCAATAGACGAGACTTCACCGCCGCGCCCGATCAACCCTTACGGTGAATCAAAGCTCGCCTTCGAAAAAATCCTGGGCTGGTACGATCAAATCCACGGTTTGAGATTCGTCTCGTTGCGCTATTTCAACGCCGCCGGCGCCTCAGCAAATTTCGGCGAAGACCATCGGGTCGAAACGCATTTGATCCCAAATGTGCTCAAAGTCGCGCTCGGCCAAAAGCCGCAGGTGGAGGTTTACGGCGCCGACTACGAAACGCCTGATGGCACCTGCATTCGCGATTACATCCACATTCTTGATCTCGCCCAGGCGCATATTCTCGCGCTCAACTCTCCAAAGAGTGAATTCTATAACCTTGGGACGGGTGGCGGCTCCAGTGTGCGTGAAGTGATTGATGCCGCTCGAAAAGTCACCGGAGCAAAGATTGAGATGGTGGACAGGCCGCGTCGTCCCGGTGATCCGCCACGCTTGATTGCGGCCTCCGAAAAGATTAAACGCGAGCTTGCCTGGCAACCGCGGTTCCAATCACTGGAAGCGATCCTGGAAAGCGCGTGGAAATGGCACCAGAAATTTCCGCGCGGCTATGAGGATTGAAGGCAGAGCGATTCACCGAACCGCCCGGTTAACAGCGACCTTCCTTCCAACGGGCGATTGAGGTCAATCGTTGCCTATAAAAAAAGCGCCCGCGAAATAGGCTTTCGCGGGCGCTTTGAATTTTCAGTTAATCGATCAGTCCCAAATTAGGGTTTGGTCGTGGTCGTGGTGGTGGTGGTTTCCTTCTTCTCGATTACTGGTTGGCTCAGCACGATCTTGCGAACTACTACCCGGTCACCGTCCTTTACATAGTAGACCGTCGCCGGCAGGTCTGGCCGAATGGCCGACCATTCGACGGTCCGGCCTTCCGGATCAAGAATGGTTGTGCTCTTCGTGTAGTAATACCTTACCGGCGCAGCGTCTGTCGTGCTGCGAAACGTAATATAATCCGAGCCCGGCGTGTAAGCTGCGATCGTTCCCGTGTTCGTGGTGGTCGACGATTCCGTCGTCGATATACCCGTCACAGGATTAGCCGTCGTTGTCGTGGTGGTTGACTCTTGCGCGAAAGCTGCGCTCAGCGCGACCGCGCCACCCGCTCCGGCCGCCAACATTTTCACTAATCTTGTTTGTTTCATTGTTTGTCCTTTGCTTTGGTTAAACGGATGCTCTCCGTCGTGACTGTATCCGACTGCTTCGAGCCGGACTTTATTCAACCTCACCTTTGTTTCGTAATCTCAATGACCAGTGGCCGTAAGCTTCGGTATTATTCGCTGCCGTTCTGGAGGGGCGTCTGATCATCATGCAAGCTTTGCCTGGATTTCGCGATTTTCTGCCGGACGATTGCGGGGCGCGTAATTACGTTTTCGCGCGCTGGCGCGCTGTTGCCCGGCGCTACGGCTTCGTGGAATGGGACGGCCCGCTGCTTGAACCAACCGATCTCTACCGGAAGAAAAGCGGCGAAGAAATCGTCGGCCAGCTTTTCAACTTCATCGACAAAGGCGAACGCGAAGTCGCGTTGCGCCCGGAACTGACGCCGACGCTTGCACGGGTGGTCGCCGCGCATGAACGCGAGTTCAAGAAACCGCTGAAGTGGTTTTCCATCGGGCAATTCTTCCGTTACGAAAAACAGCAGCGCGGAAGACTACGCGAACATTTCCAGCTCAATTGCGATATCATTGGTGAAACCAGTTTTTCCGCAGATGTCGAATTGATCGCCCTCTGTATCGACATCCTCCGGGCGTTCGGCTTTACGGCAAAGGATTTCGTGGTCCGCATCAGCGACCGGGAATTTTGGACCGATTTTCTTCAGCAACAGAAACTACCGAGCGAACGATGGGAGGAAGTGTTGCAGACGATCGACAAATCCGAGCGCGAGCCGCGCGATAAGACGGCTGAGAAGCTCGGCCAACTTGCCGATCCAGTTTTGTCGATCTTGGAAGAAGGTGGTCGCAGCGGAAAACTCGATCAGCTCGTTGATGATCTTGGCGCCCGCGGTCTGGCTGAATATGTCGATGTCGATGTTCGGGTTGTGCGCGGTCTCGCTTATTATACTGGCACCGTCTTTGAAGTTTTCGATCGGGCTGGAAAACTCCGCGCGATTGCCGGCGGCGGACGCTATAATCGATTAATCGAACAGCTAAGCGACGGCGCTGTCGCGACGCCCGCGCTTGGTTTTGCCATGGGCGACGTGGTTTTGGGCGAATTAATTCGCGATCGCTCTGCAGCGCGCGAGAAAATGGAAGCGGCCGTGCAAAGCGAACGTAAAATCGACATCTACGTTGTGATCGCGAAGGAGGCACGCCGCGCCGATGCGCTCGCGCACGTTCAGGGCCTTCGCGAGAATGGTTACCGTGTCGATTACCCACTCACTGCCACAAAAGTCGCCAAGCAATTTCAAACCGCAGAAGATTTGGGCGCGACTCTCGCCCTTCTCTACGGCGACGAGTGGCCGCAAGTGAAAGTAAAGAAGCTCGCCACCCGAGAGGAGTCGCTGATCGCTCACGAAGCGTTGCTGGACGGCGTCGCCAAATTCTTCAACCCCTCTGCTTCCGCCTGATTATGTATCGCGACACGGATTGCAATTCGCTTCGTAAGGTCGACATCGGCAAGCAAATTACGCTCGCCGGCTGGGTGCACGTTTCGCGCGATCACGGCGGCGTGATCTTTATCGATCTGCGCGATCGCGAAGGATTGACGCAGGTCGTGTTTCGTCCGGAAGAGAACGCGGAAGTCGCGAAACAAGCACACAGTTTGCGCAGTGAAGACGTGATCGAGGTTTCCGGCCGAGTGGCCGCGCGTGTGCCGGGCACAGAGAATCCAAAACTCGCGACCGGCGACGTCGAGGTTGTTCCGAGTCGCCTGCAAATTCTCAATCGAGCAGACGATCTTCCATTTCAACTCGACGCCGAGATTCACAACGAAGATCTGCGATTAACCTATCGCTATTATGATCTGCGCCGTCCGCGGCTCGCTCGGAATTTGCAGCTGCGGCATCGGGTGGCGAAAGCAACACGTGATTATCTTGATTCACAGGGTTTCATCGAGATTGAGACGCCGATTCTTTCCAAGAGCACTCCGGAAGGCGCGCGCGATTTTTTGGTGCCGAGCCGATTGATGCCGGGGAAATTTTACGCGCTACCCCAGGCCCCCCAGCAATACAAGCAGCTGCTCATGGTTGGCGGTGTCGAAAAATATTTCCAGATCGCGAAATGCTTTCGTGACGAAGATTTGCGCGCCGATCGGCAACCGGAATTTACCCAGATCGATATCGAAGCGTCGTTTGTCACACCGGAGGACATTTTCAGACTGACGGAGGGAATGCTTGCCGCCATCTTCAAAGCTGCGCGTCACGTCGATATCAAAAGGCCATTCGACCGGCTCACTTATCACGAGGCCGTCAGCCGGTATGGCAGCGATAAGCCTGACCGCCGCTTCGAAATGCAACTTGTCGATCTGGGAGAAGATTTTCGATCGAGCAATTTTAAAGTGTTTCGCGGGGCGCTCGATTCGGGCGGCGTGGTCAAGGCGATCAACGCGAAGGGTTTTGCATCGCTAACGATCGGCCAGAGTGATGAGCTCACTGAAATCGCGAAGGTTTTCGGGGCGAAAGGTCTCGCTTTCATCAAAGTCGAGGGCGGCGAATGGAAATCGCCCATCGTTAAATTTTTCACCGAGGCGGAGAAATCTTCACTGCAATCAAAATTGAAGATCGAAGAAGGCGATTTGGTTTTATTCGCCGCCGATAAATGGGAAATCGCCTGTGAAGTGCTCGGGCGAATCCGGCTGCGCATCGCCGAGATCCAGGATTTGAGTTGCACCTCTGTTAAAGGCCAGTCCGGCTCGGACCTCGATTTTCTTTGGGTGACGGATTTCCCGCTGCTGCAATGGAGCGCGGAAGAAAACAAATGGAACGCCGTGCATCATCCGTTCACCCGGCCTAAAGCCGAGGATATGTCGTTGCTTGGAGCCGCGACGCGCTCGTCGCGGCGCGAGGGCGCGCCGTCTCCAAATCCTCGCCTCGGCGAAATCCGCGCGGACGCATACGACGTCGTTTTAAATGGCGTCGAAATCGGCGGCGGCAGCATGCGAATCTTTGAGTCGGAGTTGCAGGAGCAACTGTTCGAGGTGCTCGGCGTGAGCGCGGAGAATCGACAATCGCTCTTCGGCCATTTGCTGCGCGCATTGCGCCTCGGCGCACCGCCGCATGGTGGAATCGCGCTCGGCCTTGACCGCTTGGTCATGCTCGTATGCGGCGAGCAATCGATCCGCGAGGTGATGGCGTTCCCGAAAAACAACCGCGGCATGGACCTGATGACGCAATCGCCGGCCGGAGTCGATCCAAGTCAATTGCGCGAATTGTCGATCAAGCTGACCGGGGAAAAGAAATGAGGGAGGACGGATTATACCGGTGTAAAATCCCCAGCGCGGGCTGGTCACTCAATAACCCAGGGCCTTTTTTCGCTCGAGGGCGGTGGGTAGGGCCTCCTTGCGGGCTGTGATTGCCGGTGCGCCCGAGTCTTTCAGCTGCCTGGACTGAACCGCGTTGAACTCGATATCTTTCGCGAATTCGGGCGGAAGGTCGTTCTCCTCATAGATGGCGTGCACCGGGCAGACGTCCACGCATGCCATGCAATCAATGCAATCTTCCGGGTGAATGATCACCTGGTTGTCCATTTCGTAGAAGCAGGCGACCGGACATACCTCCACACAGTCGGTGAACTTGCATCCGCTGCATTTATCGGTCACGATGTGGGGCATGGGATTGGGTGGTTGAGGGTTGGGTGAAAAGACGGCTGTTGACGCCTCAAGTAATTCAGTGATACGGGCCGGTCAATTCCTGTTTCAATATCGCCGCTAAGCCACACCTGGGTGATGCTCGCGTCCAGTCCGGAACAAAACCGCCACAAAAAACGTGACGATTGTTCCGAAGCAAATCCACCACGGAAATTCCATCACAGGCAACGTCCTATTTTCGCGGAGCAGGCGCCACTCGGACGTGCGCTTCAGCGGCGGCGATCTGCCTTGCTGGTGTGCGAAAAAGGACAGCGATCGAAAGAGTGACAGCGCAACCGACAAAAACAAACCAGGGCCAGGAAATTTTCGGCCACCAATCCGGCATAAACCACCCGAAGTTCCACTGTGAAGCCACGAGTTTTCCCCGCAGTAGTGCAAGAACATCGAACGCCGGCATCGTGACTTTACACAATACAAGCACAGACATGATCCCGACTGTCATCCCGACGACATTGGTGCCATCGGACCCGCGGCTCCGGGTTAGCATTCCGAGAAGAAAAACTCCGACCAACGCTCCGTAAGTGTAGCCGAGGATTCCGATGGCGATGGGAATGATCGTCAGTTTTGCATCGTGGAGGACGGCGTTGGCAGCCATGGTCGCCACAAGGATCATGAGAACGCCGAAGACGGCGGTCGCGATGCGCGCAGCGCGAATGGCCTGACGATCCGTTGCACCAGGCCGGATATACGGCAGGTAGAAGTCTTTCGTAAAACTGGTGGCGAGCGCATTCAGCGCGGCGGAAGTGGAGCCCATCATCGTGGCGAAAATGCCCGCAATGATGAGCCCACGAAATACTACCGGCATTTGGTGAACGATGTAATCGCCGAAAATTTCGTTGTCGGCCGCCGGCAGTATCGCGCCTGGAACCACCGAGTAGTAAACTGAAAGAAGGATGCCGACGGTGAGGAAAGCGCCCGCGATTGGTAAATCCATCACGCCGCTCAGGATCAGTGAGAGTTGAGATTTCCTGTGATCCGGAGCGGTCAACATCCGCTGCACCATATCTTGGTCGGTGCCGTGCGTTGCCATTGTCAACAAGGTAGACCCGAGGAACGCGGCAAAGATTGTATATGGCTCCTCCAGCATCGCTTTCAGCGCCCGCCCGAACGGCAGTTGCGCGTTCCAACCGGTTTGGAAAAGTTTGATGTTCGACAGTCCGCCGAGATTTGATTTCACCGTCTCGAATCCGCCGGGGATGTCTCGCAGCAGCAGAAAAATCGCGAAGATGACGGAGCTGAACATGAGTACTGCCTGAATCAAATCGGTCCAGACGACGGCTTTGATTCCACCAACGGCGGTGTAGATCGTCGTGATGACGGTGACGAAAATAATTCCCCAGATGTAGGTATTGAGGTTCACCGGCAGCGACGGAAAGAGATAGCGCCATATCACCACCATGATGGCGCCGCCGAGATACAGCCGGACGCCGATTCCGAGCACGCGAGTGAATAGGAAAATGCCACTCGCCATGTTCTTGGTCTTTGTGCCGAAGCGCACCGTCAGAAATTCGTAGACGCTTTGCACACGGTACTCGTAGTACGGTTTAATAAAGGTGAACGCGATGACAATGCGTGCGAGAACCGTTCCGATCGCCAATTGGCCGTAGAAGTAACCTCTCGTTTTAAAACCTTCGGCGGGCGTCCCGAGAAAAGTCGCGGCGCTCGTCTCCGCTGCAATGATCGAAGCGAGCACCGCCCACCAGGGAATGGACCGCGAGCCGAGCGAGAAATCCTCCAAGTTTCGATTTCGTCGTCCGGCCCAAAGTCCCAGCGCGACGATGCCGAGGAAGTAGGCGAGCAGCACGATTGTGTCGATCGCGAGCCGGCCATCCATGACGATCTTAGGTGACAGAGAATCGCCCAAGCGCAAAGAGCTTTTTGTTTGCCACAGATGAGGGAAAATGACGAAGCACGAATGACCAATGACGAAGGGATGACGAATTACCAACCAGCTTTCGTCATTTGAGCATTCGAGCTTGTTTCGTCATTCGCGATTCGGATTTCGTCATTTTCCCATGTTAATCTGTGCTGAGAACCGTCTGATGAAACTGACTGAAATTCCCGCGCCCGATTTCGATCTTGCGATGACGCTCGATTCCGGCCAGGTGTTTCATTGGGAAAAGGCGGGCAATGGTTTCATCGGCGCAATCGGCGAACGAGCGTTTTACGTGGAGCAAGATAGAGCTCTTCTAAAGGTTCGTTGCGCCGGGATGGCGCAACCAGCACGCGAGACGCGCGCGCTACCCGATATCATTCGCAATTACTTCGCGCTCGATCATTCACTCGCGGAGGTTTGCGCATCGTTTCCGGATGATCCAGTCATGAACGCGGCCCGTGATTTCTGTCGTGGCTTGCGGATTATCCGGCAATCAAAGTGGGAATGTCTGGCGACGTTCATTTGTTCCTCCATGAAGCAGGTCGCGCATATCCGGCAAATCTCGCGAAAATTACGGGAACGTTTTGGCGAGGCGCGCAAGATCGATCCGCCAAAGTCCGCCACGTGGACGGGCTCGTCCTGTGACAAAGACGGATTCGCCGTGGCGAACAATTACACGGTTCATGTTTTTCCTTCGCCGCAAAGAATAGCAGCAAGTTCTGAAAGAGAATTGGCCAAATGCGCGCTTGGGTATCGCGCGAAAAACTTGCTGGCAACAGCGGAGCTTGTTAGCTCGGGTGAAGCGAATCTCGAAGCGTGGGTCACGCTTTCCGATGCCGATCTTCGGGCAAAGCTGTGCGCTTTGCCCGGCGTGGGCGCGAAGGTTGCTAATTGTGTGATGCTTTTTGCCTACGAACGCCTGCGCGCCTTCCCGATCGACGTCTGGATCGAGCGCGTGTTAAGAGGAAAATATTTCCCGCGGGCGCGAAAATTAACTGGACGACGCTTGCGTGCGTTTTCTGAAACCTATTTCGGAGAACATGGCGGCTATGCGCAGCAGTATCTCTTTCATCATGCCCGGCGTACGAATCGGCCGGAACGTAAGCGCGGGCGCAATTTGTCAGCGCCGCGCCCGTGAGATAATGTTGGCTCGTTCGGAATCTGAAAACTTCGCCCTGACTTCCTTGCTCATCATTTATAAAGCGTTCTCATGACGACGGCCGAGACCATGTTCGCCCAGCCGGGCGACGGAATGATGGATCGAAAGCAGGAGACGCGAAAGGTTTTGTGGGCGTTCCTCGCGGCGCTCTTTATTCATCTGATCGTCGCCTATTCCCTCGCGAGTTGGGGCGGCATGTTTTCACCGGCTCTTCCGGTCTCGGAAAAGCCGGTCGAACTAACGATTGTCAACCTCTCCACACCGCCGCCGATCGCCCCGAAGAATTCGGCGTTTATGGAAACAGACGAGTCGAAACAATCGGCCGAGCCACCGAAAGAAAAAACGTTTGAATCGAACGCCAATTCGATCGCGGCGAGCCAGCTTCCCGCCACGGGCGGTATCCCGTTGCCATCGCAGGAGGGCAAAGATCGTCCTGCTGCTGTTGATTTGGAAACACATCAGTACTCGCTGGCAAATGAAGGTGCACAGCCGCGGCCAAGCGCGGCGCCACAGGAAACCCCCAAGCCGTCAGAAACGCCGCAGCCGACACCAATTTCAGAAGCGGACCAATTTGCGATGTTAAGGGCAACACCGACTCCCGCAGTTCGGCCGTCTGCGGTTCGCACGCCAGAACAACCGAGGTCCTCCTACCGCGCGCAAAAAGAACAGACACGCTTGTCCGGATCAATCACGAATCGCGGCGCCTCCTCGGTGAACGCGCTCGGCACACCCTTGGGTCGATACCAAAAAATTCTTTACGATTCTATCGGTTCGCGTTGGTACTACTATGTCGGCAAGCAAGGGGATTTGGTCAGCATCGGCACGCTGCGTCTGGTCTTTTCGGTTGACCGAAGCGGTCGCGTGAAGAATCTCAAGATCGTCGAAAATACCTCCAACGAATCTTTCGCAAACGTATGCCTGCAATCTGTCCTCGAAATGCAGTTGCCACCGATTCCAGAAGATGTGGCGAGCTCGCTCCCGCCTGAGGGTTTGGACGAAGAAATGTCGTTTACGATGTACGCCAACTAATGAGCGCCGTTACCATAATCGCCGAGGCGCCGGGAACGGTGCAGACAATCATGAGCTTTTTCATTAAGGGCGGGCTTTTTATGTGGCCACTGCTCGCCTGCTCGATCGTCGCCGTAACGACAATCATTTTGCGCGGCATCGCCTTGCGTGAAAAAAATGTGATGCCGCTCGTGATCCAAAGCGAGATCGAACGCCTCGCGCCCGGCGCGAGCCCGGAGCGTCTGATGCGGGTCGTGAGCCAGGACCAGACCTCGCTGGCCCGGATCACGCGCGTTGCCCTGCAGCACTTGCGCGGGCCGCGCTCGGAGAACGTGGAGGTGGTGGAAACACGGGCGCGTCACGAAATGGTGCGGCTGGAGAAAGGTCTCATCGTTCTCGAGGTGATCGTTGGCATCGCGCCGCTGCTCGGTTTGATCGGCGCAGTCTCCGGCCTGGTGCATGTTTTTTCACATCTTGGCCTGAGTTCGGGTGCAGCGGATACGCGTCAAATTGCGCTTGGCATTGCCGAAGCGCTCAATGCCACCGTCTTCGGCCTTTCGATCGCGGTGCCGACTTTGATCGCCTTCAGTTATTTCTCGAAGAAGGTGGAAGTGATGTCGGTGGAAATGGAAACGCTGGTCGTCGAGTTGATCAGCAAATGCTACTATGGGCGCTCTTCCCGCGAAGTGATGCCGGCAAAATCTTCGCCTCCGCCGCCAATGCCGGCGCCGACGCCGGTCGTGTGAAACACGCGGTGCATCCCACGCCATGAAGTTCATCGTCCGCAAACGCAGGGCGCCCAACATCATTATCGTTTCCCTGGTCGATATTCTCATCATCCTGCTGATCTTTTTTGTCGTTTCGACCACATTTAAAAAGGATCAGCCGGAAGTGCAGATTAATCTTCCGGAATCAAAAACGGCAACGAGCGCTCCGGCCGAACTCGAGCATGCGATTGTGAGTGTCGATCAAGAGAACGAGATCCAACTGGATGGGCGGCCCCTTCGTGTGGAAGAACTGGAGGCGGCGGTGCGCAATTTGCCTCCCACGCGCAAATCTTCACTCGTGTTGCAAGCCGACAAAGGAGCGTCGTTTGGCATCATCGTGAAGGTGATGGATGCGTTGAAGCTCGCCGGCGTGAGAAATTTGCCAGCGTTTACGCGTCAGGAAAAATGAAATTGCCGATCTTGCAGTACGGCGACCCGATGCTGCGCGCGAAAGGCAAAGGGATCGACCAGATCGACGATCGCATTCGCGAGCTGGTCGCTAACATGCTGGAGACGATGGAGGCGGCGAACGGCGTGGGGCTGGCCGCACAACAGGTGGGCGAAGCGCTCCAGCTCACCGTCCTCGACATTTCGCGTGTGGAAGATCGACCAAGCACGATGACGTTGAACGGTCGGGAGGTCGACCCACAGACAGCGATGCCGCTCGTCTTGATCAATCCCGAGATCGAGTTGGCCGACGAAACCGAGATGGGCACGGAAGGTTGCCTGAGTTTTCCGGAAATCACCGGTGAAATCGAGCGCGCAAAATCAGTCATTGCGCGCGGGCAAACGTTGGAAGGCGGCAAGATCGAGATCGAAGCGACCGGGCTGCTGGCGCGCGCCTTGCAGCATGAAGCGGATCATCTCAACGGAATTCTGTTTATCGATCGAATGAGCTCTGCGACAAAGGCAAGTTTATCGAGCCGGCTAAAGCGGTTGCAAAAAGAAACGCAACGCAGTGGCGGAAAAGATCGACGACCGTTCGTCGGCGAAACGACGCTCTGAAGGAGAGTGGATCGAGCAGTCTCTTGTCCGCCAATCGGACTCGTCCATCGGCGAGCTCGATGCTAAATTTGGCGGCTAAGCCGCATATTTCATAACATCGCCCGGCGGACCGGTCGATCCACCTTTCCGCTTTCGACAAAATCAAAGTGCTTTGTAATCGACCGTGATGGTGCGGAAAACGAGCGCGTCGTGTTGCGCGGAGAAATAAAAAAGCTCAAGCATGGTCGCCCCGACCATCCACTGGTAGCCGACCAGCGTTTGGATGACGTCCGTGTCGGTGTCGTGCGAACGCGAGACTAGTTTGCCGGTTCCGTACTTTTCATCGAAATACTTGCGAATTTCTCCCATCCGCTGGTTATAACGCTCGATCGTCCAATCCGGATATTCGTATTGGAGCTCCACGCCGAAGAGCGATCCCCCCTTGAAAGTGAAGAGCGTGCGCTTCAAGCCGGGATGGACGAGGCCTTCCACGGTCCAGACCTCGCGGCCCTCTTTTTTTTCGCGCGACACGATTTGAGCTTTCGCGCCGCGTAGCACCGCTTCCACGCGTGCCATCGAGTCGTTCCAGCGAAAACCGAAAGGCGGAAGCAATTCTTCGGCGGCGCGCGCGGATGAGATGGCGGAGATAAGAGCGAGCGAAACGGCCAGAAGAGCGCGCATGATTACCCGGCCATGGAGTTGGAGCGCCATTCTTTTTCGACGCGTCCATCTTCCATTTTAGTTGGCTTGGAATTCATTTTTCGACCTACAGAGCGAGTGCAATGCGTGTTCCAAAGACACCAAAAATGCGCGCGTGCGCTGATTCGGTCAACTCACGGAACCTTTCGGACTCAACTTCGCACGAGGGCAGTATTTTGTAATTTTTGGGCAATGTCGATCCGCGCTTTTCCGTCAAGATTTTTTTGATGTGAGACGAAAAATAAATTTCAGGTTTTTTCTTGTCGATGTGCGCGCCGGTTTCTAATCTCAAGCCCGCTGGCAGGGAAAAGAGGGAGTGGATGTGAATAAGATGTGAACAGCCTTTAACAAACTCCTAGCAGCGAGAATGAGCGACGCTTTAACCTCACCGGACCGACGATGCAAATCAGATATCGATCTTGCCGCCGCTGGACCGCGGTCGCACGCTGCGGGAAGCGTTTTCCCCTCGTATTTAAGCGTTTTTGGTATTTTTTCCCAGCGTTTCCTCCAAGAGATCGGCGCGTCATCAGGCAGACATCGCCTCGGTTTGACCCGCCAATTTCGGTCGAGATCGGCCTTTGTGGCAATTGTGTAACGCTGTTAACAAGTTGGTATGAAAGAGAAGTGTGCCAAGCTGTGGCAGAAATTGTCAGCGGCGTTAAAGCCGCAGGTGAGTGCCGATACATTCAAGCGTTGGTTTTCGGCCGTTGAATTAATTGAGGCCACCGACAACTCGCTCACCTTCCGCGTTCCAAATAATATCTACCAATTCTGGATCGAGAGTAATCATATGAGCGCCCTCCAAGCCGCCGTCATCACTGCTTTTGGCGGCCCGCGTGCAGTAAAGTTTTCTTTGCCGTCGGGATCTTCAGGGGACATTGGTGCCGAGGACGCAGCCGCTCTGAAGCAGATGGCGCCTGAGCTGGTGCGGGAGACAAAAGCAGCCGGCAGCGTGCTCGGGCTCAATCCCCGAAACACGTTCGAATCTTTTGTGGTCGGTCCGAACAACGAGATCGCGCATGCGGCCAGTCTGGCGGTGGGGCAGTCGCCGGCCCGGACTTATAACCCGCTGTTTATTTACGGCGGCGTAGGACTCGGCAAGACGCATTTGATGCAGGCGATCGGCCAATACGTTTGGGCGAAAAAGAAAACCACCAAGGTGATCTATCTCTCGAGCGAACTTTTCATCAACGAGTTCATCGACGCGATCCAGCACAGCAATCTGGTGAAATTCCGCAAGCGTTATCGCCAGTCCGATCTTCTTCTCATCGACGACATTCAATTTCTCGGCGGCAAAGAACGCTCGCAGGAAGAATTCTTTCACACCTTCAACACGCTTTTCGACGGCCATAAGCAAATCGTGCTCTCCAGCGACCGGCCCGCTTCGGAAATTGCGAACCTGGAGAAGCGGCTCGTTTCGCGCTTTGAGTGGGGACTGACCGCCGAACTTCAGCCTCCCGACATCGAGACGCGCATGGCGATCTTGCGCATGAAAGCGAGCACGATGCAGATCAAACTGCGGGATGAGGTTTTCGAATTTCTCGCCAACCGCATTCGTACAAACGTGCGTCGCCTCGAAGGCGCGCTCATGCGCGTGGCGTCCTTTGCTTCACTCAGCGGAAAGGAGCTCACGCAGGAAGTCGTCGAGCATCTGCTCAAAGACATCTTGCAGGAAGAGGCGCGGCATTCCATCACCATCGAACAGATCCAACGGCGGGTGGCGGAACACTTCGACGTGCGCCTGGCCGATATGACGAGCAAACGGCGCCCGGCCAGCATCGCCTTTCCACGCCAGGTCGCGATGTATCTGGCGCGCGAGCTGACCAAGGCATCGCTCAACGAAATCGGCGACGCATTTGGCGGACGCGATCACGGCACTGTCATGCATGCTTGCAAGCTGGTAAAGAAACGCATGCATGAGCAGGACAGCCTGCGTCAGACCATTTCCTTCATCGACAGTTCATTGCAGCGCTGAACCCGGACAAGACTTTACGGTTGCCGAATAAAATCGGAAGCCTTACATCTTAAGCGCGCTCCCTGCCGCCATGAAATTTAGCGTCACGAAAGAAAAACTGCTCGAAGGTCTGCAACAGGTCCAAAACGTGGTCAGCACGCGCACCACCCTTCCGATTCTTTCCAATGTTCTGCTGCAAGCAAACGAGAACGCAGTTCATCTTACGACCACCGATCTCGATGTCGGTGTGCGCGGCAGTTTCGAAGCGGAGGTGGAAAAGAAAGGCGCAACGACGCTCCCGGCGCGCCGTCTTTTCAACATTGTGCGGGAGCTGCCCTCCAGCGAAATCCAAGTCGATGTCGACGGAAAGAACACCGCCTCGATTCGGAGCGGCCAAAGCTTCTTCAAGATCCTCGGGCTGCCGGAAGAAGAATTTCCGCCGTTGCCGAAATTTGAAAATGCAAAGGCGGTCACGATTCCTCAAAAGGATTTGCGAGACGGTTTGCGGAGAACTTCCTATGCCATCTCGACCGATGAAACCCGCTACGTGCTGAACGGTGTGCTTTTCAGCTTCAAGGAAAATAAACTCATCCTGGTGGCGACGGATGGCCGGCGGCTCGCCATGGTTGACATCGAACTGGAATTCCCGCGCAGCCATGAAGCCGACATCATCGTCCCAACCAAAGCCGTAACGGAGTTGCAGCGCTTGCTCACCGACGACGGGGAGGTGAAAGTGAGCATGGGCAGCGGCCAGATTGCGTTCGATCTCAACAACACGCTGCTCGTCTCCAAGTTAATCGAAGGCAACTATCCAAACTACCGGCAGGTCATTCCATCGGAAGCAAAAGAACGCGTCACCCTCGAGCGCGAGACATTCCTCAATTCGTTGCGGCGAGTTTCCTTGCTCGCGAGCGACAAATCGAACTCGATCAAACTCAACTTCAGCAAGAACAACATCGAAATTACCGCCAACACCCCCGAGGTTGGCGAAGCGAAGGAATCGCTCCCCGTCGCCTATAAAGGGCGCGAATTTTCTATCGCCTTTAATCCGGAATTCTTGATGGCGCCGTTGCGCAACCTGACCGAGGACGAAGTTTTTCTCGATCTCATCGATGAGATGAGCCCGGGCGTCTTGAAGATTCAGACGCCATTTCTCTACGTCTTGATGCCGATGCGCATCAGTTCCTGATGTGCTTGTGGAAGACAGGCGTCTTCGCCTGTCGTGCAAACAGGCTTCCAGCCTGTTCGTTTGTTGCGAGAGATGCCCGTGTCCTGACAGGCGAGACGCGCTCTCTGCCATGACAGCCGGGGACGGCTGTCTTCCGGGATGCGCGGTTGAGGCTACAATTTCAGCGCGTCGCAAACAGTTTTGAATTTGAGCTGCGACATTTCACCCTTCGGCGCCTGAAGCACGCGAACGTTCTCGTTCGCTGGCGCCCAGACCGCCGGATTAGTCGGGCCGAAAAGCAAAACGCAATTTGCCCCGGCAGCGGCGGCAAGGTGTGAAATCCCGCTGTCGTGACCGATAAAAATTGTTTGCTCAAGAACCGCAGCGAGGTGCGGCAATGGCAAATTTTTTGCAAAGCGAACAGTCGCATCTTTCCAAATTGATTGGAGCCGCGCAACTTGATCTGTGTCCGCTTCGCCGGAAGCAATGACGATCGATCCGCGAAAATCTTCCGACGCGATAAGATGATTTCCGAGGTTGATCCAATTTTCCAGCGGCCAATTTTTCATTTCGCCGCCGCTGCCGGGATGAAACGCGACGATTGGTCGCGCGCAATCGCCGAGAAAGGCATTGGCCGCATCTCGATCTTCGGCCGAAGGATAAAGCTTCGCAGACAAATCATCGACGCAAAGACCGAGAGTCTGAAGCGGCTGCGAAAGTTGTCGGGCTGCGTGCGCGCGATGGTCGATCTTCCCCGGGCCATGAATCAGATTTTCTACGCCGCACCGGCGCAGATTCATTTCAAAAACGCCATCGGGATCGTAAAGATAGCTGATGATCAAATCGAAGCTCGCGAAATAGTTTGTGAGTTCGCCCGGGAGTTCCGAATTCTTGGCGAAGAAGCTCGCGAGCGGACCGTACTCGATTGAGCAGACGGCTTGCGCGTAAAACCGATTTTCCGCCAGCACCGCGATATGCTTGTTACCGAGGATCTCAATGTGCGCGCGAGAATATGCACAGCGCAACGCATTCAGCGCGGGCAGGGTGAGGATGAAATCGCCAATCGCACCGCCACGGATCACAAGAATCCGGCTCATTCCATTCCCTGTAGCGGCGGTCTATGACCGTCGTTGAGGTTGTTTTGCCCGACGCTCATACAGCGCCGCTAAAGGAGATCTCAATAAACCGTGATCGCCAGTGCAAGAATCACCACGCCGTAAAGCAGTGCGATGCCATGAATGAAGCGCCAGCGAACCGCGCTGCGCGCGCTCCAGTTGATTTGGTCCCGAAGCAAGTACGGGATCGTGACCCAGAACAGTCCGGCGACGATGAGCAAATAGGCGAGCACTGTGACGAGCAAACGGCTTGTTTCGTAACGCAGAAACGCCGCGTCAAGCAGCGGCTCGGCGGCGAGCAAACAGAGAATTCCAAGCGCGCGCACAGCGAGAAATTCGTCAACGAAACGCAGGACGAGCACGTAACCGATCGGCAATGCAATGAGGAGCGGCCGTCGGAAAGCGGAAAACTCTCCCATCTCCATCGTCGCCAGTAGCCAGAAGCTCCAGACAAGACCGGTTGTCAGCAAAATGACCCCGGCAAGGCGTGAGCGTGGAAATCGTTGCGCAACAGTGGCAAGATCCAGTTTTAGCAATCCGGGCAAGCTGATCAAGATTAGAAACGCGCCCGCGATTACTCCCACAGTTTGCAAAGATAGATGGTAAATCATGAGGCGATTGGTCCTGACCGCGTCAGGTTTGCATGACCGGCGTCCCATACAAGCTGAATCCATTCGCTTGTTCGACCCGGACATCGACAATCTCGCCAACAAGTTCATCGCCGCCCTCGAACACGACGATTTTATTCGTCCGTGTGCGGCCCATTAATCGAGTCAGGTTCGTTTTGCTCGGGCCGTCGCAGAGAACTTCGACATTGCGGCCAACCAGGCGTTCGCCAGCGCGTCGCGCTGATTCATTCACGACCCGGAGCAAATCCTGATTGCGCTCTGCTTTGACGCTTTCGTCGATTTGGTCGCTCATCTCGGCGGCGGGCGTATCGCGTCGCGGCGAATAGCGAAAGACGAAGGCGTTGTCAAATTGGATTTGTCCGACAAGGTCGCGCGTTTGCTCGTAATCGCTTTCGGTCTCGCCGGGAAAACCGACAATAACGTCGGTGGTGATCGCGATGCCGTCGCGCGCGTGCCGAATGCGATCGACAAGATCGACGTATTTCGCCACGGTGTAAGTCCGGTGCATTGCTTTGAGAATTTTGTTTGAGCCGGATTGCAGCGGCAGGTGAATGTGGTCCGCCAGTTTCGGCAGGCGCCCGAACGCGTCGATCAAATCATGACGCAATCCGATCGGATGAGGGGAAGTGAAGCGGAGCCGTTCGAGCCCGTCGATCTCGTGCACGGCTTCGAGTAACTGCACGAATGGACTTTTGCCATCGCGCTTGAGAAACTCGTGACGGCCGTACAAGTTTACGATTTGTCCGAGCAATGTGACTTCCTTCACGCCGCGGGCGACGAGATCGCGCACTTCGCGCACAATCTCATCGATCGCGCGACTGCGCTCTGCACCACGGGTCCGCGGCACAATGCAGAAGGTGCAATGCATGTTGCATCCTTGCATGATCGAAACGAAAGCGGTCGCCTGCCTGGGCGCGAGTTGTTGTTCGCGGATCGCTTCTTGCGAATCGGCTTCCTCCTCAACATCGACAATCGCGAAGCAGAGATCATCCATCAGTCGTTCAGTTGAACGTTGAGCGCTCGCCACGGCGTAGCCCGTCCCGGGCGAAGGCGGGTTGGGCGTTGAGCGTTGGACGTTTTTCGATGTTTGGCCCTGTTTGCGTGCGACAAGTTGCTCGACGTAATCGGCGACGCGATGGAATTTTTGCGTCCCGACGACAAGATCGACATGCGGCAAATTTCTCAGTAACGACTCGCCCCGCGCCTGCGCCATGCAGCCAAGAAAACCGAAGACAACTTCCGGCCGGGCTTTCGCCATGTGTCCGAGCATCCCCATTTTTCCCAGCGCCTTTTGGTCGGCCATGTCGCGCACGCTACACGTGTTGAGTAAGACTACGTCCGCTTCCATTTCACTTTCCACGCGCTCGTAGCCACGCGCGATGAGCGAATGCGCTACTTGTTCCGAGTCGCGCTCGTTCATCTGGCAACCGTAGGTCTTAATGAAGAATTTCGGCATGGATGGGCGAGAATAATACACGGGCGAGCGGCCTTCGCCACGGAGAGATTATCGACTTTTCATCTTGTCGATCTTTCGGATTTAATCGCGGCACGAATGAAAAAAGAAGTTCCGGCAATCGGCGTCATTGGCGGCAGCGGTTTGTATCAGATGGGCGAGCTGCGCGATGCGACCCAACGCATAATCGATACTCCGTTTGGGGCCCCATCGGACACGCTCATCGGCGGCAAGGTTAGCGGACGGGAGGTTTATTTTTTGCCGCGCCACGGGCGCGGCCATCGGCTTTTGCCGCATGAATTAAATCATCGTGCCAACATCTACGCGCTGCGTTCGCTCAACGTGCGCTGGATCATCTCGGTGACCGCGGTCGGCAGTTTGCAGGAAAAATATGCGCCGCGGGACGTTTTGTTGCCGTCGCAGTTTTATGATCGAACTAGCCTGCGCCGCGATCACACATTCTTCGGTGAGGGAATTGCCGCGCACATCTCGTTCGCGGATCCGATCAGCACGAAGTTGCGAAACATCATTGCCGAATCAGCGCGTTCGGTAGGCGTCACGATTCACAATGGCGGCACTTACGTGAACATGGACGGGCCGGCGTTTTCGACGCGCGCGGAATCGGAGCTCAATCGCCGAAACGGTTTTGACGTAATCGGCATGACGAACCTGCCGGAAGCGAAGTTGGCCCGCGAAGCGGAGATTGCGCTCGCCACCATGGCGATGATTACGGATTACGATTGCTGGAAAGTGGAAGAGGAACCGGTCTCCGCGCAGACGGTGATCGGTCATCTGATGGCGAATGCCGAAACGGCGAGAAAGATGCTGGTCGATGTAATCCCGCGCCTACCGATGGAACCGAACTGGCCGGAACATTCCACCCTCGACTCGGCCTTGGTCACGGAACGCAAGCTCTGGCCGGCCACAACAGTGAAGAAGCTGAAACCGATTTTGGGGCGATTTCTGTAGTCGCTCGGCGCGGCGGGCAGGGCGCAGAGTTCCCAAACCACGCTGCATGGAACTTCTGTAGATAAAAAACTGCTTGCCTTTCGCGCCGCGATTATAGTAATTATAAATCAGCCGGCGAAACTCAGTTTTGCCTGCCTACGCACAGAGCCCGAAGAATGAAAATCGAAATCGTTAC
>Ga0210399_10000642_pt1 | contig 27836 bp, 23 predicted proteins | sample IncBWC14MmetaG_FD_150865 | JGI IMG/M metagenome (GOLD analysis project Ga0210399, IMG submission 150865) | Forest soil microbial communities from Barre Woods Harvard Forest LTER site, Petersham, Massachusetts, United States - Inc-BW-C-14-M | ecosystem: Environmental > Terrestrial > Soil >... | reverse complement strand
TTGTCGTCGCACGTGGACGTTTTGATCGCGCTCAGCCCGGTGCCCGGCATGGAGATGAAAAACATTTTCTGGAGCCTGTTCAAATATCTGAGCGATCAGGATCTGCATCCGCACACGCGCGACGTTTCGATTCGATTGCAAAGCGGTGGAGTCAGTGTGGATCTGATTCCCGCCTGCCGCGACCATGAAACTCCGGGCAACACGTTGTTCCACAAGCGATCAGGCCAAGCCATCCATACCGACATTGCCCGGCATGTACATCTCTTGGCGAATTCCGGACGGCAGCAGGAGGTTTGTGCGTTCAAGATCTGGCGCGAGCGCATGTCGCTGGACTTTCCTTCACTGTATCTGGAGCTGACCGTTCTGCGGGCGCTGGGTCCTGAGCGTTTTGGGCAACTGGCGGAAAACGTTCTGGCAGTGCTCCGGTATCTTTCGCATCGCTTTGAGCAGGCCGTGGTCGCCGATCCTGCCAACGCCGCCAATGTGGTCTCGAACGACCTCTCGGCTGCCAACAAGAAGGCCATCGCTACGGCCGCGCGCGATGCTCTTGATGATGAGAATTGGAAGAAGATCCTCTGGTAGAGGGCCGGCTTTCGGCTTTCGGCTTTCGGCTTTCGGCTTTCGGCTTTCGGCTTTCGTTTCGGATGGACGCTAGACTTTCAGCTCCACCAGCGTCGCACCGCCACCACCTTCATTCTGCGGAGCCTCGACCACGGACACCACATGGGGATGCTGTTGGAGCAACTGGCGCAGGGCTTTGCGCAGGATGCCCATGCCGCTGCCGTGGACGACGCGGACGCGCGGCAGGCCGGCCAGAAAAGCGCGGTCCACGAACTTCTCGACTTTCGGCGAGGCCTCGTCCACGGTCTGGCCGATCACGTTGATCTCGCTGGGGACGTTCGCGCCTTCGTTTTCGAGCGAGATGGAAATTCCCCGCGCGCGTGCGGCTTTTACGGGAGTATCCGCCGTCTGCGCCTGGGCGCTGGCCAGCATCTCGGCGATGTCGTCGCGGGCGATTTTCATTTTCATCGCGCCCATCTCCACTTCGAAATGGTTGTCGTCGACCTTGCGCACAACGCGCGCCCCGCGCCCGGTCGATTTCAACTTCACCGTATCGCCTTCGGAAACGTGTTTGACCAGCTGGGGCTGCGCGTGGGGATCATTTTTGTCGGCGCCAGAGGAGTGGGCTACTACCGTCGAATCGAACTGCTCACGAAACTCGCGGCGCAGCTTCGCGATTCTTCGTTCAGCGTCTTTCGAGAGCTTCTGGGCGGCGGCGCGATCCTGAACGGCGTTCACGGCTTCGCGCGCATGATATTCGAAATCGCGCAGCAGGCTGTCCAGCTTCTTCTCCATCTCGCGGATTTTGGCTTGCTGTTCTTTTTTTCCTTCAACCGCTAAACGGTTTTTCTCGTCCTCCAGCTCTTTTTGGCCTATCCGCAGGCGCAGGCGTTCGTTGTCGGCTTCACGCAGATCGGCGTGCAGCTTGTCGAGGAACTGCCCCACGTCGCGAGCCTGAGTTCCGAGGCGCGATCGCGCGCTTTCAATGATGGTTGGATTCAGGCCCAGGCGGCGGGCGATGTTGATGCCCGCGGATGCTCCGGGTACGCCGACTTTCAATTCATAGGTCGGCTGCAGCGTAGCCTCGTCGAAACCGACGGACGCGTTCACCACGCCGGGCGTGTTCGCGGCGTAGACCTTGAGCGAAGTATGGTGGGTGGAGATGATCGTCAGGCAACCGATGCCGGCAAAGTGGCTGGCAATCGCGACGGCCAGAGCGGCGCCCTCCTCGGGATCGGTGGCGGAGCCCAGTTCATCGAGAAGGACCAGCGAGTGCGCGGTCGCGGTGCGCGAGATGAAATCAATGTTGGTAACGTGCGCCGAGAAGGTGGAAAGATTTTGCTCAATCGACTGGTAGTCGCCGATGTCGGCGAGCACGGCGTCGAACACGGGAAGCTCGGCGCGGTCCGCGGGAACAGGGAGGCCCGACTGGGCCATCAGAGCGAGCAGGCCTACGGTTTTGAGTGTGACCGTTTTGCCGCCGGTGTTGGGGCCGGTGATGATGAGTTGGCGGCGGGCAGCTTCGAGTTCGACGGTGACCGGGACGACGGTCACTCCCTTCGGCTTGAGGTTGTGCTCCAGCAGCGGGTGCCTGGCATTGTGCAATAGCAGCCGAGCTTGGCTCGGCGGATGGCCGAGGCGGCCGTCCCCACACAGAGCTACCGCTACGCAGTTGTAGTCTTCGGCGAATCTCGCTTTTGCGAACTGCAACTCCAACTCGCCTAACACACTTACTGCAGCCAGAATCTCTTCGGACTGCGCGCCGATGCGCTGGGTCATCTCGATCAGGATGCGGTGAATCTCCGCCAATTCTTCTTCCAGCAGGCGCACCAATTCGTTGTTCTGTTCGATGGTCTCGAGGGGCTCGACGAAGACGGTCTGGCCGCTGGAACTCGCGCCATGCACGACGCCCTGCACGCGGCGCTTCTGCTCGACTTTTACGGGAATGACGAAACGTTCGCCGCGGATGGTGACGAGTTCGTCCTGCACGGTGCCGCCGTCGGCCAGCCGCCGCAAGTAGCCGCGCAGAGATTCCTGGATCGAGCGGCGCTGTTTTTCGATCTCGCGGCGAATGCGCGCCAGTTCCGGCGAGGCCTTGTCGTCCAGAGTCCCGTCGGGCTGGATCTTGTTGCGGAACTGGCGCAGGAAGTCTGTGAAGTCGACGATCTGTTCGGAGAGCGCGCCCACTCCGTGCCAGTCGGACTTCATATTTGCCGGGGGATGCAGCGCGATCTCGCGCCATTCCGCGACGCGATCGACCACCAGGATTACGTCGCGAATCTCTGTGGTCTCGAGCGCGGCTCCGGCGATGCGCGACTTGTCGACGAGTTCGCCGACTTCGATCAGGCCGGAGAAATCGAAGCGTCCGCCCACGCGCCGGAATTCGCGGATCTCACTGGTCAGTTCCTGTTGAGTCTGGATCCAGTCGCAGTCGGTCGACGGCGCGAGCGCGGCAATGCGCCGCTGGCCGAGCGGGGAGGAGGCGTATCCGCGCAGGAGTTGGCGCAGAGGGTCGAACTCCAGCACGCGCGCCGAACTGTGAAGCAGATCACTGGGCATCGCAATTTATGGTAGCAGGAGCGGAAGGCTGCGATGGAAGTTGAAGGCGAGAAGGGAAGCGGAATTGGCGGGCTCAGTCCCCGCCCGCGCCGGCGACCTGGGCCGCCGTTTCGCTGGCTGCCGGAATGCGGATGATGAAAAGCGCGCCGCCCTCCAGCTTGTTCTGGCAGGAAATTTGTCCGCTGTGGTCCTGGATGACACCGTAAACGGCGCTCAGGCCGAGGCCGGTGCCTTTGCCGACGGGCTTGGTGGTGTAGAAGGGATCGAAAACGCGCTCGGGCTCGCGAATTCCCGGGCCTGCGTCGGAGAATTGCAGCATGGCCTCGTCGCCGAGGCGGTGCGCAGTGACCTCGAGTGAGCCGCCGCCGGCCTCTTCCAGGGCGTCCATGGCGTTATCGATGATCTCCACGAACGCCTGAAACAGTTGGTTGGCATTGCCCAGCACACGGGGAAAATTCGGTGCAATGGTCAGAGCCACGCGGATCTTGCCACCGGGGTGCCGCAATTCCAGCATCTGGGTGGCACGCTGCAGCAGCACGCTAAGGTCGATCAGGATTTTTTCTCCCGGCGACTGCTGGGCAAAGCGCAAAAGGTCGGTGACCAGATCGCGAGTGCGGTGGGCCTGGTTCACAATCTTGCGGACCAGCTGGTTCTGTTCGTCGGAAAGGCGCTCCTTGGCCCAGAGCTGCTCGGAGTAATTCGTGATGGCCGTCAGAGGATGGTTGATCTCGTTGGCCGCGCCCGCCACCAGGTTGCCCAGGGTAGCCAGCTTCTCCTTTTGCACCAGCTGGGTCTGCAGACGTTTCTGGTTCTCGTATCCGCGGCGCGACTCCTGCAGCAGGGTCATGAGCGCCTGGTCCTGAAAGTATTGGCGCAGGAAAACGAAAGCTCCCAGCACTACCATTGCCGCCAGCACGGTTGACAGTCGAAATGCCCGCGAGGCGGACGGAGACTTGTCGAGAAAAACCGTCCACAGACCCAGAGCCGGCAACGAAAGTATGGCCAGCACCGCCAGGCGCGGGACCATACGGCTGCCCCACTGCCATTTCGAGGGCGGTACGCTGGTGAGGTTGGCCTGGCGGGCAGTCAAGACGGTTGCCGCCATCCAACTCGCCGCAGCCACCAGCGGAATGTCGTAGAAACCTCCGGTCTGGTATTCCCCGCTGGTGATTGACAAGTTGATTGCCCCTGAGTCCACTGCGTACAACGCAGTCGCCGCCATCAGATTGAGGTACACCATCTTCCAGCCGGTCGACGCCCCTGAGGCAGCAATCCCAAGCACCAGCACCAGGGCCACGCACTCGACCAGGTAGAGTGTGTTGTAGTTCCTGTCGTACACCGCCAAGTCGAGCGCGACGTACTGCGCGGGAAACACGATGAACGCATACAGGAACACCCACCAAGCCAGCAGCAGGAGAAAGTCGAGGGTGGCTACGCGGAATCTCTGCTCAGCTTCGGTACGATAGCGTTGCAGAACGACCGCCGCAATCATCGGGATGGTGTGGAGGAAGAGAACCACATCCATAGCCCAGGGATCAGGCACCTTCGCCAGATGCACAACCTCATAGTAGATATACCCAAACTGGTGGCACGCCCAGAGAACGAACCCCGATGCCATCAGTGCCCAAAATCGCCTGTCTGCGCCCTGCGTCGACCGGGCATTGGCTAACATGACCGCGCCGGCTCCAAGGATTATGAGTTCGTATCCAATATCAGAAATCGCGGTGAGCACGGGGCCGCGCGGCACAGTCAGCGACACCACGGCAAAGGCCAGAGTGATTCCGGCCGCTGCGGCAAACCAGCGGTGACGTTGGAACAGACTCATCCGACTCAATTCTATGGGACGCAATCGAGGATAAAGAGAACCCTTCGGAATCCGGTGGGTTACTTCCGTCATACCCCCCAGGCAACGGGAGCGGCCAAGCTGCCTCAGAAATCTGAAGATGTTCTAGAAAAAGATGTTCTAGAATCAAACCAGGAAGGCGCATCGACCCCCACCCTTCCCCCTGGTGATTTGCCATGGCATTCCCTGTGACCCGCCTTCGCCGGCTCCGACGTACCGCGGAGTTGCGCAACCTGGTGAGCGAAACCCGCCTCACACCCGACGCATTCGTTTACCCCATGTTCGTGTGTCCCGGAGAAGGCGTCCGCAAGGAAGTCCGCTCCATGCCGGGCGTGTTCAATCTATCGGTGGACGAAGCCGTGAAAGAGGCGCAGCAAGTTCATTCCCTGGGCGTGCCGTCGGTGATTCTGTTCGGCCTGCCCGACAAGAAGGACGAGGTTGCCACCGGAGCGTGGTCGGATGGCGGCATTGTGCAACAGGCCGCGCGAGCCATGAAACGGGAAGTGCCTGACCTGATCCTGATGGGAGACGTCTGCCTGTGCGAATACATGAGTCACGGCCATTGCGGGATCGTGAAACCGACGCTCCCGCGGTCGCTGGGGGCGGCTGCCGTCGACGCAATGAACCAGGTCCGCGCCATGGCCGTCAAGACCTTCGAGGACAAAGAAAAGGCGCTGGACGCGGTAGCTGGTGAGCTGGTTGCGGTGGCCAAGCGCGCAGCTGAGTCGAATTATGAAATCGACAACGACTCCTCGCTGGAGCTGCTGGCCCGCACTTCAGTCTCGCTCGCCAAAGCCGGCATCGACATCATCGCTCCCTCGGACATGATGGATGGCCGCGTGGCCGCTATCCGCAAGGCGCTCGACGGCGCCGGACTTATTAATACTCCGATTCTTTCGTACGCGGCGAAGTTCGCCTCCGGTTTCTACGGCCCGTTCCGCGAGGCGGCGGACTCGGCTCCGCAATTCGGCGACCGCCGGTCGTATCAAATGGATGGAGCCAACCTGCGCGAGGCCATGCGCGAAATCGAAGCCGACATCGAAGAAGGCGCCGACATGATCATGGTGAAGCCGGCCATGCCCTACCTCGACGTGATCGCGGCGGCCCGCGACCGCTTCGAGTTGCCGCTGGCCGCGTATCAAGTCTCCGGCGAGTACGCCATGATCGAAGCGGCTGCTCAGAACGGCTGGATTGAGCGCGACCGCGTGATGATGGAGTCGCTGTTAAGCATCCGGCGGGCGGGGGCGAGCATCATTTTGACCTATTACGCGAAGGACGCGGCCAAGCTGCTGGGATAGGTTCGAGTGCATTCCGCGGGTGCCCCATTTTTCGCGTCCTTTGCGAGAAGTGGGAAGGAGCGGGAATGTTCGGTTAGGGCACACCGATATCGTATTAGCCGCGTCGGCGTTCACCTACGGTCGTTTCTTGTTTTTTGTTGTTATCTTCTTGGGGCCGCAAGCGCCGCGTCGTACCCAATGGGAACCGGATGCCTTGATTTCCAACACGTCCACGTCCTTCCCAACTTCTTTATCATAAGCATTGGTCGATTGAATCAGAAACGCCACCCATCGCCAGTCGCGCTGAGACTCAGGGAACTGCTGCGCCCGGACGGCCCATTTCCTCGCGGTAGCTCTGACCAATTCAGGATCGCCTTCTATCAACGCGTCCGTAAATTTATTTAGCGCGTACGGCAAATCGTTTTCATGCGCCGGGACTCCTGTGGCGACAATTGGAGGTAGCGAGGTTTCATACAGGTTGACTCTTTCTGCAATAACGGTAGGTCGTCCTTTGTCGTCCCAACCCGCGAATAGACCTAGTATCAGCACGGTATTCGCGCCAGCCAGCTCTCTTACACGGCTTGGATTTCTGAGATAAAAAGCGGTGTAATGTTGCTTCGCTCGATTCCCCCAATCGCCTGCTATCGCGGCGAGGTTGTTAGAGTGAAGGTGATAGGAAGTTCTAAAATCCTCAAAAGCATTCCAATCGTCGATGTCCTGAGGGTTTGCCTTTTCGTAGTCGATAGCCCCTGTCACAGCGAGCCCAACGTTTTCCAACCTGACAATCTTGCAAAAATCATCCTGAGGAACCGAGGAATGACCGTTGATGTTAAGGCTCCGTCGTGTGTCGGCAGCGAGAATGATGCGGTCCTTTTCCACCTTAGCCACTATTGATGTAGCCAAGGCTGATGGTGCCGCAAGGAGAACAATGAAAAGGATGCCAACACGTCTTCTCATTTTGTCATCCTATTCGCCTTCGCTCCCAACACGGTGCCTTCCAAAATCACCGAATCGAGCAGGAGGTTCCACGCTTCGATTATCATGGCAGGTTTATTATCAACCGACTCTTAGACTAGGGTCTAGAATCTAAAAGCATGGTCGGATGAAACCGTCCAAATTACGCGAAGGACGCGGCGAAGCTGCCGGGAAAGGAGGCATCGGTTTGGGGTAAACGCAGTGGGCGATTCGAGTTTCGCCAAGCTTGTTCTGACCTTACTGCGGCGGCGACTTGCGATCGCGGGTGATCGGTACGGGATAGGCGTTGGCCTCGATGTGGCTCAACTTGATGACGCGGCCCTGCTTGGAGAAGGTCAGGACGTTTCCCTCCGGTGCAAGATTGTCGATGGCGAGGTCGCCGTAGACGTACAGCCGGTTCTCAACACAGAATAAAGGCCGGTGGCTGGTGTACTCGATTTTCTGCACGGGCTTCCATTGTGAGTCGAGCAGAATGATGCGATTGACCCCGTGCGGGCTGGTTTCGCTCTTGACGATTTCCTGCAGGTCCACGACCGGATATTTACCGCCATCGATGTCCAGAGTGCAGGTTTGGGACAAATGAACCAGTTGCCGGTCCGGGTTGAGCACCTTGGCCTCGAGCAGCGCGGCATACAGTTGGTCTCGGGAGCTGACTTGCGCGGTGGCGGCCAATGCCAGGAACAGGAAAAGAATGAAAATGCGCTTCATGGATTCTTTGGAGCCTGGCGATTCAGCTTCTTGAAGAGATCGAGGACATAAACCAGCTTAGCCGCGTAGTCAGGATCGCCTCCACCGTTGTAACGATCGGCGACGGTGGTGGTGGTGGTGAAATCCCGCCAATCCGTAATGACACGTTGAATGCTGGCGTGCTTGTACTTCAGAACGTCCTTGGGATGAATCATTTTCTTTTTGGCGGGATTCAATTCCTCCAACACCTGAACCGTGGTGCTAACTTTTTTCGCGATGATGGAGAGATTGTCGCCGGGCATAACCGTGTAGCTCTGGACGTTGGGGTCGTCGATCACAGATTGAAATTCAGAGAGGCACATCCGGGTGAACACATAAGCGATGCCGGCGCGGATGTTGAGGGCTGGGTCGTTGCCAACCTGGGCCGAGTTCTTCACCTCGGCGGCAAGCTGCTTGCTCATGATCAGCAGCGAACCCTCGTCCCCACGCTGCAGCACGCCCAACCCGGTATCGCCCGGAACGCCGATTTGCATCGCTCTGCCGGTCCAGGCCGACGAACCGGGGCCGCCACTTTCCACCCAGACGATGGCTTTGAAGAGTTTCCAGTCGACCGCGCTGTATCCGGGAGTCTTCTGAAACTTGAGGTTGTAGGCGGTGACTTCGGTCTGGATCGTGGTGTCGTAGGCATCCCACGTGGCATCCGCGACGCCTCGATCCACCGTGTCCTTCCAACCTTGCGTAAGCGCCATGGCGTGCATTATGAGAGACGCACGGCACTATTTCAAGCTCCAAGTGTCGACGGCGCGGCGCCTGGGCCCTGAAAGTTCACTTCTACCTGTTTGCGGTCTTCGTCGGAGACCTTGAACATCTGGCGGGGCTTTAGGCTCATGAAGCTGGCGACGAACACGTCGGGGATCTGGCCGATGCGGGTGTTGTAGTGGTTGACGTCGTCGTTGAAGAACTCGCGACGGTCGGCGATGCGCTCTTCGAGTTCGCTGATGCGGTTCTGGAGCTTGAGGAAGTTTTCGTTGGCCTTGAGCTGGGGATAGTTTTCGGCGACGGCAAACAGTCCGCGCAGGGCGCTCGCTACCTTGAGATCGGCCAGAGCTTTCTGACCGATGCTGGCCGCGTTCAAGGATGCGGTGCGGGCCTGGGTAACGGCGAGCAGGGTCTGCTGCTCGTGCTGCATGTATCCTTTGACGGTCTCGACCAGGTTCGGGATCTCGTCGTGCCGCTGCTTGAGGAGAACGTCAATGTTGGCCCAGGCGCGGTCATTCTCGTTGCGCAGGCGCACCAGCCCGTTATAGAGGATGACGGTATAGATGAGCACGCCGGCCACGAACAGGAAGAATGCCAACCCCGTGATGAGGCTGGTGTCCATATTTGCACCTCCCGGAGCAAACACTAGAACAAGAGCAAGTGAAGCAGCAGGGCCGCCCGGCGCGCAAGTGCCGGGGAAGTGCCTGCCCGCGGTCATGCGGAGTCCGAACTTTCCGTTTGCAAAATGCGCGGTGTCAATGCGAACCTGAAGCGATTGCGAAAGGGCGTTGCCCATGACAAAAAGGCTGGCCATTGTGGAGCGACTTCCCGGTCACACCGAGGTCATGGGCGGCTTTGCCGCTTTGGCGATCGAGTTGGGTTACGACACGCACCTGCTTTTTAATGGCAAAGATCAATTCCACCTGGTCGAGTATCTCCGGACACGCTTACCGGTCGCGAGCGAGAATATCCATGACTGGTCGTATATCAACGACCCCGGTTCGAACTTTGATGTGATCCTGTTAAATACATCCTATGTGTGGCTGGATTATGGACGCCAGTTGCAGCAATGGAATACGAACAAGCGACTGATTGTGGTCCATCACCACCCTGAAGATATCGAACTGAACCCGCATGGGGCGCGGGTGTACTTGACCCCGGCGGTTGGCAAAGACAAGTGGATTTTCCCTTTGTATTCCGAGCCGTCTAGCCAGGCAGGGTCGGGACCAGAGGACTTGCCGTCCGCTCGCGATTCTGCGGAACTTCCCACGCTGGTGACGATCGGTGCTTTAGACCTCAAGAATGTTGCAGACGTGTTGGCGCACATGAACGCCGGCGGAAAAATCATGCACTATGACCGCCATCAATGTCGGCACTTCGAAGAGCACAGCGGCACTTATACGCAGCATGTAGGTTTAAATGGCGTCGACTTCATGGCATCGCTTGCTCAGCAGAAGCAGCCGATGTTTCTTTGGTTCCCGATTCTGCCGGACTCGAATTACATGGAGTGCAGGTTTTGCGGGGCGCTGATCCTTGGCGTGGAGATGAATTGCATCATGGTAATGCCCGAGCGCCTGCGAAAACTCTATGAGTTTCCCGAAGATGCGGTCATTACCTATAACAGCTCTGTGACGGAAGCGGAATGCGTGGAGAAGCTGCGCGCGTCCGCGATGAAGCAAGAGGAGCGGCGCAGGCAGTTGAGGATGTGGGCGGTCAAGCGCTGGCAGAAGAATATGGATGTTTTTCGGTCGCTGTTGGGGGAACGCGCCTAGCTAGACACGAGAAAGGCACGGCCGAAGCCGCGCCCTCATCGTTCGTTTTCTCTGCGTCTCCGCGCCTCTGTGGCGACCGGCGGACGAATGCGTCCGCCGCTACGTGAGTTTAGTCTTTGCTGGGCTTCTTCGGAGTCAGATCGCAGGCTTTGCGGACCTCATCGAGATTCAGGCCAGCGGGAGAGAACTCGGCAATCTGCCGACCGCTCCGGGTGGGAAGCGCAATTCTAAAGAGCTGGGCACCGATCAAACCGCGCGTGGTGCCTTTGTCCATCGAAAGGAAGCGGGCCCCCTCCCAGTTCCAGCCCTTGAAGTTGTGCGCGTCGTCAATACGAACCTCGACTTCCAGCTGGGGCTGTCCCCAGAAGCCGGGACGATTGGGCGGAGGAAGTCGGACGCCGGGATTAAAATTGGAGAACTTGAGCTTGCCATCCTCGCAAAACAATTCGACTCTGGGTGGATAATTGGGATCTTCGCGAAATGGGTTGTTGGCCAGAAGTTCGAAGCGCACCTTCTTGGCGCCGGTCATCTTGTCTTCCGATTGGAACTGCATCCATTTCCCGCCGGCGCTGACGCCGTCTTTTTCATCCTGGTAGGGGCTCATGGCGCCGCCCTGGGCAAAGGCAGCAGCACCGCACAGCAGGGTTACGCACGCCAGCAGAGCTTTCGCGGCCAGAGAAGTACGATTAGGTTTACCAACTTGCAATCCGTTCACAGTAGCCTCCCGACAAATATCCGTACCTATATTGAACCCGGAAGGGCAGGGAAAAGTTGCATAAAAAGGTGCGCCTTTTAAAGCGCGGCTTTTTATCTGGCATCGACTCTCAGGTCGATGTAGACCTGGGAGCGGTCGTCGAACTGGCTGACTGACTTGGTGTCGCTCTTGTGGCCCTTGTACTGGGCGTAAACCTCGTAGTCGACAGCCGTGGAGAGGGCGGGAAAACGGTAGGTGCCGTCGGGGCCGACGATATAGGTCTTCACGGCGCGAGTGCGGGTATTGGTCACGTACACGACGGCATCGGGAATAGGGTTATCCTGCGGATCAAGCACCTTGCCGAAGAGCAACCGCCCGACGGTCTTGTCTTTTTTGTCGAGCGCAGCACCGGACACTGCGCCCAGGGCCACCAGCAGCGCGCAAGCCACAACCACAGCCTTGACCACGGATCGTTTGCGATTCATGTGCTGCTATTGTCTCACGGCTGGGACACACTCTTGGTTAGTAGGTGAGATGCAATCCCGTGTCTTCGCGTTCGTCGTTGTAGATGTGGACGGTCACTTCCTGAACCAGGCGCAGAGGCCTGCCGTCGGCGGTTTTGACGTTTTTGAGATCGACGGAGAGGATGTAGTCGGACTCACCGGCGGGAACGCGCTGCGCGAACTCGCCCAGGTGGTCGGAGTGGAGTTCCCAGCGGACTTTCTTAGGCTTGTCCTTGCCGCGGCGGATTTTCACGGTGATGCCGTAGACGGGATGATCGTCGGGACCCCAGACCGTACCTGCGATCAGGGCATAGGGCTTGCCTTCGGGCCGGGGAGCGGCGAGGAGTCCTGGCTGAACGCTGAAAGTCGGCGAGAGCAATACGATCAAGAGGATCCCCAGGGGAAACCACATAACGGAAGGCCGGTGCGTGCGCTGTTTGCCCATACACTGGTTAGGAGAAGTCACCGTCTTCACTTTCCTCCACTTCTTCTTCCTCTTCTACGTAGCCTGCCTCCACGGCCTTCAACTCGAGCGGACTGGTGGTGACGACTTCAAAGTCGGTGCCACACTCGGGGCATGAAATGAGTTCCCCTTCGTCGACCTCTTCCTCGTCGACGTCCAGATTTGTTTCGCATTCAGGACAGAGCACCATAAAACCTCCCTCGCCGATTAGAGCCTCCTGATAATATTTAGATTCTTTTCGGCTGTTCGGTCAAGGGGAACAGGCCGGGCACTCCAGATTTTCTGGGGAAACGGAATTGCGTTCCGCTGTGGGATTTATCTGGACGGGGACCATCAAGCCATGCTCCATTTCAGCACGATAACGCGCGCCGCAGCCACCGGAGTTTTGTTGGGGGCGATGGCCTGCGCAGCGCAGCCTTCCAGGCCGGAAGGCTCGGTTGGCGCGATTTCTCAAACGATCGACCCCAAGATCGCCGCGGCATTGCAGCAGATTTCCGCGCAGCGCATTCAGGCGAACATCGAGAAGCTGGTCAGTTTTGGGACGCGGTCGACACTGGCTGCGCAGGACCCGGCATCGATTGCCGCGGGTCACGGCATTGGCGCGGCGCGGGAATGGATCAAGTCGGAGTTCGAACGCTATTCCAAAGATTGCGGCGGATGCCTGGAAGTAAAGACCGACGAATTCACGGAACAGCCTACAGAGCGGATTCCAAAGGCAACGGTAATCACCAATGTTTATGCGGTTCTGAAGGGCACGGACGCCGCGAATGCGAAACGCATCGTGCTGGTGACCGGGCATTACGATTCGCGCAATAGCGACACGCTCGACGTGAACGGCGACGCGCCGGGGGCGAACGACGACGGCAGCGGAACTGCCGTCAGCCTGGAATGCGCGCGGGTCTTGAGCAAAATGAAATTCCCGGCCACGATTGTTTTTCTCACCGTCGCGGGCGAAGAGCAGGGCCTCAACGGCAGCCGTCATTTCGCCCAGCTCGTCAAAGAAAAGCTGGCGAAAGAGGAGAGCTGGGATCTTGAAGCGGTGCTCAACAACGACATTGTTGGCGGCGACAAGAGTGCGGAACAGGATCATTCCGTCGTGCGCGTTTTCTCGGAGGGCGTGCCGGTGGCGGCGACAGAGCAGGATATCCGGCGCATTCGCGGTTTGGGCGGAGAAAGTGATTCCGGGTCGCGAGAGCTGGCGCGGTACATCGCCGATGTCGGCCGAACCTATGATGCGGGGGTGAAGCCGATGCTGGTGTTCCGGCTCGATCGCTACCTGCGGGGCGGCGATCACTTTGCTTTCAATCAGCAGGGGTTTTCGGCCGTGCGGTTTACAGAATTCCGCGAGGACTTTCATCATCAGCACCAGAACGTGCGCACGGAAAACGGCATCGAATATGGCGATACGGCAAAATTTGTGGACTACGACTATGTGGCGCACGTGGCGCGGCTAAACGCCGCGACGCTGGCGTCGTTGGCTTCGGCGCCGGCGCCTCCGGCGAACGTGCATATATTGACGAAGGATCTGGAGAATGACTCGACGCTGACATGGGAAGCTTCGCCGGGCGGGCTGGCGACCGAATATGAAGTGTTATGGCGGGCGACAACGAGTCCGGAGTGGGAGCACGTGCAGAATGTGGGCAGCGCGACTCGCAGCACGATAAAGCTCTCCAAGGACAATGTGATCTTCGCGGTGCGGGCCGTCGACCACGCGGGCCACCGGAGTTTGCCCGTAGTGCCGGTTCCGGAGCGCTGACTGGCTCTTCTGATTTCACGCTCAGAAGTGATTGCAGGCTCAAAAGCGGAAGACAACGCCCGCCGACAGCCGGAAGTTGCGGTGCTGCCCGGGATGAGCAAAATATCCGGGTATAGAGTTGTTGTTTCTGAGATAGTCGATCTGCGCCAGCCGCACACCGATGCGGCGAGCAAGCCAGAGGTCAGCGCCACCGCCAACCGCCATGGCGAAGGTGGTGTCGGAATTTGAGATCGATGGTGCACCCTGAAATCCGCCGTAGGTAGTTGCGTAGGTCAGTCCTCCAAACAGGACGTGCCCGAACAAGCCGACTCTGCCTGCGTTTGCCGTCACTCGCGGGCCGCCCATGTAGGTTCTAATTCTGTCCCTGGGACACGAGCAATAGGAGACGGCAGGGCCCCACACGCCCCCAAAATCTCCCTCCACTCCCAGGTGCGGGATGAGTCTGTAGGCGGCCGATGCCTCCCACCCGTTAAAGCTGGAGAGAGTCCAGGGCCCGGTGTAGGCCGGATAGTAGTAATAGCCGACGCGGGAATATCCGCCGAAGACCTCGAGGCGGCTGTGGTTTTGGGCGACAGCTCGGCCGGAAAACAGCAGAGCGACCAGCAGCAGCAGGGATTTTGCTTGCATTGTTTTCATTGCTCTCATTGGCTGCCTCCGTCGGCCTTCATGAAGGATGAAGGCCGCTTATTGTGGCGTCTTGAATAAGGAAGACGAGATTGTAGATTAGGCTCAGAGTGAGTCGACCCAGATTCGATCTGCTAGCAGCCCGATAAGTCAGAAGCGGCCAGCCCAATGAGGGTTGTCTCCCCGCGGACAGTTTCCCGTTGTAGGGTCGCAGCCAAGCGACCTGCGAGCTTGCGCAAGGTCCTGGAGTCTGATCCGTTGCGCATCAAACGAGTAGAATGGACCAGAGGTAATTCTGTGCGGCGAACCGGCGAACCCATGACGTTGAGCCTGCCCCCGTTCACCAAGGCGGTGACGTGGCTGCTGGGCATTAATACGGGCATTTTCCTGCTCATGGCGCTTTTGTCCCTCGTTCCCGGGCTGGGCATCGTGGATGCCTACATAAACATCTACTGCGAGTTGACGCCGGTCGACGTCGTGCATGGACGGATCTGGCAACTGGTCACATACAGCGTTCTGCACGCGGGCCTGTGGCACCTGCTGGGAAACATGCTGGGCCTTTGGATGTTCGGGTCTGCCATCGAGAGCGCATGGGGCACGCGGCGTTTTCTCGAACTGTACTGGGTGGGGGTGGTGGGCGCGGCAATCACCACGGTCGCGCTTTCTTACTCGCACCTGTTGGGCAATCCGAACCGTTCCACGATTGGCGCTTCGGGCGGAGTGTTCGCCATCCTGATTGCGTTTGGGATTTTGTTTGGGGAGAACGAAATCATGATGATTCCGTTCCCCTTTCTCATCAAGGCCAAATATTTTATTGGGATTCTGATTGTTGTCACACTGGCCCTGGCGATGAGCGGCGGTGGAGACGTCGCCTACGTGGCCCACCTGGGTGGCCTGTTCTTCGGCTGGCTCTATGTGCGGCGCGGACCGAAGCCGGCGCTGGTGAACGTTGGACTCGCCGAGCGCTACTACGGCGCGCGCAATTCTTACTACCGCTGGAAGCGGCGGCGGGCGGCGAAGAAGTTTGAAGTCTACATGTCGAAGCACGACCGCCAGGTCCACTTCGACGAACATGGAAATTACATTCCCCCGGACGACGACCCGCGCAAAGGGAACGGCGGCGGGAAGTCGGGCTGGGTCAACTAAGAATTGGATTGTCATCATTGGGTTGTCATCCTGAGCGCGGTCTTTGCGCGAAGGATCTATGCAAATTGCGGGCACGGCTCGCAGCAAGAACATGCACAGGTCCTCCGCTTCGCTCACGATGACAATTCAAAGAACTGGTTGAATTCAGAAAAGATCAGCCTCGGCAGTTCCTCCTGCTTCGCCTTCCCTTTGAATCCCAGATCGTGACCCGCGCCTTCGATCGCCAATAGTTTCGTTTTTGCGGGAATCATTTTCAGAGCGCGTTCCATCTCGGCGATGGAGCCGAAGGGGTCGCGCGTGCCGTGGACGAACAGCGTCGGAGTGTGCAGGTCGGGCAGATGCTGAGTGCGCTGCTGGTCCGGTTTGCGCGGAGGATGCAGGGGGTAGGAAAGCAACAGAAGTCCCGCCACCAAGTCTGGGGCTTCTTTTGTGAGTTCAGCACAGAGCATGCTGCACTGGCGTCCGCCGTAGGAATGGCCTCCGAGGTAGAGCCGGCCGGAAATCATTTTTCTCATGGCGGCTAAGGCGTTCCTCAAACCGGCACGGTCGCGGGCGGCGTCGCCGGGGCCGGGTGGGCCGAAGGATCGAGATTGGCGATAGGGAAGATCGCAGCGCAGCACAGTGAATCCAACGGCAGAGAACGTCTCGGCCAGCGCGATGAGCAGCGGGGCCTGCGCGTTCGAGCCCGCGCCGTGGGTCAGGATGAGGCTGTCGTTGCTGGAAAAATCAAGGCTGGGCGGGTCGGGAAGATGCAGGTAGCCGCGGACCTTGGGGTCGACGGCGTTGTCGGCAAATTCGCGAATGGAGGTCTGGGGCAAGAGAATACCTACTGCGCCTCGCATTTCGTGACAGAGCTTTGGCCGCCGCCTTCGACGCCCAAGCTTACACAGAGTCTGTCGCTGGTTCCGCTGGGGTCGACATTGATAAGCACAGATAGGCTGTTGTAACCGCCCTGACCGCGATTTCCGAACTCGACCTCGTAAAATCCGGTCGGCAAGTGTGGGATCTTAAATTCGCCTTTGTTGTTCGGCTGTACCGCGGCGACTCTGGTCTGCCTCTTTCTTTTCTCGGCCGGGGGCATTGAATCATCCAGGCACACTTGAGCGTTGTCATAGACGTCAACCCAAGCGTACCAAACGATCGCTCCATGGCCGGTCACGTTGCCACGAATCGCTCGGACTGGCCTGTCATACTTCACGGTGTCGTGAACAATGACCGCGAAAGCGACACCGACGAGCAGGAGCAGACTAACCGAGATCGGCACAGCTTTGCGAAAATTTCCGGCGAACATGGCCATGAGTATAACGCCAACAGGGTGGGTCGACGGCGTTGTCGGCGAATTCGCGGATGGAGGTGGGCATAACCTTGGCTGCTAGTTTAAATCCCCACCCTTCGACAGGCTCAGGGCAGGCCTTCTCGCAAAAGGCGCGAGAAATGGGGCACCCGGCGATAGAACATTTTAACCCTCCGTTCCGCGTGCTATCGTTCTATTCAGTAACGGTCAAGGAGAACCCGTATGCGCGCTCGAAGGCAGGTCAGTGTCGCGATCTTTGTTGCCGCGCTGACTGCGATTGCCGCAATCGCCTCACCCGACGGGCCGTCCTTCTCTTATGGGACCATGCAAAGCTCGTGTGCGCCGTGGGACGGACCTGCGGTCGAGATGAGGCTTACGACGCAACCAGCGGAGTGCAAACGAGTCAGCGAGCCCTACATCTCCATTGCAATCTGGCGAGGCTTACCCATTCATGAAGGCCAAGTCGTCAAGCTCGGTGCGGGTTCAGATGCGGGTTCGGCGGCCCGCTGCGTCAAGGAGGGCGATTGCAAACTCGCGCAATCCGCCACCATCGTTTTCGACAAATATCAGACACGCTCCGACGCAGCCGGTCACTACGAACTGCAGTTCAAGAACGGCGAAACTGTGAAAGGAACGTTCGCGGTGAAATGGTGCGAGGAGCGCGTGTTCTGCGGATGATCAGGGCGGGCTATCTGGCTGTGTCGAGCGGTACTTCCGTCAGCGTCTCGTAAACTTTCACAATTTGAATTTCATTTCCCAGGCGAGCCCAGCAGCGTTGCATGTCAGGATCTTCCAGCGCGGCTTGGCGGGCCTCTTCCGACGTCCAGTAACGCAGGAAAATATAGTGCGCTTCGCGGTCGCGGTAGAGCATGTCGCGGCCATATCCCTTGGCGCTGACGATGGCGGTAAGTTCGCGAAGGGTAGCCAGCGACTCGGCTTCCATGTCGGGAACAGGCTCCCAGACGGCCACCGAGAGTATTTCTTGCGGCATACCGGGCGATTATAACTTGCGCAGAGACGCGCGGCGCGGTTTCTTGGGTTGCGGCGGCTTGGGATTCGGCGGCTTGGCATGCGGCTGCTTGGCATGAGTGATGCGCTCGGCCTCTTCGTCGGTGACGGTATGCAGCCGCATTAGGTTGGTGGAGCCGGAGGCCTGGCGCGTGCCGGCGACCACGCCGAGGACATCTCCGGGTTTCAGCAGTCTACGGCGAACCAGATCCTGCTCGGCCATCGTCACCATCTGCTCCGCGGAATGAGCCTGGCGGCAACGCACAGGATGCACTCCCCAGTAAAGATTCATGCGCTGCACCACCGGCACGCTGTGCGTGTATGCGTAGATGGCAACCTTCGGGCGAAATTTTGAAATCATGCGAACCGTGTTGCCGGTCTCGGTGAAGACGGCAATCGCGCCCATGGGCAAATCTTCGGCAGCGTGGGCAATCGATTCGCAGATGGTTTCTGCCACCGAGAGGCCGCGGTGCTCGCGGCGGCGGCGGCGGAACTGCACGAAGTCGTCCATGTTGCATTCGGCTTCGACCACGATGCGCGACATGATCGAAACCGATTCGCAGGGATACTGGCCGCTGGCGGTTTCGGCGGAGAGCATGACCGCGTCGCTGCCGTCGAAAATGGCGTTGGCCACGTCGCTGGCCTCGGCGCGGGTGGGGCGCGGATTTTCGATCATCGACTCCAGCATCTGGGTCGCGGTGATGACGGGCTTGCGCCACGCGGCGGCGCGGCGAATCACATGCTTCTGAATGATGGGCACTTTTTCCGGCGCCATTTCGACGCCGAGGTCGCCGCGGGCGACCATGACTCCATCGGCAGCTTCGAGGATTTCTTCCAGATGATCGATGGCTTGCGGCTTTTCGAGCTTGGCGATGACGGGAACGTCGCTCGGATGCGCTGCAATAATCTGTTTGACGGTGGTGACGTCGGCGGCGGTGCGGACGAAGGACAGCGCGACCGCGTCCACTCCGTGGCGGAGGCCGAACTCCAGATCTTTGCGGTCTTTTTCCGTGAGAGCTGGAATCGACAGGGCAATGCCGGGAAGATTGATCCCTTTGTGCTCGCCCAGCATGCCGCCGTTGATGACGTCGCAGAGCACGTCTTCTCCTCTAACCGCGCGGACGCGCAGTTCGATCAGGCCATCACTCAGCAGGATTTGAGCGCCGGGCGTGAGTTCGCGGGCGAGATCGGGAAACGTGGTCGAGATGCGCGTGGCTGAGCCGGGAATATCCTGCGGCGTGATGGTCACGACCGAACCGGTTTTTAGTAAGACGGGCTCGTGGCGCTCCAGCGGGCCGGTGCGGATTTTCGGGCCTTGCAGGTCCTGGAGGATGCAGATGGTGCGTCCCTCGCTCTCGGCGGCGCGGCGCAGGCGCTGGATGCTGTGGGCATGATCTTCGTGCGTGCCGTGGGAGAAATTCAGGCGGGCGATGTCCATGCCGCGGCGAAGCAGGTCGCGCATGGCGGCTTCCGTGTTGCAGGCGGGGCCGATGGTGCAGATGATTTTCGCGCGGCGCGCGCTCGGGTTAGGAATGTCCTTCAACTCTTTCCTCGAGATCGGTTGTTAAAATTGTGGAGAGCTTATGGCGCGGCTCGAAGCTGCGCCCTTTCAAAGCGGCCATTCAATGCGCCCTTAATAACAGAGAGACGTTGGCAGCAACGTCTCTACAGCTTGGGCCCGTTCAACGCGGTGAGTTCTTTGCCCAGCATGGCGCGCGGGAACAGCAAGGCATTGAACTCCGCACCGATCAGGACCACCAGAGAAATCAGATACATCCACACCAGAAGGGCGATGGCAGCGCCAAGCGATCCGTAAATCGTCGCGAAGTTGCCGAAGTGCTGCAGGTAGGCGCGAAATCCAACCGTGGTTGAGAACCAGAGAACGGTCGCGAGCATCGCTCCCGGCATCACGCTGTGCCAGGGCTGGGTGCGCGGGACCGCGTGATGGTAGATCGACGCAATCACCGCGATGCTGGTCAGGGTGGCGATCAGCCAGCGCATCGCGCCCCAGAGCAGAAAAACGTAGACGCTGAAATCGGGATCGATGTAGGGCAGAAGACGTGTCTCGAACTTGCTGCCCACGGCCACCAGAAGGGTCGCGAAGGTCATGGGAATCAGAGCGAACACGACTAGCTGGAAGGCGATCAGCCGTTCTTTGACCAGGCCCCAGGTTTTCGGCAATTCGTAACAGCGGCGGAAACCGTCCATCCAGGAAACCATGACGCCGGAAGCGGTCCACAACGTGATCACGGCTGTCGTGGTCAACATGCTGCCCGGATGTTGCGCTCCCTTGAGATAGCTGAGCGCAGTGTTTCCTCCCGCCGGAAGAATGCTGCCCAAGGCGTAGGAGATTTCCCGCAAGTAAGGCCCGCCTTTGCGCCAGTTCGCCAGGCCTGACCCGATCAGCAGCAAGACCGGGAAAAAGGTGAGGATCATGGAATATGCCGAGGCCTTGGCAATGGCGAAGGCGTCGTGGACAAAAGCTCGCCAGAACGCGAGCCGTAGCAGGCGGAAGAAACGTAGCATGCGCTGATCTAGATTAGGGCCGGGAGGCACCGGGCGCAAAGAGGGAAGTGCAGCAGGTTCCTCGATACGCACTCGCTGGGGGGTAGCGTGCATTGGTCGTCAAATAAATCGTAGCGCCGGCATCTTGCCGGCTGTCCTGAGGGCGTCTCGCCCTCAGCGCGGCGGGCGAGGACGCCCGCCGGACAGCCGCCGGGACGGCGGCGCTACTTTCTGGACTACTCGGCCGCGGGGAGTTCCGCGGGCAGGTCGTCGGTTTCGCCCTCGTGGCGCATCATTTCGAGAGCGCGCTCGGCTTCTTCGTACGCCGCCGAAACTTCCGCCTGCACCTTGGCGGCAGCCTCTTCCATTTCTGGCGAGAGGCGCACGTTGCGGTAGTACTCCATGCCGGTTCCGGCAGGGATGAGGCGTCCGACGATGACGTTTTCTTTCAGGCCGCGCAAGTGATCGACCTTGCCGTTGATGCTGGCTTCGGTGAGCACGCGCGTGGTCTCCTGGAACGACGCCGCCGAGATGAAGGAGTCGGTGGAGAGCGATGCTTTCGTGATGCCCAGCAGCAGCGGGCGACCTGTGGCCGGCTTGCCGCCCTGCGCAATCACGCGCTCGTTCTCTTCGCGGAAGGCGAACTTGTCCGTCTGCTCTTCCAGCAGGAACCGCGTGTCGCCTACGTCCTCGACCTTCACCCAGCGCATCATCTGGCGGACAATCACTTCAATGTGCTTGTCGGAGATGTTGACGCCCTGCAGGCGGTAAACTTCCTGGATTTCGTTCACCAGGTACGCCTGCAGTTCTTTTTCGCCAAGCACCGCCAGGATGTCGTGCGGGTTGAGCGGGCCGTCCATGAGCGGTTCGCCGGCCTTGACGCGCTCGCCTTCCTGCACGTTGATGTGAACGCCGCGCGGAACCGAGTATTCCTTTTCGGTGCCGTTGTCGGCGACCACGTAGATTTTGCGCTGGCCCTTCGAGACCTCGCCGAATTTCACCGTGCCATCGATTTCGCTGATGACCGCGGTTTCATGCGGCTTACGGGCTTCAAACAGTTCGACCACGCGCGGCAGACCACCGGTAATGTCCTTGGTCTTGGTTGTCTCGCGCGGAATCTTTGCCAGCACGTCTCCTGGCGTAACGGTGTCGCCGTCCTGAATCATCAGGTGGGCTCGCGAAGGCATCAAGTAGCGCTTGCTCGCCTTGCCTTTGATGACGATCGCGGGCTGGCGCTTCTCGTCGGGAGAATCGCCGACCACGTGACGCGACAGGCCGGTGACTTCGTCGACTTCTTCGTGAAGAGTGACGCCCTCCTGCAAGTCCTTGAACTGCACGGTGCCGCCGATTTCGGTCAGGATGGCGAAGGTGTAAGGATCCCACTCGACCATGACCTGGCCGAGCTTCACAGGATCGCCATCGTTGACCTTCAGCTTCGCGCCGTACACCACCGAGTAACGCTCGCGCTCGCGATTCTTCTCGTCGACGACCGCGATCGAGCCCTGGCGGTTCATGACCACCAAGTCGCCAGACTTTGCTTTGACCGTCTGCAATCCGATGAAGCGCACGTTGCCGTTGTTCTTGGCATCGAGGCGCGACTGCTCGGACACTCGCGATGCCGTACCGCCGATGTGGAAGGTACGCATGGTGAGCTGGGTTCCGGGTTCGCCGATGGACTGCGCCGCGATGACGCCGGTTGCTTCGCCCAGTTCGACGAGGCGTCCGGAAGCCAGGTTGCGGCCGTAGCACATGACGCAGACGCCGCGTTTCGATTCGCAGGTCAGCACGGAGCGGATTTTCACCCGCTCGATGCCGGCCGCCTGAATCGCTCCAGCGAGGTCTTCGGTAATTTCCTGGTTGATGTCGACGATGACGTTGCCGTCATAGTCCTTGATCTTCTCGAGCGAGACGCGGCCGATGATGCGGTCGCGCAGCGCTTCGATGATCTCGCCAGCTTCCACGATACCTTGCACGTAGATGCCGTCCACGGTGCCGCAGTCGTACTCGCTGATGATCACGTCCTGCGCCACGTCGACCAGGCGGCGAGTCAGGTAGCCGGAGTCCGCCGTCTTGAGCGCCGTGTCGGCCAGTCCCTTGCGGGCGCCGTGGGTCGAGACGAAGTATTCCAACACCGTCAATCCTTCACGGAAGTTGGCCGTGATGGGCGACTCGATGATTTCGCCGGAAGGCTTGGCCATCAAGCCGCGCATGCCGGAGAGTTGGCGGATCTGCTGTTTCGATCCGCGGGCGCCGGAGTCGGCCATGACGTAAATCGGATTGAGTTCGCCTTCCTTGTCGCGGCGCTGCATTTCACCGAACATTTCGTCGGCCACTTTTTCCGTGATCGCCGACCAGATTTCGATGACCTTGTTGTAGCGCTCGCCGTTGGTGATGGCGCCGTCGAGGTATTGCTGCTGCACGGCGACAACCTGCTTCTCGGCGTCTTTGACCAGGACCTTCTTGCTGTCCGGGATAACCATGTCGTCGATGCCGATCGAGAGGCCGGCGCGGGTCGCGAACTTGAAGCCCAGCGTCTTGACTTCGTCGAGCATCTTGACCGTGGTTTCGAGGCCGAAGCGCAGGTAACCGTAGTTGACCAGCGCGCCAATGCCTTTCTTCTTGAGCAAGCCGTTGATGAAGGGCATGCCCTCAGGCAGTTGGTCGTTGAGAATCGCGCGGCCTACGGTGGTGTTGATGAAGGCGCGCTCGACCTGTACTGGCTCGGTGTGAATGATGTCCTGATCGTCGTACGCGGTGGTCAGGTCAATCAACTCGCCCGAGTAGCGGAGGCGGATCGGGCTCAGGGTTTCGACTGCGCCTGCGTCCAGCGCCATCAGCACTTCTTCAATGTTGGCAAAGGCGCGGCCTTCACCCTTCGCGCCCGGCTTCGCTTTCGTCAGGTAGTAGAGGCCCAGCACCATGTCCTGCGTGGGCACGGTGATCGGCTGACCGGAAGCCGGCGAAAGAATGTTGTGCGACGCCAGCATCAGCACGCTGGCTTCGACCTGCGCTTCCGGAGACAGCGGAATGTGAACCGCCATCTGGTCGCCGTCAAAATCAGCGTTGAACGCCGTGCAGACCAGCGGGTGAATCTTAATTGCCTTGCCTTCCACCAGCACCGGCTCAAACGCCTGAATGCCGAGGCGGTGCAGCGTAGGGGCGCGGTTCAGCAGCACCGGGTGGTCCTTGATGACTTCTTCCAGGATGTCCCAAACAATCGGTTCCTGCTGCTCGACCATCTCTTTGGCTTGCTTGATGGTCGTGACGTTGCCCGTCTGTTCGAGCCGGTGATAGATGAACGGCTTGAACAGTTCGAGCGCCATTTTCTTAGGCAGGCCGCACTGGTGCAGTTTGAGTTCGGGGCCGACCACGATGACGGAACGTCCAGAGTAGTCGACGCGCTTGCCGAGCAGGTTCTGGCGGAAGCGTCCCTGCTTGCCTTTCAGCGTGTCGGACAAAGACTTTAGAGGACGGTTGTTGGCGCCGCGCAGCACGCGGCCACGGCGTCCGTTATCGAACAGGGCGTCGACGGCTTCCTGCAGCATGCGCTTTTCGTTGCGCACGATGACTTCGGGAGCGTGCAGGTCCATCAGCTTCTTCAACCGGTTGTTGCGGTTGATGACGCGGCGGTAGAGGTCGTTCAAGTCGGAGGTGGCAAAGCGGCCGCCATCGAGTGGAACCAGCGGGCGCAGCTCCGGCGGAATGACCGGGATCACGTCGAGGATCATCCAGTGCGGCTTGTTGCCGCTCTTGCGGAAGGCCTCGACGACTTTCAAGCGCTTGGCGTACTTGAGCCGCTTCTGCAGCGAGCTCTCATTCTTCATCTTCTCGCGCAGTTCGACGGAAAGCCCGTCGGTGTCGACGCGCTTGAGCAGTTCCTTGATCGCCTCAGCGCCCATCATGGCCTTGAATCCGGCGGGACGGTACTGCTGATCGAGTTCGCGGAACTTGGCTTCGTCCTTGATGACCTCGCGCTCTTTCACCGGAGCGTCGCCGGGTTCGACCACGACGTATGCTTCGAAATAGAGCACGGACTCCAGGTCGCGCAAAGAAATGTCGAGCAGGTGACCGATGCGGCTGGGCAGTCCCTTGAAGAACCACACGTGCGAGCAGGGCGAAGCCAGCTCGATGTGGCCCAGGCGTTCCCGGCGAACTTTGGACAGCGTGACTTCCACGCCGCACTTGTCGCAGATCACGCCGCGGTGCTTCATGCGCTTGTACTTGCCGCAGAGGCATTCCCAGTCTGTCACCGGGCCAAAGATGCGCGCGCAGAACAGGCCGTCGCGCTCCGGCTTGAAGGTGCGGTAGTTGATGGTCTCGGGCTTGGTGACTTCGCCGTGCGACCAGCTGCGGATTTTTTCCGGAGACGCCAGGCTGATACGGATGGCGTCGAAGTCCGCGATCACATTTGCCATTTCAAAGGGGCTCGAACGAAACAAGGTGTTCCTCCGCTTTCCTCGGCTGTTACGCTGCCGCTTGCGGCTCTTGAAACCGTCGCTAGTCGTTGGTCGTTCGTCGCTAGCGAAATCTCTTAGCCCGCATATCCAAGAGCAAGATCGCGGGCTTTGGTCTTCTGAAATGTAGGTCAGTGCGCTGGCCGCTAACGACTAACGACCAGCGACCAACGACGGTTTTCTTAGTCTGCCGCCGCGCTGGCCGTGGGCTTCTTCTCGCCTGCCTTGATCAGTTCCACATCCAGGCAGAGCGACTGCAGCTCGCGGATCAGCACGTTAAACGATTCCGGTACGCCGGGCTCCATAGCGGCTTCGCCCTTGACGATGGCCTCGTAAATCTTGGTGCGGCCGTATACGTCGTCGGACTTCGCCGTCAAAAGCTCCTGAAGTATGAAAGCCGCGCCGTAAGCTTCCAGGGCCCAGACTTCCATTTCTCCGAAACGCTGTCCGCCGAACTGAGCTTTACCACCCAGCGGCTGCTGGGTAATCAGCGAGTACGGTCCGATGGAGCGGGCGTGAATCTTGTCGTCCACCAGGTGCGACAGCTTCAGCATGTAGATGTAACCCACGGTGACCGGCTGTTCGAACTTGTCGCCGGTCATTCCGTCGTGAAGCGTCGTCTTGCCCGAGGTCGGCAGACCGGCGTGTTCGAGCAGCGCCTTGATCTCGCCTTCCTTCGCGCCATCGAACACCGGCGAGCCCATGAACACGCCCTTAGCCAGGGTTGGCGCCACGGATTCCAGTTCTTCCTCGCTCATGTCCGAAATGATGTCAGACAGTTGCGAGTCTTTGAACAACGCCTTCAACTCGCGCCGAATCGCTTCGGAACGAGTGTTCTCCTTGAGCAGTTGCGTGATCTTCTCGCCCAGCACAAAGCCAGCCCATCCCAGGTGGGTTTCGAGAATCTGGCCCACGTTCATACGGGAAGGCACGCCGAGCGGGTTGAGCACGATTTCCACCGGCGTTCCGTCTTCGAGGTACGGCATGTCCTCTTCCGGCAGAATGCGGGCAATGACGCCCTTGTTGCCGTGGCGGCCGGCCATCTTGTCACCGACACTCAGCTTGCGCTTCATGGCGATGTAGACCTTGACCAGCTTGATCACGCCCGGCGGCAACTCGTCGCCCTTGGTGAGTTTTTCTTTCTTCTCGTTGACGATTTTCTTGAGCACATCGATCTGACGCGAAGTCATTTCTTCGATCTCGTCGATCTGCTCGTTCACCCGCGGATCTTTATCGGCGTATTTGATGCGCTTCAAGTTACGGGTGGAGATCCGCTCGATCTCGTCACGCGTCAGGATGTTGCCCTTGGTCAAAAGGCGCTTGTTGGTGCGCTCGTCGTGCAGGTCGGCCTGCACCTCTTTGCCGCCCAGGATGTTCTCCAGGCGCTTCAGCCGCTCGTCGGTCAGAATCCGGATTTCATCCGAAAGGTTCTTTTCCAACTTCGCGATCTGCGTGGCTTCGATGGCCTTCGCGCGCTCGTCCTTTTCCTGGCCCTTGCGCGAGAAGATCTTCACATCGACGATCACGCCCTCAATGCCCGGCGGGCAATAGAGGGAAGCATCGCGCACGTCGCCGGCTTTTTCACCGAAGATGGCGCGCAGCAGTTTCTCTTCCGGCGTGAGCTGGGTTTCGCCCTTCGGCGTAACTTTGCCGACGAGAATGTCGCCCTGCTTGATGCTGGCGCCGATGCGGATGACGCCCGCTTCGTCCAGATTGCGCAGCATGGACTCGCTGACGTTAGGAATATCGCGCGTAACTTCTTCCGGACCCAGCTTGGTATCGCGGGCTTCGATCTCGTACTCCTCGATGTGCAGCGAGGTGTAGTAATCCTCTTTCACCATCTTTTCGGAGACCAGGATTGCGTCCTCGAAGTTGTACCCGCGCCACGGCATGAAGGCGACCAGGACGTTACGTCCTAGGGCCAACTCGCCATGATCGGTGCACGGACCGTCAGCGATGATCTCGCCCTTCAGTACGCGCTGACCCTTCTTGACCACCGGCTTCTGGTTGATGCAGGTGTTCTGGTTCGAGCGCTTGAACTTCGTGAGCTGGTAAATGTCGCTGCCCACTTCACGCGACAACTGCGTGGGATGGTGTTCGCCCTCGACCCGAACAATGATGCGTTCGGAGTCGACCGAATCGATGATGCCGTTGCGGCGGGCGAGAACGACCGCTCCCGAGTCGCGGGCAGTGACGCCCTCCATTCCAGTGCCGACGATCGGCGCTTGCGCGCGGAGCAGGGGCACGGACTGGCGTTGCATGTTGGCGCCCATTAGCGCGCGGTTCGCGTCGTCATGCTCGAGGAACGGAACCAGCGATGCGGCGACCGAAACCAATTGCTTCGGGCTGACGTCGACGTAGTCCACTTCATCGCGGCTGACCAGCACGAAGTTCCCGGCTTTCCGGGCGTTGACCAGCTCGGCGACGATCTTGCCCTTGTCGTCGAGTTCCACGTTGGCCTGCGCGATCGTGTGGCGATCCTCTTCCCAAGCGGAGAGATAGAAGGAGAACGGCTCAATGGTCGCCGGCTTCTTGCGCTTCTCTCTCAACTCGTTGTTGATCTTCTCGATCTCGTGCTTCTCCATGTGATCGCCGACTTTGTGGTCGCTGTCGCCGACGTTGACCACGGTGACGTAGTCGATGACGCGTCCGCCCTTGATCTTGCGATAGGGCGACTCGATGAAGCCGTAGTCGTTGATGCGGGCGTAGCAGCTCAACGACGAGATCAGGCCGATGTTCGGACCTTCCGGCGTCTCAATCGGGCAGATACGGCCGTAGTGCGTAGGATGAACGTCGCGGACTTCGAATCCAGCGCGTTCGCGGGACAAACCGCCCGGCCCAAGCGCCGAGAGACGCCGCTTGTGCGTGATCTCAGAGAGCGGGTTGGTCTGATCCATGAACTGCGACAGCTGTGACGATCCGAAGAATTCGCGGATCGCGGCCATCACCGGCTTGG
>Ga0210399_10000640_pt1 | contig 27948 bp, 28 predicted proteins | sample IncBWC14MmetaG_FD_150865 | JGI IMG/M metagenome (GOLD analysis project Ga0210399, IMG submission 150865) | Forest soil microbial communities from Barre Woods Harvard Forest LTER site, Petersham, Massachusetts, United States - Inc-BW-C-14-M | ecosystem: Environmental > Terrestrial > Soil >... | reverse complement strand
CGGCCGCGTTGGAGGCCGCTATCGCCGCCTACATCGACGCCCGCAATGCCGACCCCAAGCCCTTTCGCTGGACCAAAACCGCCGACGACATCCTGGCCTCCATCGAACGGTTTTGTCACCGCACGATTGCCGTCCCGGCCCAATGTGGATAGGAACTTCTGATTCAGGACACTAGGCTCACGTTCCAGGCCAAGGTTCACGACCGGCGGGGCGGGCTGTCCGCGTCTCCTTTCTGCGCGTCGCCGCCCCAAATGCGGCCCTGTTACTGGGCCATGAACATGACGAACACGAGGGAGTGGATATGCCAAGAAGAGCCATCGCGGTCGCTGCTCTCGTCATCGTCGCCGGCTTCGTCGTACTGGGCCTGACGACTGACTTCCTGGTCGATTGGACCTGGTTCTCGGCGATCGGGTATATGGGTGTGTTCTGGACGATTCTTGGCGGCAAGGCGGTCCTCTTCTTCGCCGTTTTCGCGATGTCCGCCATTTTCCTTTGGCTGAACGGCTCCCTGGCCTTCCGGTTTGCCCGGCGACGGGGGCGTGCATATCCCGTCGCCTTCGAGCGGGAAGCCGGCGCGGTTCCGACGTTGCCCGAGCTGTTGGAGCTGATGAGCCGGCGTCTTCCGTGGCGTCTGCTCATCCCCGGGATCGCCGGCGTCCTGGCGATCCTGGTTGCCGCAGCGGAGGTGAGCAATTGGGAGGTGTTCCTGCGCTTCTTTTATCAGGTGCCCTATGGAGAGAGCGATCCCCTGTATGGCAAGGACATCAGCTTCTATCTCTTCTCCCTTCCTGCCTATGTCGTCCTCAAAAATTGGCTGCTGCTGACGCTCGTCTTGAGCTTCCTCGTCGCCGGAGTGGTGTATTGGGTGCACGGCGACATCGAATTCAACGAGCAGCGCCGGTCGATCTCGCCAGCAGTCATCACCCATGGCTCCGCTCTGTTGGGGCTCTTCTTTGCGGTAAAAGCCTGGTCCTATGGTCTGGACCGCTTTCTGCTGCTGTACGGCGACAACGGGGTGGTGGTCGGGGCGAGCTACACCGATGTCCATATTGCCCTACCCGTCCTCTGGCTGCTGGTCGGCCTCGCTGCGATCGCAGCCCTTGCCGCATGGGCCAATATGTGGCTCCGCACCTACAGGCTTCCGATAGCCGGGGCGGTGGTGGTCTTTGGCAGCTCCTTGGTGCTGGGTTCGCTGTTCCCCGCGCTGTTTCAGCTCGTCTTCGTGAAACCGAACGAACTGCAGCTGGAGAAGCCCTACATTCAGCGGAACATCGACCTTACCCAGCAGGCGTATAATCTCCATCGGATCTCGGTCAAACCCTTCCCGGTAGAGCAGAGCCTCACCTTCCAGACGCTTCAGGCCAACCAGGCGACCATTGACAATATCAGGCTGTGGGACTGGCAGCCGTTGATGGATACGTACGGTCAACTGCAGGAGATCCGGACCTACTACAAGTTCCATGACGTGGATGTCGATCGCTACCGTCTCGGTGGCGCCTATCAGGGGGTGACGCTGTCGGCCCGCGAGCTCAAGTCGGCACTCCTCCCCCCCAATGCCCAGACCTGGGTCAACCGCCATGTGCTGTTCACGCACGGCAATGGAGCGGTCATGAGCCCGCTTGCCCGCAAGACCGCCGAGGGGTTGCCGATCTTCTACCTCGAGGACATCCCGCCGGTCGCGACCGGAGGCCCGCCGATCGACGAGCCGGGCATCTATTTCGGGGAAGAGACCGACACCTACGTCATCGTCAAGGGGAGCGCCCCAGAGTTCGACTACCCGAAGGGGACAGACAACGTCTACGCGACTTACGCGGGCACGGGTGGGGTCGCCGTGGGCGGGATCGCTCGAAGAGCTCTCTTCGCGTGGTATTTCAAGGACCTGAATGTGCTGCTCAGCAGCTATATTACCGACGACAGTCGGATCATGTTCCGTCGCAAGATCCAAGACTCGGTGCAGACGATTGCCCCTTTCCTGCGCCTCGACCAGGACCCCTACCTGGTGATCAGCCAGGGGCGGCTCTTCTGGATGCAGGATGCCTACACGACGAGCCGCTATTTCCCCTACGCCCAGACGCTGCCGGGCGCGCAGCTCAACTATATCCGCAATGCCGTCAAGGTCGTCATCGACGCCTACAACGGGACGGTGGACTTTTACGTGGTGGATCCCTCGGACCCGATCGCCGCGACCTACCAGCGCGTCTTCCCGGGGCTCTTCAAGCCATTGGCGGCCATGCCCCAAGAGCTGCAACAGCATGTTCGCTACCCGGAGGACCTGTTCTTCATCCAGGCGCAAGTGTACCGGACGTATCACATGAAAAGCGCCGAGGTCTTCTATAACCGCGAAGATCTCTGGCAGTTCCCGCGCCAGCCGACGGGCGGGGACGAGGCGACGATGGCCCCATACTACATCATCGTGCGCTTGCCGGGCGAACCGCAGGCCGAGTTTCTCCAAATGCTGCCGATGGTGCCGAGCCAGCGGCAGAACATGATCGCGTGGTTGGCCGCCCGCTCCGACGTGCCGGATTACGGCAAGCTGATCGTCTACGAGTTTCCCAAGGACAAGCTCGTCTACGGCCCCTTTCAGATCGAGGCGCGGATCAACCAGAACACCGAGATCTCCCAGCAGCTCTCGCTGTGGAACCAGATGGGCTCGCGGGTCATCCGCGGAAATCTGCTGGTGATCCCGATCGAGAATTCCATCTTGTATGTGTCGCCTCTGTATCTCCGTGCGGAGACAGGACAACTGCCGGAGCTCAAGCGGGTGATCGCAGCGTATGGCGACCATGTGGTCATGGACGAGACGCTCACCGGGGCGCTGGCAGCGCTCTTCAAGGAAACCACCCCGGCCTCCCCGCCTCCGGGGCCGCCAGCCAAAACCTCGCTCGCTGGCCCCGAGGCCGATCGAGCGCGGGAGGCTCTGCGCCACTACAACGGCGCTATTGAGCAGCTGAAATCCGGTAACTGGGCTGGCTTTGGCGCGGAACTGGACGCGCTACGACCACTTCTCGAGGAGTTAAGCCAGCACTCCGCCGTTCGTTAGCCCCGCGCCGATGCATCCTTCATTGTGCGGCTCAAGAACAGGCCTCTGCGAGGTCGCGTCGCCGCGCCGTTATATTTCGCTCCCAGCGGGAAAAGGGTGGCTTAATGCCGGACGCGGGTGGGCTCTCAGCAGAGGATGGCCTGAGTTGCCCCGGCTACTTGTCGAAGGAGCAACGACATCGTGGTTTCAGGTTTATCTCAGAGAGTTCAATTACTCACTCCGAGCGCGCAGAGCCCGCTTAGCCGCCGCCCGTCGATTCGGCCGCGCCGACCATCACGGGCGAGGAAGGCGCCATCGGGCGGTAGGCGCGTGCGTAGCCCAAGATACCGCCGATACCTTCAATCAATCGGCTGTTGAGCTGAACCGGCCGAGGGACATGTAACCAGGGATCCGTCTATGACTGGCATGCGGTGGACATCGGTGTCGATCGAGATTTTCCTTTGCTGCCTAACGGCAACGACAGCTCATCTGTTGATGTCGCTCGGGCAAACGGTATTTCACCGGTATCTCGGCCATCGAGGCATCGGAGGAAGGTTCTTCAAAAATCATCTATATATCCACCACAGGAATTACTCAGGAAATCATGTTATTTCTGAGTATTACCTAAACGAAGAGGCGAATAACACACCGTTCTTTCTGATCCCAGTCACCTTAGTTATCAGCTTCGGCTACCTATTCCTACCCTTAGACTTGTTCATCGTTCAACTAATCGCGATGTCTATCTCGTTCTATGTGCACCTCTATTTTGATAAACACTACCACGTGGCGGGATCATGGTTGGGACGATTTGCCTGGTTCAGGCGAAAGCAACAGCTCCATTTTCTCCACCACCGGCATGCCGATTGCAATTTTGCGGTAGTCGACAATTTCTGGGATCGGCTTCTCGGTACCTATAGGAGCATCGAGGCGTGCAGGGAGACTTATTTCGAAGGGACACCGGAAGTCCGGTACGACTTGGCACAATCTACGACAGACGCAGTTGAGGCTCGCACGACGCGGTCATGCTCCGGCTGATGTCTGCCGCTTGGAGCCCTGTGCAACCAAGTGGAGTCTGAGCCGGCTGCTAATATTAGATGTTGCGTTTATTCGACGACGTTCCCCAGCGCAACGAACCAAGATCGTTCGCGACCTCATAGAGAAGGTCGTCATCGAACAGCAGACGATCACGATCAGGATCCGGCGCAGCTCACTATCGGGCGGGGCAGTCGTGCCATCCTCATCGGAGAATCCGAGCGACAGCTCTATTGAGATTACAGCGCCTATCGCCTTCAGGCGCCGCGGTGTCGAAATGAGGCTGGTGCTGCCGGCAGCGGCAATGCCGAACGAAAGCTCGAGATGTGACCCCACGCTGCTCAAGGCGAACGCGCGCGGGCGCGCGTGGTTCGAGGAGCTTGCCGCCGGACGCGCCCGATCGCTGCGGGAATTGGCCGAGCGCGACGGCATCACCCGTCGCTATGTCCGGCGCCTCGGCGACCTCGCCTTTCTGAGCCCCGAGCTGGTCGAGGCGACATTGCAAGGCCGGCAACCCGTCGAGCTCACTGCGACACGCCTTGCCGAACTCGATCTGCCGCTCGACTGGACCGATCAGCGCAGCCTCCTGGCGAACTGAAGACCGACCCTCGACAGGGTGTGTCCAGGCCAAGGCCTGGGCTCTTTCTCGTTGAGCGCTGTGATCTTCCAGAGGGGGACTGAATCAATGCCTGTCAGAGAAAAGCAGCAGGGCCAAGCCAGCTCGTGGCCAGCCACGTCCCGTTCTCTGGTCTCGTCCAGGCTCACACTCCCGGCGAAAGCCGGGTCTTTGCGCCCGCGGCCATGGAAGCCGCCGGTGAGACAGACTCCTTGGCGGAGCAAAGGGGATTCGAACTCTCGGTCCCCCACAAGAGAAACGCTTTTTGAGGTCACTCCTCTGAACGGAGTGTCGCCATTCTGACGCAGGGTACTGCGTCTCGATGTGCGCGGAACTACCTCACGGTGGGTCCCTCCTCGCGAGGTCGGCTAGTCGCACCAGTTCGTCTCTGCCGGCGAGCATGTCGTCGAGCGAACCGAAGGCGTTCGTGTAGTGACCACTAAAGCGCTTGCCCTCGATCCTTCGGAATACGTCGGCAAAATCGACATCGCCTGCACCCGGCTTTAAGTGGACCTCGTGGCCATTGCGAAAGCAATCGGCCAGCCGCACCTCCTCGACCCGGCCCATATCGATGGCGTCGACAAAGCCGGCAATCCCTTCCGGAACGAGATGCGCGTGATTGACCGTAAACGACAGCTTGAACGCCGGCGACTGGATGGCATCGAAATAATAGCGCCACTCCTCGACCGTATGCGCGAGATAGTGAATTTCCGCCTCATCCGGCTCTTTGTTCAGATTCTCAAGCAGGACCAGCGCGCCGTGGCGCTCGGCATGACCCACGATCCGCTTCAATCGATCGAGACCGGCGGCCATCCGCCGCTCTTTATCGGAGGTGAAATGGAAGCCCGCATGCATGACGATCCATTCGGCGCCGAGCCGTGGCGCGATCTCGACATAGGCCTCGAGATAACGCTCGACGGCATCGCCGACATAGGGCGCCACTTCTGCGACATTGACCGCTGAGGCGGTGTGCAGGCCGAGATGCACGCCGTACCGTTCGCAGGCCCTGCGCACGCCGACGGCGCGCGCGTCGTCGAACCTGCTCAGCGCATTGGCGCCGGCGTCAAGCTGGATGTCGATCCAGCGCACCTCATGCTCTGCCGCCCACTCGAGCGCGTCTTCGAGCCTGAGCCGGCGCCCGACGTCAATCCCGATCCGATCACGCAAACTCATCAGGTTGCTCCGATAACTGCCGTCAGATGACACGTTGACCTTTCAGATCCTTCACGATAGAGATCCGTGCATCGCCGCAGACACGATTTGGAGCAGCAGCAACGGACATGCACTTGCCGTCATGGCCGACGCCGGGCACCTCGATCACCGTCCAGGCGCAACTGGTCTGCAGCGTCGCTGCGGCCGCGTGCCCGAAACGGACATAATTATGCGCGCCCTCATAGCGGGTCGCGCCCTGAAGCATTGATCGCGGGCCCTTTGGGAAAAAGCGTCCGGTCATTGTCACCTCCGCGATGCCCGCCATCACAGTGATGCGGAAGCCGAGCAACGAACGCAACGCATCGGTATCGACGTCCGTCTGACCGAGGCCGAACGGCCGGGGCGTCGAAAGATCCGGCATCGCGCAAGGGCCTGCATTGGCACTGACAGCGACCGCGACGCGGTCGCGGAAACCGAATGAGACCATTCGGTGCACGAACTGCCCGCCCGCGGAGTGTCCGAACAACCCATAGCGTTGCTGGGTAGTGACGCCTTGGGTGCGCAACAGGTCGAACAGCCGTTCGTCGATGCCAAACGTCCATTCTTCGCGCCGGCTCGGCGCGCCGTCCTTATCGTGCAGATTGCCGAAATGGTACCAGAGATGCTCGGGGAACGACGCCTCGGGGAACTCGACGGAGATTGCCAAAATGCCGGCCGTGTCGACTAAATCCAGCCAATAATCCCGGTAATCCTCATCATTGCGTCGGACGCTGTGATGCACGAACAGAACCGCTATGCCGACACGGTAATCGCGTGGCCGCCCAGCACGTAGCACCAGCGGACGATGGGGAAATGCCGGGTCGACATAGGGTAGGGAAGTGGCAGCGGGGTCCTCGACGGAGTGTGACAAATCGGTCACGGGGCCCGTCCCCTTGTCGCGGATTGACGGCGACGAGTGGTCCTTTGTCGTCTGTTCGATGATGTCGGGCCCGCGAGCACGGGTCAAGACACACCCGGCGGCCGGGCGCAGTCAGCCGCCCGCAGCGATATCTATGTGCGGCGAACGCACTCCGCCGCCCCAAGCTCAAGGATGCGGTTCAGCGAGACGACAGCGATGGCCACCTCGGTCGTCTGTCGCCCTCCAGTCCGCGAGCGTAGCGCGTCACCGATCACTCGCTTGTAGCGGTGCCTTGGCGTCGGTCTGGTGCTCGATGCGGTCAGCAACACGGTGGTGGGAGTGGACGTACAGAATTGACCCTGGCAACTGGAAAACTGGAAAGGCGGGGTGGATGAGTGCACACCCGCCCTTTGGTACCAGCAGCATTATGGTCACCGCCTCGTGCTCGTGCATCTGGACCACCTTACGGGGATCGGGTTTATCGACGAGCCGATTCACCAGGTGGTTCAGGTGCTGTGTTACGGCTACTTCGCCCTGATCGCAGGCTGGCTTCTTACCGGCAACAGCCAGCGAAGCGCAGCCAGCTAAGAGGCGGGCATGACGGGCGCGGGTGAGTCTCCTCGCGCCGAGAGCGTGCGATTGGACACGCACGGACCCATATGAAGGCGATGCGGAACATCGCCAGGGAATCACGCGGATCGGTGCGGAGATTGGGCGAACGAGCAGTCGAGAAAGCGGTTTTAAATTACGAATAATGGATGGATTGGTGAGGATGATGAAAACATTCAACGGACCTCTCTCACAAAAGAAAGATCCAAACCGATTTGAACCTGCAGATAAACCGGACCTCGATCTCCTCGAAAGGGATGAGGTAAAGGCTAAGCGACCGAGTATGTGGAACATCGTCTTCTATAACGACGATTATACGCCGATGGATTTTGTCGAATTCATCTTAAAGGCGGTATTTCATATGTCGACGCTAGATGCTCTGGCCTTGACCTTGGCCGTCCATACGCAAGGTAGGGGCATCGCGGCGACGTATACCTTTGAGGTCGCCGAACAAAAGCAATCCGAAGTCTTGTTGATGGCTAAGATTGAGGAGCATCCCTTGCGGGTTGAGGTTGAGAGGGTTTGACTGACAGCGAAAATCCAGCCCGATGTGATCCTCGGTGAGTGCGGTATGGTGGTGGTGTTGCGCACTACGTTTGCGCCATCCTAGTGGTGAAAACCTGACGGGTGGTGCCCTGGCAATGGACGTACGATCAGGGATAATCACTGTCGCGATTGAGTCGACAGGCGACACCGACGAGGACAGCTCTGCATGCCCGATTCGATTCAGCACGGACGTTCGGCCAATCATACGCTGCGGATTGTTTGCCCGAACGGGCATCTCGGTTTCGCGCCGATCAAGACCGGCAGTTTTCGAACCGGCTGCCACTGCGAGCCGGATCTGATCTGCGCCGATTCCGGGTCGTGCGATGTCGGGCCGGTGCCGCTCGGCGCGGATATCTCGTCGAGCCCGCTGCAATGGCAGGTGGACGATCTCGAGGAGATGCTGCTCGCCTCACGACGCCTCGGCGTGCCGATGATCGTCGGCTCTGCCGGGGACACCGGCACCAACAGCCGGGTCGATCTGTTCGTCGGCATTATCCGGGAGCTTGCCCGCAAGCATGGGTTGGCCAGATTTAACGTCGGTTATTTCTATTCGGAGGTGAGCAAGGATGCGCTACGTCGGCGTATTGTGGCCGGCGGCGAGATCGCGGGGCTCGACGCGCGGTCGCCCCTCGATCTCGCCACGCTGGACGCGACCGAACGCGTCGTCGCCATGGCCGGCATCCACCCCTACATCAAGCTTCTAAACGAGGGCGCCGACGTGATCATCGGCGGCCGCAGCAGCGATTGTGCGATCTTTGCCGCGCCGGCCGTCCGGTGCGGCTTCCCGGAGGGGCTCGCGTACTTCTACGGCAAGGTGCTCGAATGCGCCTCGTTCTGCGCTGAGCCCTATGCCGGCAAGGAATCGGTGCTTGGCGAGATCACGATGGATGATGTCAAGATCACCGCCCTGCTGCCCGAGCAGCGCTGCACGGTCGCTTCGGTGGCAGGCCATGCGATGTACGAGCGGGCTAACCCGTTCTACGAACATTTCCTCGGGGGCCACATCGACATGAGCCAATGCCGCTACGAGCAGTACGACGAGCGCACCGTCCGCGTAACCGGACCCCGATACGTTCCGGCGTCCGAATTGCGGGTGAAGCTTGAAGGCGCGGGCAAAGTCGGTGAACGCTATGTCGGCATCGTAGGCGTGCGCGACCCGTACACGATCGCGAACATCGATCTGGTCACTGGCTGGGCGCGGCAGCAGGTCGTCGAGCGCTTCGGTGACAGCGGCTACGAACTGCATTTCACCGTCTACGGCCGGAACGCCATTCTCGGTGACAGCGAGCCGCTAAAAGCGACGCCCGCCCATGAGCTCGGCATCGTCGTGCAGGGGGTCGCCCAGACCAAGGGGATGGCCGAAGAGGTGTGCATGATCGCGACGCGGCAGATGTTCTACGCCCGCCTTCCGCAAGTGAAGGGCACCGCCGGCGGCGTCGCCTTTCTGCTCGACGAGGTGATGCCGGCAAGCCCGGCCTATCGTTGGACATTGAACCACACGATGCGGCTCGACGATCCGCTCGAACTGTTTCCGACCTTCATCGAGGAGGTGGGAATATGATGGCGAGCCGAAAATTGTCGGAAATCGCCAAGACGATCCGCAGCAAGAACGCCGGCGTCGACAAGATTACTTTCGATGTCATCTTCCCGGACCGCGCCACGTATGACCGGGTGCGCGCGAGCGGTATCCTGTCGCGCGCAGCCGTCTGCCGGATCTTCGGCGTCGATCCGGCCCTGATCTCCGACCACGTCGAGTTCGACCCGGCCTTGGCGATCAAGTTTACGATATACCGCCGGATGCCAAGCGGCAGCCCCGGCGACGCCGACGTCTTCGGCAGCCAACAATATGGTCCGTTGCTCGACATCGAAGTGCCGGGCATGCCGTGAGATAGCGCGAGCGTTGCTCGGATTGACGATGCGGCGACCTTCGCCCGAGCGGTGACGCGTACAGCCGACACCGACTACGACGAGGGCGGTGGAACAGATCCCGGTGGCCGCGTCACCGGTCGAGCCACAGGTCTTCCATGCGCCAGCCATTGTACTGGCTGTTGACCATAACGGTCAGCCCCTTCAGCTGGGGTTGCCAGCAGGTCGCGGCGCGGAAATGATAGATGATCGGCCGCGCTCCGTCCTCCTGCAATTTCTTGTCGATTTCCCAGACCAGCTGGCGGCGCTTCTCCTGGTTAGCTTCCGTCGATTGCTGGACGAACTGCTTTTCGAGCTCGGGGTTGCAGTAGCCGGTGTAATTGCGCTCAGAGCCGCAGGCATAATTCTCGTAGAATTGCTGGTCTGGGTCGTCGACGCCGCTGCCGGTATTGTTCTGGCCGATCTGGTAATCCTTGCGCGCCACCTTGGGAAACCAGTTGGCGGTTTCGACGGGATCCAGGGTACCGTCGACATAGATTTCCTTGAGCTGGTCGATCAGGATGATCGCCGGATCGCGAAAGATCGGAATATTGCGAGCCGAGACTGTCAGCTTCAGCCGGTTGTCCGGCCCGTACCCAAGCTTCTCCATGATAGCGCGCGCCTGCGCGCGGTTGTTCCCCACATCGGGATCGTAGCCCGGGACGGTTTTCAACAACTCAGGCGGGATGCCCCAAATTCCGGCTGGCGGCGGCTGCATTGCGCCGCCGATATCGCCCTGCCCTTCCGCGAGGATGTCGATAAAGGCTTTCCGGTCGAGGCTCAGCATCATCGCCTGCCGGATTTCCGGATTGTCGAACGGCGGCTTGTCGCGGTTGACGATCAGGTTGGTACTGGCATTGCCTGGCGCCAGATCGCAAATCGCATGGGGCGCCTGGGTCTTGATGTCTTTCAGCAGCGGGATCGACACCTCGTACGGAAAAGTCATGTCGAACTGGCCAGCGATAAAGGCAAGCACCGCCGTCGAGCGGTTTGGAATGATCCTATATTCGATGCCGTCGAGAAGGGGCCGGCCCTTCTTCCAGTAATCAGCGTTCCGCGCCACGGTGATCCGTTCGTTCGGCTTGAATTCAATGAATTTGAACGGGCCGGTGCCGATGGGATGGGTCCGCATGTCGCGCGGCGAGACATGACATGGATAGACCGGGGCGTAGCCCGAAGCGAGCAGCGCAATCAACCAAGGTTGCGGCCGCTTTAGAGCAAAGGTCGCCTCATGGTCGCCATTCGTGGTGATTGCTTCGATATTATTATACCAGGACTTGCGCGGATTGAGGCGGAGCTTCTCACTCGCCTTACCAGTTAGCAGATCCCAAGTGCATTTGACGTCTCTGGCGGTAAAGGGTTGGCCGTCATGCCATTTGACACCCTTGCGCAGATGAAAGGTTAGCTGGGTTCCGTCTTCGCTTGTCGACCAGTCGGTGGCGAGGTCCGGCACGATCGAGGAGAGGCTGTTCTGCGCGACGTCCTGATCGTACATGACGAGGTTGTTGAACACCCCCATCATCGGAATCTCGGTCGAATTTGTTCCCTCTTCGAGGATCGACATGCTGGCCGGGCTGTCACGGTGATAAATCTTGAGAACACCCCCCGATTTCTGCGCCATGGCCGTACCTGCGCCGAGCATGCTGCAGAACAGGCAACCAAGCACGGCGATCCATCGAACAATGGGCTTCATGGAGCGTTTGCCTCCCTCTGGTTTCTGGCTCGGGTCGCGGCACGTTGCCGCCATCTCACGTTCTTAGAGTAGCGGGCACAATTGCAAAAGAGTGGACTCGGGGCGTGACGGCATCGCCGGCTTCGGGGATGCGGCGGTTGATCCTGAAGTTTAAGATCGCACCGAACGCGGCCGCGCCGACGCGCACTGAACATGATCGACGAACCGGCCATGCTGCGCTCGTCCATTGCTGCGGAGCCGCAGAGGGACCGAGGGTTCGAATCTCCTTTGCTCCGCCAAGGAGTCTGTCTCACTGGGTGCCATCTATGGCTATCGGCGCAAGGACCCGGACTTCGCCGGGAGTGTGAGCCTGGACGAGACCAGAGAACGGGACGCGCTGGCCACAAGCCGGCTCGCCTTGGTCGGTTTTCTCTGACAGGCACTATGCAGTACCCCCTGGAAGATCACAGCGCTCAACGAGAAAAGCCCAGGCCAAGGCCTGGGCTCACTCTATCGGGGGTCGCTCTTCAGCTTGCCAGCAGCCTGCGCTGATCGGCCCAGTCGAGCGGCAGATCGAGTCCGATGAGACGCGTCGCAGTGAGTTCAATGGGTTGCCGGCCCTGCAGGATCGCTTCGACCAGCTGTGGGTCAGAAAGGCGAGGTCGACGAGGCGCCGGACATAGCGACGGGTGATGCCTTCGCGCTCGGCCAATTCCCGCAGCGATCGGGCGCGTCCGGCGGCAAGCTCCTCGAACCACGCGCGGCCAAGTGCGATCGCCTTGATCAGCAGGGGGTCACACCTGGAGCTTCCGTTCTCTGTTGCCACTCCCGGCAGCACCAGCCTCATTTCGACACCACGGCGCCTGAACGTCACCGGCGCGGTAAGCTCGATTGGGCTCTCGCTCGGGTTTTCCGATAAGGGTGGCACGACTGGGCCGTCAAAGACCCGGCCACGCCGAACCTGCATCGTGATTGTATTCTCCTCGATCATGACTTTCTCAATGAGGTCTCGAACCACCTTGGCTCGTTCCGCTGGTGAGCGCTTGAGAGCCTGGGCAAGACGGATCGCGCGATCGAGCATTTTCCGGGTTTGGGCGCTGGGTGTGCCGGCTGTACCGAAATGCTCGACCAGCATTGCCGGGCTGGTTAGCGCGTCGGCCAAGACCCTGATCACGGCATCTTCGATTTCCTGGGCTGGCAGTCGCCAGCCTCAGCGCGATCCGTTCGCGCCTGCGTTATCAAGGCACCGGAGACGTAGTAGCGATAGCGTCGGCCTTGCTTGACGGCGTGCGACGGGGTGAGCCGCTCGCCCCGGGCACCGAGCACGCCCGCCAGCAGGCTCGGCTCGGTTGCATTGGCCTTACGACGATGGTCGCGCGCGTTGGTAGCGAGCTGATCCCGAACGGCGGTCCAGGTCTCGATGTCGATCAGCGCCGGATGCTGCCCGGGGTAGAGCTGGCCCTTGTGCGCAATCTGACCGCTGTAGACCGGGTTCGACAGCAGGTTGTAGAGGTGCCCGCGCGAGAAGGATTTGTCGCCGCGCTCGATGCCGCTCGCCGTCGTGCTGCGCTTCGTTCTAAGCCGAGGCGGTCGGCCCCTTCCTTGACCCGGCGCACGCAGCCGAGCTCACGATAAAGGGCGAAGATGCGACGTACCGTCTCGGCCTCGGTAGGGTTGATGACGAGCGTGCGTTCGCTCGCATCGAAGCCGAGCGGCACGTTGCCGCCCATCCACATGCCCTTCTTCTTCGAGGCGGCGATCTTGTCGCGGATCCGTTCGCCGGTGACCTCGCGCTCGAACTGGGCAAAGGACAACAGCACATTGAGGGTCAGCCGCCCCATCGAGCTCGTCGTGTTGAATTGCTGGGTCACCGACACGAACGACACGCCCTGGGCGTCGAAGATCTCGACCAGTCGGGCAAAATCGGCGAGTGAGCGGGTCAGCCGGTCGACCTTGTAGACGACGATGATGTCGATCCGCCCGCCCCGGATATCGGCGAGCAGGCGTTGCAGTGCCGGCCGCTCCGTGTTGCCGCCCGAGAACCCGCCATCGTCGTAGCGGGTCCGGGCTAATGTCCAGCCCTCGTGACGCTGACTGCGGATGTAGGCCTCGCAGGCTTCGCTCTGCGCCTGGAGCGAGTTGAACTCCTGTTCGAGCCCTTCCTCGGAGGATTTGCGGGTGTAGATCGCGCAGCGCTTCCGGCTCGGATCATTCCGCGGCATCGCTGCCCTCCATCGTTCCGCAAACCGAAACAGGCGCTGGCGAAGACCGCCGGCCTGCCGATCGGGTTTGTTTCAGCCCGAAGAAGAGCGGTCCCGACCACGCCGTACCGGTGATCTTTCTCGCGATTGCGGACAGCGAGTTGCACCGGGTGCCCTGCCAGGAGAAGCCGTCATCGCGGACCACGACTTCGTAGGTCCGACCCTGCCACTCGCGTATCAGCCGGGTTCCGGGCGTCAGCTGCGGGCGGAAACAATTCGCACCCTCTCGAGTTTGCTTCAGCTCCATTGCGATCTGGCGCAGTTGGCACTGCGGCTCTGGGCGGAGACCGCCCAAAGCAACCTCCTGCACTCGGTGTGCGACCGCTCGGATCAGTAGCTCGCGGCTGAGATGAGGGGAGGCATCCGCCTTGTATAGACGGCGCCACTCCTCGCGAAGCTCACTGATGTCGAGCTTGGGGAGGCGCAAGAGCGCCTCCCGGCCGACATCCTTTTGTCGGGCGGCCATGGTTGTCACCGGCCGGGAGACGTTTCGACCCGAGCGAGCCGGTACACCGATTGGCCGGTGGCGTCTTTGCTCCGTGTCACCTCGCGACCGGCGTGACGCAGGCCGGTGACGGCAGCGCGCACGGTATGCGGCAGCCAGCCGAGCCGTTGCCCGATCTCGGCGACCGAGGCGCCCTGAGGTCGTTCGAGCATGCCGATCAGTACCGCACGCTTTGTGCTCGCCCGCGGTCGGTCGGCGTCAGGCATCTTGGCCGTCGCCAAATTGACGCCTTCTGTGCGTCTCGACTATGTTGGTCTTTTGATCAAAGTGAAAGTCCCATACGGATTCGAGCAGCATTGTCCGCGTCACGACGCGGTCGGCGCTCCGCATCAGGAATTCGAGAAGCTGGAACTCGCGCGGCTGTAACTCGACCGGCTTGCCGTTGAGCAAGACGGTGCGCTTGAGCAGGTCCAATTCCAGATCACCGGCCTGCAGCACTGTCGGCCGGTCGGTGAGCGGCGGGCGGCGGGCGAGTGCGTTGACGCGGGCGAGCAGTTCGGCGAAAGCAAACGGTTTGACGAGGTAGTCGTCGGCACCCGCTTCCAGCCCGCGCACCCGGTCGCCGACACCTCCAAGGGCGGTCAAGAACAGCACTGGCGCCTTCACGCCCGTCTGACGCAGCGTCTGCACCAGGCCGATGCCGTCCAAGCCCGGCAGCATACGATCCACGATCAACACATCGTGCCCGCCGTCGGTGGCAAGAAACAGGCCGTCCCGCCCAGTGGCGGCGAGGTCGACGACGTGGCCTTGCTCGCGCAGGCCACGGGCGAGGTAGGCGGAGGTCTTCCGGTCATCCTCGATCAGCAAGACCTTCATCGCCGCCTCCGATGCTCCGCCTGGTCTAGTCGGCCTCGCCCCCGGCGTGGCCGCCGATGATTTGGCCGCTCTCTGCGTCCACGATCACCGTTTGGACACCCTTGGATCCATTGGTCTCGACGATGACGCGCGGTTTGCCATGATCGACATCAACACCAGCGTCGAACGCCTTGCCGCCTGTCTGCTGCTCCGCGGTCGAGATCGCCTGCGACAGGGTTAATTTTGTCCTCAGCAGCGCCGTTTCCTCCTGCACCTCGCCGTTTGCGCTGAAAGTCGGCCCAGCCATGCCAAGGATTAGTACGCCGGCGAGCGCGATGGCAGTGATGTATTCAATCATCATGATCCGGTCTCCACAGCAGTTCAAACCTCAAGCTTGTCCGCTGGTGCGGTCGATGATCACAAGAAGATCGCTCAGAGATTGCTTGCAAGCAGCCGGATCCGGGCTACTCGCGCGCAACGCCGCCAACGCTCGATCGATGGCCTTGTCGACGGTATGCCACTCCGCCGGCGCGCGCGGCTTCAGCGCGGGTTCGGCGTCGTCCCAGGACGTCTCGAGGTCCTTGACCCGGGCCTTCGCCGCCGCGAGGTCGCCTTTGTCGACCAGGGACGCCGTATCGACGACGATGGTGCGGAAAGCGGAGAGGTCGCCAAGCTTGGATGCTGCAGCCGCCTTGGCCGGCGCGACGATCCGAACCGATGGCTGAGGAGCCCCCATGGCAAGTGCTGCGAGGCCAAGGAGTCCTAGCGCACTGACAGCAGAAATCGGCTTCAGACTACTCATTGTGTACTCCCGTTTTTGCGTTTGAGATCTTGCGAACCGGACGGCTGCTCGGCGCCTAGGCTACCCCTCCGCCGCGGTTTTCGGGGCGGCTCTCGGCCCGTTCACACTGAGGCTGAGGAAGGCGACGAGGACAATTATGACCGTCAGGAAAGCGGCACTCGTAACGATCGTACCCAGCCCGATGCCGCCGTAGGTTTGGGCCTGCGACAGCAGATCGCCGAGCGAAGCGCCGAGCGGCCGGGTCAGCACATAGGCAATCCAGAATGTCAGGACCGGGTTGGCACCGCCAAAATAGGCCAGGGCGACAACTGCAATGAGCGCGCCGAATACGATCACGCCGAGTTGAAAGCCGAGTTGCAGCGCTTCGGTTGCGAGGTCGCCGGCGGCGGTGCCCAAGGCGAAAGTGAAGAGGATGGCCGCCCAGTAGAAAAGTTCGCGGCGTGTTGTGACGATCGTGTGGATCGAGAGCGTTCGTTCGACCGCGTACCAAATCGCGAAGGTCGCGGCCAGCGCGACGGCGAAGACGCTCGTGCTCAAGTAGAGACTGACGTCCAGCCCATCCGTCAGAGCATCGGTAATTTGGATTCCGACCACACTCACCAGGACAACGGTCAGCCAATATCGCCACGGGACATACTGCCGCGATCGCAGCTGCAGCAGCAGCGAAGCGATCAGTAAGGCGGCCATGACGCAGTCTGTGACGGTCCTACCAAGACCGACACGGACCGCGAGATAGTCGGCACCGGTCTCGCCTACGGTCGTCGACATGATCTTGATGATCCAGAAGGCGAGCGTGACTTCCGGGACTTTGCTCAGCATTGAGGAGAGGCGCCAGTTATAAGAGTTATTCAAGATAAACTGTCCCCGAATATTGCAAATCGTCAGGAGCCCAGATCACTATATGCGTCTGGTGGCGCTTCGCATGTTGGACGGGCCTAGGTTGCTCCCTTGTGGATGCTACGTTGGGAGTTCCCAATCTAATAAGATACGCCCAAAACCCTTCAGCTCCGGCTCGCGCCTCTGAAACGCCCCCTCCTACATTCCGAACCTTCCCTCGGTGCACCATGTGACAAACCGACTGTCGACCAGTCCCTCAGCCCAGGATTTGACCCATTGCCGACGTTGTGGCCCGGCTTCAGGCCCTAAAGCCCTCTGCGGAAGTCACGCCGGAAGCGCCGCGATGCAGTCAATGAGCCGGCCGGCGGTGTCGATCGCTAGACGCGCACCCTCGCTTGTGACCGACGGCGAGCCGACACTGTAATTCGGCGTTGGATTGTCCTCGCAGCCTTCGGCAAGGAAGGTCAGGAACTCCGCGGCCGATGCGTGGGTCGCCGCGTGCCAATCGACCAAACTCGCTGCGCCTCGGGCTTCGTAGATATATATCCCGTCACGCCGCAACTCGTGCATGAACCCGGTGCGCTCGCGGTACGCGCCCGCCCGAAAGGGCTTGGCCGAAATCACCGCGCGGTATCGAGCAGAATCTCCCTGCTGGCGCAGACGGCGCGCATGGCCATGCGCTCGCGAAAAATCTAATTATACGCCAATTGAAATTTTAGCGAGCCGTACGAATGTCGGCGACAAATACGGCATCTGCAAGGGATTCAGAGATTGCCATCTGCGGGGCCGGAGTAGCCGGGCTGACGCTCGCCGCACGCCTCGCGCAAATGGGCCGCAAGCCGATCTTGTTCAAGGCGCGAAGCGAAACAGCTACTACGAGCGAAGGGGTGTTCTTGACCTTGGCACCCAACGGCATGAACGGGTTGCGAAGCATCGGCTGCTACCAAGCAGTCAGGGCAAGCGGCATCGACACCACCGGCATCGAAATCCGGAACGCCAAAGGCAAGCGTCTCGCCTTCGCGGCGCAGTCGGACCATGAGGCCGCGTTCGGGGCGGCGAGCATCACCATTCGCCGGGGGCGGCTCGCTGAAATTCTGCTCGCCAGGGCCCGCACGGCAGGCGTCGACCTACGGTTCCATGCACAGGTGACCGATGTGGCCGCGTGGCCGGACGGTGTCCGGCTGCAGCTGAACGATGGCACCTCGCATGATTTCGGCATCCTCGTCGCGGCGGACGGGCTGGCCTCCAGCGCGCGCGACGTGGTGTTCCCGGAATACCCGAAGCCCCATTTCACCGGGTTGATCGGCACCGGCGGCATCACCGATGCGCCGGATCCCGATACCGGCAGCGTGATGCGGATGACCTTCGGCAACAATGCCTTTTTAGGCTATCTCAAAGCCAAAGGGCAGCCCATCTATTGGTTCAACTCCTATGCCGCCCGCGCCGGCGAAAACGGAAAAATCGCCGATCCCCGCGGCTATGCAAAGGAGATCCTGGCGCTGCATGAGGACGATCCGAGCCCCAACGCCGAGATCCTCGAACATGTCGACCGGCTCGAACGCAGCTATCCGGTATACGACATGCCCAAGCTCCCTTGCTGGCACAACGGTCGGGTCGTGCTGATCGGTGATGCCGCTCATGCTGTAGGCCCACATGCCGGGCAGGGCGCCTCCATGGCGATCGAAGACGCGCTCGTCCTCGCCGCATCTCTCGATGCGGAACAAAGTCACGAGGTGGCGTTCCGGCGCTTCGAAAAGCTGCGCCGCGAGCGGATCGACCAGGCTGTCAAGCTCTCAGAAGCGCGCGGGCGGCTGGCTCAGTCTTCTGATCCGCGACCTTGTTTTGCCTTTCCTGATCCCGCATGGCATCAAGATGGAACGGAAACTCTGCCATTACCGGGTCGATTTGACACCGCTCGAGCAACCCTAGCTCTCCAAGATGACACCCGCCCCCAAGCTGGCCGTCTTCGCGGTGGTGGCGACGCTCGCCTATCTTGGCCTCGCGATCCTCGGCTGGGGCGGGTTTGCCGGCTTCTTCTCCCACCCGGCGCTGATTGCGCTTGCGAGCACCCTCTTCGTGCTGACCGGCGTCGCGCTCTTCAGCGGCGGCAATCTCAGCCCCGGCGAGCGCGAGGATCGAGCCAACCGATGGGTCGTCGCGGCCTTTGGTTTGATCGGGGTGCTGGCCGCCTATCTGCCGGCCTATACCGACCGCAAGGGGTTCTGGGTCCTCGACGGGGATGGCGTTCGCTGGCTCGGGGTCGTTCTGTTCGCCGCCGGTGGTGCGCTGCGACTCTGGCCGGTCTTCGTGCTCGGCCACCGGTTCAGCGGGCTGGTTGCCATCCAGCCCGGGCACCGGCTGGTCACGAGCGGTGTCTACGGCGTCATCCGCCACCCGAGCTATCTCGGGTTGCTGATCAACTCGCTGGGCTGGGCTCTCGCCTTTCGTTCCGTCGTCGGCGTGGTGCTTACGGCGCTTCTTGTCCCGCCGCTCACCGCACGCATAGGCGCAGAGGAGAGGCTGCTCCGCATGCAATTTGGCGCGGAGTACAACGCCTATCGCCGCCGCACCTCGCGGCTGATCCCCGGGCTTTACTGAGCGGCGGACCGGTCGGCCAGCGGCTCGGCGCGCACGCCGCGCAGCGCCAAGAGCCCGGTCGCCGCGGCGGCGATCACCGCGAATCCGCAGGCACTCAAAAAGATGTGCGGCGGCGCCATTCCCAATGATAGCAGGTACCCGCCGAGCACCGGTGCCGCGATGCCGCCGAGGCGCCCGATGCCGAGCGCCCAGCCGAGGCCGCTCGTGCGCATGCGCGCCGGGTAGAGCTTGCCGCAGGTCGCATTGGCGCCGGTCTGGCTGCCGATGATCGTCATCCCAGAAAAGAAGATCACCAATGCCAGAAGCAGATAAGGCATCGCAGCGAGCGCGATCGCGGCGATGAACACGACACCCGCAGCGTAATGCCATGCCAATGTCCGCTCCGGACCGAAGCGGTCGATCAACAGCCCGAGATAGACCACCGCGAGGATTGCGCCCAATTCGCGGAAGCTGGTAGTGCGGGCCGCTTCGGCCGGCGTCATGCCGCTCAGGTGCAGCACCTGCGGCAGCCAATAGACGAACAGGAACAGGTTCATCAGGCTGCAAAAGAAGATCACCCATAGGAGCACGGTCTGCAGGGCATAGCCCTCGCCGAACAGCATCTTGACCGGGTTGCCCTGGGCAAGGTCGAGGCTCTCCACCGCGGCCTGTCCCGGACTGATGTCGAGGCGCCGCAGCAACGCCGTCTCGCGCTGTGACAGGCCGCGTTTAGCGGCGAGGAAGCGGGGCGACTCCGGCAGCCACAACGCCAGCGCCGGCACCATCAGGAGCGGCACGACGCCGCCCACCAGGAAAATGCTCGGCCAGCCAAAACTGGGCAGCAGCAGCCCGGCGAGCTGACCGCACACAAACCCGCCAATCGGCGCCCCGGTGAAGGTCGCCATAATCATTGTCGCGCGAAATCGCTGCGGCGCGTAGTCGCCGCTCAACGTCGCCGCCCCTGGAAACGCGCCGCCGATGCCCATTCCGGTGAAAAAGCGCAGGATGCTCAGCACCGGCAGCGAGCCGGCAAATGCGCTCAACACCGAGGCGAGGCCGAAGATCGTCAGGCTGGCGAGCAGCAAGGGCTTGCGACCGACGCGGTCACCGATCGGCCCGGCCGAGAGAGCGCCTACCATGATGCCAATGCTCGACCACAGGAAAGCCTGGGTGAAGGCCGGCCCGGGGAGGCTCCAGGCATGTGTGAGGGCCGGGACTGTGACGCCGATCGAGTTGATGTCGTAGCCGTCGCAGACCTGTATGAGCGCGCACAAAGCCGCCACGCGGATCTGCAAGCCGCCGATCCGTTGGTTCTCGAGCGCCGATTCGGTAGCCGACAAACCTGCATCCGCCATTCTACCGATCCTCCCGCTTCGCTCTGTTGCATTTTAGGCCTCCTTGCGCAAGCCTCGGGGCGACCGAGCGGGCTGAGGAGGCGGAATGAGCGGCGCGCGGCGAATACCGGCGGCAGGGCTGGTAGCGCTCGATCGGCCACCGCGGCTATCCGGGCGGCGCCGTCTGCACGGCTCGGATCTCGCCTGGGCCAGCGCCTTTGTCGCGCCCTATGCGGCGACGTTCCTCGCTTTTGCCGTGTATCCGATCGGCTATGCCCTGTGGATGGCCAGCAAGCCCTCGCTTTACGCCGACCTGCTCGATGATCCGCTCTACCTCCAAACGGTGGTCAACACCTTGTTGTTTGCCGGGCTCGGCGTGAACCTGCAGATGTTCCTGGCGTTGCTGCTGTCCGGCTTTTTTATGTGCCGCCGCTGGTGGATCAGGGCGCTGCTCGTCGTCTATATCTTGCCCTGGGCGCTGCCGGCGGTCCAAGCTTTCACCTCGGTCCACTGGATATTGATCGGCGAGATGGGCTTGGTGAACCGCTTGTTGGAAGAGCTGTTCGGGATCGAGGGCCCGATGTGGTTCAGTCACTGGTGGCTGGCACTCGGCTCAAATATCGTCGCTTACATCTGGAAATGGATGCCGTTCTGGACCGTGATCTTCATTGCCGGCCGCATGATGATTCCCAAGAAGCTGCATGACGCCGCCGCGATAGACGGGGCAACCGGCTCACGGCGTTTCGTGCACGTCACGTTCCCGCTGCTGGCGAACCTCTATCTGGTGTGCACGCTGCTCGCCACCATCTGGGCAATCGGTGAATTCAACACGGTGTTTTTTGTTTCCAATGGCTCTCCGGTCATGTCGACCGAGGTGCTGGCCACACTCGGCTTCCGCTATACCTTCGACGGCGTCAAACCGGCACTCGGCGTCGCAGCGGTGATGTCGGCATTGCCCGTGCTGATCCCGATCGTGATCATCCTGCTCCGCCGCATCCAGACGAGGGAGGTGCAGTTGTGAGCGTCGCCGAGGCTTCCGCCGGGCTGGCGCTGGCACGCCGCCGTCACCGGCGGCGTCGGGTCCTGATCGAGGCCGGCTCGGTGCTGCTCGCCGTCATCCTGCTGATCTGGTCGCTGATCCCGGTCTACAACATGTTCTTGATCGCGCTCGATCCGGAAGAAGGCGAGATCGAGTTCACCGGCAATATCTGGCCGCCCGAGCCGTCGCTTGACGCCTTCGGCGTCGTGTTGACCCAGAGTGACCGCTACCTCGAGCATTTCTGGCAGCAGTTTGGCAACAGCCTCTTTATCGGCTTGATGACGATGTCGCTGACCGTGCTGATCGGGTCGCTGGCAGGCTTCGCGGCGAGCCGGATGCGGCTGGGCAAAGGGTCATGGATTACCAACACCGCTCTCGTGACTTACGTGGTGCCGGCGGCTTTTCTGACAATCCCGTTCTATCGGGTGGTTCACAGCTACGGGCTCGCGAATGACCCGTGGGGGGTAATTGCCGCGCAAGTGACGTTCGCCACCCCGTTTGCCATCCTGATCCTGCGGCACTACGCGAGCTTGATCCCGCTCGAGCTGGACGACGCGGCCCGGGTCGAGGGCGCATCCAGCATTCAGGTGTTTTGGCGGATTTATCTGCCGTTGATGGTGCCGGCGCTGGCGGTCGTCGCGATCTACGCCCTGGTGCTTGCCTGGAACGACTATTTCTACCAGTTTGTGCTGCTCACCTCGCCGAGCCAAATGACGGTGGCGATGATGCAGGGCCATCTCTTCGAAGATCCCGACGCGGCGTGGAACGCGATGATGGCCGCCGCGATCATCTATTCGCTGCCGCCGATCGCAGTGTTCTTCGCGCTGCGCCGCTACGTCGTGACAGGTCTTTCTACAGAGGGGGTCAGGCAATAGCGAGCCGCGGAATCGTGCGCGATGAAAGCTTGTCATTGCGAGGAGCCGCAGGCGACGAAGCAATCTCGATGATGCCCGAGCATTTGCACCGAGATTGCTTCCCCCCGGAACGGCCCGCAGGGGCCGCCCGTCCGGGGGTCGCAATGACATCGGAGAGCGCAAACGGCGGGGCCGGGGATGGTCGCAAAGTCCGCTTCGGGTCCCATATCAGATCGGAGCAGGGTGGCGGGAGGTTCCGATGCCGGCAGAACCGCAGCGGCGCGATTTGTGGGACAACCCGATGGCGACGAACGGGTTCGAGTTCGTCGAATACACCGGTCCCGATCCCCAGGCGCTCGGCGCGCTCTTCGAGCGGATGGGGTTCGTGGCGGCCGCCCGCCACCGCTCGAAAAACGTGACCCTCTACAAGCAAGGCGACGTCAACTTTATCCTCAATGCCGAGCCCGAGAGCTTTGCTCAGGCCTTCGCCCGACTGCACGGCCCCTCGGTGTGCGCGATCGCCTTTCGCGTCGCCGACGCGGCCAAGGCCTATGAGCGCGCGATCTCGCTCGGCGCCAAGCCGGTGCACGGCAAGGTCGGGCCAATGGAACTCAACATTCCGGCCATCGAGGGGATCGGCGGCAGCCTGGTCTATCTCGTCGACCGCTACGGCGAGCGGACGATCTACGATGTCGACTTCACGCCGCTGGTGGCCGATAGGGCAGTGCCCGGCGTCGGGCTCACCGGCATCGATCATCTGACCCACAATGTCCATCGCGGGCGCATGCAGCTGTGGGCCGAGTTCTACGAGCGTCTCTTTAATTTCCGCGAGATCCGCTACTTCGATATCGAGGGCCAGTTGACCGGGCTGCGCTCAAAGGCGATGACCAGCCCGGACGGCCGGATCCGCATCCCGATCAACGAGAGCGCCGACGACAAATCGCAGATCGCCGAATATCTCGAAGCCTATCACGGCGAGGGCATTCAGCACATAGCACTCGCCACCGACGACATCTACGCGACCGTCGAGGAGCTGCGAGCACGCGGGATCTCGTTCATGTCGGTCCCCGACACCTATTACGAGGCGGTCGACACCCGCGTTCGGGAACACGGCGAGGACCTCGCCCGATTGCGGCGCGACCGGATCCTGATCGATGGTGCGCCGGCCGCCGGCAAAGGGTTGTTGTTGCAGATCTTCACGGAGACGGTGATCGGTCCGATCTTTTTCGAAATCATTCAGCGCAAAGGTGACGAGGGCTTCGGCGAGGGCAATTTCCGCGCCCTCTTCGAGTCGATCGAGCGCGACCAGATCCGCCGCGGCGTCCTTGCGCCGGCAGCACAGGCCGAGACGCGGTGAATACTTCACGCCACTTCTGGTCTATCCGACCCAGGGATTGATAATCGGCACGCCGCTGGCCTCGAAGTCGGCAACATTCCGCGTGACGACACTCGCGCCGTTTACCCGCGCTATGGCGGCTATCATCAGATCGAGGGCGGCGGCTGGTCGGCCGGCGCTGCGGCACGCCGCGTACATATCGGCGTAATCCTGGGCTGCGAGTGAATCGAAAGGCAGCACCCGCCCCGCGAAATCCTCACCAAACATCGCCTGCGCTGCAGCCCCGAGCGCCGCGCGGCGGCGGCCTTCCGGGAGTATCGCGAGACCCGCGAGTATCTCAGCCTGGCAGACGGCGGCCGTAAACATGAGATCGTCGGGCTGGTCGGATACCCACGCCGCAATTTCCGGCGGTGGTTGCATCATCATCAGGGCCGAGAGGACGTTCGTATCGAGCAGGAACATCAATCGAAGCGCGGCGGTTCGCGCGCCTCGTCCCGAGGCGGCAGTTCGAGGCTGACCCCGCCGAGCCGGGAGAAGCGCGCATGAACGCGCTGATAGAGATTGCGCGCAGGGGCAGTGTCGGCGGTGCTCACCGCGCTCTGCAGGATGCGCCGGGCCTCCTCCTCCATCGAGCGGCCGTGTTGGGCCGCGCGGACGCGCAGGCGCTCCTTCACCGCCGGATCAAGATTGCGGATCGTGATGCTGCTCATGGAAGAATCCCCTCATGTCATCATCGAAATCAATGATTACATCGATCTCACGAGGGGTCAAGCAGTTTACTCCTCGGTCGTTGTGAGATCCATTTGCTCGACGCACGCGGCAGGAAGATTACACTGCGGCGGTCGACCGTCGCCCCGTGGGGACTGCATGCCGCCAACGCCACCCGATCGAGAAACCTCTGGAGGAGAGACCTGCGATGCCGAATGATCCGTTCGTCGATATCACCGCCCTGCGCTCGCTCGGTCCGGTACGCTATCTGGATGCCCGCGATCAGGCGGCCTTTGACGCGGGCCACGCGCCCGGTGCGGTGCGCGTGCCGCTCGACGAATGGGACAAGGCGGCCAAGGCGGCCGACATCGGGTTCGGCAAGACCGCCTACTGGGATGATGCTCTCGGGGCGCTCGGCGTCGATCCTTCGGCTGTCGCCGTGGTCTACGACGGCGGCCAAATGACCAATGCCGCGCGGGTGTGGTTCATCCTGCAGTATTTCGGCCTCAAGGCCGTTATCCTGAACGGCGGCTGGCCCGCCCTTTTCTCAGCGACCGGGCTGCCGGCGGGTGCCGCGCCAGCAAAGGGTGGTTTCCGCGCGGTCCCCGGGGCGGGATCGGTTGGTCTGGTCGATCGGGAGACGCTTAAGGGTCAACTCGACGGCGAGGCGCATGTGTTTGACACTCGCACGCGGGCAGAGTTCACGGGAGAGGACACGCGCAACCGTTCCCGCAGCGGCCATCTGCCGGGTGCCCGGCATCTCTCGCATGCCGATTTGCTCGAGAATGGCGTCGTTCGCCCGGCGCCGGTTCTGCGCACCATGCTGGAGCGGGCCGGCTTCGGCCCGGGCGATCACATCGTGACCCATTGCGAAGGCGGCGGCAGAGCGGCATTGGGCGCCGCCGCGGCGGTGCGCGCCGGGTTCGACGACGTCCGGGTATACTATCTCAGCTTCGCGGATTGGGTGCGCGACGAGAGCTGCCCGATCGTACGCGATTAGGAAGGCACACGGTGGGGTGGCGGCCGGGACCCTCCGCTCGCTTGGGGCAGAGCTGTCCAGGGCAAATAGTCGTCTTGCGCGGGCTTGACCAGCGTATCCACGTCTTCGTCTCGGCCGCTTCAAGGCGTGGATGCCCACGGATCAAGTCCCCCCGGGTCAAGTCTGGCCAAGACGAAAATTGGGGCAGCGACTTCCCTCCCTGGATCGCCCCGAGACGCGCGCGCCGTTGAACAGCGAGCAGCGGCCATGCCGATACGCGCCGCAAGAGTGCTCAGCGGATGGAACAACGCTCCCGGCATACTAGTTGCGACTTTGCGTGCCCGGGAGGGATCATGTTGATCACATCGCGCAGTAGTGCCTCGCGATCCTCGATCGGGCGGAGTGACAGCGCAGCGACCGGCGTCAGGAGAAACGCAGCGGTGGTGAGGACCAAGATCCATTCGGTGATCGTCATCGCCCGGATGATGGTGCGCGCCCTTGAGTTGCGCAAGACTTTCGCTAGCCCTTGCTTCGCGGCCGGCGTTCAAAGCTCAGGACTTCCGGGTTTCCGGAATGTATGATCGTAATGAAAGCGCTGAGACCCACCAGGCCCGGACGACGGCGTTCCCAAAGGGGTCCGCCAAAGCTATCTTTGATTAAGGTTCATCTGTTGTAGCATCTTTTGCTGCATCTCTGGCGGTGCCATACCGGGTGTCAATGCGGTTATGCACGTATGGTAATCCAGTTGCTGGTCCCAAACCGCCTGATTGGCCGCGACAGGATTTCCCAAGGGCGCGCCGGACGGGTTAAGACCATTCACTATGCTCAGTACGGCATTGTTAGCGATTGCGCCACTATTCGCTTTTCGCGAGTAGGCATCGCACCGTTGCTCTATCTCGGCGCGGCTCATCTCTCTTGGATTTGAGAGGCCAGGAATTATTTGCGGCGTAGCCGAAAGTCCTGAAAGTCTGACTGCTCCGCCGCTCGCATTATAAACCCCTTGCGCGACCGGCGATCCCCCTTGCCCCGCACCGGCCATCGTGTCGCTACACGCCGCTGCTGCTAAGGTCGGTCCGATCACCGCGATTCTGAGCAGCAGTTCACGCATTGCCGTTCCCCACCACCAAAGTTGCGGCTACGCTACCGTGTGACAGTCCTGCTTGTCCAGCAGCCCAGCGCGCCGATGCTGATTTCCCTTTTCGGGGCGTACCATCCCGAAGGGCCCATCGCTTAGTGCTTTGCGGAATTCAAGATTAATGGACTTGCGAGGATGGCGAAGGTACATTGTTTGGAGTCAGTCGGGCATCAAACTTTGTCACGCAATTCCGATCCTTGGCGGAACCGTGGGCCGACACCGGCACCAGTACCCAGGGCTTGATGTTGGCGGTACTCGGCGGCTTGGCCGATGTTGAGCGCGATCTTATCCGCACCCGCACCGCCGAAGGCAGGAGCCGCGCCAAGGCCCAAGGAAAGCGCATGGGCCGCCGCGTAACAGAAAGAGGCCACCAGACGGCGCGCGCAAGGCGCGACGTTGCAGGAATTGGCCGGACAGCTACGACCGCAGCATTGCCACCATGCGCCTCGCGTGAGCCGAACCCGACCCTGTTATATCGCTGCCATCAACACGCCCTTAAAACTCGCAGCGCTATCACCATCAGCCATTGCAGCCTTTTTCTTTCATTTGGTTTGAAATGGGACAGGCGAAGCGCCGTAAAGAGCAGTTCCGAAAGACCCCGCCAACCTGTGTGCTATGCGGGGCGCGGCCAGCACGACTATGGATCACGTTCCGCCGAAGGCCCTTTTCCCCCCGCCTCGGCCCAAGCTCATCACTGTCCCCGCCTGTGAGATATGTAATGGAAGCGCGTCCGACGCTGAAGAAAAGTTCAAGGTCTATATAAGCGCTAAAAGCGGGATCGATACGCCAAGTTCCATAACTTTTGGAAAAATGGCGGCCTCCGAACCGTCCGCAATAATAAAAAGCTTCTAAGAGAGTTGATGGCAGGAACTCCATTGTTTATTCGCTCCCCATCTACGGGCCAATTCGAGCGAACGAGGACATTCCAGTGGCCGCGTTCGGCCCACGATCCCATTATACGGAAGATCACTCACGGCCTATATTACCATCATTTTGGCGGTCCGCTGCTTGCTTCGGCAGAGATTGAAGTGACATTTCTCAGTGGCCTCCCCGACTCGGTTAGGGAATTTGCTATGGGCCAAGACCTTACACGATGCAATTTAGGTGGAGATGACAGATTTTGCTATGCGTATGCTCGCGTGGAGGAGTCGCCAGAATTTTCGATTTGGATATACCAATTCTATTTACGGCATTGGGCAGGTGCGATCAGTAAACCAGAAGGACATGATTTCGATTAGTATCCCTGTCCAGCCAGTGCAGGTTCACTAAATGTTCTAGAATTTCCGCTCGCCTTGAGGTAGCATAGGCCGGTCGATCAGGGAGGGGGTCGGATGGCT